>Ga0315904_10003250_pt1 | contig 24156 bp, 18 predicted proteins | sample LakEriMetagenome_6_FD_203529 | JGI IMG/M metagenome (GOLD analysis project Ga0315904, IMG submission 203529) | Freshwater fungal communities from buoy surface, Lake Erie, Ohio, United States - Buoy 12 MA120 | ecosystem: Environmental > Aquatic > Freshwater > Lake | place: USA: Lake Erie, Ohio... | reverse complement strand
AATAACTTTAGGTAATCAAGGGATAACTGCTAGTGGTACACTTACCTTAACCGATGGAATAGTAACAACTGGATTTAATATTGTTTCATTAACGCGGTCTAACGCTAGTCCAATAACAGGTGGAAATAGTTCTACTTACATTAATGGTAAACTTGAGATTACCTATCCAGCTACAGGAACTAATGTTATTAGAGTCTTCCCTATTGGTAAAGGAGGGGCATATCGTCCAGTAGACTTTATATACAATACAGATCCAGGATCAAGATCAGTGCTTTTAGAGCAGTTTGAGACAGGTTCTCCATTCCCAACTAATTCAACAGTTAGTACCACTACTTTTGGTACACGTTATTGGACAGTTACACAGTCTTCAACAGGAGTTCCTTTTAGAATAGGTTTGGATAATGGAGGAATTACTCCATCCGCTGGAGATGTAGTTATGTTAAGAAAGGACGATAGCACAATTACTCTTGATAATGCTACTTTATTGAGCGGTTCGTCGTACAGAAACTTAGTTGCCAATCTTTTTAGTGCTTCTGTAGTATCCAATGATGTTGCATTGGGAGTTACTAATATTCCACTTGTTATTAATGGTATCACAGGAATTAATTCAAAAATTTATGATGCTACTACAACTGCAACTCCTGTAGGGATTGCATCGTTAGGAGGAGTCATCTCTGGAGACACTGTTACTTTGAGTGGAACACCAATATACACTTTTAATAACAAAAACGTTGGGTCAGGAAAAGCAGTTACAGTAAGTGGTTATACATTGTCTGGAGCTAATGCAGGGGCCTATACATTGCCTTCTCCAAATCAAATATCAGGTTTAACAGGTGAGATTACTGCTAGACCATTGGTTGTAACAGCAAGCACGGATTCTAGAGAATACAATCAAACTGACAGTTCTACAGCCACTCCAACTATCACAACAGGGGTTCTTCAAGGAACTGATTCAGCTAATTTTAGTCAAACCTATGACAACAAAAATGTTGGTACAAACAAAACTTTGACTGCTACTGGTGTTGTTAATGATGGTAATAGTGGTAATAACTATTCTTATACTTTCAATACAAACACCACAGGTGAAATTATAGCAAAAGAATTGACTATAATCAATCTTGCTACTGCGGATAAAGTGTATGATAAAACTAATGTAGCAACTTTATCGGGAGGTCTTATGCAAGGTGCTTATCCAGGGGATGATGTTACATTTATTCCTTCTGGAATCTATGCAGATGCTAATGTTGGAAATTGGACTATTACATCAACTACGACACTTGACGGTGTTGATGCTGGAAATTACTATTTAACTCAACCAATATTTGTTGTTAAAAAAGATATCACTCCAGTAGCATTGACAATTACAGGTATAACTGTTCAAGACAAAGTATATGACGGTACTACAGATGCAACAATAGACACCTCTGCTGCAGTATTAAATGGCGTGCTCTCAGGAGAGTCTGTTACTTTAAATATTGCAGGTGCAACAGGTAGTTTTGTAAATAAGAATGTGGGTGTTGGTAAGAATATAGTTTTATCTAACGTTTCTATTAGCGGACCTAATGCTTCCAACTATAGCTTGTCACAACCTTCTGTAACTGCTGATATTACTCCAAGAGCTCTAACGATTACAGCCAATGATCAAACAAAATGTGCTGGAAGTCCTTTTTCCTATTCAGGTAATGAGTTTGTTAAAGATTTTAATGTTGTTGGAGACGTAACTGGAGTGACTTTAACTATTGTCGGAGGAGCAGATGGATCTACACCTGGAAGCTATGTTCTTAGACCAAGTTCCGCAACTGGATCAGGTGTGACAAATTACAGTCCAATTACTTATGTGGATGGTTCATTAGTTGTCAATACAACCCCAACAGCAAGTATTTCCGGAGGTGCTACCACTTGTTTAAATGATTCATCTCCTTTAGTCACTTTTACAGGAGCTAATGGTTCTGGAACTGTTAGATATAGATTTTATTATAGAATTAATGGTGGTTCTGAATTATCTGTAACTTCATTATCTGGTGTGAGTACAGCGACAGTTTCTGTTCCAACATCTACCACAAGAACAGACGTGTATACTTTAACGAGAGTTGAAGATTTTAATTCAGGTTGTTTTCAAGCACAGTCTGGTTCTGCAACTTATACAATTGGTTTTTGTACACAGGTTCGTTTGAGTCAGTGTGGCAAGACTTTACCTGCTTTAAACACTTCTATAGAAGCAAGTCCTATTACTGGTGCAACACAGTATCGTTTTGAAGTAACAAGAACAGATACCAATACGGTTTACCCATTGATAACTTCTCCAAATTACTACTTCTCACCAGCTACTCAAATAGCTGGAGGATTAATCTATGGGAAATCATATTCTATAAAAGTGCAAGTATTTATTGGTTCTTGGTTAGCATTTGGTAACTCATGTGTTGTAAATGCGCCAGCAGTTCCTATAGTTACAGCAACTAAAATTAGACCTAACCAATGTGGTGCAACGCTTGCAACAGTGAACACTTCTATTGAAGCAAGTCCAGTTTACTTAGCTACACAGTATCAATTTGAGGTAACACCACAAGGAGGTTCAGCTGTTTTGGTTACTACACCAAACTATTACTTTAGTTTGACAGGTACTGCTGGATTAGCAGCCTACAGTAAAGCATATTCTATTCGTGTAAACACTCTTAGCGGTGGCAACTGGACAGGATTTGGCGATACGTGTATCGTGACTACTCCAGCGCAACCTTCCACTAGATTGATTACGTCTCAATGTGGTGCAACCTTCAATAACTTGACCTTTACTCTAAATTCGAGCAATGTACCATTGGTAACTAAATATCGTTTCAGAGTGGTTAATGGGCCAACAACGCGTATTGCTGAAGTATCAAGAAACTACATTGTTCCTTCTGATTTAGCAGGTGGTTATGCAAATAACACGGTTTATACTGTCGATGTAGCTACTTTATACAATGGATTGTGGTCTTCTTATGGCCCTGCTTGTACAGTAACGACTCCGTTCATAAGAATGGCAGCTCAGGACATCAACACCAATGTATTTGAGGTGAAAGCCTTCCCGAATCCATTTGCTAGACACTTTAGTTTAGACATTCAGAGCTCAAGTGATGATTTGGTACAGGTGCAAGTATATGATATGCTAGGAAGAACACTTGAGGTTCAAAACGCTACGGTATCAGAATTGAGTACCAAAGAAATTGGAACGAATTATCCATCGGGTGTTTACAATGTTATTGTAAGCCAAGGGGATAAAGTGAGGTCAGTTCGTATGATTAAACGATAAAAAATAACAGTAATTTAATAGAAAAACGCCTCAGTAAATGAGGCGTTTTTTATTTAAGTATTTTAGAAGATTTAAATTATTCTGCATTCAGAATAAATTAAAAGATATAAGATTTAATCTAAAATTTAAGCTTCAGGAGCTAGCTCTAGTTCTAATCCTTCAAGGGCTTCAGTAATATGAATTTGGCATCCTAAACGGCTATTGTCTTTAACATTAAAAGCTTCAGAAAGCATGGCTTCTTCATCATCGCTTTTCTCTGGTAATTCTATATCATTTGAAATATAACATTGACAAGATGCACACATAGCCATTCCTCCACAAACTCCAATGGTTCCTTCTGGAGCTAATTCATAGGCGCGAACGAGTTCCATAATGTTCATGTTCATGTCCGTCGGCGCTTGAACTTCATGAACAATCCCTTCTCTGTCTTTAATTTTTATTAATACATCCATCGTGAATAGGTGATTTATTGTTTTTGTTTTGACTTAATTTTAAACTCAAGTATAACCTCCTAAGAATTAGTTATTATCCTTGGAAATTTTTTTAATTCTTTTGAAAAAATAATTATGAAATATTGACAACAGTTTCTATTTCTGGAGCAAATTTTTTGATTGTTGTTTCAACACCTGCTCTCAGCGTCATTTGGTTTACGCTACAACTAGTACATGCGCCTTCAAGACGAACTTTCACATGCTTGTTATCTTCAATAGAAATTAATTTAATATCACCTCCGTCAGAGTTTAAAAAAGGTCTAATTTCTTCAAGAGCTTTTAAAACGTTATTTGTTATTTCTTCTGTTGTCATTTCTTTAATTTTAGACTTCTTTGATTATTTAGACCTCTTAAATTGTAATAGAAATTTAAGAAGATTCATAATCTATTTTTTTACAGCTGAACATCCAGCCATAGTTGTAATTTTTACAGCCTCTGTAGGGGGTAAATTTTCATTTCTACTCACTACTTGACTTACTACTTCTTTAGTAATTTCTTCAAAAACGGTTTCGATTATTGAGCCCGTTTGCATAGCGGCTGGTCGACCATAATCGCCTGCTTCTCTTATTGATTGAACAATAGGAACCTCCCCAAGAAATGGTACTTGTAGGTCTTCTGATAAGTTTTTTGCTCCTTCTTTTCCAAAAATATAGTATTTATTGTTTGGCAATTCTTCAGGAGTGAAATAAGCCATGTTTTCTATAATTCCTAATACGGGAACGTTTATAGAATCAGACATGAACATAGACACTCCTTTTTTAGCATCGGCAAGAGCTACAGCCTGAGGAGTACTCACTACAACAACACCTGTTATAGGTAAAGATTGCACTATAGATAAATGAATATCACCTGTTCCTGGAGGTAAATCCAACAACATAAAATCCAATTCCCCCCAATCTGCATCAAATATCATTTGGTTTAATGCTTTTGAAGCCATTGGTCCACGCCAAATAACGGCTTGACTTGGAGAGGTGAAAAACCCTATTGATAGAATTTTAATGCCATAACTCTCAATTGGTTTCATCTTAGATTTTCCATCTACAGTTATAGAAAGTGGTTTTTCATTTTCTACATCAAACATAATTGGCATAGAAGGACCGTAAATATCGGCATCTAAAATCCCTACCGAAAAGCCCATTTTAGCTAAGGTTACGGCTAAATTAGCTGTCACAGTCGATTTTCCTACACCACCTTTACCTGAAGCAACTGCAATAATATTTTTGATTCCTGGAATTGATTTTCCTTTGATTTGATTTGGATTTTCTTTGGAAGGGACTTCCACTTTTATATTTACTTTGACTTTAGCTTCTGAAGATACTAAATCGTGGATTGTTTTTCGGATATCATCTTCTGCTCGCTTTTTAATGTGCATTGCAGGAGTATTCAAAACTAAATCAACGATGGCTTCATCGCCAAAAGTGACCACATTAGTAACGGCGCCACTCTCCACCATGTTTTTGCCTTCGCCAGCTATAGTTATTGTTTCTAAGGCTTTTAAAATTTCTTTTCTATCTAACTTCATATGGAGTTTTATCTTAATTAAGACTTATTTTAGATTGCAAAGATAATAGGTTTTCTATTATTTACTCCCTTTTCTAATTGATATTGTTTATGATTAACTTAGCATAACTTATTCATGAATTCAACAAAAAAGAACAACCCCAAAGAGTTGTTCTTTCTATTAAACCAAAATATGAAACTTTAATACTGTAAGAATAAATTAAAATCAATAGTGACATGTTCATCAACCATTACAAATCCCAATAATTTTTTAGGCGCTTTTAAACAAAAATCTTTGATATTGACTCTCAATACTCCTTTTACATTTGAATTTTTTGAATCAAAACTAACCGGTACTTCATATTCTCTTTTTACTCCGGCAATTTCTATGCAAGTTTTTGCAATAATTTCTTTCTTATCAAGAATTAGTTCCTTTAGGTTGATATCGATATGTGAGTAATCATCGGTTTTTAATAATGCTTTAAAATCTTTAGTAATCATTTTGTGACCACAATCAAACCCTTTACTTTGAATTGAAATTTTAGCACCTTCTAAAAGAGTTCTTGAGTTATTTTTTGTTACAGAAATCAGGATTTCATCTTCTAAATAGCCCGAATTGTATTTGCATTCAAAAGAATTAATGTTTGATTTTCCTTTAATTATTACTTCGCTTTTTGAAGTAATTTTCACCTTGGTTTTATTAGAACTAAAACCAAAACTTAAAAGAGAAAGGAGTACTATGATTATTTTAAATGATTTCATCTTAATGATACTAAAGAGAAAAGCAAATCGCTTTTCTCTTTAGTTTGTACTTGTTTAAAAACTAATTCCTGCTTCAAACATTAGCCCATTGAAGCTTCCTCCATATAAATCATTTGGATTTCCGCCAGCTATTGTTTTACTGTAATCTTTGTAATTTTGATTGATATAAATCAATTTTGCGACAATATTTTTTGTCATGAACCAACCTAAACCTGTTTCTAATCTATTTACGGTTACAGCCTCGGCATCGATATTTTTTAGTTTTCCTGTTACTACATTGTATTTAGCTCCAGCATAAAATCTTTCGTTTGTTCCAAATCGATACACCACATCTCCAACATATTGGTTTACAGTTCGGGTTTTGTCAACTCCTTTGGCATCACCACCAGATGTAAATTCTAAAGTTCCAAAAAACTCAAGACCTTTATATTTGATAAAAGGATTTATCATGTATGAAGTAGCCCAGTTACCATAACCAGGATTGAATCTTCCAGTATCCTTGTTGGCAGTTACATCAAAATTATTTGGAACAGCCACTCCAACAGTTGGAGCCGCATTAGTTCCTACTCCTGTGTAGGCTTGATGAGACATTACTCCATAGAAACGACTACCTGCTCTGTCTGATGTATATAAATTAGAGCTAGAATTTGCTACATGGTATAAAGACCCAGTAATTCTTATTCTCAATTCGTCTTTCAGCTTTTTGTCATACCCTAATTTAGCTAAAATTGTTGGACTTATTGTCGTATTAGGATTTGGAGCTGCTGTAGTTGGAGCTGAAGGAACAATTTCTGCTACACTTTGATTTAATTTAGAGTTAGTAATCCCAAACATACTAACAAAACCGCTACGGTTATAGTAAAGTTCAGCACCTGGTTCTGTAATGAATGCATCCATAAGATTGTTTTCTATAAATGGATTGACCAAAACATTCCCGTTGTCGGATCTTCTAAAATGGGCATCACCATAGTTGTTTTCCATCTGTCCGATTTTTATAGTAGCATATTTCATAAAACCAGATAGGAAGTCTTTCTTAATAAAGTCGAGTTTGTCAATTTGCAAATATCCTCCCTTTACCCATGTTTCATTATGATGTCTTGAAGCTAAGTAAAGATCTAAATAGACACGTACACCATCGGCTAACTGTGCTCCGAAGATTAGATTTGCGGTAGGTAAATTTAAATTGTTTTCTAAATTGTTTAGTCTGTAATTTGCAATTGGAGCCGCTAAATCTTTTTGATCATTAAAGGAATTCAGCGCTTGGAACTGCAACGCAAAAGAGCCGCCTAAATCTATGCTAACCCCTTTAAATTGTACACTGTCTTTTTTTACATCAAATTGATTGACGCCGGCTTGATTTCTTGAAATTTGATTCTGCATCTGTCCAAAACTGTTTTGAGCATTTGCTACCGCCATGCTTCCTAAAGCTATAGCTAAAAAATAAATATTTCTCATCATGATTGTTTATTTAAAGTTAATATTGAATTTGATTATTAGTTCTTTTCCTGTTTTTATGGTTCCAAACAAAGCTGTCGGGGGTGTCATTCCAAAGTCAGCAAATGTGATAGTATTTGTACCTTGCATGGAAACAACGTCTTTAACAACAGAGACTTTTACCTGAGTTCTCATCTCTTTGCTAACTCCCGCAATGGTATAAATCCCTGTAAGATTCCAAGTAGACTCATCTAGCTTGGTAGCTGATTTTAAGACGTATTTTATGATTTTATACTTGTCTGTTTTTAAAGTCTCATAAGCAATCTTATCCATGGTGCTTTTCCCGCTTTTTATACTCTCTGTCTGAAGTGCGACAGTAATTCCATTGATAGCAGTTAATTTTGAATCGGTTATAGAAAAAATTGCCGATCCGTTACCTGAATTTGATTTCATATCCCAGTCGTGAAGTGTTGATGAGCCAAAAACACTAAAACTTGGTTTGCTGTCTAACTGATAATTTTTTTGAGCATTAGTTGCTGTTATGGCACTTAAACAGATGGTTAAAAACAATGATTTTATGGAGAGCATTTTCATATATGGTTTTTTTAAATTGTACGCATCATCTTAATTACAAGACAAATTTCTGTCATATATATGATTCAAAACATGATATAAATCATTGTTAAACTTTTATTAAAATTATAGAATAGGGGGTGCTGTCGCGTTTGAAGTACCCAGACAGTGAGGTTTTCTACGAAAAGTGATTCGAAAAAGGGTTCAATAAGTATGTTTTCAAGAAAATCAAATTAGTACTTGTAGTGTATTTTGGAAAGATTCAAAAAGATAGTGTACATGGCGTTTCTGATATATGATGGAGAAATGCTTTAGTACTCGAAGGTGTATTTAGTAGCTTGTCATCTCTGGTTGCCAAAAGGGTTGCTACTCTCCGAAGAGTTCTTATAAAAAGCTCCAAATGTCTCCTGACTTTTCGGGATTTTTTTATTTTTACTTAAAATCAAACACCCGCTAGTCCCAGTATTAAGAACTACTGAGCTAGTGCGAGTTTCTAACTCTTACTTACAATAACAAACAAAGCTACGACGAACAAAGGTTGTGGTTTTTTGTGTTAAGATTGTGTGATTGTCCCGCTTGTTTTTCCTATAATTTTAGGAATAGATATAAATTGATTTGTAGATTTAGGTTACAAGCAAGATGTTCGCACGAGGGTGATTTTATATCTTTTATGACGATAACTATTTATCATTATAATGTCCCAAGGCTGAAATTATAATTACAACTACTTCCTGGTCAATAATTTCGTAAATTAATCGGTCTTTCTTGTTAATTTGTCTCGACCAAACGTTAACGTCTTTGTATTTTAGTTTTTCAGGCTTACCAATTCCAATGGTTGGATGGTCTTCTAATTCTAAAAATATTTTTTCAATTTTAGAAATTTCTGCTTTTTTGCCTGACTTTTTTATTTTTGACAAATCAGCAAGGGCTTCTTTACTTATTTCTATTGTATATCTGCCCATATATTTTTTGGATCTACTTTGGTGTAGTTTTCCTCTCTGAAGCCAAGTTCTTTAAAGTTTTTATGGTGTTTTTCTATCCTTTGAATAATCTCTGGATTTGTAATTTCATTATTTTGCTCAATTACTTCCACATCAAAAACTTTCAATATTTTTTTGATGATTGAAATTTGAGAAACGTCTTTTATGTTTACCGTAAGCGTAGTCATTTTGATAAGTAATCAATTAAAATACAAAGATATAAAATATTTTAGTTTGTTGTTTAGTGCTTGATTATAAAAAACCGATGCTCTTCAGGGAGTTTTTATCAAAATCCCGCAAAGTCAGGAGACATTTGCGGAGCGTTGCCGATAAATACTTCGGAGAGCTGGGTAGTAAGGTCTTTCTATATAATTAATGGTCAACTATATGAATTTATAGGCACATTCATTTATATTGTTGCAATTGTAAAAGAATCAGAAAAATTTCAACTGCAATTATTTTAATTTTAACTATCAATTGATGTTGTTCATCGAAAATTAAATGCTGGTTGGGTTTTTTTAAATAGCTTTGTTTTTTTCCAAAAAATAATGTCTAAATTTTTCTACTTTTTATAAAAAAAATAAAAAATTAGTCCGTTGAATAATTAGTTGTCGATATTATAAATTCAGAAGGAACAATAATTGGGATAGAAAGAATAAAGAATAGTCATTTTCTGAAAATTTAAAAACAAAATGACAATCAGTATGCTACTTTCCAATTGATAAAACACAATTGGAAAAATATTTTTCAGGAAAAATAACTACTCGTGAACTTCTAATACCATTAGATGAGTTGTCGTTTATAGATGATTTATATACAAATATTGATAATGGACTAAAAAGAAATAGTGAAACAAAAATATTAAATAATTTAACCTTTAATAACAACTAAATGAAAAAACTTTTACTTTTAATAGGGTTTGCATCCCTTACAATAAATGCTCAAGTACCCTCTTATGTACCAACTAATGGATTAGTTGCTTACTATCCTTTTAGTGGACCAATGACGATTGTACCGATGAGGTCGAACGAACACCAGAATCACCGCGTTCTATTTCTTGCATAATCAATCCGTAAGCAATTTGGTCTAAACCAGCACCGCCGTATTCTTCAGGTATATATGGACCAAATCCACCAATTTCACCCAAACCTTTGATGATTTGTTTCGGGAATTCGGCACGTTGTGCGTAGTCTTCAATGATGGGAGAAACTTCACGTTTCACCCAAGCACGCGCAGAATCACGCACTAATTTATGTTCTTCTGTGAGTAAATCATCTAACAAATAGTAATCTGGAGCTTGAAATAAATCTGGTCGCATAGTTTTTAATTTGGTTTACGAAAACGTTTGCAAATTTAAGGAAATATTTCAAAAAAAAGGGCAATCATTTTCTTTTTCACACAATTTAAAGGTTGTTTAACCTCGTATTTTCAATTTAGCGAAGAACCCTGCACGATAAAGGCAAACAAGAAAATTCGGACAAATATGCGGGTATTTATTTTTTATCTTTTTTACCATCTTCAAGATTTCCAAACTTCTGAAGGGGAATTGCGCCGAGGAGTATCCAAAAATAACCAGTAAAGAGATAAAGTGTTGTTTGGCAATTAATTAAAAATATTTATTTTTGCAAGAGTAAGTCAAAATTTTAATTTTAGGAGCGGATAATTTTGGTTTTGAGCAACAATAAATTCCCCAGATCTTCTCATGCATGCAGTGCAATGCTCAGCAGCATTTGGTGTATTTCTGATTTGATGCCGGGTCCACATAATTGTCTTTGCTCAGGCAATTTGTTTAGTAAATAATGTCATAATCATTTAGCGCATAATTATGAAAAAGTTTTTAATGTTTCCGATGCTTTTAATGGGAGTTGGAGCTTTTGCTCAGGTAGGAATTAACACTACCACACCCAACGCCCAACTCGAAGTTAAATCGAGCAACGAGGCTACTCCGGCCAATACCGACGGTATTATCATTCCGAAAATAAATACCTTTCCGGTGGTCAACCCTACGGCAGCGCAACAAGGGATGATGGTATATCTAACCACTACAGTCGGCACGAGAGCACCGGGTTTTTACTATTGGGATAATAACACAACCACATGGATTGGCGTGGGTAGCAATAATGCCAATGCCTGGGGATTGACCGGAAATGATGGTACCACTCCCGGCAACAATTTTATGGGTACTAGTGACGATAAGGATTTAGTTTTTAAAAGAAATAATGTCCTGGCCGGAAAACTTCAAATAAGCAACACGTCATATGGCTTAAATTCGTTTTTTTCTAATACCACTGGTAGTTTTAATGCAAGCCATGGTGTTTTTTCGCTTTTTTCCAACACCACTGGCCAACAAAACGCGGGATTTGGTGCCTATTCGCTTTGGTCAAATACAGTCGGTTCAAACAATGCAGCTTTTGGGACAAACGCCATGTTGAGCAACACTACTGGAATTGAGAATACCGCGTTAGGAGCAGCTTCTCTTTACAGTAATACAAGTGGGAATTACAATACGGCAGGCGGTTTCAATTCATTATTCGCCAACACCACTGGCCAACAAAACGCGGGATTTGGGGCCTATTCGCTTTGGTCAAATACGACCGGCTCAAACAATGCAGCTTTTGGGACAAACGCTATGTTGAGCAACACTACTGGAATTCATAATACCGCGTTGGGAGTAGCTTCTCTTTACGCTAATACAACCGGAAACTTCAATACGGCAGGTGGTTTAAATTCATTATTTACCAACACTACAGGCAACCAAAACGCAGGATTTGGGGCCTATTCGCTTCGGTCAAATACAACCGGTTCTAACAATGCAGCTTTTGGGACAAGTGCTATGTTGAGCAACACTTCTGGAAATAATAATACAGCTTTGGGAGCAGCTTCTCTCCAGGGTAATACAACCGGAAACTTCAATACGGCAGGTGGAATCAATTCATTATTTACCAACACTGTGGGTGTTGAGAATACCGCTTTGGGAGCAGCTTCTCTTCAATCTAATACAAGCGGAAACTACAATACGGGTATTGGAACAAAGGCTATTTTTAGCAACACCACAGGCAACCAAAACGCAGGATTTGGGGCTTATTCGCTAACGAATAACACGCTGGGCAGCAACAATATGGGGTCTGGCGCCAACGCTTTACTTTTGAACACTGAAGGTAATGATAATGCTGCTAGTGGATCAGCAGCGCTCTACAACAATTCTATCGGGAGTTTAAATACAGCGACAGGCTCCAATTCATTATTTGGAAATACTTCAGGTAGCAGTAATACCGCTTCAGGTTATCATGCATTATTATCTAATTCAACAGGAAGTTTTAATTCTGCCTTGGGCAGGTCGGCTAATGTAGCAAGTGGTAATTTAACCAATGCAACTGCTATTGGTGCTAGATCTTTAGTGTCGGCGGATAATGCGCTTGTGTTGGGGAGTATTGATGGGGTAAATGGTGCAACTGCTACCGTCAATGTAGGGATTGGCACCACCACGCCTTTAGACCGCTTACACGTAGCGGGCAACATCCGCATGGTCGATGGCAACCAAGGCGCCGGGAAAGTACTAACCAGCGATTCTAATGGAACTGCCACTTGGCAAAATGCCTCTGCCAACGCCTGGGGATTAACCGGAAATGCAGGAACTAATCCGGCAACTAATTTTATTGGGACTACTGACGATTTGGATTTAGTTTTTAAAAGAAATAATGTCCTGGCCGGAAAACTTCAAATAAACAACACGTCATATGGCTTAAATTCGTTTTTTTCTAATACCACTGGTAGTTTTAATGCAAGCCATGGTGTTTTTTCGCTTTTTTCCAACACCACTGGCCAACAAAACGCGGGATTTGGGGCCTATTCGCTTTGGTCAAATACAACCGGAAACTACAATACGGGTATTGGAACAAACGCTATGTTGAGCAACACTACTGGAATTGAGAATAGCGCGTTGGGAGCAGCTTCTCTTTACGCTAATACAAGCGGAAACTACAATACGGGTGTTGGAACAAACGCAATGTTTAGCAACACCACAGGCAACCAAAACGCAGGATTTGGGGCTTATTCGCTAACGAATAACACGCTGGGCAGCAACAATATGGGGTCTGGCGCCAACGCTTTACTTTTGAACACTGAAGGTAATGATAATGCTGCTAGTGGATCAGCAGCGCTCTACAACAATTCTATCGGGAGTTTAAATACAGCGACAGGCTCCAATTCATTATTTGGAAATACTTCAGGTAGCAGTAATACCGCTTCAGGTTATCATGCATTATTATCTAATTCAACAGGAAGTTTTAATTCTGCCTTGGGCAGGTCGGCTAATGTAGCAAGTGGTAATTTAACCAATGCAACTGCTATTGGTGCTAGATCTTTAGTGTCGGCGGATAATGCGCTTGTGTTGGGGAGTATTGATGGGGTAAATGGTGCAACTGCTACCGTCAATGTAGGGATTGGCACCACCACGCCTTTAGACCGCTTACACGTAGCGGGCAACATCCGCATGGTCGATGGCAACCAAGATGCCGGAAAAGTTTTGACCAGCGATGCCAATGGAACTGCCACTTGGCAAAATGCTTCGGCCAACGCCTGGGGATTAACCGGAAATGTCGGCACCACCGCCGGCACCAATTTTATAGGGACTACTGACGATGTGGATTTAGTTTTTAAAAGAAATAATATCCTAGGCGGAAAACTTGGCAACACCAATGCGTCTTTTGGACTTTATTCATTATTTTCCAATACTACCGGCAATTACAACGTAGCCATTGGAAACTCTTCGATGTTCTCAAATACATCTGGAAGTAATAATTTGGCAATAGGGTGGGGATCGCTTAACAGCAACACTACAGGTGCTTATAATACTGCTGTAGGATATCAGTCATTAAACATTAGTAATGCAGATTACAATACTGCAATTGGGAGTTCAGCTTTGTATAACACGACCACAGGAGCAAATAATACGGCAACCGGCAATCAGGCACTAAGAAGTAATGTGGTAGGCGCCAATAATACTGCTATTGGTTACAATTCACTATTTGACTCATTAGGAAATGATAATACGGCAGTTGGATATGAGGCACTATGGACCAATACAACTGGATCTAAGAATACTGCTCTTGGTTTTCGAGCGGCTGTCTCGGTGAATAATTTAACCAATGCGACTGCAATAGGATCAAACGCCAGCGTATCTACCAGTAATTCTCTGGTTTTGGGGAGTATCAATGGGGTTAATGGTGCAACCAGCTCAGTAAATGTTGGTATAGGAACCACCAGTCCTGTTGCGCGTTTGGAAGTTGTTGATGAGAATGCTACCACAACAGGAGCGGTTCGGGGCAATCTGCACGTAATGACAAACAATCCACAGAATGTGGATGTTGGTGCAGCGATTACTCTGGGGGGATATTATATTGATGCGTCAACAGCAGACCGTATTTTTGGTTCTGTGGAAGGTAGAAAATCAACCAATCTATCCGGAACTAGCTCTGGCTATCTGATGTTTAAAACGAACAATACAGGTACACTTACCGAACGTATGCGCATTACCAATACAGGGAATGTAGGTATCGGAACTGCAACGCCGGGAGGGCTATTTGAGCTGTCTCTAAACGAAGGAAGAAAACCCGCTTCCGGCACGTGGACAATTACGTCAGATTCGCGATTGAAAAATGTAAACGGAATCTACGAAAAAGGTTTGGCAGAGATTCTTCAACTAAAACCAATCCGCTATAATTATAAAAACACAGAAAAAAGAACTTTTGATCCAAAGGTATTGGACAAAGAAGCGTACGGTTTTTTAGCGCAAGAAGTACAAACCATTTTTCCGGAGGCTGTTGGGACTGATCCTGATGGGTATTTAAATTTTGATTTGCATCCGATATTGATTGCCTCCGTAAATGCCTTGAAGGAATTGAATACCCAAAACACCCAATTGAAAAACGAAAACGAAACCCTGAGAAGTGCCATGCAACAAATGGAGCAAAAAGTTGCATTCATCCTTTCGGAAATTGAAAACTTGAAAAAGTAAGATTTTTAGGAGCCGAGAACCTGCTCTTTGCTTTATCTTTTGTTCCGCGCTGCTTCACAAAAGGATGCTGGGGTGGATCTGGAATGTACTTCGTTCAAATCATCAACCCACAAGGTCAGATTGTAGATATCAAAAAGATTCTTTTGCAATAAAAAAGAGTTACGTTTATCTTGAAAAGAGGATTGGTTTATACCAATCCTCTTTTTGTTTTAAAAGGCACAAATTAAAAGTTGAGATTTTTACTAACTAGATTGTCATTTCAGGTTCCCAAAAATGCTTCTCAAAATCTACAATCTGGTTGTCAATCACTTTAATTCCCTCGTTTTCTAGAAGTTGTTGCATCAAATTGGTTCCGTCAAAATGATGTTTTCCTGTCAATAATCCGTTTCTGTTTACTACACGATGAGCAGGAACGTCCTCTAGATTATGGCTCGCATTCATTGCCCAACCTACCATCCTAGCAGAACGTGCTGTACCGAGAGCCTTTGCGATGGCTCCATAGGAGGTGACTTTGCCATAAGGAATTTGTCGTACTACATCATACACTTTCTCGAAGAAATTTGTTTCCAAATTTAGTAGTAGTATTTTATAATATTTATTAAGGTAATCAATGCTATTATTCCAGTGATTGAACCAATAATTGTATTCATATTTTTAAAGAAAAAATCGGTTTTTGACTCAATGCGTTTGAAAAAGCAAATATAGTAGTAAAACACCATAAAAGAGCCTAAAACTACACCAGTTAAAAACAGAAATTCATGTATCATTTCAAATGTAAAGAGATGATTTGATGACAATAAAATGGTTACAAAAACGTAATAGGGAACAGGGAAAAAATTTAGGGCTGCAAGCAACATTCCAAGAAAAAAGCGATTGGTTTTACTACGGATTTTCATCTCTTCTTTTTTTGTTTTTGTCTTCCTAGCCAGAAACAAAAAATAGATAGTTAATAAAATGAAGATAACCAAACCTACTTCTCTCAAAACGACCACCACATTAGGATGGGAGTCCAAGAATCTTGCAAAAATTATTGCGGATAGTGTCTGGAAAAAGATAATTATTAGTGCTCCAGTTGTAAAGAGTAGCGCTCTGTCACGGCCTTCACGGATGCTCACTTTTGCAGCGGTCATATTGATTAAACCCGGCAGTGCTATACCAATAGAAGCCGAAAAGAAACCAAAGAAAAGTGGCAAAATGCTCCCCATTTTTATATAATTTTAAAGCGAATGTAGGTTATAGCTTTGTTTATTTGTAGATACTGTTTTTCATAAAAAGTCTGGATAGCAGTAACTTCTTTTGGAGCACCTTCGTTCAAATAGATATTATGATTAGCATATAGTACCTCATGACCTTCACCATGAAGTAATCCTAAGGTATAGCCGTGCATGAATTCACTATCGGTTTTGAGATTCACAATTCCCTCTGGTTTAAGGATTTTTTTATAGAGTTGAAGAAACTCTGAATTGGTCATTCTGTGTTTGGTTCTTTTGTATTTGATTTGAGGATCTGGGAACGTTATCCAAATTTCGTCCACCTCATTTTCATCAAAAATTTGATGTATCAACTCTATTTGGGTACGAATAAAAGCAACATTTTTCAAGCCATTTTCAACAGCAGTTTTAGCCCCTCTCCAAAAGCGCGCTCCCTTAATATCTATTCCAATAAAATTTTTTTCAGGATAGATTTCTGCCAATCCAACGGAGTATTCTCCTTTTCCACATCCTAGCTCTAGAACCAAAGGATTGTTATTTTTAAAAAAATCGGTATTCCATTTTCCTTTGAGAGCAAAAGCACCCGAAACTACTTCTTCTCGAGTTGGTTGAAAAACGTTTTCAAACGTTTCGTTCTCTTTGAATCTTTTTAACTTATTTTTACTTCCCACGATTTAATTTAATATTTTGACAAAATTAAGGAAATATATAAGAACAGAATTGTTTTTATATTGCAGTTATTAAAAGCGTAAATGATTTTATGGATATAGAAGGCAAAAATATATTGATAGCCCCTTTAAATTGGGGTTTAGGTCATGCTACACGATGTATTCCTATCATTAAAGCTTTGGAAAAAAATCAGTATACCCCAATAATCGCCTCAGATGGAGCTGCGTTGCAATTATTACAGAAAGAGTTTCCACATCTTCAAGCTTTAGAGTTGCCGTCTTACCAAATTGAATATGCAAAAAATGGGTCTGATTTTAAATGGAAACTATTAAAAAACACCCCAAAAATGATAGAAGCCATTCTAGAAGAAAGAAAAGCAGTAAAAAAATGGGTTAAGGAATTTCAACTTATAGGGATCATTTCTGATAACCGGCTCGGGGTTTACAACAAGAAAATACAATCGGTATTTATTACCCATCAATTGAATGTTTTGTCAGGGAACACGTCATGGATTAGCAGCAAATTGCATCAACAAATAATAAAAAAATTTGATGAATGTTGGATACCTGACTTTGAGGGAGAACCAAATTTGACTGGTAAATTGGGTCATTTAAAGAAATCTAATTTTAATTTAAAATACATAGGCCCTTTAAGTCGATTAGAGAAAGAAAATTTAAGGTTTAAGTATGATTTAATGGTTTTACTTTCTGGCCCTGAACCGCAAAGAGGTATTCTTGAAGTGTTGCTTTTGGAAAAGTTATTGGCTTTTAATGGAAAGATTATTTTCATCAAGGGTAAAGTGGAATCAAAGCAAAAAATAGAACAAATAGGACACATCACCTATTATAACTTCATGACTAGTCAGGAGTTGGAGCGTGCTTTTAATGAGAGCAAAGTGATTTTAAGTCGTTCAGGTTACACTACAATTATGGATGTGGCTAAATTAGAGAAAAAAGCATTTTTCATTCCCACACCAGGGCAATATGAGCAAGAATATTTAGCAAAAAGGTTAAAAAAATTAGGACTAGTTCCATTTGCAACACAAGACGAATTCACATTGGGAAACTTGGAAGAAATTTTGAACTACAAAGGATTACAACTAGAGCAAAAACCAATTCATTGGAAAAATTTATTTTGCCTTTTTGAGCGTAAAGGAGAACTCTGATCCAACACCAAATTCACTCTCAACATAAATTTTTTCGTCGTGTACTTCGATGATGTGCTTAACGATTGCGAGTCCAAGACCAGATCCACCTTCACTTCGCGCACCGCTTTTGTCGACTCTAAAAAATCTTTCGAAGAGTCTCGGTATGTTTTTCTTCTCGATACCTTCGCCGTTATCATTGAATCTGACAATTACTTTATCTTCGGTAAGGTTTTCAATACTAACTTCTGTTGACCCTTTTTCTTTACCGTATTTTATAGAATTTACAACCAAGTTTATAACTACTTGTTCAATCTTTTCTCTGTCCCCAAGTACCATAATAGGTTTGTTGTATTTCATATCGAATAGCAGCAAAATGTCTTTTTTTGAAGCTTCCATTTCGAGTAAATCGAAAACATTTTGCACAAGGTTTACTATATCAAAAGAGACCATTTCGATATTTAAATCTCCCATTTCCAGTTTAGCAATCATGTCTAAATCCTGAACAATATAAATTAAACGTTCCACCCCTTTTTCGGCTCGTTCAAGATATTTTTTTCGAATCTTTTTGTCACTCATCGCTCCATCTAGCAATGTTGAAATGTAACCTTGAACAGTAAATAGTGGCGTTTTGAGCTCGTGAGAAACATTTCCTAAAAATTCTTTGCGGTATTCCTCACGAACTTTTAGCATTTCGATTTCGAGTTTTTTATCAGTTGCAAATTTTTTCACCTCTCTGGTAAGCGTTGCCATATCGGTAGTAATGGGTTGATTTCTAAAATTGGTAGATTCAAGTAGAGAAACGTCGTCGTATATTTTTTTTACTCTTCTGTAGATAAAGCGTTCCACTCTGTATTGTAGCACAAAAAAAGAAAATGCTGCAATACCAATACAGAAAAGGGAACAAAATTTTAAGGAAAATTCAAAAAAGATAGAAGTTAAAATCGCAACTAATCCAGTCGAAAAAAAAGCGATGTATAAAGCTGATATTACAGCAAATTTGTATGTTTTTTTGAAACGTAATGTCATTTATACTTCAAACTTGTATCCCACTCCTTTTATGGTTTTAAAAAGATCGTCTCCTATTTTTTCTCTAAGTTTTCTGATATGAACATCGATGGTTCTGCCACCAACAATTACTTCATTACCCCAAACTTTATCTAGAATTTCCTCTCTTTTAAAAACCTTTCCGGGTTTTGATGCTAATAAATAAAATAATTCAAACTCTTTTCGGGGCAGAATAATTTCAACGTTTTCCTTTAAAATTTTATATTCTTCCCGATTTATTTCTATTCCGCCAACATTTAAGGTTTCTGAGTTGGAACTTTCTTCTTCTTTTAGTCTACGCAATAATGCTTTTACTTTACTAATTAGTAATTTAGGCTTAATAGGTTTTGTAATATAATCATCAGCACCTGCATCAAAGCCAGCAACTTGTGAATAATCTTCACTTCTTGCGGTAAGAAATGTGATAATAACGTTTTTAAGTTCAGGGATTTTTCTGATGTTTTCGCAAGCCTCCATTCCGTCCATTTCAGGCATCATGACATCCATGATAATGAGGTGAGGGACTTCTTTTTTTGCTTTTTCAACAGCCTCTTTACCATTGATTGCAGTGCTTATTTGATAGCCTTCTTGAGCTAAATTGTATCCTACAATCTCTAGAATGTCTTGTTCGTCATCTACTAATAAAATCTTAATATTTTTTTTCTTCATAATAGTAAAACGTCTGATTTCGAATGTAAAAGTAATTATAAAACCCTATCAATAAACCATTTTACGTTAATTTAATCTATTAACAATACCTTAATAATACAGCAACCAAATAGTAACAATGAAGTAACATGAACTTTACAAGTCGGTTGTTCCTTTGCCCCAAAATTAAAATAAAGTTAAAATGAAATTAAAATTCATAGCTATTCTCTTATTTGTTTGTTCTATTGTTGTTGCCCAAAACAAAGGAAAAATTTCTGGGGTTATCACAGACAAAGATTCTAATAATGCTAGTTTGCCATTTGCAAATGCTACCATAAAAGGAACCACTATTGCCACTACTTCGGATGAAAAAGGAAAATATACTTTGAGTGTTACGCCAGGTAATTATATAATTGTTTTTAGTTTTTTGGGTTATGAAAATGTAGAAGTTCCAGTTGATGTTAAATCGGGAGAAGAAATCATCATTAATAAAGCACTGGGCTCTGGAAGTTACAAATTGCAGGATGTTGTTGTAAAATCGAATGGAGGAAATAGAGAGAAAGAGACAGCGTTATTACTAGACCAAAAAAAAGCAATAGAAATTAAGCAAAGTATAGGCGCTCAAGAAATGTCAAGAAAAGGAGTGAGTAATGTTCAAGAAGGGCTAACAAAAATTACGGGTGTTTCGAAAGTAGAATCTAGAGGGTTATTCGTACGTGGTTTAGAAGAGCGTTACAACAATTTATTGATCAATGATTTGCAAGCACCATCGAATAGTCCGTTTAAAAAAATCATTCCTTTGGATTTATTTCCTACCGATATTGTTGGCGCTTTAAATGTTTATAAAACGTTTAACCCTAATATTCCTGGCGATTTTGCTGGAGCCACTATCAACATCGAAACTGCACAGCCACGTGCTAGTATCACTAAAATCAGCACTAGCCTAGGTTATACAACCAATAACAACGGTCGTGATTTTCTGATTTCCGAGGACGCCAATACGACACAAGGTTTTCTGGGTTTGTTGGGAAAGGATCGCGAACTGCCAACAACTTTTGGGAATGTGCCATCGGGAAAAATTCTAACGCCTGGGCAGAATGAAGCATCGAGTAAACAAAACTCGTGGAATGTAGACAATTCAAGTAGTCCTATAAATTCAGGCATTGGGTTCTTACATACTGAAAAATTCAATTTAGAAAAAAACAGAAGTATAAGTTACATTTTCTCGTTGAATGCCGATAACAGATACCAAGTTTTAGAAGGTATAGACCGAACGTTTAATCAAGGACAGGGAAATTACGATAATAATTTTGCGGTTTCAAAATACAACTACACGACTACTTTATCAGGATTGGTTGGCGTTAAATTCAAATCTGATCGCTTTGATATCGCTATGAATTCGTTTGTGTTGCGCTCAACATCTAGTGTTATTCAGGACCAATTGGGTTACAAAAACAGTTTAAACACCAATCCAAATGTTTTAATTCGATTGAATCAATTTGAAGAATCAAAATATTGGAACAACCAAATTTTGGCAAATTATAAACTAACAGCTAACGGGAAACATGCTCTAAAAGGAGGGTTCTCCTTTGTAAAAACCGCATACGGGCTACCTGATAGAAAAGTGATTACAGGTGAAAAATTGAATGAAACAGAAATCAAAACCACTTATGGAGCCGATAATTTAATTCGTCAGTATTTTGATGTCTCAGGCGATAGATTTTTTTCAGGTATGGTAGAATATGCTGTTATATTGAAAGAAAAGGATAACGGAAAAGACACCAAATTGGTTGTCGGTTATAACGGATTGAGTAATGAAGAAGTTTCGTCGTATCGTTTCGTTTTTGGACGACCATTATTGGCAACTCCTTTTATAACCAATATCAATACCATTAATGATGCCATTGTCAATGATGTGAATGCTGGGTTGGTAAAATTTACAGAGGAATCTACTGGCGATTGGCGTTCGAAATTGTATCAAAATGTTAATTCAGCCTACACTAATGTGTTTTTTAATTTTGCTGAAAAGTGGAATATCAATGGCGGAATCAGAGTTGAAAGTTCCCTCAGAGAAATCAAATACCGCCAAACAGGAGATGCTTTTGATGCCAACTATAGAAAATTGAAAAAAGATAAAATCGATTTTTTACCCGCTTTAAATGTCAAATATACTTTGAATGAAAAAAGTAACATACGTTTCGCATCTTCTAAGACTATCACCAGACCAACGTCGATTGAAATTCTTCCTGTTAACTTTGTAAATCCTGACGGAACTGTTGAAATTGGTAATCCAAAAATCGTCAATAGTGATAATGTCAATTTTGATTTAAAGTATGAAATGTTCCCGAATTCAAATCAACTTTTTGTAGTTGGTCTTTTCGGAAAACAAATCAAAAATCCAATCGAGAGAATTTTCATTCCAACAGCTAGTAGTGGAGGACAGATTATTACCTATGCTAATTCTAAAAGTGCATTGCTTTTCGGAATAGAACTAGAAGTTTTATTGCCTTTGTACAAAATCAGTGCAGCATTGAATAATTTCTCTTGGGGATTCAATACCTCAATCATGAAAACCGATGTAGAAGTTGATTTGGTTAAAAATCCTTTAGAGAATAGCAAAAAAAGAGCTTTGCAAGGTGCTTCTGATTGGTTGATCAATTCTGATTTGAAGTATGATTTCAAATTTAATGAAGATATGAAAAACACTATTTCGTTAGTTTATGGTGTGTCTGGCGAAAGAATTTATGCCGTGGGAACTGCTGGAATTGACCACATCTATGAAAAACCTTTTCAAAAATTAGACTTCGTTTGGTCTAGTAAATTTTCTAAAAATATGGAAGTGAAATTCGCTGTTGATAATATTTTGAATCCTTCTTTCAAGAGAGAATTAGGAAGCGAAAGCAAACAAACTATTACAGAAACCGATTTGACCGTGAGAGAATATAAAAGAGGAACTGGATTTTCATTAGGTGTAAATTATACTTTCTAAAAAGGGTTCCTTAAATAATAAAAGTTCGTCAATCAAAAGTTGACGGACTTTTTCATATACATCAAACAAATAAATTAACAAAGACGATTGCTTTTAACTTAGAATTTACAATCGCTTTATCCTTTAATAAACATAATGTAATGTTTAGCTAACTGCCAAAAAAAAGTCTAAATCTATTTTTGTACAACAATATTAAACAACATTAAAAATGAAAAAATTACTATTAAGTCTTGCTACAATCGCAACCTTATTTACAGCTTGTACCTCTGATGATGAAAGTTCAAACAGCACTCCAACTCCAACAGGAGAAATATCTGGAGATTTTAGTGCTAACCGTATTTATGTGAAAGGGAATTACACTTTAAAAGGAACAGTTCGAGTTAAAGCTGGCGTTACGTTGACTATTGAAGCTGGTTCTGTGATTACTGCAGATGTTACAGATGGTGTTGACGCACTAGTGGTAGAAAATGGAGGAAAATTAATCATGGATGGAACAGCTGCTGAGCCAATTGTATGTACGCATTTGACTAAAGTGCCAGGTTCATGGGGTGGAGTTATAATTTATGGAGACGCGCCAATTGTAGGGGCAGGTTCTGTAACCAGCGCAACTTCTGAAGATGGACTTACAAGTTCAATTACCGGAACAGCTTATACTTATGGTGGGTCTAATGCTACACACAATGGAGGGACTTTACGCTATGTTCGTGTAGAATATGCTGGTAAAAAAATTACAGATGGTACTAGCGAAATGAATGGCTTCTCTTTTTATTCTGTAGGTTCTGGAACTATCTTAGAAAATTTGGTTTCTTATAAAGGGGCTGATGATGGTTTCGAATTTTATGGTGGAACCGTAAGTGCGACCAATTTGATTTCTTACGGAAACTCTGATGATTCTTTCGATTGGCAAGATGGTTGGAGAGGACAACTAAATAGCAATTGGTTTGCTTCTCAGGTAGGAACAGGGAATTTTGGAATGGAAATAGAAGCGAAAAGTGTGAACAACGACTTCTGGCCAAAAATCACTAACATTACTTTGAAAAGAGCTGCGGGAACTGTTACAGAAGGTGGAACTTCTGCTGCTGAATATGATGCTATTCAATTTAAAAAACAAGGGAATGGTGATTTCTCTAATATAGTAATTTCGGGTTATACAACGGCAGGTGCAACTGCTGTTCGTATTCAGGATGCTGCTACCAATATAGGTCAAGTTGATGGGCGTAAAATTAAATTAACGAATGTTAAGATAAATGATGGAGTTTCTCAATATGCAGGTGCATCGGGAATTTCGGTTCTTTTTTCAGCTGCAGATTACACTTTAAATGCTGAAGCAACTGGTGCATCAATTACCCCAGGAGCATGGACAATTGTAGAAGGAATTAACCTGTTGAACTAACCTATTATTTTTT
>Ga0315904_10003249_pt1 | contig 24161 bp, 17 predicted proteins | sample LakEriMetagenome_6_FD_203529 | JGI IMG/M metagenome (GOLD analysis project Ga0315904, IMG submission 203529) | Freshwater fungal communities from buoy surface, Lake Erie, Ohio, United States - Buoy 12 MA120 | ecosystem: Environmental > Aquatic > Freshwater > Lake | place: USA: Lake Erie, Ohio... | reverse complement strand
GCAGGCTGCTCGGGCGAGGGGCGGGCACACACCCGCCTCGACGTTCGTTTTCGTCGTGCCGGGCGGCGGGGGTTCAGCGGTCGTGCCGCCGGGTGGGGTGGTGCGGGTGGCGCCGGTCGTGCGGCGGACGCCTCACCACATCCGGGCCACCACGAGCATCACGGCGGCGATCACCGCCAGGCCGACCAGGTCGAGGATCACGCCCCCGGCCATCATCGCCCGCAGCGGGATCCGGCCGGTGCCATAGACGATCGCGTTGCATGGCGAGCTGACCGGCATCATGAAGCCGAGGCTGGCCGCGAAGGTGGCGGCCAGGGCGGCGACGAGGGCGTTGCCCCCCACCGCTTGGCCCAGGGCGATGACCACGGGCACGACCATCGTGGCGCTGGCCACGTTGCTCGTGAACTCGCTGGTGAACACTGCCAGGATCGCCGCCGCCACCACGAGCAGCGTGCCGGCCCATGCTCCCGCCGGGATCCAGCCGGTGATCGCCGTGCCGGCCGCCCTGGCGAGCCCCTGGCTGAAGCACAGTTCACCCAGAGCGATGCCGCCGCCATACAGGAGCACCACGTCCCAGTCGATCCGCGCGTCTTTCCAGGCCAGGGCCCGGCGGCCATCGCCACCGGGCAGGATGAAAAGCAGCGCCGCGCCGATGATCGCGGCCACGCTCTCGGGGAGCCTGTCCTTCAGCCACGCGCAGACCGCGTGGTCGGGACCCAGCGCCGCCAGCAGGACTCCCGGCACCATCCACATCGCCACGGTCGCGGCGAAGGCCAGCGCGGTCGACCATTGCCCGGCAGTCCATGGACCGAGTCGTGCCCGCTCGGCGGCGACGTAGGCCGACACGCCGTCGAGCCGCGCGACGCCGGCCGGGAAGAGGCGGCCGAGCACGAGCACCGTGATCGTGGTCATCACGGCCACGATCGGCAGGCCGATGGCGCACCAGCCGACGAAGGAGATCGCCACGCCGAGCTCGTCGGCGATGAACCGCAGGCCGATGAGGTTCGTGGGCGTGCCAATCGGCGTGGCCAGGCCGCCGATCGACGCGGCGAAGGCGACGCACAGGAGGAGCCCCGTGGCGAACGCGGGGTCGGGGCGACGGCCGGTCTTCACGGCGGCCTCGTCGATCGCGGCCAGGATGCCCGACACGATCGCCACCATCATCGCCGCGGTGACGGTGTTGGAGATGAACGCACTGATGGCAACCGAGACCACCGCCACGGCGGCGAGCATGCGCACGGGCTTCTCGCCCACCCAGGGCACGGCGAGCACCGCGTAGGCGAGGCGGCGGTCGAGGCGGTGCAGGCGGATCGCCTCGGCGAGCAGGAACGATCCGATGAACAGGAAGATCAGCGGGTCGGCGAAAGGCCGAAACACCTCCTTGGCCGGGGCCACGCCGAGCAGCACGCAGGCCGCCGCCCCGAGCAGCGCCGTCACCGCCAGCGGCAGTGCCTCGGTGCACCAGAGGACGACGACGACGGCGACGATCGCCGCCAGCCGCCAGGCTTCGGGGGTCAGGGCTTCCATGGCGACACTGTATCGCGCCTTCCCATGGGATCGCGCGGGGCGATGTCGTGTTCCAGACGGTCCCGGCTTCCCGGCTACCGCTACCCCATCGCCGGACGTTCGCTGCGCCCCTCCTGGGCTCCGCTCACGCGATGCTGCCTGCGCTCCGGCATCCCTGCCTGCGCTGGCCAGCAACGCCGGCTCACGGGGCAGCGATAGCCGAAAGCCTCCCGCCGTGTGATAAACGGCGACTTGGTGCTTTCTCGCAGCGGCCGCTGCCTCGTTGCAAGCCGGGTTGCGTGCTCATTCAGGGAATGCCACGGAGGCGAGCTCCGCCCTGCACGCGGCCACCGATCGCCGCCTCGGCGAGCGGCCGCGTGCCGCCGCTCCGCGGCGGCCACGGTCGCCCGGAGGTGCGACCGCCCGGCCGGCTGGTCGCACCTTGGCTGCGACCACGCCGGCCCAAGCCCGCCGGGGCCATGGATGGCCCGGCGGGCGTGAAACATGTCACCAAGTCTTGCCGAGGGCTGCCTGGGCGGCGGCCAATCGGGCCACCGGCAGGCGGAACGGCGAGCAGCTCACGTAGTCGAGCCCCACGTGGTGGCAGAAGACCACCGAGTGCGGATCGCCGCCGTGCTCGCCGCAGATGCCGAGCTTGATGTCCGGGCGGCTCTTCCGCCCCTTCTCGACGGCGATCTGCATCAGCTGGCCCACGCCGGAGGCGTCGATCGACGCGAACGGGTTGGCCTTGAAGATGCCCTCTTCCGTGTACTTCTGCAGGAACGAGCCCATGTCGTCGCGGCTCATGCCCAGACAGGTCTGGGTGAGGTCGTTGGTGCCAAAGGAGAAGAACTCGGCCGTCTCGGCGATCTCGTCGGCCGTCAGCGCGCCGCGCGGGATCTCGATCATCGTGCCGACGAGGTACTTGATCTTCTGTCCCGTCTCCTTCTGCACCTGCTCGGCCACCCGGTGCACGATGTCCACCTGGTTGTCGAGTTCCTTCTTGAAGCCGACGAGCGGGATCATGATCTCGGGCTTCACCTTGCCGCCGTCCTTTTGCACCTTCGCCGCGGCCTCGAAGACCGCGCGGGCCTGCATCTCAGAGATCTCCGGATAGCTGATGCCGAGGCGGCAGCCGCGGTGGCCGAGCATCGGGTTGAACTCGTGCAGGGCATGGACGCGGGCCTTGACCGTCTCCACCGGGAGGCGGAGCTTCTTGGCCAGGTCGGCCTGGGCCTTCTCGTCGTGCGGCACGAACTCGTGCAGCGGCGGGTCGAGGAAGCGGATCGTGGCCGGCCGTCCCTCGAGGGCGCGGAAGATGCCCTCGAAGTCGTCCCGCTGGTAGGGCAGGAGCTTGGCGAGGGCTTCGCGGCGGGCCGCCTCGTTCTCCGCGAGGATCATCTCCCGCATGGCGTCGATGCGGTCGCCCTCGAAGAACATGTGCTCCGTCCGCGTCAGGCCGATGCCCTCGGCGCCGAAGGCGATCGCGTGCCGCACCTGCTCCGGCGTGTCGGCGTTGGTGCGGATGCCGAGCTTCCGGTGCTTGTCGGCGAGCTTCATGATGAAGTCGTAGTACTGGAAGACCTCCGAGTCGCCGGGCTTCATCGTCTTGGCGATCAGCACCTGCTTGAGCTCGCTGTCGGCCGTCTTGATGCCGCCGGCGAACACCTCGCCGGTCGAGCCGTTGATCGAGATCGCGTCCCCCTCGCGGAGCGTCTGCCCGGCGCACTTGAGCGTGCCCGCGGCATAGTCGATCTGGATCGCGCCGGCACCGGCCACGCACACCTTGCCCATCTGCCGGGCGACGAGGGCCGCGTGGCTGGACACACCGCCGCGGCTGGTGAGGATGCCCTCGGCGGCGATCATGCCGCGGAGATCCTCGGGCGACGTCTCCACGCGGGCCAGCACCACCTTCACGCCCTTGTGGGCGAGTTCCTCGGCCTTGGCGGCGGAGAACACGAGCTGGCCGGTGGCGGCGCCGGGGCCGGCCGGCAGGCCGGTGGTCAGCACCCGGCCGCTCTTCTTGGCCGCCTCGTAGTCGTGGCGGTCGAAGATCGGGGCGAGGAGCTGCGAGAGGGCGTCGGGATCGGCCGACTGGATCGCGTGCTCGGCGGTCATCAGCTTCTGCTTGACCATGTCGTGGGCGATCTTCACGTAGGCCAGCGCCGTCCGCTTCCCGTGCCGCGTCTGCAGCATGTAGAGCTTCTTCTTCTCGACGGTGAACTCGAAGTCCTGCACGTCGCCGAACTTCTTCTCCAGCGTCTGGCGGACCTTCTCCAGCTGCTTGTAGGTCCCGGCGAACATCGGCTCGTGGGCCATCTCGGCCACGGGCTTGGGCGTCCGCACGCCGGCCACCACGTCCTCACCTTGGGCGTTGACGAGATATTCGCCGTAGAAGACGTCCTCGCCGGTGGCCGGGTCGCGGGTGAAGGCCACGCCGGTGGCGCAGTCGTCGCCCATGTTGCCGAACACCATGCTCTGCACGTTGACGGCCGTGCCCCATTCGTCGGGGATCTTGTACTTGCGGCGGTAGAGGATCGCCCGCTCGTTCATCCAGCTGCCGAAGACGGCGCCCACGGCGCCCATCAGCTGCCCGAAGGGCTCCTGCGGGAACGTCTTGCCGGTCCGCTCCTTGATGAGCCGCAGGTAGCGGCTGATCAGCTCGCGGAGGTGGGCCTCGGTGAGGTCGGTATCGTCGTGGATCCCGAGCTGGTGCTTGAGCCCCTCCATCGTCTCCTCGAAGGGGTCGTGCTCGTTCTCGTGCCGCTTCTGCACGCCCATCACCACGTCGCCGTACATCTGGATGAAGCGGCGGTAGGAGTCGTAGGCGAAGCGGGGATTGCCGGTGGCTTCGGCCAGCCCCTTCACGGTCTCATCGTTGAGGCCGAGATTGAGGATCGTGTCCATCATGCCCGGCATGCTGTCGCGGGCCCCGGAGCGGACGCTGACGAGCAGGGCGTTCTTCGGATCGCCGAACTTCTTCCCCGTCTCCTTCTCCATGAGCTTCATGGCGGAGGCGACCTCCTCCTCGAGGCCCTTGGGGAACTTCTTGTGGTTCTTGTAGTAGTCGATGCACACCTGGGTGGTGATCGTGAAGCCCGGGGGCACCGGCAGCCCGATCTTCGTCATCTGGGCGAGGTTGGCCCCCTTGCCGCCGAGGAGCGGCTTCATCGTGCCGTCGCCGTCGCACTTCTTGGCGCCGAAGGAGTAGATCATCCTTGCCGCCTTGCCCCCGCCCGCGACCTTCTTCGACGACTTCTTTCCGGACTTCTTTCCGACGGAGGTGGCCATGGGGAACCGGAGCCCTTTCGATGGGTGATGGTTTGGAGACGGCGAAACCCGCGGTGAAATGCGGGGAAAGCGGGTCGAATCTACGTTCACCGCCGGGCAACGTCAACGACGCCGCCAGGGGGCCGGACGGGCGGTTTTTTCCGGTCTGAAGTTTCATCGCTCTACAATGAACAGTGATGGGCGGCGCGACACCGAGTCGGCGGGCGGCCCACCTCGGGGCAGTCGCATGGCCGCCGCATCCTGGTCGCGTCTCACCTGGCTCGCCGCCCTGCTCGCGGCCCCGGTTGCCGCCCGCGCCGGCGGCCCACCCGACTTCAACCGCGAGATCCGTCCGATCCTCTCGCAGAACTGCTTCGCCTGCCACGGCCCTGACGAGCACGACCGCCGCGGCGGCCTGCGGCTCGACGACCGCGCAGCGGCCCTCGCCGAACTCGGGAGCGGCGCCCGGGCGATCGTGCCGCGGCAGCCGGCCGCGAGCGAACTCGTGGCTCGGATCCACGCGACCGACCCCGATCTCGTCATGCCGCCGCCGGAGAGCAACCGCGTGCTCACGCCGGAGCAGAAGCGGAAGCTCGAGGAGTGGATCGCGGCCGGTGGGCCCTACGCCCCCCACTGGGCGTTCGTGGCCCCGGGACGGCCGGAGAGGCCGGCGGTCGACGACGCCGCCTGGTCAGCCGGCTGGATCGACTCCTTCGTGCGCGCCCGGCTCGATGCGGAAGGGCTCGCCCCGGCGGCCGAGGCCGACCCGGTGACGCTCGTCCGCCGGCTGCACTTCGACCTCACCGGCCTGCCGCCTACCCCGGCCGAGGTCGACGCCTATCTCGCCGACGAGCGGCCCGACCGCTACCCGCAGCTCGTCGAGAGGCTGATCGCCTCGCCGCGGCACGCAGAGCGGATGGCCGCCTGGTGGCTCGACCTCGTCCGCTATGCCGACACGGTCGGCTACCACGGAGACCAGGACCATCGGGCCGCGCCGTATCGCGACTGGGTGATCGCCGCCTTCCTCACCGACCTGCCCTTCGACCGCTTCACGGTGCTGCAGCTGGCCGGCGACCTGATGGAGTCGGCCGCTGGCGAGCATCCCGACGACCGCATCCTCGCCAGCGGCTACAACCGCCTCCTGCAGACGACGCACGAGGGCGGGCTGCAGCTCAAGGAGTACCGGGCCATCTACCAGGCCGACCGGGTCCGCAACCTGTCCGGGGTGTGGATGGGAGCGACGGTGGGCTGCAGCCAGTGCCACGACCACAAGTACGATCCATACACCGCCCGCGACTTCCACGCCCTGGGTGCGTTCTTCGCCGACATCGACGACGAGCAGCACATGCGGGAAGGCGTCAACGCGTTGCCCACGGTGCGGGCGCCGGAGATGGAGGTCGTGGGGCCGTTCGATCGCGCGGAGGCCGCCCGGCTCGACGCGCGGATCGCTGAACTGGAGAAGTCGCTGCCGCCGCTCGTGCTGCCGCCCCGGGCCCAGCCGGAGGATCCCGAGCCGGAGACGGTCGTGGACGGGCGGCTGCAACTGGAGAATCTCCGGCAGCGGCGGCTCCAGTTGCCGAGGAAGGTGATGGTCACGCGGCCGCTGGCCCGGCCTCGCGAGGTGCGGCTGTTGCCGCGGGGAAACTGGATGGACGAGTCGGGTCCGGTCGTGCAGCCCGCCGTGCCCGCCTTCCTCGGTCGACTTCAGACGCCCGGCCGCGCGACCCGGGCCGACCTGGCCCGCTGGCTCGTGGCGCCCGTGAAGGACGGAGGCGTGGGCGAGTTCACCGCCCGCGTCACGGTCAACCGCCTCTGGGCCTTGTTCTTCGGCAATGGGCTGTGCCGCAGCCTTGGCGACTTCGGCGGTCAGGGTGAGATGCCCGATCATCCGCAGCTGCTCGACCGACTCGCCCACGAGTTCGTGGACGGCGGCTGGAGCGTCCGCCGGCTGGTTCGGTCGCTCGTCACCAGCCGGGCGTATCGCATGGCGTCGGACGCCCGGCCCGAGCTCCTGGCCCGCGATCCCGACAACCGCCTGCTGGCCCGGCAGGGCCGCTGGCGGCTCCCGGCGGAGAACGTCCGCGATACCGCGCTCTTTGCCGGCGGCCTGTTGGTGGAGCGGCTCGGCGGCGAGAGCGTCCATCCCTATCAGCCGGCCGGCTACTACCGGCACCTCAGCTTCCCGACGCGGGAATACCGCCCCGATACCGACGACCGCCAATGGCGGCGCGGGCTGTACGTCCACTGGCAGCGGATGTTCCTCCATCCGCAGCTGCTCGCCTTCGACGCCCCGAACCGCGAGGAGTGCACCGCCCAGAGGATGCGGTCGAACACGCCGAAGGCGGCGCTCGTGCTCCTCAACGACCCCACCTTCGTGGAGGCGGCCCGCAAGCTCGCGGAGCGGGCCCTGGCCGCCGCCACGGGCGACGATGCCGCCCGGATCGAGTTTCTCTGGCGGCAGGTCCTGTCGCGGCCGCCCGACGCGACCGAGCGGACCCTCGTCGCGGGGCTGCTCGCCCGCGGCCGCTCGACCTATCGGGACGATCCGGCCGCCGCACGGCAGCTCCTCGCCACCGGCATGGCCCCCCGCGACGAGTCGCTCGACGTCGGCGAACTGGCCTCCTGGACGGCCACCGCCCGGGCCGTCCTCAACCTCCATGAAGCCTACGCGAGATACTGATATGGACCTGCTCCATCGCCGCACGTTCCTCGGCGGCACCGGGCTCGCGCTCGGCGGCGTCGCCCTCGGTGGGCTGCTCGCCCGCGACGGCCGCGGGGCGACCGGGGCGACCGGGGCCATCCATCCGCTCCATCATCCGCCCAGGGCCAAGGCGGTGATCTTTCTGTGTCTCGCCGGCGGCCCGAGTCACCTCGAGACCTTCGACCACAAGCCGCTGCTCGCGAAGCTCGACGGCCAGCAGATGCCGGAGACCGTCACGGCCGGTCAGCCGATCGCCCAGCTGCAGGGCAAGCCGCTGGTCTGCCTCGGCCCGCGGACGACATTTTCTCGGCACGGCGAGTGCGGCGCCGAGGTGAGTGATTTCTTTCCGCAGCTCGGCTCGATGGCCGATCGCTACACGATCATCCGTTCGCTGGTCACGGAGCAGATCAACCACGACCCGGCCCATACCTTCATGAACTGCGGCACGGCCCTCTCCGGCCGGCCGAGCATGGGGGCGTGGGTGACCTACGGCCTCGGCAGCGAGGCCGACGATCTGCCCGGGTTCGTGGTGATGACGAGCAAGGTGGGCCGCAGCCCGCAGCCGATCGCGGCCCGGCAGTGGCACTCGGGCTTCCTGCCGGGCCAGTTCCAAGGGGTGGAGTTCGCCACGAGCGGTCCGCCAGTGCACTACGTCGCGAATCCCGCCGGCGTGTCGGCGGCCGGCCAGCGGGACCTCGTCGACACCGTCGCGGCCCTGGAGCGGCACCGCCTCGAGGCGCTCGCCGACCCGGAGATCGCCACCCGCATCCGGCAGTACGAACTGGCCTTCCGCATGCAGACGAGCGTGCCGGTCCTCGCCGACCTCTCCGACGAGACGCCCGAGACCCTCCGCCTCTACGGTGCCGAGCCGGGCCGGGCGACGGTGGGCACCAACTGCCTCATGGCCCGCCGGCTCGTGGAGCGGGGTGTCCGCTTCGTGCATCTCTACCACAGCGACTGGGACCACCACGGAAACATCGACAAGTACATGCAGGAGATCTGCCCGGCGACCGACCGGGCCGCCGCGGCCCTGCTCACGGACCTCGAGCGCCGCGGGCTTCTCGACGAGACGCTCGTCGTCATCGGCGGCGAGTTCGGCCGCACGCCGATGGGCCAGTCCGGCAAGGGCGCGATCGGCCGCGACCACCACATCAAGGGCTTCAGCATGGTGCTGGCCGGCGGCGGGATCAGGGGTGGCGTCACGCACGGGGCGACCGACGACTTCGGTTACAACGCGGTCACGGACGTCGTCCATGTCCGCGACCTGCACGCCACGATGCTGCATCTCCTCGGCATCGACCACATGCGATTCACGTTTCCCTACCAGGGGCTCGACGCCAAGCTCACCGGCGTGGAGCCGGCAAAGCCGGTCAAGGCGATCCTCTCCTGATCCCGCCCGCCGGCTTTCCCAGCCCACCCCGCCGACCCACGTCGCCAACCCCCACGGCCGACCGGTCCCGCGAATGGGCCGCATTTCCCATTCCCGGTACACTGCCGGAATCGCGGCGCGACCGTGCCGCCAGCCTTCGGAGGAGCAGTCGCATGTTCGCGGTTCGTGTTCGGGCCGTCGTGATCGGGGCGGCGATCGTTTCCCTGGCGGCTTTCGCGGCCGATGCGTCGGCCTCTCCGGCCCGCCGTCTCGCGCGGCGCGGCGCGCTGCTGGCCCCGCCGCCCGGCACGGCCGTGATCCCGCCGGCCGGTCCGCTGCGGCCCAATCCGTTGTTGGCGGTGCCGATCACGCCCGGCGGTCCGGCGATCGTGGTCGGCCCCGCCGGCCGCGTCCGCCGCCGGCTGGCGCTGCCAGCCGAAGGCGGGCCCGCGCCGGTCGTCACCGTGACGGAGACCGTGGGGCCGACGAGCGCGTCGCCGCCGTTGGTCAAGACGCCGGCCGCCGCGGCCGTCCCGGCTCAGCCCTGGGCTGCAAAGCCCGCGAGGCCACCGGCCGCAGTCCAGCAACCGGCTCAGGTCGCGCAGCCGCCCGCGGTCCTCGCCGTGGAGCAGATTCCCGCGCCGCTGCCGCGCGCCACTGCCGCTGGCGGCGTGGTGCCGGCCGGCGGTGAACTCGAGATTCACGACGGCACGCGGAGCATCCTTGTTCCAGCGGGCAACGAGCAGCCCGCGCCCGCCGGCCGCTGATCGCCGCCGCGGTCCAGGCCCGTCCGCTCCACGCGGTTCCTCCACCGGACCTTCGACGGGGCCTTCGGTGGCTCGGCTGCGAAGGCAAAGATAAACGGCTGACAGCCGGCTGGGACGAAGACTACCTGCTTCGACCGCTCGAGCGCATCTGACTTTGGTGTAGCACTGGCTTCGGGGGCGGCAAAATCGCCGCTGCGCGGTCTGGCAGATTCTCGCTGTGGCCGGGCAACGCTACGCGTCGGCCAGAACCGCTCTCATCGGCCCTTGAGTTATGGTGCGATCGCCCTCCGCTCACGGCCGTTGGTCGGTCGAGGGATTGAGCCAGAGGTTGATGCCGCCATCCACCGCATGCTCGTCGATCGCCCGCAGCTCGTCGGCCGTGAACGTCATCCGCTCGGTGGCCGCGGCCAGTTCGCGGATCTGCTCAGGACGGCTCGCGCCGACGAGCGCCGAGGTCACCTCCGGCTGCCGCAACACCCAGGCCACCGCCATCTGCGCCAGCGACTGGCCGCGGGCCCTGGCGATGGCGTCGAGGCCGCGGACGTGGGCCAGATTCGCCGCGCTGAGGTGCTCCGGCCGCAGCGACCCGCCGCCGGGCCGGTTGATGCGGGCGTCGGCGGGGACGCCGGCGAGGTACTTGTCGGTGAGCAGCCCCTGGGCGAGCGGGCTGAAGGCGATGCAACCGACCCCCTCGGCGCGGAGCGTGTCGAGCAGTTCCGCCTCCACCCAGCGGTTGAGCATGCTGTAGGAAGGCTGGTGGATGAGCAGGGGCACGCCCATCTGCCGGAGGATCGCGACCGCCGCGCGGGTCTTGCCGGGAGAGTAGCTGGAGATGCCGACGTACAACGCCTTTCCCTGCCGGACCGCCGTCTCCAGCGCCCCCATCGTCTCCTCGAGCGGCGTGTCGGGGTCGAAGCGATGCGAGTAGAAGATGTCGACGTAGTCGAGCCCCATGCGGCCGAGGCTTTGGTCGAGGCTGGCGAGCAGATGCTTGCGGCAGCCGCCCCCCTGCCCGTAGGGCCCCGGCCACATGTCCCAGCCGGCCTTCGACGAGATCACGAGCTCGTCACGATACGGATGGAAGTCCCGCCGCATGTGGGTGCCGAAGTTGCTTTCGGCGCTGCCGTACGGCGGGCCGTAGTTGTTGGCCAGGTCGAAGTGGGTGACGCCCAGGTCGAAGGCCGTGCGGAGCATCGCCCGCTGCGTCTCCAGCGGCGTGGTGTCGCCGAAGTTGTGCCACAGGCCGAGCGTGATCGCGGGCAGCCGCAGGCCGCTGCGACCGCAGGTCCGGTAGGGCATCGCGTCGTAGCGACCGGGGGCGGCGAGGTAGGACATGCAGGCTCTCGAGATGGTGGCAGGCTGAAGGCTACGGAAGGAGAAGTCCCCGCGTCGGCGGACGAACTCCCGATCCAGCCGGCGGCCGGCCGGCGTTCACCGCGACATGCGACGGACTCTCTTGACGATCGAATACCATGCGAATGTGATCCCGCCAGAAAGCCCGGAGCGCGAGCGACGGGATCGGCGTGACGGCACGCTTCAAACTTCAATCAGGGTTTGCGGCTTCCTTCGCCCCGCTGAGCCGCTCCCGCTCCACCAGCCACTCCGGGATGACGAAGTCTTCGGACGCGCCGCCGTCGGGTTCGGCGATGAACTCGAGTCGATCGATGGCGGGAATCGTCACGTCCCGCTTCACGAGCAGGGCGGTGAGGGTCCTGGGGGAGACCTTGCGGAGGTTTTCCAGCAGCAGTTGACCCTTCCGCGTCGCGAGCGCCTTGGCCACATCGACCGAGTCCGGGGCGTCGAGGACGGTGACGTTCGGCAGTTGACCCGTCCACTTCTGCGAGCCGGCGAGCGCCTTGGCGGTGGCGGCGTCGAGCCTGGTCAGGCCGTGGATGTAGAAGGAGGGGCCCCGGCACTCGGCGAGGGCCTTGGCGGCGCCGGCGTCGATCTCGGCCAGGCCGCTGAGGACCAGCGTGTCGTGGAATCGGGCGAGCGCCGTGGCGGATGCGGCATCGAGGGCCGTCAGGCCCGCCAGGTGCAGCATGCTCCCCTTGAACTCCGCGAGCGCCGCCGCCGTCTCGGCGTCGAGCGTGGCCAGGCCCTTGAGGGCCAGGGCCTGGCCCTTGAACGTGGCGAGCGTTCTCGCGATGTCGGGTGCGAGCCTGGCCGGGCCGCCGAGGCGCAGTTCCGGGAACTTGCCTGTCGACAGCGTCTTGGCAAGGGGTGCATCGATCCGCGTCAGACCGAGATGGATTCCGTGCCCGGTGAACGCCGCGAGCACCGCGGCGGTTTCGGCGTCGAGCGTCTCCAGCCCTTCCAGGTACAGGTATCCGCGGCCGAACCCCACGAGCGACCTGGCAGTCGCGGCGTCGAGCGTCTCGAGGCCGGGGAGGAGCAGATAGTCCCCCTTGCACTGGGCGAGGGCCGCGGCGGTCGCGGCGTCGAGCCTGGTCAGGCCGTGGAGGAAGATGTCGCCCTGAAACTGGGCCAGCGCCCCCGCTGTGGCGGCATCGAGCGCCTGCAGGCCGCCGAGGGAGAGGACTTCCCCCCCGAACGTCGCCAGCACCTTGGCGGTTTCGGCATCGAGCCGCTCGAGGCCGTTCAAGGGCAGGACCAGGTCACTCTTGAAGACGCCCCTGCCCTTGATGACGATCTCGACCTCGGCCATCGAGTATCCCGCCACCAGCTTTCGTGCCTGGTCCGGCGAGAGGCTCTTGATCGTGCTGACGTCCGCGGGCGGGTCGTCAGCCGACAGATGGGCAGGACCGAACGGGCCGCCGCAGGCGAGCAGAGCGAAGAGAACGAGGGCTACGACCGTGGACTTCATGACTGCCTAGGCCTCATCCAAGCAAACTCGGACGTGCGCGATTGTCGCTGACCGCACAAAATGGAAATCCCCGACGAATCGCCTGATTTCGATTGGCTCCCCGGCAAGCAACTCGCCACCGTTAAGGAGTTTCGAGTGCCCGCCACAGTACGACGGCAGCCGCCGTCACGCAAGCAGATGAATCGCCCGGCGATTGCAGCGTGCGGAGCGGATCGGCCCGCAAGGCTGTCCACGGACAGCTAGAAGGGCTTGCCGGCCTGTTCCTGGCGTTTGCGCTGCTGCTTGTGTTCCAGCCATAACGGCATCACGAAATCGTCGTTGAAGCTGCCGTCGGGTTCGGGGATCATTTCCAGCGAGTCCGTGAACGGAATCTCGACATCTCGCTTCTCGATCAAGGCGCTGAGGGTCTTGGCCGAGATCTTCTTGAGATTCGGGAAGCAGAGCGGGAGTTTTCGTTTGGCGAGGGCTTTCGCGACGTCGATCGAGTCCGGGGAGTCGAAGGTGGTGACCCGCGGCAGCAGTCCATCCCAAGAGGTCGATCCGGCGAGGACCTTGGCAGCGCCGACATCGAGCGCCTCCAGGCCGTGGAGCATCAGGTAGCCCGCTCTGTATGCGGCGAGCACCTTGGCGACGTCGGCTTCGAGCGTCACCAGTCCGTTGAGCACCAGAGGGCCCCTCTTGTAGCCGACCAGCGCCCTGGCTGTTTCGACATCGATCGACCGGAGTCGATTGAGCGGCAGGCAGAAGTTGTACGTCACCGGGCCGTGGACCTCCCTGAGCACCACTTCCACTCCCGGAAACTCCGCCGCCAGCCGCCGCGCCTGCTCCGGCGTCAGGCTTTCGATCGTGTTCGTATCCTTGGGGAGATCCGCGGCCGGCGAGGCCTCGACCCCCAGCACGAGCGCCACCATGAGCAGGGCACACCGGATTGGGCAAGGGCTGCCGGACGTCATAGATGCCGAAGACGGACGCCTTGGGGTATTCGGGGCGGCGATACCGAGATCGAGTGTAGCCCAGCTGCCGATGGCAAACAAATTCATGGCCTCTGGCATCGAAAGGAGCCACGGCGGCCTGAACGGACCTCGAGGCCCACAACGGCCAGCGAAAGTGGTTCGATGAAGCCCGGTGCTTCTTGTCCATCGCCAATGACTTCCGCAAGTCGGCGAAGCGATCGTCTACGAGGCCAACCATCGCTGCGCTCAGGAGAACCGGTTCGCGCAGCTCAAGGGCGCCGCTCCCTCGCTCTCGGCGCAGGGCAAGACGTGCGCGTGACGCCTTTTGCATTTGTGCGGATCGTTGAGAACGGTATCCTCTTCGGTTTTCAGGATCGATGATCCGTCCGCGAGTTTCATGGATCGACGAGCCACCTACCGCTGGGCCACGCCGGGCGACCTAAACGCCTTCTTCGGCCTCTCGATCGACAACCTCGCGGTCCTCGTGCTCACCGTCTCGATCCTGGCGACGGTGTTCGGATATCCGGCCCAGTTCGCCCTGGCCCATCTCGTGCCCGGCACGGCCGTGGGGGTCGTCGTGGGCGACCTGCTCTACACCTGGATGGCCTTCCGTCTCGCCCGCCGGACCGGCCGCACCGACGTCACGGCAATGCCGCTGGGCCTCGACACCCCGAGCACGTTCGGGATGGTGTTCTTCGTCATCGGGCCGGCGTTCGCGGAGGCGGTCGCCGCGGGCCTCGACCAGGAGGCCGCTGCGCGGCAGGCCTGGCACGTGGGCATGGGTGCGATCATGGTCAGCGGCGTCTTCAAGGCGGCCTGTGCCTTCGTGGCCGACCCGGTCCGCCGCGCGGTGCCGCGGGCGGCGCTGCTCGGCAGCCTGACCGCGATCGCCCTGGCGCTGATCACCTTCCTGCCGCTGCTCGAGATCTTCGCGGCGCCGCTCGTCGGCCTGGTGGCCCTGGGTATCGTCCTCGCCACGCTCACCGCCCACGTGCCCTTTCCGGGCCGGATTCCCGGGGCGCTCGCCGCGCTGGTCCTCGGCGGCCTGATCCAGGTGGTGGGCCTGCGGGCCGGCTGGATTCCGGCCGCGGGCCACATGGCGATCGATCCCGCGGCCGCCCTCTGGCCCACGGAGTGGCTGGCCGCATTCCGCGGCGAGTGGCTCGCGGCCTGGCCGCACACGGTGAAGTACCTGCCGATCGTGATCCCCTTCGCCCTGGGCACGGTCGTGGGGGGCATCGACTGCACCGAGAGTGCCGCGGCGGCCGGCGATGAGTACGACACCGGCCGGGTGATCGGCGTCGAGGCGTGTGCCACGATCGTGGCCGGCCTGTGCGGCGGCGTGATCCAGACGACACCCTACATCGGCCAGCCGGCCTACAAGGCGATGGGTGGCCGGGCCGCCTACACGCTGGCGACAGCGGTGTTCATCGGGGTGGCCGGGCTGACCGGCACGTTCGCCTACCTCTATCAGTGGCTGCCGATGCCGGCCCTCGTGCCGATCCTCGTGTTCGTGGGCCTGGAGATCACGGCGCAGAGTTTCCAGGCGACGCCCCACAAACACTACCCGGCGGTGGCGCTGGCCTGCGTGCCGGCCCTGGCGGCGCTGGCCAAGATCGAGACCGACAAACTGCTCGCCGCCGGAGCGCGGCCCGATGCGGCCCTCGCCCGGGAGCTGTTCTCCCTGCAGGTCATCTCCGCAGGCTTCATCGTCACGAGCGTCCTGTGGGCGGGCTTGCTCGCCGCGCTGCTCGATCGCCGGCTCAAGCAGGCGGCGGGCTGGTGCCTGGCAGCCGCGGCCGCCGCGCTTGTCGGCGTGATCCACTCCCCGTTCCCCGATGGCCGTCTCTTCTTCCCGTGGGCGATCGGTGAGCTGCCGGCCGTGGCCGCGGGCCGCGGGCCACTCGATCTCGCCGCGGCCTACGCCCTGCTCGCCACCTTGTTCGCCGCCTGGCCGGCCGGACGAGAAACGGGGCAGGGCGGCGGCGCAGGACTCCCTCGGCCGGAGTCGCCGACTGTACAACCGTTGAACCCGGATAGATGATGCTTTCGGCCCGCAGTTGGCTCTCTCGCCTGCTCCCCGACGGAGACATCCCATGCCGATCATCGTTGCCTTGATCCTGGCCTTGCTGAACGGGACGGCGGCCGTGGGGAACGAGTCGTACGTCAGCCCGTTTTCCTACGCCGACCCGCAGCCCCAGGCCTACCGCCTCTCCGAACGAGCGAGCACGATCGACCCGCGGGTGCAGTCGCATCCGGAGATCAATTTCCTGCTGGAAAAAGATGGGAAACCGCGCGACGTCCAGGTCGCGTACGTCGACACCCGCGTCCCGCCGCGGGGCAAACTGGTCCTCGCGCTGACGGGCGGAGGGCCGCTCTTCAAACTGACCCAGGAACTCGGGATGCACGCCATCCGGGTTCCCTACGCGGACGGCTGGTTCAGCCGCTTCAATGCGGGCACGCCACGCGAAACCTGGCGCGGCGACATCCGACTCGAGGCGGCGACGGGCGAGGATTTCAGCAAGCTGGTGGACATTCCGCAGCCCGACGGACTGATGGAGCGGTCGTTCCAGTTCGTCAAGTGGCTCGCCACGAACAACCAGCAGGGAAAATGGGAGTCTTTCATCGACCCGGCCGGCACGGGCCTGAACTGGGAGGACGTCATCGTCATCGGCCTGTCCCACGGTTCCACCACCGCGGCCCGTTTCGCCCAGCACAAGAAGCTCGATCGCGTCCTGTGCTTCAGTGGGCCGCGGGACCAGGACCAATCCTGGCAGGCGCTTCCCTCGGCCACGCCGTCCAACCGGTACTTCATGTTCACCGGCTTCGACCGCGGCTGGGAGGCCAAGCACTACTGTCGATCGTGGGAACTGCTGGGGCTTCACGAGTATGGCCCCATCGTCGATGTGGAAACGATGCCGCCTCCCTTCGGAAATACACGCCGTCTGATCACCTCGATCGAGCCGGCGGGAGGCAAGAAAATTCACAACGCCGTCGCGCCCCTCGACATGGCCATCAAGAAGGACGGGAAGTTCGTCCACGAGCCCGTGTGGCGCTACATGCTGACGCATCCGGTCGACAAGGTCGGGGAGGCGACGCGGCTCGATCCGGACTGCCAAAAGACGGGACAGTGACGAGCACGATCCGTCGGCAGCGGCGCAGAGACGGCAGCGGGTGAACCAGTCGCACGCGGGCCGGCTCGTGAGCGCCCCGCAATCCAGTCGGGCTGAAGCTACCGGCAGCAGGCGGGAAAGCAGTCGTCGAGTTCAGCGGGCTCCGTGAACACCGTCATGAAGCCTTCCGGCAACCGGCGGGCGATGCGGTCCAGCCAGCGTCGCTGCCGGCCCAGCGAGAGTCGCCCTTCGACCTGGCGGATGGCGATCCCCGTCACCTGTTCCGGCCGGCGCCGGGCGACCTCGGCGTAGACCTCCGGATCCCGCTCCCCCGAGTCGCCCACGAGGAGAAACCGCCGGCCTGGAAAGTCGTCCATCACCTGCTCGATCGCCCGCCGCTTCGACCGCTTCCGCGACGGCAGCCGGCCCAGGGGCGTCGAGTCCTTGAGCCGGAAGAGCTTGAGGTGCATCGAACCGGCCGGCAGGCCCGCCGCCTCCAGAAAGCCGCCGAGGCAATTCGCAAGCTGCCACGGGCTCGCCGATACGTAGTGGAACGCAGTGCCCTGCCGCTCCCAGCGGCGGTACACCTCGGCGATCCCGGGAATCGCCTTGAACTCACGGAGGAGCGTGTTGCGGAGGAGCTCCTTCTTGTCGGCCACGTTGGTGACTTTCACCGTGTCGTCGATGTCGGAGATCACTGACAGCCCAGCGGGGTCCACCAGGTCGATCACACTGCCGGCCTCGCCGCCGGCCACCGGGGGATCGATGTCCTCGAGCATGGCACGGCATGCGAGCCGCGGACGGCCACCGTGGCGGATCGCGTCACGTTCCACGACGTTGGCCGCCAGGTCGATCTCGGCCCGAAAGTGGCCGGTGCGGTCGGAGATCACCGCGGCATCGCCCCCCCCGCCGAGATCGATGCGCACCCGGGCACCGGCGACCCGTTGGAACAAAAAGGCCTCAGCTCGCCGGCGAAAGACGTCGGTGTCGAGGTCGGCGTCGTCGAGCTCCAGGAGTCGCTTGAGCACCGCCACGGCGAGCGACCGGCGGTGGCTCCGGGCCGGAAGGGGCCGGGTGACCATGCCGGCCACGGTGGCCCGCCAGCCCGTGTCGGCGAGGCGGCGGGCGTAGGTGGGGAAGAGAACGATCATGCGGTGCCGCTGCCGCGAGGCGCTTGAAACGACAGGACGACCATCTTACAACCTGACGCCGGAAGGGTTCGGGCGGATTCCGCCCCACACGTGGAGAGCAGCATGGGCGTCAAGAAAACGGGCAAGGGCCGGCGAAAACTCGGCCAGAAGAAGCGGCGGATGCGGGCCCGGATCCGGCACCGCAAGGGCTGAGCGGCGCGTCGAGGCCGCGTCCGGCGGCACGACCCGCACATGTTTCCAGTGCTTTCCGACGGGGCGGCCGGCGGCCGCCCTCTTTCGTTTGCCGCGCCTCCCGCATGGGGTAGGGTTGCCAGGTTTCGGATCGCGGCGCTCATGCCGCGAGTCGCCCGAAGCCGCAACGCCCGTCGGGAGATGAAGCGATGACTGCCTGGGGATGGACGGCCCGCCTGGTCGCGAGCCTGCCGCTGTTGGCCATCTTGGTAGGTGCCGGCGGCTGCAAGACGTTGAACGAGCGGTACATCGCCCTCGAGGTGTGGAAGTATGAGAAGTGCTTCGGTCACCTTCCCCCCGGCTTCGTGCCGCCCGGTGCCGGGCCGGCGGCCGCGCCGCCGCGGGTCTGCGGCCAGGGCTCCCCGTGTCCGCCGGCCTGCCCGCCCGCGACCGCCGGCTGCGATGGCTGCCCAGGGGGCGGCGTAGAAGGCGGCATGGCGGTACCGCCCGGGATCGGAGTGCCCGCCGGCCCCGGTGGCTCGCCCGGTCCGGGGGCCGGAGCCGCGCTGCCGTCGCCCGCGGGCGTGACGGCCGGCAAGCCGGTGATCATTTCCGACGAGGTCGTGCTCCCATAGTGGTTCCGGGAGCCGCCTTCAGCCGAGTGTTTCGGCGGGCCCCGGGAAGGCGCGGTTTTCGACGTCGGTCCGCCAGCGGACGATGGCGTCGGCCAGCGCGGTCTTCGCGTCGGCGTAGGCCCGCACGAACTTCGGCACGCGGTCGAACGACAATCCCACCAGATCGTGCATCACCAGCACCTGGCCGTCGCAGTCGGGGCCGGCGCCGATGCCGATCGTAGGAATCCCGACCGTGGCGGTGACGACCCGGGCCGCCTCCCGGGGAATACACTCAAGCACCGCGGCGAAGGCACCGGCCGCGGCAGCGGCCCGGGCGTCGGCGGTGACCGCGTCGAGATCGCGTTGCATCCGATAGCCGCCGAGCTGATGCACGGCCTGCGGCCGGAGGCCGACGTGGGCCATGACCGGAATGCCGGCGGCCACGAGGCCGGCGATGACGTCGGCCTGGCCGGCCGTGCCTTCGAGCTTCACCGCCTGACAGCCGGTCTCCTTGAGGATCCGGGCGCAGGACTCCACGGCCGTGCGGACGCCGAGGTGCTGCAGCGGGAAAGGCAGGTCGACGACGACCAGCGCCCGACTCACGGCCCGGGCCACGATCTCGCCGTGGTAGATCATCTGCTCGAGTGTGGTGGGGATCGTCGATGCGCGGCCCGCGACCACCATCGCCACGCTGTCGCCGACGAGCACGCAATCGACGCCCGCTTCGTCGGCCAGCCGGCCCGTGGGCCAGTCATAGGCCGTGACCATCGTGATCGGCCGGCCCGCGCGGCGTTTGGCCGCCAGGTCGGGCACCGCGATGCGTCGCGCGGCGGCCGGCGGCTGCGTCATGAGAGGCTCTTGAAGGAATCGTTGCGGTTGTCGTCGGCGACGGACGGCGGCGAGGCGGCGGCAATGCCCACATTCATGGCAGGTGGCCCCAGGTGTCGGTTCGGGGCGGGAGAAGGGCGGCCGTGACGAACGCTCGACTGATTCTAGCTCCGTCCGGCGGCGGTCGCACCGCGCCCGGAAAGCCTGCGCAGAAAACCCGACTTGCCGGGTTTGTGACCTTGCGGCCGGGGCTGCCACCCCTATAATCGCTGGGTTCCTGAACGCAGGAACGTGCGATTTCCCGGTTCCGGGAGGTCAACGGCCGGCGTTCGTGCGGGTGTAGCTCAGTTGGTAGAGCACCACGTTGCCAACGTGGTTGTCGTGGGTTCGAATCCCATCACCCGCTTCGCTGTTTCGCCACTGTCGTCATGGGTCGGCCCCGCCAGGCGGCGGTGAGTGGCGCGTTCCCGCCGCGGAGTCGGCTGGGTGCGTCGCCGACCTGCCCTGAAGCATCGTTCCTTTCCCTGTCCTGTCCCGCCGGAAACGTCCATGGCCTCGTCCGCATCATCGTCATCCGCCGTCGCCACCCCCGAGGCAGCGGTCCAGCCGCTCAAGCTCGATGTCTCGATCGACAAGGTCTCCACCTGCCAGCGGCGGGTGAAGGTCACGATCCCGCGCGAGGACATCGCCCGATACCAGGATGACGCACTCGGTGAACTGGTGCCCACGGCCCTCCTGCCCGGCTTCCGTCCGGGGCGGGCTCCGCGGCGGCTCGTCGGCAGCAAGTTCAAGTCGGAGTTGTCGGACCAGATCCGCTCCAAGCTCCTCACCGATGCCATGACGCAGGTCTCCGAGCAGCAGAAGCTGGCGCCGATCAGCGAGCCCGAACTCGACGTGGCGGCCGTGCTGCTTCCCGAAGACGGTCCGATGACGTTCGAGTTCTCGATCGAGGTCCGGCCCGAGTTCGAGCTGCCGACCTGGAAGGGCCTGTCGATCGCGCGGCCTGCCCGCGAGATTACAGATGCCGACGCCGACGAGGCGCTGGCGAACCTGCTTGCCGAACGGGGCCGGTTCGTGCCCCACGACGGTACTCCGGCTCTCGGCGATTTGGTCGTGGCCAACCTGCGGTTCCGGGACGGGGATCGGCTCCTTTCCGAGGCCGCCGAGACGGAGATCGTGGTGCGGCCGAAGCTGTCGTTCGCCGACGCCGAATTGCCCGGATTCGACGCGCTGGTCAAGAAAGCCAAGGCCGGCTCGACGGTGAAGGCGAAGGTGCGGGTGGCCGACGAAGCGGCGGCCGAGGATCTGCGCGGCAAGGATGTCGACGTGGAGATCGAAATCCTCGAGATCAAGAAGCACGAACTGCCGGAGATGACGTCGGACCTGCTCGAGGAGCTGGGCGGGTTCGAGTCGGAGGAGGCTCTGAAGGGGCTGGTGCGGAAGCAGCTCGAGGGGCAGCTCGAGTGGCACCGCCGCCGGCAGGTTCGCCAGCAGGTGGCCGCCGCACTGACCGCTTCGGCCACCTGGGATCTGCCGCCGGACCTGCTCAAGCGGCAGGCGCAGCGGGAGCTGGAACGGGCAATTCTCGAGCTCCGGCGCAGCGGCTTCGACGACGATGCGATTCGCCGCTACGTCAACGAGCTGCGGCAGAGCGTGCTGGCCAGCACCGCGCGGGCCCTCAAGGAGCACTTCATCCTGGAGCGGATCGCCGAGGACGAGGGCATCGCCGACACCGCCGCCGACTACGACGAGGAGATTCGCGCCATCGCGGCCCAGTCGGGCGAATCGCCGCGCCGCGTGCGGGCCGGCCTCGAGCGGCGCGGCCTGATGGACGTGCTCCGCAACCAGATCATCGAGCGGAAGACGATCGAGCTCATCACGTCGCATGCCGCCTTCAAGGACACGCCGTTCGATTTTCCGCGGCCCGACGCCGAGGCCATCGACCATGCCGTGTGTGGCAGCGTGATCGGCGAGGAGGAGATTCCGACGGCCACGCAGGCCGAGGCGGCGCCCCGGCCGGGCGTTCGCGGCTGATCGGCCGCTTCCGATCCCCCCTACCATTCCTTCGAGACGCCCCATGCAGCCCGCCCCCGTCAATCCTTCGGCCGCCTCCGCCTACCGCGATTACCAGCGGCAGCGGCAGATGACCCTCGGCGATCTGCTACTCGAGAACCGGATCATTCTCCTGCAAGGCGAGATCTACGACGGCAATGCCAATGAGCTGGTGATGAAGCTCCTCTATCTGCAGAGCGAGAACCGGCGGAAGGACATCCACTTCTACATCAACTCGCCCGGCGGCAGCGTGACCGCCACGATGGCGATCTACGACACCATGCAGATCCTCTCCTGTCCGGTGGCCACCTATTGCGTGGGTCTCGCGGCGAGCGGCGGGGCGGTGCTGCTCGCCGGTGGCGCCAAGGGGAAGCGGTACGTGCTGCCGCACGCCAAGGTGATGATCCACCAGCCCTACGGCCAGGTCGGCGGCCAGGTGAGCGACATCGAGATCCAGGCCGACGAGATCATCAAGACCCGCGCGGTGCTCAACGAGATCCTCGCCGCCCACACCGGCCAGCCGATCGAGCGGATCGCCCGCGACACCGACCGTGACCGCTACCTGACGGCGACCGAGGCCAAGGAGTACGGCCTCGTGGACGAGGTGCTGACGAAGCCGCCCGTGGTCGAGGACGAGCAGGACAAAGACTGAACCCCGGGACGCCCGCCATGCCCCTGATTCCCTATGTCGTCGAGAAGAGCGGCCGCGAAGAGCGGGCGATGGACATCTACAGTCGCCTGCTCAAGGACCGGATCGTGTTCCTGGGCAGCCAGGTGAACGACGAGGTGGCCAACGCGATCGTCGCCCAATTGCTGTTTCTCCAGTCGGACGATCCCAAGGCCGACATCCATCTCTACATCAACTCGCCGGGCGGCAGCGTCACCGCGGGCCTGGCGATCTACGACACGATGCAGTTCGTGACCTGCGACGTGGCCACCTACTGCATCGGCCAGTGCGCCTCGATGGGAGCGGTGCTGCTCACCGCCGGTGCCAAGGGCAAGCGGCGGGCACTGCCCAACGCCCGGATCATGATTCACCAGCCGCTGGCCGGCATGGAGGGGACGGCGGAGGAGATCATGATCCACGCCAAGGAGTTCAAGAACGTCAAGCAAAAACTCAACGCCATCCTGCTCAAGCACACCGGGCATCCCCTGGAGAAGATCGAGCAGGACACCGACCGGGACCGGTTCATGTCGGCGCAGGAGGCGCTCGACTACCGGCTGATCGACGAGGTGATCGACAGGATGCCGACGCAGAAGGGCGGCTGACCGGCCGGATCGGCCGCGGTCGTCCGCTGCGGGCACGATGAGGCGCAAGGAGGCGCGTCATGACACGCACGGATCGCGAGACGGCGGCGGTCGGCCGCCGGCCGCTGTGGGTGCTGGCAGCGGCCCTGATGGTGGGCTGCAAGAGCGACCTGAACCAGCAGCTTCTGGAGCGCGAACTCCGCTACCAGGAGGATCAGATCTACCAGCTCCAGGACGAGTTGCAGGAGAAGTGCGCCCGGCTGGAGCGGGTGGCCGGCGAGAACACGAGCCTCCGCCGCCAGCTGGGTGTGGCCGAGAACGATCCGGCCGTCGCACCGCGGGCCAACCCGGCTCGGCCGCGGCCGGCCGCGGCCGAGCCGGGCCTGGTACCGCCGGCGATCGAGGTGCCCGACCTGCCGCGATCGGCGCCGCCGGCACCGCTCGCCCCGCCGGCGCTCGACGGTGTTCCGCCGCTGCCGCGTCGATCGGACATCGGCCCGCCGGCCTCCGGCGCGACGCCCGCCCTGCCGGTGTCCGACGGTGAGCCGCTGGCGTTGCCCCCCGCTGCCGCAGTCGTCGATCCAGCCGCGCGGCCGGCCAGTGCCTTCGTGCCCGCAGGCGATGTGCGCCGGCTGTCGTTCGACGCATCCGCGGCGGCCGCCACCCACCTGGTGGTGAACGCCGATCGCACGGCCTGCATCGACGCCGACGGCGACGGCGTGAGCGAAGGGCTGAAGCTCGTCTGTGAGCCGCGTGACGCCGAGGCGCGGCTGGTGCCGGCCGCAGGGGACGTGGAGATCGCCGTCTTCGATCCCGGTGAGGGGGGCGGCCCGCTCGCACAGTGGCGGGTTCCGGCGGCCGAAGCGGCAACTGCCTTTCGCCGCACTTCTCGCGACCGGGGTCTGCAGTTTTCGTTCCCCTGGCCGGCGGCGCCGCCGACGGGCGAGCATGTGCGGGTGGCGGTGCGGATCGTGCCGCCGGGCGGCACCCCGCTCGAGGCCGACGCCACGATTCGCGTGCGGTAGCCGCGATCGGCCGATGCCGGCGGCCGGAGGCGGATGGTGTTTTGGCCCGGCCCTCCGGGCCGGGTGATCACACAAAAAGCCCCCTGCGGAAGCCGGGGGAGGGTCAAGCACCAGTTCGGTTGCCATGCGATGCGGGTTTGAACCGCGGCAGCGCATGCCGTCGTGCGGCATTGACGGCAGGGCGGTTTTCGTGCCCGGAGTCCCCGGGTTTCCACCCGGGGCTTCTTGGGGCCGAAACGGGCGCGCGGCTCAACCCTCTCGGAGTGCGACCACGACGGGCCAAGCCTGCGGGGGCCATGGATGGCCCCGCAGGCGTGAAGCTCAGAGCCCGCGGTCTTCGAGGAAGTTCAGCAGGTCGGCGACGCGGTTGGAGTAGCCCCACTCGTTGTCGTACCAGCTCACAACCTTGACGAAGTTGCCCAGGCCGATCGTGTCCACCGCCGAGAAGATCGAACTGTGGGGATCGCCCTTGAGATCCGTGGAGACGAGCTCCTTCTCCGTGTACCGGAGGATGCCCTTGAGCGGACCCTCCGCCGCCTTCTTCATGGCGGCGTTGATGTCGGCCG
>Ga0315904_10003248_pt1 | contig 24169 bp, 19 predicted proteins | sample LakEriMetagenome_6_FD_203529 | JGI IMG/M metagenome (GOLD analysis project Ga0315904, IMG submission 203529) | Freshwater fungal communities from buoy surface, Lake Erie, Ohio, United States - Buoy 12 MA120 | ecosystem: Environmental > Aquatic > Freshwater > Lake | place: USA: Lake Erie, Ohio... | reverse complement strand
CAATGATAATTTCAAAAAAAATGTTTTGGTATGTTTTTTGTACTCCTTGCAAAAGTAAAGAATTAGTTATTGTATAAAAAATTAAGAATTAATAATTTGTTCTTTATGTAAAAGAAAGTATTTTTACATAACCTAAATTAAAAATTAACTCAAATGAAAAAAATATTCTTAATTCTACTTGTTAGCATCTTTAGTAGCTCCGTTTTTGGTCAAGGTGCCAAAATTGAATTTAAAGATGCTGATAATACCATAGATTATGGAAGAGTAGAGAAAAACAGCGATGATGGCGTTCGCAGTTTTGAGTTTACTAATACAGGTGATGCCCCATTGATTATTACTAATGCACAATCTACTTGTGGATGCACGGTTCCTTCCTATCCAAAAGAGCCTATTATGCCAGGAAAATCTGGTAAAATTGAAGTGAAATACAATATGGGTGTTGGTCCTATTCGCAAAACGATTACTATTGAATCTAATGCTAGCAATTATGAAGGTGGAAGAATTCCGCTAAAGATAAAAGGAGAAGTCTATGTTAAGGAAGCTGTTAACGTTCTCGAAAAGAAAAAAAGCCTAATTTCAATAGAAAACTAAAAACCAAGAGCCTCAAATTGAGGCTCTTAATTTATAGAATACTTTTTAACTGAAATTTGAATTTTAAAATCTGACTGTTTCGTTCGACTTCAAAACTGAGCCATTTACCATCTTCAGATTTTAGGATTTCATTGATTTCCTGTAAGGAATATTTATACCCCATCATTTTATTAATAGAGATGATAACATCTCCTTTTCGTAATCCACAGCGTTCTGCTGGTGAATCTTTTCTAACATTGGCAATAGTGTAGATTGGTTTGAGAGAAAATTTATATTTAAAGTTTGTATCTACCTTATTTCCGTTTTCGTCGAAAGTATTCTCAATTAAGTTAATGGTTTTTAAAGGAACTGTTTCTTGCACCCATTGCATTCCTTCATTTTGAAGCTCTATGCCGCTCCTATTGTATTGAAAGGGCAGGTCAAAATGATTGCTTTTTGCAAGAAATAGCTGTTTATTTCTGTAATCCACTATTACTGAAAATCGCTTAAAGATTTCTCCACCAATTGAGCCTACTCTATTCTCAACCATCGAAACACTTTTTATAGAATTCAAATCGGGCATAGCAATAATTGGATTTTTAAATTCAAATGTGCCCAACCTAAAATTTGAAATTCTTGTTCGCTTTCCTAAAACGTCACCACTAAATCCTTTCCCTAGAAAATCATCAAAACTCTTTTCTGGAACTTTTATCTCTGAACTAACACCCTGAAACAACCACAATGCATCGCTATTTCCAATATCTAATAGTAATTTAGCGGCAATTTCCTTTTCGTCCATGGTAATCCATGCTTGAGCATAAGGTTTGTTTCGTTCAATTGATATTGGTATCCTTGTATAGGTTCTATTTATTTTTTTCTGCACCTTTTTAGTGTCCTTGTAAACAAAGAGTTTCTTTTTATCATAGTTAATCTCAAGTAAATTATTTCTAAAAAAAGAATAGCCAATAATTCCATTGACAGGGATACCAATGTGTGTGGAAAAATTAAAACTTTGATCTAGGACAATGTATAAATTATGATGTTTGTCTACCAATTCTTTTACAGACAAAACGTTATCATTAGACTTCAACCCTTCAATTGATTCTTCCATACCCAAACCGCGCAACTTAATTTTTTCAACATTATTAAAGTTAAGCCCTTCTTTATCATCAAGGCTTAACAAAATAGTTTCTTCTACTCCTGTATCCAACAAAAAATTCAATTCGACCCCATTAACATTTATTGGTATAAAAATCAAATTATTAATCAATTGAAAAGGGATGGTTACCTTCTTTTTATCGGTTTCAAATTGAAAGCCTTCCTGTGAAAAAACAGGAGCTGAAAAAGTAAAAACAATCCAAAAACAAATTGAGAACCGCATAATTTATCTTTTCTTTTCTATAAAAATAAAAAATAATTGTGATTAATCGTTCTTTGCTCAATATATAGCGTAAAACTGTTGGTGTACTTTAAAAAAAATTGCAAATTTGCGACACAAAAAATATCATCATGCCTGAAATTTCAATTAGAGGACGAAGAATGCCAGAATCACCTATTCGGAAATTGGCTCCTTATGCAGAAATGGCTAAAAAAAAGGGTCTAAAAGTGTATCATTTAAACATTGGACAACCTGATATAAAAAGCCCTGAAATTGCTATAAAAGCGATAAAAAACATCGACTTAGATATTATTGAATATGGTCCTTCAGCTGGTTACGAAAGTTACCGAAGAAAGCTGGCTCAATTTTATACCAATCAAGATGTTAAAGTTGCTTTTGAGGACATCATGATTACTACTGGAGGTTCAGAAGCGCTACTATTTGCTCTTGGTAGTATTATGGATCCAGGAGATGAAGTCATCATTCCTGAACCTTTTTATGCCAATTATAGTGCTTTTTCGGAAGAATCGAGTGCTAAAGTTGTTCCTGTAATTTCGAACATCGAAAGTGGATTTACACTTCCAACCATAGCAGAATTTGAAAAAGCCATTACGCCAAAAACCAAGGCTATTTTAATTTGTAATCCCAATAATCCAACAGGCTATTTATACTCTGAATCAGAAATCAACCAATTGGGAGAATTGGTAAAAAAACATGATTTATTTTTAATTGCTGATGAAGTGTACCGCGAATTTATTTACGATGAGCGAGACCAACACTTTTCAGTGATGAACTTAAAAGGAATTGAACAAAACGTTATAATGATTGATTCTGTTTCTAAAAGATACAGTATGTGTGGCGCACGTATTGGCTGTATGGTCACTAAAAACAGAGAAGTTATTGCCGCTGCAATGAAATTTGCACAAGCGCGTTTATGTCCGCCAACAATCGAACAAATTGCTTGCGAGGCAGCAATAGAGACTCCTCAAAGTTATTTTGACGAAGTCATTTCAGAATATAAGGAACGTAGAGACACTTTAATATCAGAATTAAATAAAATAGAAGGAGTTGTTGTAACTACCCCAAAGGCTGCTTTTTATTGTATTGCTCAATTACCCGTTGAAAACACTGATGATTTTGCACAATGGCTACTTGAAAGCTACCATTCCAACAACGAAACCGTAATGGTAGCTCCTGCAGGAGGATTTTATTCTACGCCAGGTGTTGGATTGAATCAAGTTCGAATTGCCTATGTTTTGAAAAAGGAAGACTTGATTCGTTCGGTTGCAATTCTAAAAGAGGCACTTAGCGTTTACAATTCAAAATAATTTTTATAAGTAAACATAGAGAAGGTTTCTTACGAGTTGAGAGGCCTTTATTTTTTTAATACTGCCTAAATACGAAAGTCTTAAATCCTTCCAAAATTAAAATAGGGATAGAAATTCTTTGATTTTAATTAATTATCTTTGCCCTTCAAATAAATTACTTCAAAAAAGAACACGTATCAATGATAAATAACGACGATTTTCAAGACGAAATTGGAGACAATCATATTGCTTCATCTGCAACTAATCCAGTCCGAAATGATGCCTTTGACCTGCCAGATGATAAAAAAATAGAACTGATAAAAAAAGACGTTGAAAACATCCTACAAACACTAGGAATGGATTTGACTGATGATAGTATCAAAGGAACTCCAAATCGTGTTGCCAAAATGTTTGTTAAAGAACTTTTTGGAGGTTTAAATCCTACCAAAAAGCCAAATCCCTCTACTTTTGAGAATAACTACAAATATGGTGAGATGTTAGTGGAAAAAAACATCACGCTATATTCTACCTGCGAACATCATCTATTGCCTATCATTGGTAGAGCACACGTAGCTTACATTTCAAGCGGAAAAGTGATAGGCCTTTCTAAAATAAATCGAATTGTTGATTATTATGCCAAAAGACCTCAAGTTCAAGAGCGTTTGACCATGCAGATTGTTCAAGAATTACAAAAAGCATTAAATACTCCCGATGTGGCCTGTGTAATTGATGCCAAACATTTATGCGTTAATTCAAGAGGCATTCGAGATATTGAAAGTAGTACCGTTACCTCTGAGTTTGGGGGTAAATTTAAAGAAGAACAAACACGAAGAGAATTCTTAGCCTATATTAAGTTAGATACTAAATTTTAATCCTCACCCCGACCCTCTCCAAAGGAGGGGGAGTAGAAAACTTCGAAGAAAATGCCTTTATATAAAAATAATACGCTCAAAATATATAACTCTCTTTCTGGAGAGAAAGAAACATTTGTTCCCATTCACGAGGGAAATATTGGAATGTACGTTTGTGGACCAACGGTGTACAGCAATGTTCATTTGGGAAATGTGAGAACCTTTATGTCTTTTGATATGATTTTTAGGTATTTATTGCATTTGGGGTACAAAGTGCGCTACGTTCGAAATATTACCGATGTAGGACATATTGTAGACGATGTGGATGAGGGTGAAGATAAAATAGCTAAGAAAGCGCGCTTGGAACAATTAGAGCCCATGGAAGTGGTACAGCGTTATACGGTAGATTTTCATGAGATTCTAAACGAATTTAATTTTCTACCTCCAAGTATAGAACCTACTGCCACTGGTCATATCATTGAGCAAATTGAAATTATCAAAAAAATTATTGATACTGGAATTGGGTATGAAGCCAATGGGTCTGTCTATTTTGATGTTGTCAAATTCAATGAAACCAATCATTACGGGAAATTGAGCGGTAGAAATATCGAAGACATGTTGGCCAATACTCGTGAGTTGGATGGTCAATCTGATAAAAGAAACCCACAAGATTTTGCCCTTTGGAAAAAGGCAGAACCGCAACATATTATGCGTTGGCCTTCCCCTTGGAGTGATGGTTTCCCAGGATGGCATTTGGAGTGTACCGCTATGAGTACGAAATATTTGGGTAATCATTTTGACATTCACGGAGGCGGAATGGATTTGAAATTTCCACATCATGAATGTGAGATTGCTCAAAACGAAGCTTGCACGGGACAAACCCCAGTGAATTATTGGATGCATGCCAATATGCTTACTTTAAATGGTAAGAAAATGGCAAAATCTACTGGAAATAATATTTTACCCAGAGAAATTCTAACAGGTGAAAGTCCATTTTTAAGTAAAGCTTTTTCACCTAGCGTTGCTCGCTTTTTTATGATGCAAGCCCATTACAGAAGCATTCTTGACTTTTCGGATGATGCGATTGTTGCTGCCGAAAAAGGCTACAACCGATTGATGGAAGCTATGCAAAACCTAAAGGAGATTGTTCCAAAATCGACCTCTTCACTTGATATTGCTTCTTGGAAGATAGCATGTTATGAGGCGATGAATGACGACTTTAATTCGCCTATCCTCATTGCTCAATTGTTTGAAGGCGTACGTTTTGTTAATGTATTAAAAGACAATACCGCTTCACTTACCGCAGCGGATTTGGCTACTTTTACTGAAACCATGCATGCTTTTGTATTTGATGTTTTAGGCTTGGAGGACAGCAAAATATCGAATGATAACAACAGTAAACTGGAGGGTGTCATAGAAATGCTTATTGGTATGCGAAATACAGCAAGAGCCAATAAAGATTTTGCTATGTCCGATCATATTCGAGATCAATTAATTGCATTAGGGATTCAATTGAAAGATGGCAAAGACGGAACTACTTTTACTTTATAAATTGACTGTTAAAAGAGTACTCATATTGCCCTTTCTTTTTATAGTTCGATTCTATCAAGTCGCTATCTCTCCTTTTACTCCTGCCAGTTGCCGATTTGAGCCCACATGTTCCAATTATACTATCGAAGCGCTAAAAATCCATGGACTATTTTATGGAAGTTTTCTTGCTATAAAACGGATTTTAAGCTGTCATCCCTGGGGAAAAAAAGGCTATGATCCAGTTCCATCCTCACCCCAACCCTCTCCAAAGGAGAGGGAGAAAATCAATCTGCTTCATAAACATTAACTAATTTTTGATTTAATTTTATTTTAAATCATTGTTGTCCAATAAAATAAAAATAATTTGATTCGTATTGCTTTCGTTATATTACTTAATTTTAAAAAATTCACGCAAAGTCACAAAGACGCAAATAAAATTGACAAAATCTTGGCGACTTTGTGACTTTGCGAGAATAAAATTGAATAAAATATTTTTTATCGTACACTAATGATTTAAATCTTTATTTTTACACTAAATAATACCATAAAAAATGACACCATCATTAAGTATCGTTTGGAATCCCTCTGAAGGAATAGATTTAGGTTTTTTTGTAATTAGATATTACAGTCTCATGTTTGTGATTGCCTTTGGTTTAGGCTGGTACATCATGAAAAGAATCTTTGAAAACGAAAATGAATCGCTAGAGAAACTAGATTCCCTATTTATTTGGACCGTTTTAGCCACCTTATTGGGCGCTCGATTAGGTCATGTTTTTTTCTATGATTGGGAATATTACAGGAATCATTTATCCGAGATTTTATTGCCGTTTCGATTTGAGCCCAATTTTGAGTTCACCGGTTTTCAGGGTTTAGCGAGTCATGGAGCAGCAATAGCTATAATTGTGGCGATGTATTATTTTAGTAAAAATGTCATGAACAGACCCTTACTTTGGGTTTTAGATAGAGTAGTCATTCCGGTAGCTAGTGGCGCTATTTTTGTGAGAATAGGGAACTTCTTTAATTCAGAAATTGTGGGTAAAGAAACTTCATCCTCTTTTGGGATTCAATTTATAAGAGACCATTTCAGTGCTAGAGAAGCGATGGCAAAAACGCAAATGACAAGCCCAAAGGAAGCGTATCATGCCATTGCAACCAACCCTCAATTTGCGGAGCTATTGCAACAAGTACCCGCCAAACATCCGGCCCAATTGTATGAGTCTTTTTGCTATATTTTTGTGTTTGCTATCTTGTTTTTCTTGTATTGGAAAACCAATGTGAAAGAAAAATCAGGATTCCTTTTTGGACTGTTCTTGGTTTTATTATGGTCCGTTCGCTTTGTAGTGGAATATGTCAAAGAGAGCCAAGGTGGTTTTGAAGAAGCGTTAGGACTATTCTCGACAGGACAGTGGTTGAGTATTCCGTTCATATTGGTAGGCTTGTACTTTATTTTTAATGCAGAAAAACCGATTGAGGTTTAAGTTTAAACCACTTTAGTTGAATAGCCATTAGTTTTTGGTTTAAACTTCTTATTTAGCTATGGGTACTTTTGTAATTAGTAAAAGATATAACGGTGACTATAAATTTGTTTTTGCAACGAGAAAAGGTAAAACTATTTTTACCAGTATCGCTTGTAAGCATAAATTGGATTGCGAACAAATGATTGCGGGTATCCAAGAAAATATGGCGTTGTTTGCTTTTACAAAAATAAAAAAAGCTTCTAACAAACATTTTTTTAGGTTATCTAAAGACGGCTTGGTTTTGGCTCATAGCCGAAAGTATTCTACAGAACTGATGCTACAAAAGGGAATTAAAGAAATTATTAATTATGCTACTAAAGCTGAAGTTTTAGATTTTTCAGAAAATAGCTTTTCCTTTACGAATGATGAAGCCATTTTTGAAAATTAAATTTGTTTCGAGAAGTTGATTGTGGGGTACAATTGTAATTTTTGTCTTATTCCTATCTAGTTCTCGCTAGATTCAAAATCGTAATCTCTCAACTTCCTTACCTATTACATCACAACCAGAATCCTAATCTTGTTATTACAGCGCAAAGATAAATTCTGTTCGCTAATGCTCTATTGTATAATATAAATAAAGAATTTACTTCAAATATACAAACCCAGTAAATTGAAACCCCTGATAAGGTTAGGTAGTGTATAAAAATTTAATAGTATAATTAAACTATCCTATTTTCAGAACAAGACCACAAAAAAATGCCCGATTCTAACTAGTAGTCGGAACCACAGTGCTTATTGCATCGGCAACAGCTCTTCTAAATGAATAACTAGTATCACTAAGGTCTAACTAGCATCAATAGCACTAGATTGCATTATAGCTAACTGTGCTCCAATAATCAACTACAAATTGAGCATTTTCTTTATATTCAGTTTTTTAATTACAACTCATTTATTCTTCTTTAGAAGACCCTTCCTCTTTTTTCCTTTTAGCACTTTTTGACAGCATTATCACCGTTATTATAAATATGGGAAGAAGTGTTGGAATAGCAGGGAATTCTAGTTCCCTTCGCCAGGTCAAAATAATGAATGCTGCCAGACTAATAATAGCTATAGCCAAACAAAATTTATAGAGCCATATTAATTGATTAGAGTTCAGTTTTTTCATAATGTTTTTTTTATTAGTTAGTATTACTCTTTTTTTGATTCATTTGCTTTCTTTCTTTTGGCGACAGCCGAAAATCCCACACTTAATAATGCAAGTGACATACCAATAGGTTTTAATTCTGAATTTAGACTAGGATAGGCTTCTAGATAATTACTAAATTTTAAAGCTATTAAGCAAAAACTTAAAACAATAAAAGCAATCGCTACATTTTGATACACTTTTGATGAAATTTTCATAATTTAATATTTTACTATTTTCCTACTCTTTTAGCTTTTCGGTTACGCTCCGTTTTTAAGTGGTTTCTGGTCTCCATTTTTTAAATAGTATAGCGATTTGCAGCTAGGCATTAATTATGCGAATCCATTTTTAATCTCAATATCAAGTTGTCGTCCCTCATTCATTGCTTTTTTGTCCATCGACATTCCAACTGCAATTCCGATTCCCATTCCTATTGGTAGACCAGCACCTAAAACACCCATATTTCCAGAAACAGAACCCATTATAACTCCAATTGGTAGGCCAAATGCGCTCATCCCCAATAACATCCATAAATTTCTGTAATAATTTTTAGGCGCTATTTTGTGTATTTTTTCTACCTGTTTCAAAATTGCTGTTTGTTTTTGTTTAAAAAGTTTAGTCAATTGAGTACCATTAAGAGTTGTTACATTTAATGTGTCAACACTTTCGTTTATTATATTGTAAATATCTTGATTCAAATCCTTTTTCTTTAATTCGTTAAGAAGTTCACCAAATTGCAAATATGTTCTATTCAGTTTTTCATCGTTAGAAAAGTCTTCTCTGTTTTTAAGTTCTTTGATATTCATATTTTGTCTGTTTTTATGTACGGGTTGATGTTAATTTATTTTGGTTACTTATTCCTATGTTTAAATACTAGCGTGAAAAAATCAGAGCATTCAGGTTTCACATAATTCTCAATTCCTTGAAGCAGATAAAAGAACTTTATTTTGACATTTTAGCCGCTTCTGATTTTTGACGCCATTCTTTTTCAAGTTTCCTATCTTTTTTTACACTCCTTTCTCCATACGCATAAATTTCTACCAATAAATCCATAGCCTCTGTATGCCCTTTATCTGCTGCAGCTGTTAAATACCGGACAGCTTCTTTTTCTGCACTCACATCTTTAAAATTATAGTCTTTGTAAATTTTACCAACTTTGTATAATGACCAAGTATCTCCATTTTCAATAGCTTTTTTATAACATTCAATAGCCGCCCCTGCACTTTTATCCCTACCAAGTCCACCTTCAAAAAGCAATCCTGCATATAACCAAGCATCTTTGTTGGTTGAATCTAGCTGTACAGCCTTATTATAAAAATCGTAAGCTTGTTTGTAATCTATTCCTACACCTTCACCAAAATGATAAAACTTACCAATTTCTAGACATCCTTCAGAGTCATTTTTCTCACAAGCCATACCGAACCATTTTGCCGCTTCAATATTATTTTTCTCAACTCCATTTCCATTTTTGTACATCCACCCAATATTAATTAAACAATTATTATATCCTAAATCCGCACCTTTACGATACCATTTTATCGCTTCAATAAAATCTTGAGAAACTCCTTTACCATCAGAATACATGGCTCCAATTTTATTTGTTGCTTCAGTGTGTCCGTTTTTTGAAGCCAATTTAAACCACTTCATTGCTTCAAGATAATCTATCGAAACATCTTTGCCTTTATAAAATATATAACCTATGTTATATGCTGCTTGAGCACAACCTTTTTGAGCACCCAACTTGTACCATATTAAAGCACTACTAATGTCTTTTTCTACTGTAAAGCCCATTTCATATATACCCGCAATCCTATTATCAGCTAGTCCATTGCCTAAATTAGAAGCTTTTTTAAACCATTCTATAGCAAGTAAATGTTTTTCTTTTTTGTATTCTTCATTGCCTTTAATGTAGTCGGGCATTTGTTCCCATTTCTGAATTTGTAGTAGTGGCTTAACTTTTTGTTCTATTTCATATACTGTTTTGAATTTATCAGGAACAATGGCATCCTCATTTTTTTCCGCGAAATTCATGTATTTTTCTACTTCTGCAATCAACATTTTAGTTTTTTTGTCTTTGACATTAGTGTAGTCGAATGTTTTGTCTAATGCCTGTATTTTCAAGAAAGATACATTAGGCGTCCATTTTTGAAGCAAATTTTCAACTTCTAATAAGCTAGTTAACGCGTCCTCATACTTTTCTTCTGCAAACGCTTGTTCAGCGTTTTCATATTCTATTTTTGCTTTTAAATTTCCTTGAGAAAAGGAATTAATAGAGATCAATATTGTTGCTATTAGCAATTTTATATATTTCATTTATTTATTTTTTTAGTAACTATAATTAGCTAATTTTTCATTTGTAGAAAAAGAGATTGTAATTCTACTATACTTTTTATCAAATTTAACATATAAAAAATTTATATACAGTACAATCGTATCGTCCTTCTCACTTCGAGGTACTTTTATTGAAATGTTTTCAGCATAGGTTCCCTTTATTTCTTCAATGTATTTTTCTTCAAATTGATCATAAAGGCCTTTTTTAATAGCAACATACTCCGCCCAATGAGCATCAGTTTTATTTTTTCCATAGATATAGTTTATTGAATAATTTATAACTTCATCATCAGCGTTGGTAATAATACCCGGAAATTCCGTTTCATATGTATATTTCCAGGCCAATGAACGCTTTTCGAAATAAGAGAATGTTTGGAATCCATAAAAATCTTTATTGTCAAAACTTTCTATATTAACTTTTCTAATATTTTCATTTTGTTCAATAAATTTATTTCTATCAAGCCCGGGCTTGAATTGGAATTTTTCACATAGTTCATTTGCGTAAAAAATTAGATTTTTTCTTTTCTCTTTATTCTTCTGTTTTACTTTTGCTTCTTGAATCTTTTGTTTTATTGCTTCATCGGAATCCGGTAAGTTTTTTATTTCCCTACTTATTCCATAGATTTCTCTAAATTTGTCTTGAACAGCTTCTATAGTTTCATATTTATCGATATAAAATCTACAATCTGCTTTCAAGCTTTTTATTATGGCGTAATCATCTTTCAGTAATTTATATTTGGCCATGATTTTTAAATAGAGTGTTTTAGGATTGACGTTTTTTAATAGTTGTTCTGTCTCTTGAATCTTGTCTAATGCTAAGGCATAATTTTCTTTATCAAAAGCTTCCTCAGCTTCTTCGTATTTTATTTTTGCAATAGTATTTTGTGCCTTGCTACTTGTGGCTAAAAAAAAGAGTACACTAAAAATAAATAGATGCTTTTTCATGAGTTTATTATTTAATTGGATTGCCCCAAAAATCTGTTTTAGTATTAGTTTGGGATGGCTTGGATGCTGGCTTTTTAGCGGGTGTTTTTTTAGTTTCAGAGTTTATAGGGTTGCCCCAATAATCTATTTTTTCTGATTGGGGTGAAGAATTGTCGTCATTAGTATCAGAAGAGTGCTGCTTACCATTCTCATTGGTGCCATTGCCCCAGTAATCAACACTGACTGAAGATTCAGAAGTGGCTGGTTTTCCCTTATACTGAAATTCTGTTATGCCCATTTTAGAGGTATTGGCCAATGTAACAAATGCATTTCGCATTTCGTCAGCCATTGCTCTAGTCGTATAATATCCCATAAGCGTGATAGGAGAACCCGTTACTGTTTTAGTTAATTCACTTATCAATCGGTTTTTGAACAACCAGGTGCCATCATTATATTTGGCTACAGGAAAAACATTGCTAAGGGTGATTGTTGGATAATTGTCATTAATAGCATTTGGATTAAAAACATAGGAAAAAAAGTATAATTCATTCGAATTTACGGGATGAGAAGAAAGCGGAAGACCACCGTCTGGAAACTGTGAAAAGAATTTTTTTCTAAGTTCAAGAAGGTTTGCTTTTTCTAATTTTATCAATCTGGCTTCAGCGGCATCTCTTTGCTCTCTGAGTTCTTTTTTGGCTTTTCTTTCTGCTGCTTCCGCTTGCATTTGCCCAACATAGTTGGAGACATCAGTGGCTAATTGTCCGAGAATTCTTCCGTTTTCATCTGTGTTTTGATTGTAGATATTCAAATTAGCTTGATTTTTTTGAGTATTTGCCTCTTGTAGTGTTTGATATCCTTGGGTTAACGCCTGATATTTTTGACGGTAATCTGCTTGCAGTTCGGCCGCATTGGTGTAATTGCCTGAAAGTCTAGAATTATCACGGATTTGTCCTTTTGCCTCATCAACAGCTTTTGCTGCATAGTAACTGGTTAACTTGTTTTGATAGGATATTTCGGATTTTCTTTGGGTCTCTTCAACATCTGCCCAATATTTATTAGTAGAAGCTTGAAGTTCTTCCTTTGTTTTTTTTATCAATTCCTGGTCTTGTTGCTGTTTTTTTGCCCTAGCCTCGGCTAGTTTCCCTTCGGATTCTTTTTTCTTAGCTTGAGTGTATTCATCATAAGAAATTTCGTGATAATTATTATCTTCGTCTTTTTCGTAATATTTTCCGGTTGTTGCTTCTTTGGCATATTTAGGAAGCTTTGATCGGTCTATACCATTAACCACATTAGGATTTCTTGGATTGCTTTTTTTAGTGGTATTCGATTCATTTGATACTGCAGTATTAGTGCTTTTGGATGCATTTGAAGCTGCTTTATCAGTTGTGGTATTTTTGTTATTCTTTGATGATTCTATGTTATTGCTAGAACTTTCCTTTTTTTCATCATTCAATTTCTGATTTGCTTTTTCATCATTTTCAATTTCTTTAATTTTATCTAACTGCTCCTTAGGATAAAGTTCTTTATATAATAAAGTAGAAGCTTTTGAATAATTAACTTTTGCATCCTCCCAATTTTTAGATTTAAATGAAATATCAGCTTTATTTATTAACTCTTTATAATTATCCCTATCTTTCATTAGCTTTTCCATTTTATCAATCCTCGAAATCAGTTCCCAAGGGTCATCGAAATAAATATCATCGGCTCGAGATCCAACTAAATTTAAATGTAGATGATTTAAATCCAAGTCTTTAGATATTTTACCAATATTATATACATTAGTATAATTACTGTTCATATTAAAGGTATTTCCAATATTATCAACTGATATTTGAATATCTATTCCAGTAATTTTAATTTTATCAAACCCTACCATGCTTAAACCATCAGTTCCATTCATTTCATCTTGTCTATAAATTCTATTTTTATACTTATATCTTAATGAGCCAAAAGTTGCTGTATAAGTAAATTTTAATTTATAATTAATATTGACATGAGTATCACCTCCTGAAGTTTCTTTTACAAAGTAGTATTCAAAATCAACAGAAACGTCCATTGGTCCACTATGTTCCGTTTCTGGTAAAACATAGGACCAAATAGAATGCTTTGTTATAGACCTATTAACTTCTTGAGCAAAAGTTATTGAACAAGTAAAAACTAAAAAACTAATTAATGTTTTTTTCATAATTTGTTTTAATATTTATAAAAACCATGAATAATAGTGCTTTTATTTGTGTTGAAATAAAAAGATTAAATAAATAATAACACTCCTTTTAGTTTACCAGATTCTATTTTTACCTAATTTTTACAAGTATTGGCTATCTATTTTATGAAACTATTCTTTTTATGAAGTGATACAAAAAAACTAACAAATAAAAATTACATTCTTATAAACATATCAATTGGATAAATATGCAGGTTTTTTTTTCGACAGATAAACTATATATATAGATGAATAGTTTATTTGGTTCGGCAAATAAATTATAAAAGAGGTGTTTTAGCTTTTTTTAGAAACTTCTAGGGGATAATAAACTAAGATATTTTATACGAAACAACTCTATATTAATTACTTATAGATGTAATTTCTTTATCAAATAAAATAGTTTTTAATATTATTATTATTTCTTTGTAAGATTGTGATACCTTTTCAAAAAATAATTATTTTATCACAAGTCTGTGATAATTTTATAAACTTAAAAAATTTATAACAAGAGAATTAAAATTGTAATTAAACCCAAACTTTTCAGAACAAACAAAAAAAATGCCCGATTCACATCGGGCATTTTCTATATATAAAAAGCGATTAGGCTTTATTGTGCTCTTCTTCAATTCTTTTATGCTCTGCATCAGAAATGGTATCACACAATACTGGTGTTGCAATGAACAAGGAAGAATAGGTTCCTACTACAATACCTACCAACATGGCAAATATAAATCCTCTGATAGATTCTCCACCAAAAATAAACATGATTAACAATACTAAAATCATCGTCAATGACGTATTGATCGTTCTAGACATGGTAGAGTTAATCGATTGGTTCACGATTTGGTTGAAGTTTCCTTTTGCTTTACCTCCAAGGTACTCACGAACTCTATCGAATACAATTACGGTATCGTTCATCGAATAACCAATAACGGTTAGTATCGCCGCGATGAAATGTTGGTCAATTTCCATTCCAAATGGCATGTATTTCCATAATAAAGAGTAGATACCTAATACGAAGATTACGTCATGCGCCACCGCTGCAATCGCACCTAAACTGTATTGCCATTTTCTGAAACTGATTACTAAGTACAATCCCACAATAAGCATGGCTCCAAGAACCGCCCAATAGGAATTGGTTTTAATATCGTCAGAAACGGCTGCAGAAACTTTTGAACCTTGAAGGATTCCTAATTTCTTTCCTTCGTAAATGTTGACAAATTTTTCGTAAGTCATGTCTGGGCCGAAATGCTTTTTAAGATTGTCGTAAAGGATTCTATTTACAGCAGCATCAACTTCTGTTCCTGATTCGTCAACTCTATATTTGGTGGTGATTTTTAATTGGTTGTCGCTACCAAAGATCTTTGCCTCAGCACTACCATCAAATACTTTTAATAATTCTTCACGCACTTCTTCAGCTGGAACTGCTTTCTCAAAACGCACTTGGAACGTTCGTCCTCCTTTGAAATCAACTCCATAATTCAATCCGTGAGTCGATAATGAAATCACACTAACAACACATACAATTAACGAAAATATATAGGTGTATTTTTTAATTCCTAAGAAATCAAAATGGAAATTAGTGAAGAAGTTTTTAGAGAAACCTGTAACAAAGGTTAATTTGTTCCCTTTATTTACGCTCCAATCTAAAAGAATTCTAGTAATGAAAATAGAAGTAAATAAAGATGTCGCTATACCAATTAACAAGGTAGTTGCAAATCCTTGAATAGGTCCTGTACCGAAGATTAATAAAACGGCTCCTGTCAATACGTGAGTAACGTTTGCGTCAACTATAGAACGCATCGCACCTTTCCAACCGAAGGAAGCTTTAATTGCTTCTTCAATTGTTTTGCCTGCACGCAGTTCTTCTTTAGCCCGTTCATAGATGATAATATTCGCATCAACTGCTGTACCCATGGTTAATACGATACCTGCAATACCTGGTAAGGTAAGCACCGCTCCGAGACTTGCTAAAATTCCAAACAAGAATAAAAGGTTAACAGCTAAGGCAATATTCGCAAATAAACCTGATTTACCATAATAAATCATCATCCATAAGGAAACAATTAATAAACCTATAATAGCTGAATTAGTTCCATTATCAATAGCCTCCTGTCCTAAAGATGGTCCAACCACTTCTGATTGTACAATTTCAGCAGACGCTGGTAATTTACCTGCTCTTAGAACATTCGCTAAATCTTTAGTTTCAGTAACATCAAAAACTCCAGATATTTCTGAACGACCTCCCGATATTGGTCCGCTTGAAACTCCAGGCGCAGAATACACAATATCATCAAGAACAATAGCTATATTGCTTTTTTGAGAGTAGGCTCTTCCAGTTAATTCTTCCCAAGCTTTTGCTCCTTGACCATTCATTTGCATGGTAACAGAAGGTTTTCCTAGTTGATCAAAAGAATCTTTAGCATCAGTTACTACTCCTCCACCCATTGAAGCTTGGTTGTCTCTGTTTCCTTTTAAAGCATACAATTCGACCGTTTCAACTGGTTTTTTAGTTTTTTCATCCATGTTTACAGAAGGTTTACCCCAAACAAACTTAGCATAACGCTTGTCAGCAGGAAGTAAAACTCTAATGTCTTGTCTTTTTAAATATCCGTTGATAGCTGAAGTATCTTTAGGATCTACTACTGCTAATACTGGCCCTCCACCTTGACTCACAAATTTGTCTAATAGTGGTCCTAATTCTTTAGTATTTGCAACTGTATCTTTTACTTTATCTGTTAGTAAGGTATCGATACCTGTTTTTGCAGTTTCTTTAACTTTTATAGCTGATTTTTCAGTTGCTTTTAGGGCATTATTAGCCGCCATAAGGAAATTCCCTAAATCGTCGATTTTATAGGTTTCCCAAAACTCTAATTGAGCAGTGCTTTGCAATAATTTTTTAATACGATCTACATCTTTTGCTCCTGGAAGTTCAACAAGAATTCTTCCTGATTCACCCAATTTTTGAATATTAGGTTGTGTAACACCAAATTTATCAATACGTTTTCTCAATACTTCAAAAGCACTTTCAATTGACTCGTCAACTTTACGTCTGATTACTTTTTTAACTTGGTCATCAGTCATTTTAAAGTTTACTTCGTCTCCTATGATTTTATTGGAAAAAATTTCTGGTGAAGCTAATTTTACAGTACCCGCCGAAGCCTTATCAAAAGCTTCAAAAAATGCATCAATATAATCCTGATTTCCTTGTCTGTTAACAGTAGCATCCGCTAAAGCTTTATTGAAAACTGGATTTTTAGTATTATTTGCTAGTCCTTTAATAATGTCTTTTACTGAAATTTGAAGTTGAACATTAATTCCTCCTTCAAGGTCAAGACCCTTATTGATTTTCTTATCTTTTACTTCATTATAAGTAAAATCTGTAAATCCGAGAGTGAATACTTTTTCTTTCCCAATGGAATCTAAATATTTGATTTCTTTCTCAGAATTTCCTTTCGCATATACTTTGGCGTCATTTTCTACATTGTGAGAAACGAATGTGAAAGAAAGTTGGTAGATACTTACCAATGCAAATAAAATTGCAAAAAATTTAACTAGTCCTCTATTCTGCATTATTACTAAAATTAATTAATTCTGTTTGATTAGTTTTTTGGTTATTCAATAAAAACACCTACTTAAAATATACTTTTGAGTTGGCATCATTTTTCAAAACGTGCAAATATATAATTATGGAAAAGATTAACCAATTTATTTGTAGAATAATATTAAAAAAATGAAGAATCTCACAATTATTACAATTGCTAGTAAATCCAACTCTTGAAACGAATTACTCAAAAATTGGTCAAACCAAAGAATGAAAAAAAATTGAATTCTAAATTTTAGCCTGAGTCTTTACTCTATTCTTTATTTAAAATTCTGTTTTCGAATTACTTACCAATTCGTAATTCTTAATTTATCAACTTGGTTAGCAAATAATCATTGATTGTCTGACTGCTGCTTAATGGGAAATCGATGGTAATTAAATCCGCTAGTAATGGATTTAAAGAATAGCTAATATTCGTTTCTGATCTTATTAAACCATGATTTTTAGCATAATATTGCTCTGAAATTAGTACATTTTGGTTCTCAGAAGATAAAACATTTACCGAAAATTGTCCTACTTGTGCATTTACTTTCAAGTTCAAAGTTAGCTTTACTTTTTTAACATCAGTATAATTTACTCCATTGGATGTAAATGTTGCTAAACTTCCATCTTCTTTAGCTGATAATGTATAGCTTACGGTCAATGGATAACCAGGTAAGGCGGTTTCATTTAGTATCGTTCCTGAAACTGAGCCTAATTGCTCAAGACTAGAGGCATTTTCTTTAAATATAACAAAATCGTTTACTGAAAAAGAAACAGGTAAACTCGCACCAATATTTACAGAAACGTCACCCGATAATTTTATCCGTTTGCCGTCTGCTCGCAAACCATTGTTTCTGAGTGCTCCACAAAAGAAACCTGTTGGCAAACTTTTGGTTTTCATCCTTTTATACGTTATAGAATTGATAATAGAATCATTTCCTACATACATGGAATCTCTACCAATAACTACTGGATTAACTGAAATATTTTCCGTTTTATATGTCCAAAAATTATTCGATTTTATAGGGAAATAGCTAGTAGTTGTAGCGCCTGTTGGCTCTGCTTTAACTGCTGTATCACTTTCATCGCTTGAACAAGAAGAGGTTATTACAAATAAAATAGTTGCTAAAAAATATAAATATTTCATTTATTTCTGTTTTTATTTGGCGAAGATAAAGCTTTTTTCAATCGATTTTAAGCAAAAAAAGTGGCATCTATTTTATTGTAGATGCCACTTGGATAAAATTTAATTTGTTTGTTTATAAAACAGATGCTAAATCAGCGTTCATATTACGAACGGCATCAACACTTTTTGCGAATTTTTCTTTTTCGCTATCGTCAAGTTTGATGTCGAGAATTTGTTCTACACCATTACGTCCAATGATACAAGGAACACCAATACAAATGTCAGATTGACCGTATTCGCCTTCTAACAACACAGAACAAGCAATCATTTTCTTTTGGTCATTTAAAATACTATCCACCAAATAGGCTACGGAAGCACCAGGCGCATACCAAGCAGAAGTTCCCAAAAGTCCTGTAAGCGTGGCTCCACCAACCATCGTATCTGCAGCCACTTTATCTAATTCAGCTTGAGAAAGAAATTGCGAAACCGGAATTCCATTGTAAGCTGCTAAACGTGTTAATGGAATCATAGTAGTATCACCATGACCACCAATTACCATAGCAGAAACATCATTGGACGGTTTGTTCAAGGCTTTTGATAAATAGTATCTAAAACGAGAACTGTCTAATGCTCCACCCATTCCTATAATTCTATTTTTAGGAAGTCCAGTAGCTTTCAATGTTAAATAGGTCATTGTATCCATTGGATTGGATACTACCACAATGATGGTGTTAGGAGAAAATTGTAAAATATTTTCTGCTACCGTTTTTACTATTCCCGCATTAATTCCGATTAATTCCTCACGAGTCATTCCTGGTTTTCTCGGAATTCCAGAAGTAATCACTACCACATCACTGTTTGCCGTTTTTGAATAATCGTTAGTAACTCCAGTTATTTGTGTGTTGAAACCTGTATTGGTTGCACACTGCATCAAATCCATCGCTTTTCCTTCGGCAAAACCTTCCTTGATGTCTAATAATACTACCTCACTAGCAATTCCTCTATAAGAAATAACATCAGCACATGAAGCTCCTACGTTTCCTGCTCCTACAATTGTAACTTTCATTTTATATTTATTTAATATTTATATTCTATTTATGTTGTTTAATCTCTTTTATTTGAAATAATCTCCTTGTAAAAGTTTTAATTTATTGCATAATGCACCGATAAATTTATGTTCACAAATTTATTAAAATCAATTGAGGATTGAAAATATAATTTGTTCCATTTATAGGTCGCTGAAAGCTCAATGATACTGTTGATTTTGGTTTTGTAAATCCCTTTCAATTTTTGGTTTAAAAATGCTTGAGAGGAACCTTCAGGAAAAGCAATCACTTGATCGATAGTTCCTTTACCCCCTGTGAATTTGTATTTAAAATCACTAACGTTGACTATTGAACCTAGCATAAATTCAAAATTATTGTATTCTTTAGAAACATTGGTCTGAAATTGCCATGAGTTAATATTTCCATTAATTCTATTTATTCCGAGTGTTCCGAAATTAGTTCTGATATCTAGAAAATCAAAGCTGATATTTTCTTTTGAATTACTCAATGTCATCGCCAGATGAACTTTTTTGGATTCTAAAACAGGTATGTATTGGCTAATATTATGCTTAATCCCTAATCCGTAGACTTGATATTCACCTCTATTGATTTTTGTCTTTGGAGCAAACTTGGCCAAAACTTCAGTCCCAAAACCTATTGATAGTGAACCTGAAAGATGAGGATATACAATTTGATCTTCGTTAATTCCTTTTGGAGTTTCTATTGGATAATTGGGATTAATTGCACCATAAATATCGACAATATTTATTTGTTTGCCGTTTCCAAGTGCTGTAGGAACTGTTGCAGTATTTCCCCCTTGAATGGTAAGAAATTTAAAATCGGAATTGTTTATTACAAATTCTCTGTCTTTATTGGGAACAAAAAAAATGTTGGAATGCACTCCAAAAGTGGCACTCCACCGTTTCTTTTTCTTGGCTGAAAACATCCAGCCACCGGATGACTGATAAACAGCGGCATCGGTGGCTGGAGTTATAAATTTATCTGAATAATAGATAGCATCAACAAAAAAATCATCTAAATGTTCTAAAACTATTGGATCAAATGATTGTGCATACCCTACATTGCAAATGAAAATCATAGCTAACAATACCTTTTTCATGCATAAAAAGTTTTAGCTTGAGAAAAGGTTTTCGAAAAAACGATTTTTGTTATGCATCTATATTAGCATATACGGCATTCTTCTCGATGAATTCTCTACGAGGCGGTACATCATCACCCATCAACATCGAAAAGACTCTATCTGCCTCCACTAAACTATCGATACTCACTTGACGCAAGGTTCTGAAATTTGGATCCATGGTTGTTTCCCATAATTGTTCCGCATTCATTTCTCCTAAACCTTTGTATCGTTGGATTGTGGCGCTACCTCCCATTCTTTCATTTGCCAAATCTCGTTGGTCTTCTGTCCAAGCATATTCTTTTTTATTCCCTTTTTTTACCAAATAAAGCGGTGGTGCTGCGATATAAACATGTCCTTCTTCTATTAATTCTTTCATGAATCGGAAGAAAAACGTTAATATCAAAGTGGAAATGTGGCTACCATCGACATCGGCATCACACATGATGATTACCTTGTGGTATCTAAGTTTTTCTAGGTTTAATGCTTTACTATCTTCGGCAGTACCGATAGTAACACCTAAAGCAGTAAATATGTTCCGAATTTCTTCATTTTCAAAAACCTTGTGATGCATGGCTTTTTCCACATTCAAAATTTTACCTCTCAAAGGTAAAATCGCTTGGAAATTTCTATCTCGACCTTGTTTTGCAGTTCCTCCTGCGGAATCTCCCTCGACAAGATATACTTCACATTTTTCAGGGTCTTGTTCTGAACAGTCGGATAATTTACCTGGCAAGCCTCCACCTCCTAAAACGGTTTTGCGTTGTACCATTTCACGGGCTTTCTTTGCGGCATGACGCGCTTGGGCAGCCAAAATCACTTTTTGAACAATAATTCGAGCATCATTTGGATTCTCTTCCAAATAATTTTCTACCATTTCGCTCACCGCTTGGCTCACAGGAGATACTACCTCCCTATTTCCAAGTTTCGTTTTGGTTTGTCCTTCAAACTGCGGTTCCGCTACTTTTACAGATACAATAGCGGTTAAGCCCTCACGGAAATCATCTCCGGCAATTTCAAACTTTAGTTTGTCTAACATTCCCGATGCATCGGCATACTTCTTCAAGGAACGTGTTAAACCTGTTCTGAAACCTTGTAAGTGGGTTCCGCCCTCATGTGTATTGATATTATTCACATAAGAAAAAATATTTTCTGTATAACTGGTGTTATAAATTAAGGCCACCTCTACTGGAATCTCTCCTTTTTCGGAATCCATAGAAATCACATGAGAAATGATTGGCTCACGATTTCCATCTAAATAACGAATGTATTCCTTTAGTCCTTCATCAGAGTGAAAAACCTCAGAAATAAAGTTTCCGTCTTTATCTTTTTCTCTTTTATCGGTAAATGTAATAGTAATTCCCTTGTTCAAATACGACAATTCGCGCATACGAGCAGATAAGGTATCGTATGAGAATTCCGTAGTCTGAGTAAAAATGGTGTCGTCTGGATAGAACGTTTGCATTGTTCCTCTTTTGGTGGTCTCACCGACTTGTTTTACAGGATATAAAGATTTACCTCTTTCGTATTCTTGTTCGTAAATTTTACCCTCTCTAAAAACGGTAGATTTCATGTGTTTTGACAAGGCGTTCACTACAGAAACTCCTACCCCGTGTAACCCTCCAGAAACTTTATACGAGTCTTTATCAAATTTACCTCCAGCACCAATTTTGGTCATTACTACTTCAAGAGCAGAAACCCCTTCTTTTTTATGTAAATCTACGGGAATTCCACGACCATTATCTTCAACAGTAATAGAACCGTCTTCATTGATAGCAACTCCAATAGTATCACAATGGCCTCCCATTGCCTCATCAATTGAGTTGTCTACAACTTCGTACACCAAATGGTGTAAACCTCTCACTCCAACGTCTCCGATATACATGGAAGGTCGCATTCTTACGTGCTCCATTCCTTCTAATGCCTGAATACTATCTGCTGAATAATTGTGCTTCTTGATTTCTTCGCTCATATAAATTTTATTCTAAAAATGTATTTTTTGTCTAACACGCAAATATATAAAATCAGGAATGATTTTAGGATAAAAAAGCCTGTTTTGCCATTGAAGTTATTAACATTTTACACCAAATCATGTGTATAATTTTGCACCAGACCCAAAAGCATTTGGATAAACAATTTTACCCATATCAAAGCGAACTCCATCGGCTATATCTTTACTTAAAAGCAAAGGACCATCAGCATCTAAATAGTCTAAAAGCGGAGCAATTTGTACCAATCCTGAAATTCCAATTGTAGATTCTGTCATACAACCGGCCATCAAAAGCAACTGAGCTTCCCTTGCTGCCTTAATCATTCTTAATGCAGGCGTTATGCCACCACACTTCATAAGCTTAATATTGATACCATGAAACAATTCAGCGCAAAGAGAAACATCTGTTTGACGTTGACAACTCTCGTCGGCAATTACTGGTAAATAGGATTTGGATTTTACTTTTTTCATTCCTTCGAAATCATCAGCTTTGAGCGGTTGTTCTATAAACTCCACATTCAAATCTTTGAGAATCTTGCTATAATTAATGGTTTGTTCGTCACTCCAGGCACAATTGGCATCAATGCGAAAAACCGAGTCCGTAATTTTACGCAAGCGCTCTACTATTTCAATGTCATTGGCCGTTCCTAATTTAATCTTGTAAATAGGCCAAGGTTTCTCCATGATTTTTTGTTGCATTATTTCGATAGAATCAATGCCAATGGTGTAGGATGTGATTGGTGTTACAGCCTCTTCATCAGACCAATAACTGCGTAGTGTTTTTTTGTTTTTTCTAGCATAAAAATCCCAATAGGCGATATCAACTGCACATAATGCAAAATAATCGTTTTTGAGAATGGGCTCTATCTTTCTCCAGAGTTCCTCTGGATGAAGTCCCGAAGCAGCTTTAACTTGTGGTTTTATTTTAATGAAACTTTCTGTTAATCTATCTTGAGTGCTATGGTAATAAGGATTTACTGTTGCCTCTCCGTAGCCAAAATGTATTCCGTCGGTGATACAAACTATTGCCGTTTTTTGCATAGTTACAGTATACCTAGAAATCTGAAACGGATGCTGTAATGGCAAATCATAAAATTGGAAAGAGAAAGTTAGTCCCAAAATAAAGTTTTAAGCGGTTACTTGTTAAAAAAGGCAATTTCAATAACAATGTCAATATCAATAGCAATAGCAATGAAAAAGAAAAAAATTGAGAATAGAAACTGATCTCTATATGTAACTGATAGCTTTAATTATTTTTCTAATTACAATTGAAATTGATTTTTAAAATTGTCATTGCAATTGAAACCCTCTATTTCCTCATAATCTTAACATTCATTTCTTCCACTTTTTTATCAGATAAAAGTGATGGTGCTCCAAATAATAAATCTTCACTGGTTCCTGTTTTTGGGAAAGCCATTACTTCTCTAATAGATGCTTTTTTCTCTAAAATCATCATTAAACGATCGATTCCCCATGCAATTCCTCCGTGAGGCGGTGCTCCGTATTGAAAAGCTTTATACATAGTTCCTACACTTTTAATCATCTCTTC
>Ga0315904_10003247_pt1 | contig 24181 bp, 24 predicted proteins | sample LakEriMetagenome_6_FD_203529 | JGI IMG/M metagenome (GOLD analysis project Ga0315904, IMG submission 203529) | Freshwater fungal communities from buoy surface, Lake Erie, Ohio, United States - Buoy 12 MA120 | ecosystem: Environmental > Aquatic > Freshwater > Lake | place: USA: Lake Erie, Ohio... | reverse complement strand
TTCTTTCAGCGCTGCAGTCACCATTTTGCTGCTGTTCTTTTCAGTCTCTTCTTCGTTGCTGCCTGGGATAAAACCATAGCCCCACTTGATGGCCCACTTATCGTAGTCGCCAATACGAGGATATAATCCTTTGCGGCTGATATTGTCTTCAGGTTGTGCTACGTAGTTGAAACGTGCATAGTCCATGATAGAACCAGTATGGCCATTGGCTTCCACCCAAGTTTTGTCGCGCAGTTTTTCAACCGGTGTTTTAGAACTGTTGCCCATGTTGTGTGCCAGACCTAAAGTATGACCTACTTCATGAGAGGATACAAAGCGAATCAGATCGCCCATCAGTTCATCATCATATTTCATTGTACGTGCACCTGGATCAACAGCTGCAGTTTGAATCATATACCAGTCGTGTACCAGTTTCATAACGTTGTGGTACCAACCGATATGGCTTTCCAGGATTTCACCACTGCGTGGATCGTGTACGTTAGGGCCATAGGCGTTCTCAATATCAGATGCGAAGTAACGAACTACAGAGTAGCGTGCATCTTCCATGCTCATAGTGCTGTCGTTTTCAGGCCACTCTTTACCCATGATGGCATTCTTGAAGCCTGCTTTTTCGAAAGCCACCTGCCAGTCGTTGATACCGGCAATCAGGTGCTTGCGCCATTGCTTTGGTGTAGCAGGATCAATATAATAGATGATGGGTTTCTTGGGTTCTACGAGTTCACCTCTTGTCCATTTGTCCCACTCACCATCTTTTGGTTCCAGTCTCCAGCGAACTGCAAACTGAACGCGTTCTACTTTCTGCTGCTCATCGCTGAAGCGGGTGAAATCATCTGCGAAGAAACCAACACGACGATCGTAAATACGACGCTCCATTGGCTTCTTAGGTAATAAGAGCAGCGATGTGTTGATCTCCATGGTTACTGCACCTGCATCATTTGCTGCAGGAAGGTTTGCTCCGCCAGGGCCGCCGGGTAAACCGGGAATACTGATACCGCCAATAGAGGGTGAAGATGTATATGTCTTCACTGTGCGGATTTCGGTATTGATAGGGTAGGTAGCAATTTTAGAGATATATGATCTGTCTGCTGCAATTGCATTCAGGCTGTAATTACGTTTAACACGTGGGTTGATGCTAACAGCCTGATTATCGCTCTTGAAGAAGTCAGTTACATCAATAACGGTGCTGGTAGAATCCTTGCCAAATGCAGCAATGGGGAATGCAGCTGCAATAGCATTTACGTTAGAGTTGGAAACTGCTTTAAAAATCTGCTGATCTTCTTCGGCAACATTCACCAGTGTTACTACACGCATGAAGATGTTGTTGCTAGGTCCTTTTTCAAAAGTGATGGTTTGCTGATTGGCTAATTCACCACCATAGCCTGCACCTGTTGGTACTTTAGCAAAACGTGTTACCGCTAAGACTTCTCTACCGAGTAAAGAGTCTGCAATTTCAAAGTAATATTTGTCTTCAACCTTATGTACAGTAAACAGACCCTTCTGTGTTTTTGCCTTATCAGTGATTATCTCTTTAAATGGTCTGGGGCTGGCAGCTCTTTGTCCGCCCAACATATTGGCAAAATTACTCAGGTTTGGAGCGCCATTTGCACCTCCGGCAGGAGTTGGTGCGGGCGTTTGTGGCTGAGGGTTTCTAGGAGGCTGTTGAGCAAAAGCGGCGGCAGAAATAGCCATCGCAGCTGCTACAAGCATCTTTTTCATACGCAGTTTTATTTTTTTGAATGTGATGAATTGGATAAAGATAAACAGGTCAACCCCACAAAGGTTCTGCCAATACTATCTTTTGATAAACGGTAAATAGCCAAGGGCTATGCCGGCTTGCAAACGTTTGAGATCAAGCTGTTTGCCATAAATCTTGGCTGCCGGGAATTGATATCAATCAAATCATCAAATCAAATTTGCTGCTTTCAGGAAAATACCTAATTTGGGAGCCCCTTTCGATGGAAAAATTCGTTTGGCAGACTGTGTTTCCAGATTGTTTTTTTCAGTAGAATTGCGGACTTTATTTTTTAAACACTCAGAATTTTAAAAACTAAAATCAACTGAAATGGCTGAAACAAAACCAACTGCTCCTGCAGCTGCAACCAAGAGTGCTTCTTCTGCACACGCTCAACCTAAGAAGAGCAGTAATCTGATTGCTACGATTGCCCCGATTGCCTGTATCGTATTAGGCTATGTAATCTGGAGATTTGTGCTGGGTAATCCCGCTGAATTTACGAATCCTGATCCTAAAGGCGGTTTCTGGCCTAACCACCAGGGTCCTAAAGGTGCATTCAACAAGATGTATGAAGGTGGTATCGTTGTACCAGTGTTGATCGCTAACTTCCTGGTAGTAGTAACATTCGTAATCGAGCGTATCCTCACCATTTCAAAAGCTGCCGGTAAAGGCAACAATGCTGAGTTCATCCGCAAAGTGCAGTTCCACCTGGCTAACAAAGAAGTGGAGAAGGCAATTGCTGAGTGCGACAAGCAGCGCGGCTCTGTAGGTAATGTAATGAAGAGTGGTCTGCGTAAGTACAAAGAGATGATCTCTAACACAGAACTGACTACAGAACAAAAAGTATTGAATATTCAGAAAGAAGTAGAAGAAGCAACAGCGCTTGAACTGCCTATGCTGCAGAAAAACCTGGTGTTCCTGTCTACTATCGCCTCAGTAGCAACCCTGTTGGGTCTGTTCGGTACCGTATTGGGTATGATCCGTTCATTCTCTAAACTCGGTGACGAAGGTGGTGGTGAAGCTGCCCGTGAACTGTCAAAAGGTATCTCTGAAGCCCTGTATAACACTGCATTGGGTATCGGTACTTCTGCTGTTGCGATCATCATGTACAACGTGTTCACTACCCGTATCGACGAAATCACTTACGGTATTGATGAATCAGGTTTCACTTTGACTCAGAGCTTTGCTGCTAACTACAAATAAGCCAAGGCTGTTTGTGGAATTAAGCAGAATCTGAATCTTATTAATGAAATCTAAAACGAACAATAATGGGTAGAGCGCAACTACCTCGTAAGAGTACAAACATCGACATGACGGCGATGTGCGACGTGGCTTTCCTGCTGTTGTCATTCTTTATCCTGACAACCAAGTTTAAGCCAGCTGAAGCCATCGCGGTTACCACGCCCAACTCTGTTGCGGCCAAAGTAGCCCCTGAAAAGGATATCGTGTTGATTACCATCGATAAAGATGGTAAGGTATTTCTGACGATGGACGACGAAGAGAAAAAGGAATTTATCGCCAACACCCTGAACCAAACAAAAGGGTTGAATCTGAATGTACAGGCTTTCAAAAAAGCCGGTTTCTTCGGTGCTCCCTTCAGCGGTCTGGCGCAGTTTCTCGCTCTTCCTGAAGAGCAGCGTAAAGGTGGAAACCTTCCCGGTATCCCCTGTAAAGACAGCACCCAGAATGAGTTAGTAGAGTGGATGCAATTGGTGAATACCTCTTACCAGGGTCAGAAAATGAACCTGCTGTTGAAAGGTGATAATATGGCCAAGTATCCCGCTTTCAAGAATGTCATTGATGCTTTCAAGAAGAACGACTTCCTGAAGTTTCAAATGATTACCAATCCTGAAAGCGTACCAACCGGTTCTGAACTGTGGAAGCGCAGCATGTCAGGTGAAAAGAGAGAAGAATAAGTAAACTGATTATTCACGAAAAAAACTTACCGCTATGGCAGAAATGGATACCTCGTCGAGTGGGGGTGGACATAAGAAAGGACCAGGGGTCAAAAAAGCGAAAAAACTTTCTACCAGGGTAGACCTTACCCCAATGGTGGATCTGGGTTTTCTGCTGATTACTTTCTTCATCTTCACCACTACGATGAGCCAGCCAACGGCTATGAAGCTTTTCCTGCCCAAGGATGCTGATAAGCCTGAGGATCAGAACAAAGCGAAAGAATCTGGTGTACTCACCCTCTTACTGGGTGCAGATAACAATGTCTTTTATTATGAAGGACAGCTGGCACCAGATGCCAATAACTTTAAGACCTCTAATTTCAAGGAAGTGCGCTCTGTGATCATGGACAAGAAATCACGTACCAACGACAAGGATTTCGTGGTGATCATCAAGCCTAACAAGGATTGCACTTACAGAAATGTGGTGGATATTTTGGATGAGATGACGATCAACGTATGTAAAAAATATGCGCTGGTGGATATCTCTGATGTAGAAAGCATTTTGATCCAAAAAACACAGGAAGCAGGTATTGCAGCAAATTAATTTGTGGAATTATTGCACGCTTGCATCTTAGTAAAAATCAACAAAGTACATGGAAACAAACAAGATCCTCACCGCCGATATCCTCGACATCATTTTCGAGGGTAAGCATAAGGATTATGGTGCTTACCAGCTCCGTAAAACTTACAACAAGCGGATTACTTATGCGCTGATCGGTACTGTGATCATCTGTCTGTTGCTCCTCCTGAGTTCATTCATCTCCGGTGCTGCCAAAAAAGGCAAGACTGAGATTATGGTACAGGACATGGAGTTGCAGGATATCAAACAGGAAGATAAAAAGCCTGAACCACCACCACCTCCTCCTCCTCCAAAACAAGAGCCGCCTAAGGTGGAAATTACCAAGTTCACCCCTCCCAAAATTGTGAAGGATGAAGAGGTAAAAGAAGAAGAGGAAATCAAGGAAGTGGAGAAATTAGAAGATACCAAAATCGGTACCATCAACCAGGAAGGTACCAAAGATGATGGTATTGTTGCACCTCCTGTGGAAACAGGTACAGGTGTGGTAGAAGCGCCTAAAGTAGAAGAAGATTACGATAAGGTATTTACAGTTGTACAGATTCCGGCTGAATTTCCCGGTGGTCTGCAGGGCTGGACAAGATACCTGGAGCGTAACCTGAACCGCGATCTGCCTGTTGAAAACGGTGCACCTCCCGGTAAATACACTGTAATTGTTTCGTTCATCGTAGATAAAAACGGTGGTATCAGTGATGTAAAAGCTGATAACGATCCAGGTTACGGTACTTCAGAAGAAGCTGTTCGTGTAGTGAAAAAAGGTCCGGCCTGGAAGCCAGCTGTGCAGAATGGTCGTAACGTAATCTATCGCCACAAACAAAGTATCACTTTCGTGGTTTCTGAAGATTAAGAAATATAAGGAAAAAGAATTGAATTGTCAATGATGAAATCCCTTCCCTAACCGGAGGGGATTTTGTCATTTTACAGTGCGAAACATCGTTAACGGAAGCTTGCCGTAACACGACAAACCTTGTTTCGCAGGCTTCCGGGAACACTAAACTTACATCATCATGGAAGCCAATAAAATTATGCACGCCAATCTCCTGGACATCATCTTCGATGGCAGGAACAAAGAATATGGCGCCTACGAACTAAGAGCTACATACGAAAGAAGACTCACCCGCGCACTCATTTCAACAGTGATGGTTTGCCTGCTGGTAGTAGGCATCAACAGCATTCCTAAGAATATGCTGATCAAGAATGAAGCACAGCTCTATGTGCAGGATGTAGAATTACAAGATTTAAAACAGGAAGAGAAAAAAGCCGAGTTACCGCCCCCGCCTCCACCAAAACAGGAGCCACCTAAAGTAGAAATCGCCAAGTTTACTCCACCTGTAATCGTAAAAGATGAAGAAGTGCAGGAGCAGGACGAGATTCGTGAAGTAGCTAAACTGGAGGATACCAAGATCGGTACCATTAATCAGGAAGGGGTGAAAGACGATGGTATTGTTGCCCCACCCATTGAAAAAGGTACCGGTATTGTAGAGGCACCACAAGCCAAAGAAGAAGATTACGATCAGGTATTTACTTCTGTACAAATTCCGGCCGAATTTCCCGGTGGATTTGATGCATGGAACCGTTATCTGGAACGTAATCTGAACCGCGACTTACCTATTGAAAATGGTGCACCTGCCGGCAAGTATGTAGTGGTAGTGTCCTTTATCGTAGATAAACAAGGCAATATCAGTCAGGTAAGGGCTGAAAATGACCCCGGTTATGGTACTGCTGAAGAAGCCGTGCGCATCATAGCCAAAGGTCCCAATTGGAAACCTGCTATCCAGAACGGCCGTAATGTGATCTTTCGCAATAAGCAGAATATCATCTTTATGGTGGTTCAGGAAGAAAAATAGTTTTTAGTGATGATGTAAGATGTAAGCAGAACATGCCTGCCCCGTCGTTGGGCGGGCATTTTCGTTTACTTTTGAGCCTATGAACAGCCTGGCACATAAACTTGGTGGATGGGATGATACCATTGTGGCATTGGCCACGCCTCCGGGCATAGGCGCCATTGGTGTATTGCGTGTAAGTGGTGCTAAGGCAATCGATATTGTGAATGCACTTTTCCCTTCCAAGGATCTTACACAGCAGGCATCTCATACACTGCATGTAGGCTTATTGAAGAAAGACAATGCGCTATTGGATGAAGTGGTGGTTTCCTTATACAAAGCACCCAAATCTTATACCGGTGAAGATGTAGTAGAAATCAGTTGTCATGGTTCTCCCTTTGTGCAAGAACAAGTGATGCAAGCCATAATTGATGGTGGCGCCAGAATGGCTAAGCCCGGAGAATTTACACAACGCGCTTTCTTAAAAGGAAAAATGGATCTGGCACAGGCAGAAGCCGTTGCTGATCTGATTGCCAGCAATACAGAAGCCAGCAGACAACATGCCATCAAGCATATGCGTGGTGGTTTCTCCAACACCTTAGCAGTGCTGCGCGATCAGTTGATTCAATTCTCCGCATTAATTGAATTGGAACTTGATTTCTCTCAGGAAGATGTGGCATTTGCCGACCGCACACAATTGTATCAGTTGATTCAACAGCTGAGTACCACAACCACACAATTGATTGATTCATTCAAGCTGGGTAATGTGATCAAGCAGGGCGTAAGTGTGGCCATCATTGGCAAACCAAATGCTGGGAAGTCGACATTACTAAATGCATTATTGAATGAACAGAGAGCCATTGTGAGCGATATTGCAGGCACCACCCGCGATACCATTGAAGAGGTGTTGAATATTGATGGTATCCTGTTTCGATTGATTGATACTGCCGGTATCAGACAACACACCAGCGACATTATTGAGTCTATTGGTGTAGAGAGAAGTTTAGAAAAAATGCAACAGGCAGATTTGGTGATCTACTTGTTTGATGCAGCAGAAACAACGCAATCAGATTTGAATGTAGTTGTTGAAGACTTGGATGCAAAGGGTATTCAATATCTACTGGTGGCAAATAAATCAGATATACAAGCCAATACTTATACGCAATCAGTTTTGTCTATTGCAGCGAAAACGAATACGGGTATTGATGCATTAAAGCAGGCTTTGGTGAATACTGTACTTGGCGGCTCAGTGAATATGGATGATACAGTAGTGACCAATGCACGCCATCTGGACGCGTTGAAAAAACTATACGCCGCATTAAAGGAAGTGTTGCAAGGCTTAGATGATCAATTACCCGGCGACCTGCTGGCGCTGGATATTAGAAGAGCATTGCATTTTCTTGGCGAAATTACCGGTGAGATAACACACGAAGACCAGTTGGATTATATCTTTAGTAAGTTTTGTATCGGTAAATAAACAGTATTATGCAATACGCAAAATGCTTCATTTTTTTGCTTGTTGTATCTTTTGTAAGCTTTGCTGCATCTGCACAGCGTGATACAGCGTATCGCTCCAGATTTCATTTTACACCACCTGCCAAATGGATGAATGATCCCAACGGTATGTTTTATGCCAATGGGGTGTATCATTTATTTTATCAACACAATCCGGATGCATCAGTCTGGGGGCCCATGCATTGGGGGCATGCTACCAGCAAAGACCTGATTCGCTGGCAACATCAGCCTATTGCGCTTTATCCGGATTCACTGGGCATGATTTTTTCCGGTAGTGCAGTGGTGGACAGCATGAATACCAGTGGCTTTGGAAAAGATGGTAAACTGCCTATTGTGGCCATCTATACCTATCATGATGATAAAGCTGAAAAAGCCGGCAGCAACAGCTTTCAGCATCAGGCACTCGCTTATAGTTTGGATAACGGTGCTAGCTGGATAAAATATGCAGGAAATCCAGTGCTGAAAAGTCCCGGTATCCGCGATTTTCGCGACCCTAAAGTTATCTGGTATGCCGATACTAAACAATGGATCATGGCTTTAGCTGTGCAGGATCACATTGAGTTCTACGCATCACCCAATTTGAAGAACTGGCATAAACTGTCTGAATTTGGTAAAAACATTGGTGCACACGGCGGCGTATGGGAATGCCCCGATTTGTTTCCCATGGAAGAAGCAGGCAAGACACATTGGGTATTGCTGGTGAACCTGAATCCGGGTGGTCCTAACAAGGGCTCAGCTACACAATATTTCGTGGGCAGTTTTAATGGACAAACTTTTCAGCCTTACGATACCACTACCAAATGGCTGGATTATGGTCCGGATGAATACGCTGGTGTTACCTGGTCTAACACAGGTAAACAAAAAATTTTTATCGGTTGGATGAGTAACTGGTCTTATGCCAATATTGTTCCTACCACTACCTGGCGTAGTGCCATGACCATCCCCAGACAATTGCAACTGAAGCAGCTTAATCAACAGTGGTTATTGGCCAATACGCCGGTAGCATCTTTGTTAAATTATGCAGATAAACCCACCAACCTTTTGCCAGTACTTGCTAAGCATGGAACAGTAGCGCTAGACAGCAATACTTTTGAATTAGCTATTACTACATCTGCCAAAGAGAATTGGTGTGTTTATCTTACCTCAAAGGCAAACGATACCCTGCAGATTGGATTTGATGCTGGAAAGCAATTGTTTTATCTGGATAGAAGTAAAATAGGTGAAACATCTTTTCATCAGGATTTTCCTATGAAGGCCGAAGCACCACGCTTTCTGAAAACTGCACAAACCAGTATACGGTTGGTATTCGACAAAGCGTCTGTGGAATTGTTTGCAGATGATGGATTAACTACGATGACACAAATCTTTTTCCCGTATGCGCCATTCACAAAACTTCACTTTCACAAGCAAGTTGCTGCTGCAATAACAAATATACAGGTGCGCTATCTGAAGCAATAAAAAGGAGTCCAGAAGGACTCCTTTGCACACAGAACTGGGGGAATTGATTATAACTTTTCACACAAGATTGGTTTTTCGTCTTTTTTCTGAAAATCAATGTTTGCGTATTTGCCTAGTTGATAGTATTGGTACATATCAATGGTAATCAGTTTGCATTTACCATCTGGTGCTTTTGCTGCGATTACTGTACCAGTTTGCCTGTATTCCGGATGATTGGAGATTTCATTTTTCTTAATAAACCAATCTGCACTGGTTAATGCCTGCTTAATAAAAGTGTAGCCCAAATATTTTTTCTGGAAATGCTCTTTGAATAATTTTTCCCATTCCGCATTACTTGTTGCAGCAGCAGGCATGCTTATGTCAGCGATAACTGCATTTCTATTATTCCTAACATGCAACAGCACTGATTTGTCATCCTTGAAGCGTTGGAGTGCAGTTTCATTTGTTGCCATTACATCTTCAATGCCTTTTGCATCTGGATATACTTTTTGAACAGCACTCAAATATGCCTGAACAGATTTGATTTGCTGGAGAAGCCCTTTGGCTCTGCAAACATCCAGCTCTAAAAGTGCTTCTGGTCCTGTTGTAGGAGCACCCATGGTCTCCAGCCGCTTGATAGCGTATTGTGCTTCGTCTGTGAAGTTGCGTACAAGTTTATATACTGTCTGTTGATCAGTTTTTATTTTCTTATCGTCTTTAGGGCCTTTTATAAACGCTTCTACAAAATCATTGAACTGGTGGATTCTCGCATTGGAGAGGGTAACATTATCATTGCATGGAGATGTTTCAAACTGCTGCAAATTAAGTTCAGGCTTTCCGAATAATCGCATGAAGTTCCAAGTGCGTTTAACCGGATTTTCCTCTCTTAAAGCTTTGGCATATGGGTTGTATTCGGGGTTGGACTTATCGCTTTGTCCACGCCCTTCAAACTGAGCGGATAGGTTGCCTGCTGTAAGCAGTGCGCACAGCAGCAGGAGTTGTTTTCTTTGTATCATTATTTTTTCAGGTTTTCACAGGGAATAATAGTGGGGCCTGTTGGAGAGATCACTGTGGGCGCACTGTATTGTCCGCCACCCGTATAGGTTTCTCGCACATAGGTATAGGCGATACCGCAACTGCCATCTGGTTTCTTGATGGCCAGCTGTGCAGCAATCTCTCTATGTAATGGAATGTCGAGCACATTTTTTTCCAATGTCCATACAGTTGAAGTAATCACCACTTTTGTTACGGTCAGTTTGGCTTCTTCAAACCATTTTTCATACTGCTCTTTGATGGTTTTTTCCAGTTTGGCATCAGTCATACCGGCTGTAGAAAGCTTTAGATTTTTCAGGTAGTCTAATTTGTTCTGTTGCATTTTTGCCATAAATGCTTCCTTATTACCATATTGTTGAATTGCAGTTTGTATGTTCTCTAACTTCTCCTGAAGGGCAATTGATTCCGGATATACTTTAATCATATTGCTTAAATAAGCCTCGTATAAATAGAGATCCTGTACATAGAGCAGAAAGGAAAAGTTTTTCCCGTTCTGCGTGCCCTCTGCTACTGCTTTAATGGCTGAAGGGATACCATTTGTATTGCTTATCACCTTGGTATAAGCGTTTTTCAAGAGTACAGCTGGAGCTTTCTCTTTCAGAAAAGCGTCCATTTTCATTTGGTATTCCTTGATCACGGCATCACTTTGTGCAAGGGCTGCCAATGCTGCTTTATCATTGTTGGCATCATTACCCGCCAATTGAAACTTGCCTTTGGTGAAGAGAATAGGGTTCTGCAATAAGTCGCCAATTGTTTTAGATCCATCCATCAGGGTTTCGCGACTCATGCCATTTCTGCCGCCAGACTGGGCATGTACAAAGCAAGTCAGGACTATAGTCGTCAGCAAACATAAAATTCTTCGCATGTGGTTGTTTTTACTGAAAGTATGGGTTAAGACTTTTTCCTACGATTAGTTTTAATACCTGGCAAGCCGGACTGAATAAAAACCAGTTTTACATAAACAACTGTTTTGCAGCGGATGCAGTTATTGGCCTTAAGCCTGCAGTTATTCAGGTGTATGGCCTAATTGAAAAGAATTCTTCCAGCAGCGTATACAAGCTGTATTTTCAGGACATATTTGATGCTATGCTTACAGTATTGATTGTTGAAAATGAGGCTTCACTGCGAAAAGGCCTTCGCACCATGCTTGAGGTTGTTTGCGCCCCGGGAACAAAAGTTCTGGAAGCAGATGGTGTACAGGCGGGCTTACAAGCTATTCATCAGGATCAGCCTGATATTGTGTTGCTGGATATTGAGATGGATGATGGAACCGGCTTTGATTTACTAAGGCAGGTCATCACACCCGGTTTTCAATTGATTTTTACCACTGCACATGATCAGTATGCCCTACAGGCCATTAAGTTCAGCGCGTTGGATTATTTATTAAAGCCCATAGATCCGGATGAACTCCGTTCGGCTATTCAAAAAGCGAGTGAAAAAGTACAGCATGCTGATTTGCAGGCGCAGATAGGTGTAATGATGCAAATGATTTCAGGTAACCGCGATGCAGACAAAAGATTGGTGCTGAATGATAAGCAGTCAACTTATTTTTTACGAATTGCTGATATCTTGTTTTGTGAAGCAGAAGGTCCTTACACACGTTTTTTTTCCAGACAGAATGATCCCATCCTGATTTCGAAAAACCTGAAGGAATATGAAGAGATGCTTACGCCTATGGGCTTTATCAGAACCCATCATTCTTATTTAGTAAACCCTACACATATTCAGTTATACGACAAAACAGATGGGGGTGCACTTATTTTGGAAGGAGGATTTAGTATTCCGATCAGTCAGCGTCGAAAAGACTTTGTTATGCAGACTTTGGAAAGCAAATGATGATTGGTGTAATTTCACCCAATGGGTAAACTATCGCCATGGTTACTATTGCTACTTGCTGCTATACAAGCATTGCTTTGTACCTATGCTTTATGGCTGCCATGGTCTCCCTGGATACCCGTCTTGTTTTTACTCAACGGAAGTTTATTTGCATTCTTGTTGGTTAGAATACCAAAATTGGTATTGCATTTAGAAATAGGATTATTGATCAGCCCATGGAAATGGATACTATTGGTGTGTGGCATGGCTTACTCTTATCAACTTGCCAGGGTTATTTTAGATAATACACCTGTTGCAATTGAACACGCAGATATGCTACCCATCATTGGTGTAATGGGTAAACGTTTTCTCTCCGGACAGTGGTATCAGGTATATGCGCCCATTGCTGAAATATGGAATGGTATTCAACCGATCTATCTACCAGCCATGTGGTTGCCTTTTACGTTGGCAGATCTCCTGCATTTTGATCCACGCTGGGTTACTGTTGGTGGTGTGTGGATTGCAGTAATCGGGATTGTATGGCAACTCAAGCATCTGCGTTCTGTTGGTGTTTGGCTTGTATTGGCAATACTCTGTATGGTGCTTTGGTGGTTACATACAGAAACAAGGAATAATCTCTTTCGCTTAACAGAAGAAGGGGTGGTTATTGCATATCATGTGTTACTAGTATTTGCAATAGCAGCCCGTAAGCCAGTTTTGCTAGGCCTTGCATTAAGCGCCTGTTTGTTGAGCAGATATGTTTTGGTAACAGCCATACCTGCCGTACTCCTTTGGTGGGTTTTACACAAAGAATGGCGTCTGCTGCTAAGAACAGCGATTACAGTGCTGATTTGCTGTTTACTCACCATCCTCTGTTTTGGTATTACCCCATTTGAGCAAATGTTGCGTATACCAGATACATATGTACAACATGCAGTCCGTGTTTGGCAGGAGCGTCCGGAATTTTTTCAATATTCAGTGGGTATGGCTGCTTTGTTTGGTCCGAATAGTATAGGATTACAGCATCAGTTACTGCTCATCATGGGCTTTGGTTTACCTTTGCTTTTTGTGGGATGGATGCTGTGGCGTAGGAAGCAATACAATATCAATAATGCGGAATTGGCGATAGCCACATTGGCAATCACTGTTTTTTATGCTTTCGTTGATGTGCCTTATCTCTATCTTTATTACACACCTGTTTTTTGGTATCTCGCAATAGCTGTATTGGCTTTGCGGCAGGTAAAAAGTAGTTGGCTATGAGAAAGCAGTATTTGATCTTGTCATATTTGTTGTGTTGTAGTTTTTTTGCTCAGGCACAATTACCTAGTGTAAGCGCAGGCAAACTTATACGTATTGATAGCTTCCCTTCTCAATACCTGGGTGCCAGAAAAATAGATATCTGGTTACCGGATAGTTATGATGGTAAGACGCCTCATGCAGTTTTGTATATGCATGATGGACAAATGCTCTTCGATTCCAATAATACCTGGAATAAAAAAGACTGGCGTGTAGATGAAACCTTGCATCAGTTGATGCAGGAAGGGAAGATTCGAAACACAATTGTTGTTGGTGCATGGAATGGCGGTATAAGCAGACATGTAGATTATTTTCCCCAAAAACCATTTGAGTCATTGCCTACCGCCATTCAGGATACTTTATATGGAAAGAACAGACCAAACGGTGCATCCGTATTTAACGGTTTGCGCATTCGTTCTGATGTTTACCTGGCATTTCTGGTGAAAGAGTTAAAGCCTTATATCGATGCACAGTATCAAACTAGAAAAGATCCGTCCAATACATTTATTGCGGGTTCCAGTATGGGAGGGTTGATTTCCATGTACGCTATCTGTGAATATCCTGAAGTGTTTGGCGGTGCAGCTTGTTTATCTACACACTGGCCCGGTATTTTCACCAATCACATGAATCCTGTTCCGGATGCATTGATAGCTTATTTGCAAACACATCTGCCAGATAAAGCCAATCATAAAATCTATTTCGATCATGGCACAGCTACCTTAGACAGCCTTTACGCAGTGCATCAGGTTAGGGTAGATGCCATTATGCGTAAGCAAGGGTGGTCCAAGCGTAATTGGATGAGTAAAGTATTTCCCGGAACCGATCATTCTGAAAAAGCCTGGGCAGATCGGCTGCATATTCCTATGATGTTTTTATTAAGCAGGTAAACCTACCGGATTAGCGCTAACTTTATTTTTCAAATTCTTACTATGCGGGTTAAATTTTTATTGAGCTTGCTGCTGTTTAGCACACTCTTGTTTGCGCAGCGCGATCGTTATATTGTTTCCGGGCCCATGGTTGGACATACAGAGTTACGTACAGCTAAAATCTGGGTAGAGTTTAAACCGGAAGTACGCAACGTAATGGTGCTGTACAGAGAAAAAGGCACACGTACAGAAAAAGATGTGGCTTTTGTATATCCCGGCCAAAATCCATACTTCAATATCGCTTATTATGAATTGAATGACCTGAAACCCGGTACTACTTACACCTATGATCTGGTGTCTGAAGACAGACAAATTATTGCTACAGGCGATGTTGCCACGCAAACACTTTGGCAGTGGCGATGTCCGGCTCCCGATTTTTCTTTTATCACAGGTAGTTGCGCGTATTTCAATGAGCCGCCTTACGACAGACCAGGCAGGCCTTATGGTGGTGATTCATCCATTTTTCAAACCATGGCTAAGGAAAAATCAGCATTCATGCTTTGGTTGGGCGATAACTGGTACACGCGTGAAGTAGACTATTATAGCGAATGGGGTTTGCACAAGCGCGCATCAAGAGACAGAAGTATGCCTGTATTACAAGATCTGTGGAAGGCCATGCCGCATTATGCAATCTGGGATGACCATGATTACGGCTTTAACGATGGCGATATGAGTTATCCATTCAAGAAGCAAAGTCGTGATGTGTTCAAGAGCTTTTGGTTGAACCCATCTTATGGTAATAATGGCGAAGGTGTTTATTCCAAATTCACCTGGAACGATGTAGATGTATTTTTGTTAGATGATCGTACTTACCGCAGCAATGATGATATGGTGGATAGTGTGAATGGCAAACCGAATCCTGAAAAGCAGATGTTTGGTAAAGAGCAAATCAACTGGTTGAAAAATGCATTGCTGCAGAGTAAGACCAATGCCAATATCCGCTTCCGCATCATTGCTACCGGTTCTCAGGTCTTGAACCCAGCCAGCCCTTATGATTGCTTCCGCAGATTTCCTGCTGAATACAATGAGTTCATTCAGTTCCTAACGGATATTAAAATCAATGGTGTGGTATTCCTTACCGGCGATCGTCACCATAGTGAGATCATCAAAGTGAACAGGTCGGGAAGCTATCCACTGTATGATATCACGGCTTCGCCGCTCACTTCCGGTACCCATAGTTTCAGTGGTCCGGAGAAAGATAATCCGTATCGGGTGCTTGGTGTGGACAAGCTGCAGAATTACGGCCGCATCTCTTTTTCAGGTGCCGGCATCAACAGAACCATGAAAGTGGAATTTGTTGGGCTGAAGGGTGAACCAATCAATCAATGGTCGGTAAGCTGGAAAGAGCTTTCAAACAACTAATTTTGTTGCATCATGCAACACAGCTTTCAATACGATAAACGCAAGGTCTTACAGGCTTTGCGTTATCATTTTATACAGAGACCCGAGATTCGGATCCTGATTATTCTGGTGAATGTATTTGCCATTGTTTCTGCCGTATTGTTTTACATGCAGAAGATCAGGCCAGAGCCTTTTCTGCTGGGATCGCTGATCTGGTTATTGATGGTGGCGGCTTTCTGGTTCATTCTGCCCAATGCCATTTACAGGAAGTCCTCCACTTTTCAGGATCGATTTATTGCTTTTTTTGGAGAGCATGAAATGGTGCTGGAGAATGAGAAGGGGTATATCAACTGGGGCTGGAAGAAATTCAGCAAGTGGTTCGAGAGTCCGCATTTCTTTCACCTGTACTTTGATGATAAGTCTTTCTTTCTTGTACCCAAAGAGGGGATGAGCGAGGCCTTCCGCCATGAGCTCAGGGCTTTACTGCGGCAGAAGATTGATCAGAAGGCTTAAAGGGCTTTCTCCATTTCGTAATGTGGAATGGTTACTTCCAGAAACTCATCGCTGCAGATGCGGTAACCAAGTTTTTCATAAAAGCCTACGGCCGATTTGCGGGCATGCATCACCATCCGGCGCATGCCTCTGTCTCTGGCCACATTTTCTGCAAAAGTCATCAATACCCGACCAATACCCTTGCCTTGGAGGCCTGAATTAACGGCCATTTGTCTCAATTTCACGGTTTGAGGGGCAATTTTGGTGAGGATACAGCAGCCTTCCATAAGGTCTTCGTCAAATATCCCAATCAGGATATCGTCTTTCTCTTTCTCAAGATCATCTGCGGTAAAGTCCAATCCCAGCGGCTTTCTTAGCAACAGAAACCGCAGGTCTACCATCTGGCGGTATTCTTTACTGCCGTGTTCGATGATTTTGAGCGCCATAGCTTGGGTTTAGGGATTTGTAAGATAAGGATGATTTATAAAAAACAGGCCAAAATGGCATGGGAAAGCTAATATTTGTTAGTGTTTAAGGTGTGCAAACAAAAATTGGGTAAACCCTTGCGAATTGAACAAAAACTATATTTTTGCGCCTGTAACAAAACCTTTTACAATGTCAGACATCGCAACAAGAGTTAAGAAAATCATTGTCGACAAGTTAGGTGTTGATGAGGCTGAAGTAACCAATGAGGCTTCTTTCACCAACGACCTCGGTGCCGATTCTTTGGATACCGTTGAACTGATCATGGAATTCGAAAAAGAATTCAATATCTCTATCCCTGATGAGCAAGCTGAAACTATTACCACTGTAGGTCAGGCTGTAGCTTACCTGGAAGAGCATGCCAAGTAAGATCTAACTCCCTGCAAAGGAATAATTTAATCCGCCTTTCTTGCGGCTTTGGCCAACAGTAGGGCGGATTCTCTCATTAAAAACGTCCATAATTTTTCCATATGAAACGTGTTGTTGTAACCGGAATAGGTACCATTACTCCCTTGGGCAATAACCTGCAGGATTACTGGAATGGCCTGATCAATGGCGTATCTGGTGCGGGTCCCATCACTTTGTTTGATGCAACCAAATTCAAAACACGTTTTGCATGCGAAATCAAGGGCTTTGATCCTACCAATTATATGGACAGGAAGGAAGCTCGTAAGCTGGATCGTTTTGCCCAGCTGGCCATTGCTGTGAGTGATGCCGCTGTAGCCGATGCGGGTATCAGTAAAGAGAATGTGGATGTTGACCGCGTTGGTGTCATTTTCGCCAGCGGTATTGGTGGTTTAACCACTTTTCAGGAAGAGATGAAGGATTATGCCAGAGGCGATGGTACCCCACGCTTTAACCCCTTCTTTATTCCTAAAATGATTCTGGATATCGCCGCAGGCCATATTTCCATGCGCCATGGTTTCCGTGGTCCTAACTATGCAGTAGTAAGTGCGTGTGCGTCTTCTACCAACGCCATCATTGATGCATTTGATACCATTCGTTTGGGTAAGGCTGATATTGTGTTAACCGGTGGTTCAGAAGCGGTAATTAGCGAAGCCGGTGTGGGTGGTTTCAACGCCATGAAAGCATTGAGTGAAAGAAACGATGACCCTGCAACTGCAAGCCGTCCTTACGATAAAGACCGCGATGGTTTCGTAATGGGTGAAGGCGCCGGTGCGTTGATTCTGGAAGATTATGAACATGCTATTAAGCGTGGTGCCAAGATCTACTGCGAAATTGCCGGTGGTGGTGCTACTGCTGATGCCTATCATATGACTGCGCCACACCCAGATGGCTTGGGCGCACGTAATGTGATGATTGCCGCATTGAAAGATGCAGGTATGCAACCTTCAGACATTGATTACATCAATACACATGGTACATCCACACCACTGGGTGATGGTGCAGAAGCTAAAGCCATTACAGAAGTATTTGGTGAACATGCGTACAAGCTGAACATCTCTTCTACCAAGAGTATGACCGGCCACTGTCTTGGTGCTGCAGGTGTGTTGGAAGCCATTGCCAGCATTCAGGCAGTGATTCATGATATCTGTCCGCCAACCATCAATCACTTTACAGACGATCCTGAATTAGATCCCAAACTCAATTTCACTTTCAACAAAGCACAAAAGAGAACCGTGCGTGCTGCACTCAGCAATACTTTCGGTTTTGGCGGCCACAATGCCTGCGTGATTGTGAAAAAATATGTAGCTTGAGTCTGTGCAAATCATCAGGCAATTATTTAAACCGGCGCAGACTTCTTTCGAAAAGCAGATCACCAATGTGTTGGGTCTTCGTCCCGGTAATTTAACGCTGTACACAACAGCACTCAGCCATCGTTCCGTAAAGGATACGCCCAACGAAAACAATGAGCGACTGGAATACCTGGGAGATGCCGTGTTGAGTGCGATTGTTGCTGATTATCTGTTCAAACGTTACCCGTACAAAGGCGAAGGTTTTCTCACGGAGATGCGCAGCAAGATGGTGAACCGTCAACAGCTGAATGATATTGCCCTGAAGATGGGTCTCAAAAAAATTACCCTCTACAACAAGTTTGATAATTCGCTGAAGGGCAGCCAGATTTTTGGGAATACCTTGGAAGCAATAGTTGGTGCAGTCTATATCGATAAAGGGTATGCTAAAACACAAAGATGGGTATTGAAGCAGATTGTAATACCGCACATGTTTGTGGATGATCTGGAGCAGATCGATATCAACCTCAAGAACAAACTCATCGGCTGGGCCAGTAAGCATGGCAAATCGCTCAGCTTTGAATTGGCCGAAGAAAAACTGGAAGGCAGTCGCCGTGTCTTCACCATTCATGCAGTACTCGATGGAGAAGTAATTGCACTCGGCAAGGGCTACAACAAGAAAGATGCTTCTCAGGTAGCAGCGCAGCAGGCAGTAGAAAAGCTGCAGTTATAATTAGCGCTGATAGGTGATGCGGTAAATTTTACCTGCGTAATCATCACTCACCAATAATGCACCATCGGGTGCTATTTCAATATCTACGGGTCTTCCCTTTACATTGCCTTTTGCATCCAACCATCCCTGTGCAAAATATTCATAACGCAATACTTTTTGCGCAGTACTGTCGAATGTTGCCAGGCCTACACGATAGCCAATGGCTTTGCTTCTGTTCCAGCTGCCATGTTCTGCAATAAAGAGTTTGTGTTGAAAACTATCGGGAAACTGTTTGCCTGTGTAAAAGCGAAGCCCTAATGGTGCTACGTGTGGACCAATCTTCCAAGCAGGTGCTGTGTAATCAGCTGCTTTCTTCCCCTTGCCAAATTCAGGATCAGGAATATCGCCCTGATGAATATAAGGAAAGCCAAAGTGCATACCTTTTGCTGGTGCATGATTCAGTTCGCAGTAGGGCATATCATCGCCCAGCATATCGCGGCCATTATCGGTAAACCACATTTCCTTGGTTACAGGATGCCAGGTGAAACCAACGGAATTGCGTACACCACGTGCATACAATTCGCCACCGCTGCCATCCGGATTAATACGTGAAATGCTGGCAAATATCGAATCCTTTTCATCGCATACATTGCAGGGTGCACCTACAGGTACATAGAGTTTATCATCCGGTCCAAAGGCAATAAATTTCCAACCATGCCAGGTCTTATCCGGAAACAGGTCATTCACCACTATATACTTGGGCGGATTGCTCAGCTTTTTTTCAATATCATCAAAGCGCAGAATGCGGTTAATTTCTGCCACATATAAACTGCCTTTGCGAAAAGCCACACCATTAGGCGTATTCAATTTCTCTGCTATCACGTAGCGTTTTTCTGCAAAGCCATCGCCATCTTCATCGCGCAGCGCATAGACCTTGTCTTCTTTTCTGTTGCCAACAAATAAAGTGCCTTTCTCGCCCCAACACATGCTTCTGGCATCGGGTACTTCTGCAAACACACTGATGCGGAAACCCTGCGGTAACTGCACATAGTCCAAACTGTCTGTTGGTGGTTTTAGTGCTGTATTGTCTGTTGACTTGTTTTGCTGGCAGCTGAGCAGTATGGTTGCTGCAATCAGAAAGAGGAACTTTTGCATAGGTTGAAATTAGCGAATCTCCTGACAGAGTTCAATCAATACACCATTGGTGCCCTTGGGGTGGAGAAAGCAAACCAGTTTATTATCCGCCCCTTTTTTGGGGGTTTCATTCAGTAGCTGAAATCCGGCGGCTTTGAGCCGCTCCATCTCTGCATGAATATCATCCACATCAAAAGCAATGTGGTGAATGCCTTCGCCCTTCTTCTCAATGTACTTGGCAATTACGCCATCCGGTGTAGTACTTTCCAATAATTCAATCTTATTGGGGCCTTGTTGGAAAAATGCCGTATTAACATGTTCAGAATCAACAGATTCTTGTTTATAGCAGGTGGTATTGAGCAGCTGTTCAAAAAGGGGGATAGCCGTTTCAAAACTTTTTACGGCGATGCCAATGTGTTCAATCTTGTTCATATAATAATTTTTTTGCTTACGAAAAGAGGAAAATCAGGTTTGGCGGGACTTTCTCCTCAAAATTAGAGAACCTATTCAACTATTTTTGTGTTCTTCAAGAGATTAAAAAATTAAACAAGTATGTTGAAGCTGCCTATTTATCTGGACAATAACGCCACAACACCCATGGATCCCCGCGTGCTGGAGGCCATGTTGCCCTATTTCGTAGAGAATTTTGGTAATGCTGCCAGCCGTAACCACCCATTTGGCTGGGCTGCAGAAGAAGCGGTTGACTATGCCCGCGAGCAGGTTGCCAAGCTGATAGGCGCTGATCCTAAGGAAATCATTTTTACTTCAGGTGCTACTGAGGGCGATAACCTCGCCATCAAAGGTGTGTTCGATATGTATGCCAGCAAGGGCAACCATATCATCACCGCCAATATTGAGCATAAAGCTGTGTTGGATACCTGTAAGCATATCGAGAAAGAAGGTGGAGAAGTTACCTATCTGGATGTGAAGGAAGATGGTCGTATTGATCTGGCTGAGCTGGAAGCTGCCATCAAACCAAACACCATCCTGATTGCCATCATGTATGCCAATAATGAAATTGGTGTGATCCAGCCCGTAAAAGAAATCAGCGCTATTGCGAAGAAGCATGGTGTGCTTTTCTTCAGCGATGCAGTACAAGCTGTAGGTAAGATTCCAGTGGATGTAAACAAAGATGGTATCGACCTGATGGCATTTACCGCACACAAAATGTACGGTCCCAAAGGTATTGGTGCTTTATACGTTCGTCGTAAGAATCCTCGTGTGAAAGTAACAGCCCAGTTAGACGGTGGTGGCCACGAGCGCGGTATGCGTAGTGGTACTTTGAACGTACCTGGTATCGTGGGTTTCGGTAAAGCAGCAGAACTGGCTATGAATGAAATGGCTCAGGATGCTGAGCGTTTGAGCAAGCTGCGCGATAAACTGGAAACTGCTTTATTGCAACTTGAAGAAGCGTACGTGAATGGCACCCCTGAGCACCGTTTGCCACACGTGAGCAATATCTCTTTCAAATATGTAGAAGGTGAAGGCCTGATGATGGGCTTCAATAAGAACATTGCGGTAAGTTCAGGTTCTGCTTGTACTTCTGCTTCTTTGGAACCTTCTTATGTACTCAAGGCCCTGGGTCTGGGCGATGATCTCGCACACAGCTCACTGCGTTTTGGTTTGGGCAGATTTACTACAGAAGAGCAGATCGACTATACCATCGAGCACGTTTCCAAGACTGTATTGAAGCTGCGCGAAATGAGCCCGCTTTGGGAAATGTACAAAGAGGGTATCGATCTCAATACCATCGAATGGGCGCATCATTAATTCAATTAATTTAGACACATAACCACAAAACTGATACACAATGGCATACTCAGAAAAAGTAATCGATCATTACCAGAACCCCAAGAACGTGGGTACACTGGATAAGGGTAAGAAAAATGTTGGTACCGGCCTGGTAGGTGCACCTGAGTGCGGCGACGTAATGCGTTTGCAGATTGAGGTAGACGAAGCCAATGGCGTAATCACTGATGCAAAGTTCAAGACCTTTGGTTGCGGCTCTGCTATTGCTTCTTCTTCACTCGCAACTGAGTGGCTGAAGGGTAAAACAGTTGATCAGGCACTGGCTATCGATAATATGGATATCGTTGAAGAACTGAACCTGCCTCCTGTAAAAATTCACTGCTCTGTACTGGCTGAAGATGCCATCAAAGCAGCGATCAATGATTACAGAAAGAAGAATGGTTTGGAAGAACTGGTATTTGAAGAAAAAGGTGTACACTAATGAGTACTGTTGCAACAGATAACGCCATTTATGTAAGTGATAAGGCCAAGAGAAAAGTGGCCCAGCTGATGGAAGATGCCGGTATTGCGAATGATACCAGTTATTTCCTGCGCGTAAGTGTGGTGGGCGGCGGTTGTTCGGGTCTCAGCTACAAGCTGGATTTCGATAATGAGCAAAAGCCCATGGATCAGGTGTTTGAAGACAATGGTGTGAAAGTAGTAACAGACCTCAAGAGCTTTTTATACCTCGTGAATACAGAATTGGATTTTTCTGATGGACTGAACGGAAAAGGTTTTTATTTCAACAACCCCAATGCGAGCCGTAGCTGCGGATGTGGTGAAAGTTTCGCTGTTTAGACATAGTAAAATTGCAAAGAAGACAACAGGGATCGGGCAACCGATCCCTTTTTGTTGGAAAAGCATAAAGCGTTTCTAAAATTTCTGCAATCAGAAAGCGATTGCACAATATCCAGTAGTTTTGAGCGCATGTGGATGATCTGCAAAAAAGAATTGAGCCAATTTTTCAGCGGCCTTACCGGCTATCTCGCTGTGGTGGTTTTCTTATTGCTCAATGGCCTCTTCCTGTTCGTTTTTCCGGATACCAATATTTTGGACTTCGGGTATGCCTCGCTTACGCCATTTTTCGATCGTTGTCCCTTCATTTTATTGTTCCTGGTTCCTGTCATCACCATGCGTAGTATGGCAGATGAATACAAATCCGGCACTTTTGAGCTACTCAAAACATTGCCACTAACCAGCAGGCAAATTGTATGGGGTAAGTTTTTAGGTGCATGGCTGATTGTATGCATTGCGCTTTTACCAACCATTGCGTATGCATTTGCTATTCAAAGCCTGAGCGTAACCGGCGGTATTGATATTGGCGCTACCATTGGTAGTTATATCGGACTTTTTTTACTGGGTGCCGTATTCACGGCGATTGGTATTCTGGCAAGCAGCGCCACCAATAATACCGTAGTAGCATTTATCATGGGGGCTTTTGCGGCATTTCTTTTATACAATGGTTTCGAAGCTTTGAGTAAACTCCCTGTATTTGCAGGTGGATTAGATTACTATATCGAAATGATCGGTATCAATTTTCATTACAGAAGCATTAGTCGCGGCGTAATTGATCTGCGCGATTTACTCTATTTCTTTGCGCTGATTAGTTTGCTCATGTATTTCACACAACAAAATATTCAACAACGTTAATGCCCATGAAAAAGCAACAATATATGCGTTGGCTGATCGGGGTAATTGCGTTGGCTGTTGCAAGCTATCTGCTGTCTAACGTATATCTGCGCTACGATTTAACTGCTGAGAAGCGTTACACGCTTAGTGCGTCAACTGTGCAACTACTAAGTGATATAGATAGTTTGTCGGAAGGCAGTATCGATATCACTGTGTTTCTTGATGGTGATCTGCCTGCTGATTATCGAAAGCTCGGGGCAGCTACAGAAGAGTTGTTGAATAATTTCAAGCAGCGCTCAGGCGGTATGATTACCGTGAAGTTTGAAAAGCCGGGTGAATCCTTAAGCGATACAGCCCGACTGGCTTTATACGATAGCCTGGCACGCATGGGGGTGGTTTTTGAAAATGCGGAAGAAGTATCTACAAATAAGGATGCGGCAACTTCCAGACTGATTATTCCAAGTGCATTGGTGCAGTATGGTAACAAGATGCCTATTGCCATTGATCTCAGGAGTAGTAGAAAGATCTTCCGTCAGTTTAATGTAATCAATGATGTGCCACAGGAAGATGTGGAAGCAACCAGGAATGCAGCCGAAGCACTGCTGGAATACAAATTTGCCAACGCCATTGATAAGCTCACCAGAGCCAAAGCACCTGTAGTGGCTTATGTGATTGGTAATGGCCAACCGGATTATCCGCGTGTAACCGATCTGGTGAATACGCTGAAGAATGAGTATCGTTTAGGCATTTTTGATTTGAAGCAATCTTATCCGGATCCT
>Ga0315904_10003243_pt1 | contig 24193 bp, 30 predicted proteins | sample LakEriMetagenome_6_FD_203529 | JGI IMG/M metagenome (GOLD analysis project Ga0315904, IMG submission 203529) | Freshwater fungal communities from buoy surface, Lake Erie, Ohio, United States - Buoy 12 MA120 | ecosystem: Environmental > Aquatic > Freshwater > Lake | place: USA: Lake Erie, Ohio... | reverse complement strand
TCTTATTAGCTCATCAACCTCATATTGAAATCTTGAATATCCAATTTCTTTATTGGCAAATTTTCTTGCCAAATCATCAATTTTTGAATTAATAACATCGCATAATGGACAGGCGACGTTTTCATTAAGAATTATCGTATTTTTAACCCCCATTATCTCATGAATACGTGATATTTCTGAAATAAGTTCTTTTTTCATAATATATAAATATATCTTAAAAACAATTTAACTAATGTAAATTATCTTTTTAATGTATATATGTCAGGTTTATCCTTTTATGTTATTGTATTTCAAAAAACTCTTTTAGTTTAAATTTAACAAAAGATTCTGTAGTTACTTCACTTCCACCACCAATATCTGTAATTCCATCCGCGAATACAACACCTGCAACGACAGGAAATCCTTTACTAATAATTTGATAAGCCTGTTTATACAACTTACTATAAAGTTTTTGCGCATCATCAGGATAAACCGCCTTATATTCTTTTTCTATTTTTTCTAAAAATTCCCAAAATTGTTCAGATGAATTATTTGCATATTTTTCTGCCCTACTTTTTTGTGCTATGTTTAAATTTGGCATATAACTGTAAACCTGTTTTGAAAAATCTTGTTTGTTTTGTAGATTTGATAATGTTTCTAACTTATTATTTTTTTTCAAATAATTAACTATCCACGTTGCTAAACCTACATTTTCTTTATTTGTTCCGTTTTCCATTAACTCTCTTATTAGTGCAGTAAAATTGGCTTCCATTTCTTGTATATTTAACCCATAACCTAATCTTTTTGCAGAATCTATGATGTTATGACTTAGCATGGGGTCGTCAACATTATTTTTTAAATAACGATTTAATTTATCTTCAGGTAAATTTTTAACGTTATCAATCATTTTTTCAATCTTTTCAATTCCTTCAGGAATACCGTTTTGATAGGCTCTTTTTCTTGTTTCTTCTAATGATAATAATAAAGACCTTCTTTTTACGTCAGTACTAAAATTATTCTTTTCTATATTTTCATAAATTTTTGCATTTTTGAAAAATTTCTCTCCAACTAAAGATTGATTTTTCAATGCCCATTCTTTAAATGGTAAAAAATCATTGTAGTCACCAAAAGGATCCGCACCACCTGTGAGTTTTCTGTAATTTGCAATTACATCACCGGCCTCTGGGCTTATTCTAAACTTCCAAAATTCAAATTCTTTATCAGGTGACAATCCTTTTTCAAAAGAGTAATTGGTTTTGGAATTCATAAACTCTAAAGCATCTTGTGAAGAACTAAAACGGGACCTATAATTATTTGAAGAGCTCATATAATCAGATTTCTGACCTACATGAGTCATCTCATGAAATGTGACAAAATCTATATTTTTTTTCTTCGTCAACTCAGGATTTACAATAACCCAAGTAAAACCATCATCATCAACCATTTTTACACCACCACTAACATTGTATTTTGGAAAATATTTATCAAGCATAGATTGATCGTTTTTAAACTGTTTTTTTAAAAACTCCTCAAAAGATATGTCACTAACATTAAATTCTTTAAGATACTCTTCTTCAAATTGATCATAAATCTTATCTTGATACGCTCTATTACCGTCATATCGTCTTGGACCTTTTCTTGAAATTGTAAATTTCACAGGTTCCCCATTGATGATTACATTTTCAAATGTCGGCTCGTCTATTGACCTATCCCAACCCCATTCCATAATACCTTTTTCTTTAACGATTCTTTGTATGTTTTTTAATTCTGATTCATTTATTTTAACACCCGCAACTTGTTTTACTTCAAAATTTTCGGCAGCGGTAGTCAATCTATTAATTTGAAATTTAACATTTGTTAAATCATCAGACAATTTATTAACATCCAGTAAAACATTTTCTATAAATTTTTTAACATCAGGATTAGTTGTTGATTTATTAATAATTTGTAAACTATTACTTAATTTTTCAACACTTTCAGACGATAACCCTTCTACCCCATTTTTTACATAAGAAACAACATTATCCACATCAACGTCCGTCATTTTTGATTTAATCTCTTTTATCAAAGCGTTTGAACTTGATGCAAATTCAATTAGATTTGGATATCTAACTTGATTAAATTGTGGGTATATACCTTTAACCAAAGTTTGTTTATTTTGAACCAAACTTTTCGCTAAATTTGTTAAATCAACAATTTTATTTGGGTCAAATAATTGATCAATACTTTGTATTTTTTCTGTCTGTGAAATGTTATCAGAAAATTTAGTCACAAACGCATCTAATATATCTTTTTCTCCTTTTGTTTTAGTTAAAATTTTCAATATTGACACTCTTTTAATTGGGTCTGAAGATTCAACAAATTGATTAATTAAATTAAGAAATTTATCACTGTTAAAGTCAGAAACTATTGTAAAATTTTTTGGGTTAAACGTTTCATCTACTTTTATATTTTTTGGATCTATTATCAGTTTTAATTTTTCCAAATCTTCGGCCTTAGCTAAATCAAAATCTTTAAACCCTTCATTTTTTGGTGGATAACCAACGGGATCTATGATTCTAAAATCTGACCCATCATTTTTAATTAAAATGTTATTAGTATTTAAATCTCCATGACATAATCCATTATCATGTGCCTTTTCAATAGACAATTTTATGTCATCTGCCATTTTTTCAGAAATTTTATTACCCTCACCCAAATAATCTTGTAAAGTTTTAGAACCAGTAAAATTTTCCATACTATATCCTACACCATCATCTAAATCAAGAGGTTTAATAAAATGAGGATCCACTTCATTTAGTTCTGCTGCTGCATAATATTCACTATCTATATTATCATAATTTTTACCAAACCTTTGTGGTACAGTTCTATCTTCTGCCTTTTTGTAAATTGTTGTTGGTTCAGCAAAATGTTTATTTATATTTGGATTGTTTTTTGTCCATGTTTTGAACATATTTGATAGGTTTTCAGCCAATGTTTCCTCAATATTGCTTTCAATAAAATAAGACTTCATTACCTTTTTAATATTTTCAGCATACACATCAATTGTTTTATACGTATCAATAAATTTTTTTATTTGATCTTCAGTTTTAGATAACCAATCTGAATCAAATGATGACAAAGTACCATTCACTTCCGATGAATTTTTAAAAACATAATCAGAATATTCTTGAGTTTTGCCAATGGTATCCCAATCAATGTTATCAATAATATTTGTTTTTATTGTTGATGCCTCTTGAAATGTTTTTTTACTTAAAAGGTCTGCATTATTAATTGTGTTTTTTACTGCGGTTTTATATGAATCAATACTATCTGAAGTTTTCTTTAGATTATCTAGATTTTTTTTGATTTGTGTAAGTCCTTCTAATTCTGCAGAGTTTAATATTTTTTTACCAGTGTTATCAACACCCGATTCTACTTTTCTTATTAGCTCATCAACCTCATATTGAAATCTTGAATATCCAATTTCTTTATTGGCAAATTTTCTTGCCAAATCATCAATTTTTGAATTAATAACATCGCATAATGGACAACCAGTATTTTCAGTAATAATTGTTGCATTTTTAACCCCCATTATCTCATGAATACGTGATATTTCTGAAATAAGTTCTTTTTTCATAAAAAACTATTGGTTAGTTGTGTTTGGATCAAGTGATTTAATTAATTCTATCATTTTTTCTTTTTTTATTATATTTTCAAGTCCTTTAATATTTGCCTTTTTTTGTTCATCGGAAACTCCATCTAAATCTTTGATTGCATTATTAACAATTTCTTGTTCTTCAGTGGACGGTCCTTTTGATTTAGATCCCTCAATTAAATCTACCGTCATTTTCTTTAAATCTTCTAATCCTTTAGAAGAAAAATCAAAGTTGTTATAATTTTTCATATCTTCAGGTACTTGATCTATAAATTTTATTAAAGCAACTACCAAACGATTGTCTATTGATTCTGTTTTTTCAATACTAGTGTCTTCAATAACATCTGGTTCTGCACCAATATCTCCTAATCCTGTTTTATTTATTTTTGTTTTTGTAAGGGTCTTGTTTTTTTCATCTTCAGTTTTATCCCTATAGTATGTTATCTCAGCGTATTTTTTAAATTCTTTTACCAAGTCTTTTGTTGATTGGTCATAAACCCCCCAGTTATCTATTTCTTTAGCTAAAGATTTTTTATCCGCCCAATGTTTTAACACGCACTGAATTGAATAAATCGTTGGGTCAAACGCATCCATAATGTCTGTATAACCATTAACTCCAATTTTTTCTAATTCTTTTTTATAGATTGCTTTATTTGAACTTGAGAATTTTTCAGCCTCGTATTTTAGTATGTCTTCTTGTAGTTTTTTATTTTTTTTCATTTCATTAAAAACATTCAACTTTGAACATGGTGTTGATAGTTGCTGAAAGGCACCTAACGTTTTAACAAAGGCCACGGTTGCCTTCCATGGCTCGCCCTCTAAAATATCTTTTTCTTCTTCATTTAACGCAAAATAACTTTTCTTTTTAAGTTCTTCAATTTCTTTTACCAATTCATCCATAGATTTTGTCATTGGCATTGTATTACAAATGCCCATAAAATAAGCGATTGCATCCCAAGTTAAAAATCCTCCAGCAACATTAACCCCAAAATTTCTTAAAAAAGAAATTGGTAACTTATCAGATTTAATCAAAAACATAATCAGATCAAGTAAAACCTTACCTGATATTTTGAAAATGTTAAATGCGATTTTTGCCGCTTTTACGGCAACTTGTTGTACCACTTCGCCTGTAATTTTAGCGGCAGCATATATTTTATTTGTTAACCAACCGGACTTTATTTTTTCTGCAATTTCTTTTAACGCCCTAGACCATCTTGCAAGAGCCTTTCTTCCTGCGTTATCTAATCTACCAAATCTTATTTTTTCAAATAATTCTTGACCTTCTTTCATTACTGATTTTAATGTATTTTCAGATCCGTTCCAAATTTGTTTAACTGCTGGCATTTCTTTAAAGACTTCAGCACCACCTATTAAACCAAATGTTAATGCAAGTCCAAATCCATACGCATCCCCTTTAACCGCATACGCTGCGGCGTCTACCATATCTAACGCCAAAACAATTCTAGCAATAGTTAATGGTGCTGCAACCGCTCCTCCAAAAATAGCTAAAGGTATTGAAATTACAGGAACTATGTCATTTACAATATCTGCCCAATCAGTTACATCATCATATCTGAATTCTCTTCTTTGTTCAGTGTTTTTCATTAATTTGGCAGGATTTATTGAAAATGATATTCCATATTTTTCATTCATAGAATCAACATTAGGTGTTCCTGCCCTACATCCGCACGACTTTTGTTTAGTACCGGTTTCATACACCCAAAGACCACCTCTACCTGTACATAATGCGGATGGGCTAATATATTTGTATTCTTTGTTATTCTTTGCGTTACTTTTGTTGGTTAAAGCATAGTTAGAAATTGCTTTACAATATTTTGGAATATCCGCACTTTGTCTATCAAGATCCTTATTCCAGTTTGTCATCGCATAACCAATTTGTTTTTTGGCCTGAATTTCTGCCTCTTGCACCTTTTTTATTTTATTTTCAATTTCTTTTGAAATGTTTGGTATTGAAGAGATTTTATCTGCAGCTGGATTAATAATATTAACTCTTGTATTATCAGCAACATTTGCCTGACCTAATTTAGGGTCATAAGGGTCTAAATACCTATAATAATCCATTGGTGATACTTTATAGGTTTTACCATCAAAACCACCAGTAAACATATTAATTTCTTCTTGCGTATATTTTCTAGGGTATGGAAAAACAGATGTATTTTCATTCCAACCAAAATCACTATGAATCCATTCAGATGCCTCCCGATTTTTATTCCATTGAATGCTATCCCAACTACCCCATAAATCAAAACGAAGTGCCGGCATTGGTGTAATACCGTCCCATCCTGAAGGGTCTTCGTAAAAATTTGGTAACTCTAGCATCGCAATATCTTCATTTGTTATTGAATTTGCCATGTCAACGGCTTTTTGTTCAGCTGCGGTCCATTTTTTTTCAACCATCCAAAGTTTATTTACCGCCATATATGCTTCTCTATATTCTAACCAAAGGTCTTGTGTTTGTTTGTTAAACGTACCACTTACTGCAGTGTTGAAATTACATGGAGAACTACAAAGTTTTGTTGTATATAAACCATATTTATTTGGAACTGATTTTTCTATTTCTTCTAAATACCACTGTTGGAAATTTTTAGCTTGTAATATTGTTGTTGGTATTTCTTGACCTAATAATTTTGCATTGACTTCAGGTTTTGGTACTCTCCATCCTGGATTTTCTTTGGTGTATCTTTTCCAGTATTTATCCCATAATTCTAAAAGTTTTGGTCCCCACATACCATCAATAGCTGCTGGTGGGTACCAAGCATCATAATTAGTACCAGGTACTCTTTTCCTTACACCATACACGTAACATTTACTATTTGGTGTGGTACATAACATAGAGGTAAATAAATAATCCGGATTTGCATTCTCAGGATCTCCCTTACCCTCAACTTTATTCCAAATCCAACTTTGGAACTGCCATATTTCATTAGCACCTGCAATTGTTGGTTTTTCTTCTTCGGTAATCAAAGATTTTTGATTTTTTGAAGAGTATAGACCCCTAATATGTTTTTTTTCTTCTTCTGTAATTATTAAACCCTTCATAACACATATTTAAGGACCTGTGGATCCCATTGTTCTACCACTTTCCCATTTTGAATTATCTATTTTATTGGCTTTACCTCTTGCAACACCACTTTCCCATTTAGTTTTCATATCTAAAGTATTCGCTTTACCTCTTTTTGTTTGATAAGTGTCTGAATGTTTTTTTACAGTAGGGTAACCCCCACCTCCGGTTGATCCCGCACTAGATGATTCCTCGCCCTCTTCTTTTATTTCTGACTCCTCAACATCTTCATTTTTTAACTCCATCAAAGACTTTATTCTGCGAATATCTTCAAATAATTTATCCATAATAATAAATACTTCAAGATTAAATAAAATAAAATAAACGTTTTAATTTATTATTTTTTGTTTTTAAGACTATATCATAACCATTTGATTCTGCCCAATTTTTTATAATTAAAAAATCTATAACGTCTCCATTTTTATATGGTAAATCTTTTATATTTGTTTTTACTGAAATTATCTTTAAAGTTTGGGTTATTAGAATTTCTGCATGATATTTTTTTAAACCAAAAAACTTAGTTTTGGACAATATCAGTGTGCCTGTAAATTTATCTAATAAAAAGCCTACCATGAATATAAATATGGTATTTTTTTATTTAAAAATCACTTACATATTTGCAATTTTTTCAACTTTTGGTGCAGTCAATCTAGCGACCCCATTTGAGTGATTTTTTCTTGAGTCAATTGCCACTTTCCATAGTGAATCTCTATCTGTATTACCATTACTTATTTCGGACTCTAAAATATTTTTAAATTGATTATAAAATACTATCCCATTCCAACATGCGTACATAAAGTGTGTTGCCAATCTCTTATCTTCATCTACCAACCTTCTTAATTCAGAAGACATTTTACTATTTTTGTAGTCTTCGTAAAGTGGAATAGCCCATTCATAGACAAGTTCTCTTAGTTCATCTTCAACATCACCACCCATATAACCATGAGTCCATTTATCTTTATCGGCAGATTCGGGTGCGTACCCACTATTTTCATCTACTATTTCCCAAAACTCATCCATCTGTGGCCCATTTTTTCTATCAATACCGAACATAGTTTCACCTGAGTTTAAAAGAGCGTCTCTCACTGTAGGGTCTTTTTGTTTATGTGCATTGGCCATAAAATGTTCAGTTGCTGCATACCCACCTTCAATATTGTTAATAATATTATCTATTATATCCTCTAGATCGTACACGTCAGGTGTATAAACTTTCATTTCAATTTCTTCACCTGAAAGGAATTTAAATAAATCGTCATCATCAAAACTTTTTATTTTTAAATCCCATAATATTTCTTCTAAAGTGTCGGTATCCGCAATACCATCGGGAGATATACCCTTAGTTTTTTGAAACTCCTCAACACATCTTTTAGTTTTTTCATCATATTTTCCATTTATTTCTAAAGACTCACTAAAAGATACCCCCAAAAATTTTAAAGATATTTGTATTATTTCAACATCACCCAAATACTTATCTTTCAATTCTGTATTGTAAACATTTTTAGATTTAACCATTTTTTCTAAATTAGAAAGAAACTCATATATAACATCAAAATCCGTTCTTTCGTCAATATCTAAATCATTAAAAATTACTTCTTTTTCTTCTTCATCCTCTTCTTCTCTTTCATTAAAATCAAAATATTGTTTAATTATCTCTACTAAATCAATAATTAAATTTTCACCAATATCTAATTTAACCGACCCAAAGATTTTATGATCACCAACAACGTTAATATTATTTTTTTGAAAAATCCTATAAAAAGAAACGGAGTTATCTTCTAATAATTCAATATTTTTAGTATCTAAGTTATTTTCTACTGAATCAATATAACCTTTTATTATGTGTATTTTGGCGTTAGGAAAGATTCTATCCAAATTATCTAATAGCGTACCAACATCTATTCTATTATCAAAAAAATCTTCCGACCCTATTGACAAAAAAACGTCTTCAACCTGATCTTCTACATTTTCATAACTACTTAATTTATTATACAATAATTCATAATCCATATTTTCATCAATCAGTTCTGAGTATTCATTATTAAAATTTGTACTCACTAATTTTGCAATATTATCACCAATTATTGCTACCGGCTCAATTTTATCTTTACCTTCAAAAAGATTTATTAGACTTCTAATTTTTTTAATTTCTGATAAAAAATTCATAATTTATTTAATTTCAACTTTAGGTATTTTTTTTGGATATACTACATAGTACTCATTTAAAAATGATATGAGGTTATCCTCATTATCAAAATAATCGTAGTCATCTTCTTCCCATTCATCTTCTTCTAAAACATTTTCAAATATTCCAAAATCTTTTGTTTTGTCATAACCAAATTCTTCAAAAAAAGAATATTCAATAAAATCTTCTCTAACCATATCGTCCTCGTCACCCAACATTTTGAATTCAACGTTTATCAAATTTTGAGTTTTATCAATATAGTGTGATATAATTTCAATAACTTCCATTAGTTATATTTTTTAAACCTTTTAAACATATTAATAGTTTTATTAACACTTTCTTCTATGTTAGTTTTTTCTCCACCTTCAATGTAATCTTCAAAATCTACCATGTCAAATTTGTAATCATCATCAGAATCTTCTCCATGATCTTCAAATCCCGTTTGATAACCACCACCATAAAATGGATCTACAGGCCCTTTGGAATCAAAGTCGTATGCGTTTTTTGTTTGGTTATAAACATCATAACCTAAATTTGGGTCTCCCGGCCCTTTTGAATCAAACTCATAAGCTGGGTCTATTTCATCGTAATGTAAATTTTTAGCAGCGATTTCATTTATTCTATGGTTTCTATAACTTGATGGATTGTTTTTATTATCTAAAGTAATCCCTTGAGTGTCTTTAGCATCATTATAAGTGGTAAGTGGGTACATGTTTGTATTATTTCCCATCGTTGCATAACCATCATAAGGTTGTGTATGTTTTTTTAATATGTCTTCTTTTTCTTTAGCAGTTAATCCAATGAATCCTCTCATAATTATAATTTTACTTTGTTTATATTTTTTTTAGTCACAATAAAAAGGTTTTCTTTTAAAGTTTCATTTTCATAATAATCTTTATCATATAACCATACGTCATCTTCAGGTATTAATGTAAGTTTAGATATAAATTTATTGGTGTCTTGATCATAAAATTCTACCCAATACCCATATCCAGAATCTGAAGGTTTAAATTTTGGTTGATTATTAAGTCCAACAACAATGCCTTTTGACATAGGTGGAACATCTTCTCCATACATATATATTAAAATAATCCTATCACCTACATTTAATTTTGGATTTGGTTCGTTGAGGTTTCTTTTTTCCATATACATAAATATAATTATAATTGTAATAATAGTAATATGGTTAAATTTTTGAAGTATTTGTTAGTTCAGATAATGAATAGATATGGTTCTTTTATGTGGTTTGGTACTCATGTGTCAATGACACAGACCGATTGGCATTATTTAATTGAAATTTTTTTATGTATACTTGTTAACTTTCTAATGATTTTTTCCGTATATTTGCAATACAAAGAAGAACAAAATGAAAAACTACGAAAAACTGATAATACCTGAAGATTCTGAATGGGATAGAAATACTTTGTGGAGAAGTCTTAATTGGAGAATCAGAAACTTTTTAATTGGGTGTAAAAATATTATAAAATGGTCACCAACCTTATTCAAAGATAGAGATTGGGATCAGTACCACATATATACAATACTTCAAAAGAAAATAGAATTTCAAAGAAAAGAAATTGTTTACGCTAATCGTAGTACAAGAGTTTGGCAAGACAATCGCGACATGACAATAATTTTAAATTTACTTGAAAGAGTAAAAGATGGTTACTATGAAAGTGAACATACAGATTATTATGAAATGAAAGTTGAGACCATACCAATTGAAGGTACAAGTTTAAAAGAAATGAAATTTAACGTTTTATCTGAAAGATATGATGAATATTTAAACAAGTACAAATCATCAGTTAGAAAAGTCTTAAAAGAAGAAGGTGAAATAGATAAAGAAACTCTTTGTATGTTAGTTGCAAGTCACAACCAAGAAAGGGCAAGAAAGTTATTATTTAATATATTAAACGAAAAAATAGAAGGATGGTGGGATTAAAAGTATATAAAGTAAAAGATAAAGAAACGTATAATCATTTAAATACGGTTTTATCAGGTTGGTGTTTTTTTAGACACGAAGGTGAAAACTATTTTATTAAAGCTCCGTTAAATAAAACTATTGAAAGTTTAATTGAAATGGGTATGATTGAAGAATTATCGGATAAGTGATAAGTGGCCGTGATCTATTATTTTATCATCATTGCCAAACACGTTGAATTTTAATTTCCATATGTAAACTCCATCAGTACACATTTTACCTTGATATGTTCCGTCCCATTTTCCGTTAGGATCTTGTGATTCCCAAACTACATTTCCCCATCTATTAATAATAACAAACTCAAAACCGTTTATATCAAACCCATCAATCATAACAGGTCCAAATAATTGATTATGTTCATTACCATCTGGAGTAAAGCAGTTTGGTACCCAATAAGTAACGCCAGGACATTCTGAAACCACTACTTGTAAACTTTCTTCAACGTAACAAAGACCATTTTCTCTTTTTACGACAATATTATATGTTCCCTCATTACTATATGTGTAAGTTAATTCTTCAGTATTATACGTAACACCATTAACTGTCCATGAAGTTGTCCCGTCACCTGTTGATGTTGAAAAGTAAGTCACGGTTTTAGTTTCTCCGGCACATAATTCAATAAGTTGTTGTGCCGAAGTAACTAAAGATAAAAAAATAAAAAATATGAAAAGACTGGCTTTCATTTAGTTATGTTGGATAGGAGATAATGTAGGTGACCCATAAACTGGGACTACAACTGAAGTAGAAAATGTACAACCAGCAGATCCAACAGTATATGTTACGGTTGAGGTTGCGTTTGTGCCATTTGTTACGTTATCGGGACAAAATTGGTTTCCTACAACACCCGTACCTGACCAAGTACCACCAGCAGGTGATCCCACTAAATTCACACAAGGATCAGATTCACAAAATGGTCCTAATGCCGTTATTGTTGGAATTACTTGATAAATCAATACGTTCAAACTAACTGGAGTTGCGGGACAGTTAGCAGGTGCCGGTGAACTATAATTAACAGTAACGCCATTTGTTATTAAACCGGGAGAAGCTGTTGACCAATTGACAGATATTGAATTAGTTCCTTGGCCTGCAGTTATTACTCCAGGGGCGGCAACTGTCCAAGTGTAGGTACCCGAACCAACCGAAGGTATAGTATAGGTTGAAAGTGCCGTTGATTGATAACAAACAGTATCGGGGTTAACTGTTGATAATTGTGATAATGAAATACTTGAAATCATTGTCATTAAAATAAATAAAACCTTTTTCATAATAATTTAATTGTGTGTTATTGGCCCCAACACAATTGGGACTACGTTTATTGTTCCGTTGAATACTGTGAATGGTGTTGCAACGTCACATGATGTACTTGTATAACTACCCCACATACCATCTGAACCGGGAGTGACTTGTAATAATAAGTTTTGTGGTGTACATACATTTGCAACTGTTAGTGTTACACAAAATGTCCATATACAGGACCCTGAATCACCAAAATCATTTCCAGGGTTACCGTCTATTGTTAAATCAAAAAAATACCCAGGACCAACAGTAACTATCGGTGTCGTTGTAGATGTTACTGATGTTCTCCATACCCATTGACCACCTGTTGCGTTTCCTCCACAATTTGCAGGTGCGGTTTGTGGAGTAACTGATGCCCAACCTGGTCCTAATGTTAAGTCAAACCCCTCAATCCAATTCGCCCCTGTCTGTGTATAACCATTCATAGTATAACACATGGTCACAACTTGACCAGGTAAATAAGCCCCACCAACGGGAGGAGGTGTTAAAGTAAAAGATTGTACTCCGTTACATTGACTTATTGTAAAAAAACTTACAATAAAAAAAACTACAAAAATTAAATATTTCATATTCATATATAAATACGTTTAAAAAATAAAATAGAGGTGTTAAATGCCCAATACTTTATCATTTAATTGTATGTAATTATTATATTGTATATTTATTTATATATTATGTCAATCAAATTATTAGATATACTTAAAAATCAAATTTCTGAGCAAGGTTTATACAGAAAAAATACTTTTTTACCAACAGGTGAAAAGACCGGAGATGTAATAGGTGCTGTAGAATTTGGAGATAAAGGAGAATTTGTTAGATATATTAGTCCAAGTGAAATTGGTAAGGGATCTGCAAATCAAATAAATGTTAGTAAATTAAACCCATCGTACATAACGTTAGCCTCTGTAAGAAGGGGAAGAGTGTATGGTTGGAGGCCTGCAATACCTAGCTTGTGTGCACAAGGAAAACCAAGATATTGTAATTGGCACTGGCACGCAGGAAGAGATTACGCAGCACCTTTTGGTACACCAACGGCGATTCTTAAATCAGGTAAAATGGGTAAAATAGGCCCATTATGTTTTACTATAGAACATGATGACGGATCCAAAACTAAACATTGTCACTACAGTAAAGTTTTTTTTAATGAAGGGGACATAATACCCGCAGGAGCCATTTTCCAAGAGGTAGGTAATACCCCACCATCAACAGGTCCCCACGAACATTTTGAATATTACCCACCAAATGCCACTGATAGACTTGAAGAAAAAAATGGAGTTAAAAAAACAGTTAAAGATACTGACCCGGCAGAAATTGATGATGAGTATATTGTTTTTATAAATCCAGGAATGGAAGATAATTTTAAAAAAAATATAGAGGACATTGGGTCAGGTGGTGGTTATAACAACTCAGGTGGAGGGCCTTCAAATGTTAAAATATTTGATAGATTACCAATACCTGTACAAAATGCAATTAAAAAATTAAAAACGGACTGGGGTGTAGAAATTACTGAATTACATTTGGATCGTGAAATGAAACAAGAAGGTCAAACCAGAGACGATGCAGGTAGTGTTAATTCAGATGCGTTAGCGGCAATTAACCAATTAATAAATGATTGTAAAAAAGCAAACCCCTCAGTTAAATATCCTTATAACATAGTATCAGGTTATAGAAGTATTTCTACACCACCTGAAGACCAAGTCACCAATTTTGGTTCAAAGGCTCAAGTTAGGGGTATAGATGATACTCAGAAATGGAACTCATTACCAGGTTTTAGTCAACACCACACAGGAAGGGCTTTTGATATATTTAGTACAGACCCATCGTGGTGGGATACAAATCCTAAAGTAAAAAATTGGGTCGCAAACAAATGTGAAGATTATGGGTTTGAGGTGACTTATAAAACACAAGGTCCTCTTAGAGGTGCCGAACCGTGGCATTTATACTACATTGGTGGTCAAGAATATGTTGAGGATGAAGAAAACGTATTTCCATCAAAAACGGTTGTTTTTGGAGGTACTGATTATGCAACGCCAGAATGGATGAAATCTCAATGGGTTGCTGCTGGTCTATCAGAAAAAGACGTTATATTTTTACCTTACACTTCTACAGATTTACCAAACATAAAGAAAAATAATCAAGTTAATAAAATATTAGGGTTTTCTGCTGGTGGTATTGATGTGTGGGATGAAATTATTTCAAATAGTAATCAATATTCATTTATAGGGTTAATAGATCCATCTACTGAAGAAAATCATTATGAAAAATACAAAAACGGAGGATTACCCTCAAATGTCGCATCTTTATCAAATCACGCCAATTGGACAGGATATCCAAATACTAGAGATAGATTAAAATCTTTAGAAGAAAAGGGGGTACTATCTAAGACTTCTTTGAGTCACGAAAAAATACCTTTAGAATTTTTTAAAAAATATAAAAATAGTTTAGATTAATTTTTTAGTATTAAATTTTTTATTTATATTTGTAATATGAATTACGAAGAAAAAAAACAAAATCAAATTAATGACGCTAAAAAACTAGTAAACAAATGGGAGTTAAAATTAAATTTTTCAGCTCACAGTTTGTTTTTCTTTATTTCAATGTTAGTCATTTGTACAGTTAACCAATCTTTAGGTACAATACCAATAATTATTTTTTCAGTAACATCTATTTTTTTCACTCAACAGACTATAAGATCTTACAATTATTTAAAATACCATAAGGTTAGTCTTAAATCATTAGAAATGATACACAATTTATTGGACAAAAAAAAGGTGGTTAAATAACCACCTTGACTATTTTAATATGTTAATTTTAGTCTCTTCCTCCACCAAATGTATGACCGCCCCTCATACCACCAACCATAGGGCTTACAACATTTTTATAAAATCCTGATTGATGGAATTTAGATGGTGTTGGTTTAAAAATCAATACAATTCTTCCTGTTCTTCCTTGTTTAACATCAACTTCACCATCGTAGTTATGTTCTTCTGCTTGTCTAATTACCGAATCAATTGAGTTATATAAATCTTCATCAGTTAATTCTAACTCTTCCATTAAGTCGTCTATTTTTCTAATTAGATCAGTTTTTCTTAACTCCAAATCTTTTCTATTTGGACCAAATAGACCTTCTTTCATTTCTTGTTCTTTTTTTACTTCGCTAACCATTCTTTTTATCATTCTGATAAGATCTGATTCCTTAATTAAAATTTCTTTTGCCATTTTTTTTTATTTTAAAAATCTAAGTTTATATAATGTTGAATTAATTAATTCACATGCAGTATCTATTTGATTTTGTATATATGAATCTTTACAACAACTTCTTAATTTCTCTATTTTAGAACATAAATCTTTTAAATATTTAATTGTTGATTCGGTAGATTTATATTCTGAAATTGGGTATGATTTATATCCCTTCAATATACCATATTTTCCTTGATATGATTCCACTAATCCGTCAATGATGTTTCCAATACCATCATAATACCCATTTAAAGCCATATGTTCTGGATATGATTCTGTTTGTAAATGTAGTGTATGTGACTGTGTTCTTGAATGTAATAACAATGAAATCATTTCAACATAATCGTTATTAGAGGTTTTTTGTTCTACTATTAAACCACCTCCATTTAAAAAATCTTTTTTTGTTATCATAGTAATAAATATATAGATACTTATAAATATGTTATTACATGAAGAAATTAATAGGATTAAAAATTTAATGAGTATTCAGGAAACTAAATCCATTAAAAATAATATATTCAAAAATTTTGATCTTTACCCATTTAAAAATCTATATCCACCATCAAATAACAGTACACAAACAAAAAAAGAAATTAATTTTTTAAAAAGTATAGACCTTAAAAAAAAATTTGTACAAGAAAAAGATAATATACCTCAAAACTTTATTAATTTTTTAAAAGAAAAAAATATAAAAGAAAATAAATTAATAAATAAGTTAATTTTTGACGTTAGAGAAATAATACTTGAGTTAAAAAATTTTTATAAAAGACCTAGACCTTTTAGGATTGATTCAAAATTATCGGATCCAATGCTTAAATCTATGGAAGGTTTCGCATACCCATCGGGTCATTCAACACAATCTAATTTACTTTATTTAGTTTTATCTTACAAATACCCAAAATTTAAATCTGAATTAAAAAAAATCAAAGATGATATCGTCTATTCAAGACAAATGGCTAAAGCACATTACCCATCAGATATAAAATTTGGTGAGAAGTTGGCAAAATCTCTATTTGATTATTTAAAAAAAGAAAATTTAATCGGTTAAATAAGGTATTACGTCTTCTTGAAAGAAATATTCTAATCTTTTATAATCTTTACCTATTTCGTCTTGTAATCTTTTTTCATTACTGTCGTCATATTCGCTAAAACTCTCTACATCACTATCTAAATAAAAATCTTGATCTAAAACAAAATCAATTTCAGTTATTTTATCATTTTTATCTGTTGCAATTAAACCTATCCACTCTTCTCCATGCCATTTTACGGTACCGTAATGTATGTTTTCGTGTTTTAATATATCTGAGTAATCATATTGAAATGTTAATTCACTATCATCACTCATATTTGTAGTGAATATTTCACCTATTTTGGCCTCAAAATCAGTGTTTTTAGGGGTAATTTCACCCATAAATTCACCTTTTTGACCCGAATTTAACCACTCTGAGTACCTATTTAGGGTCATTTTTTCGTCATTTTCAAGGTTTTCATACCCAATTTTACCTAATTTATCTAAAATATCGTCAATTATTTCAATATTTTCAACCAATTTTTGGTATTGAGACTCAGTAATTACTATTTTCATACAAATAAATAGTCAAAATTGTTGGTTTTTACCTAAAAAAGTCGTATTTTAGCCTAAATGTTAGAAGAAAAACTCAAAAATATTCCAAAATCCAGTGGTTGTTACCTTTTTAAAGACAAAAAAGGTCAAATTATCTATGTTGGCAAGGCAAAATACCTTCCAAATAGGGTAAAATCGTACTTTTCTAACAAAAATCACTCAGATAAAACCAAATTATTGGTAGAAAACGTCTCAGATGTTGATTTTTTGACTACTTTAGACGAAAATTCCGCACTTACACTTGAAAATGACCTAATTAAGTCCCACAAACCTAAATTTAACATCAAATTAAAGGATGATCGGTCAAAAAAATGGTATTTAACCCTATCAAATGAGGTATTTCCACGTTTAGAAGTCAAAAATGAGACAAATTTAGACTCAGATCCACTAATTTGTGTTACAAGTAGTAATATTTGCTATGAATTATACGATTTATTACATGATATCTTTAATTTACGGTCATGTTCTTATGATATTACACCTGAAAATGTGGAAAATACTAAGTTTTCTACCTGTTTAGAGTATCATATGGGTCGTTGTGACGCTCCATGTGTAGGAAATATTAATAAATTTATCTATAACTCTACTATTACTGACCTAAAACAGGTTATTTCATTCAATATTGACCAATATAGGGGTAAATTATCACGTTTAATGGGTAAATACAGTAAGGATATGGAGTTTGAGAAGGCAAATGACATCAAATTTAGGTTAGATGCACTAAATAAGTATGAAAAATGTGTAGAATCAACAAGAATTAGTGGTTATTTGGTACTGGCTAACGAGTTCAAGGGTACCTATGGGTTAAAAAACACCCCTATTGACATAGAAATGTACGATAATTCACATACTGGTGGTGATTGTCAGGTATCTGCGTTAGTTAGATACACAAATGGTAAGAAAAATACGTCAGAATACCGTAAATTCAATATAAAAACAGTGGAAGGTCCCGATGATTACGCTTCTTTTGACGAAGTTTTACGTCGTAGGTTCCAAAGATTGTTATCTGAGAAGAAAAAACTACCTGATATGGTTATTATTGACGGTGGTAAGGGTCAATTAGGGGTAGCAAAGAGGGTTTTTAACGAACTTTCTATACTTGATAGGGTAGATTTAGTGTCAATTAGTAAAAATTCGTCTCACAAGTCAGATATTCTACATTTTATTGATGGAAATACGGTAAAATTTGAAAATTCTAAGTTTTTTAACCTACTTGCAACCATTCAAGATGAGGTTCATAGGTTTGTTATCACGTTTCACCGTAAAAAACGCAGTAAATCACTTACGAAGTAAGGTTGTTGAGTATTCTAATAGTATGTCGTTACCACCAATAGAAGGGATTGACGATAAAATTTGGTCTAAATGTTGATAAAGGTGTTCAGATTCCCAATAAGTTTCATTTTGTGGTAAAAATTCTTCAAAATATTGTAAAATTGATTCATCAATATCACATGGTTCTCCATTTTTAGTGGCGCTTATTGGTTTAATTACGTTTTCAAACCTCATTAGTTCGTGTTCATAACCTTTTTTGTATCCAACTGACTTTATTTTTAGTTCATAACGATTATAACCAATAATCCAATTCCCTGTTGTAAATTTTATTGTATCAACTTTTTTAAATGCGTTTTTAATTTCCTCAGTTTTTTCTTTATTGAAGTATAAATTAACTCCTGTCTGTAAAAACAACGTAAAATTGACTTTAACGTCAACATAGTTAGTAAATTCATTAATTAATTCTTGTATTTCCCATTCAATAGGTAGAATATAATAAGAAACGTCATTTGGATTTGTTATTTCAAAGTCAAAGTTATAAAATTCTGACTTGTTGCCGGTATTTATTAATTCAACTTCAAATAATTTAACAAAAAGTCCGTAGATTTCTACCTTTTCCCCAAATAAATCAATAAAAAGTTGTTTAACTTGTGTTGGTTCCACAGGATTAGGTTTTTATTCAAGTTCTTTTACTAATTCTTCACACTCTGCAATAAACTCTTTAATAATTTTGTTATCATCTTTAACAATACCGTCCATAAATCTATTATAAACTTTAGGTCCAAGACTTTCTAACATAAAAGTAAGATCACTTTCCATAGATCTATCATAACCACTTACAAATTCTTCTAAGATGTAACGAATTTTAGACCAAAGAGATCTACCGTAGTTCATATTTTGAATTTCGTGTTTGTGTACGTCAGTAATACCCATTAAAACATCACCAACTTCTTTCTGACCAGGTAATGAAAATAAACTATCATAGTATTCTGCACCTTTTACTAACTCATGCATTAATAATGGAAGATGAGGTGCTCTTACTTCTATAACAAACACACCTTTTTTTGATTTGTCAGGATAAACATCACAATATGCCATACGACCAGCACCTGATGCTGCCATTCTTTCTAACATTTCGGTGTTTTCCCAATAAAATCTTGAAGCTCCTCTAACAAATCCGTCATAGTTTTGATATAAACTAGGGTCAATTGCCTCAATTTTACTTTTCATCTTCTTAATTGCACCAAAACCATCTAACCAAGCCTTACCTTGTGTCTTAGCATTAATAAAATGTCTTTGTTTTATTCTTTCATCAAAATCAGGATCAGTTTCTTTAGCCTTTTCTACTGAAGGTCTTGCGGGTGTTTGAGTTTTCATTCTACCACCAGCACTACCTAACTGAACATCCATTATAATTTTACCTTGATCCACTAATTTTTTAATATGCGGATACATACTATAAAAAGTTTCAAGAGCTAAGTTAACTAATTGTTGTTGTTTACCTGATTCCATTCTTGGTAAACCCATCATTAACATACCTACTTGATTACTACTCGGTGCAGGGTTGGTTGGGTCATCATATAAACGTTTACTTGCCTCTTTTGCCCCTTTTTTAAATTCATCAGGTAAGTAATCACTTACAGGTCTTTCATAAATCAACCTATTTCTTCGCATATTAACGTCTTTTACCTAAATATTTTTTTACTAAATCTCCTAAATCACTATTTTCGTATTCTGAATCAACATCATCAACAAATGGTTCATTCATTTCTTCACGACCCATAGAACCTCTTCTACCCATACTTTTCATAGGTCTTGGTCTTTTTGGTTCGTCGTCAATTTCTAATTCATATTCCACTTCGTCTCTTGGTTCGTCATCAATTTCTAACTCGTATTCTACTTCATCATCCATTGAATGTCTTCTTCTACCTTGTGGATGAGTGTCGGGATTAGGATAAGGTAATCTATTAGGGTCTCTATCAGGCCTTCCTGGTCTATATGGTTTTTCTTCAACGTCTCTATCGGTATCAGGCATTACTTCGGGTTCCATTACGTCAGGATCTGCCATTAAAATATCATCTTCCATTTCAAATTCTTCTTCCATAGGATATTCTCCTTCTTCCATGTCGTACATTTCTTCCATAGGATATTCTCCTTCTTCCATGTCATACATTTCTTCCATACCGTACTCTTCTTCAGTTGGTATATTTTGTTCAGATAATACTTTACCTGGTTTATAACCAAATAAAAATTTCATCTCATTTAATTCTTGTTTTAAATTTTTCATAATTGTTTTTTTTTAATAAATATGTTATTAGTTTAGTAAATTACTCATTCCTGAATCTGTTTCATCAAATGATGTAATTTTTTTAATGATTCGTACCGAATCTTTTATATAATTTTTTGTTGGGTCTTTGGATGCCTCTAATATCACTACTGTTGGATAACTAAAAACTTTCAATGATTCTGACGCCACTACATATTTTTTTTCTTGACTCATATCTACTTTATAATAAAGTTTTATCCATCCATTTAATTTTTTATCTAAATCACCTAACTCAACAAAGTTTTTTAATAGACCATTACATTCTTGATTATCTGTACAGAAAAATAAAAATATTTTCTTTTTATTCTTAAAAGAATCTTCTAAAGCTTTTTGAAAATCAATATCTTCAAAATCAATTTTTCTTACAACAGGAATTATTTTAGGTTCTAATTTTTTTATTTCTTGGTCTAAAAAAGTTTTTTTAAATTTAACTATGGTTGTTGCCACTATTTTACCATCTTGATAAAAAACTTTTTTACATGTTATTGTTAATTTTTTAAGATCTTGTGTGCCGATTATATTTAATATATGTTTATATAACGTATCAAAACTAACAAGTTTATTAGGGTACAAATCCAAGTAATCAAATAACGCGTCTTTTACCGCAACTTTTGATGCTTCTTGATACATTTTTCCTTGAACATTTTTTTTGAATGGTTCTCCTTTTATTATTTCTTCAGTATCTCCATCAATCATATATTCACCATAACCATAAAATTTATTATTATCCGATTCTTTTTTTTCGCATTTTTTTATTTTTTTTGGTTTCTTTTTCTTTTCTTCATCGTCTGGTTTTTTACCGTTTTTACTTTTAATATTAAAATCTACAGTATTGTCTTTATTAGGGGTTAATTTTACAACTCTATAATTTATTGAGTCATAAAAATCGTTTCCTTCAAATGAAATAAATAAATTATCAAAATCAGTAACATTATTAAAAACATAATCTCCATTATTGTTTGTTTTTGTTTTACCTAATAAAACCATATCCTCAATATCAAGACCATCTATTGGTTCATACGAATCGTCTTGATTGTTACCATATAAACTTAATTCAATATTTTGAGCTCTAAAATAAGTAGGAACAACTTGAATCGTACCTACAATTCTAGTTTTGTTCTCATCTTCATTTATTAGATTATACATAGACAAAATACTTCGTCTATCACTTTCTGATATGACAAATCTATTTCTCATTTTTTATTTCTATATTCAATTCTTTCAACATTACTAATCTCTTCACGTTCTGTTGAACTATCAAAAACCTCTCTATCAATCATATCACCTTCCCAATATGAGGAATCGTAGTTATTTATAACTTGTTGTTCAATCAAATCTCTACTATCGAAATATGAAAATACATTTTTTCTCCAAGTTTCTCGTGCACTTTCATAAAGGATAACATCAGTGTCAACTTCATACTTACCTAATTCAGGAACTTTGATACTTTCATTTTTATAATTTGGATTAATTCTTAAAAGTTGAAAATAAAAAGTATAGTCTTCCCAATTTTTAGGTTCAATTCCAATATATTTTAAAGCGTCATCAATTTCATCACAAATACTATCATCAAACTCAGCATCATATTCTACACCACTTTCCAGTAATGTTTGAATTATTAATCTTAATGTTCTTTCATCATATTTTTTTGATAAATCCTCCATATACTATAAATACTTTAAACTTCTAATTGTTTATCTACCATGTAATATTGATACCCAAAAGAGTAATAAAGAAAACTTCCTTTATTTTTTAACACCAAATTAAGTTTATCTTTTTCAGAAACTTTTAGTCCTACAATTTTTTTATTGGGGGGTAATTTTCTACCTGTATGAACATTCAGTGTCCCCTCAACAGGATCCAAAAAATACTTTAATTTTTTGATGAGGTCTTTTTTATCACCGACAGGTGATATTTCATATTTTTTACAAAGTGATTTTATTTCGGGTAAACCCAAGTCATTTAAATTTTCCATAAAACAAAGATACAAAAAATTATTAAACAACCAATTTTTCTAATTCAGATTGATCAACTTTTTGTAAATCAATAGCTGCCGTTTCTTGATCGGCATATTCTTGTTTTAAATCAAGTTTTTGAATTATTTCAGGTGTCATGATATCTTTTAAACCTCCTGAATCTTTTTCTTGGAATAAAGAAATTTTCCATTTTTTAACAGGTCCTTTATCTTCAATTGCCGTGACTTGTAATTTAGGTTTTTTTGGTTCAAATTGTTCTGATAAAAATTTGTTATCTAAATATCGTTTTTCTAACATCAAATTAGTTTGGGCAATAACATTGGATTTTCTACTTTTCATAATTTATAAATATTTTTATAAATAGTTTTACAATACGTCAAAATTTTTCTATAATTATAAAAAAAATTATTTTATGAAAAAAGTAGAAACAAACAGTACTGTGTCTGTTAATTACACAGGAAGATTAGAAGATGGTAGTATTTTTGATTCTTCTATGGTTGAAGGTAGAGAACCTTTAAAGGCAACGTTGGGTCAAGGTCAATTAATCAAAGGATTTGAAAGTGGCTTACATGATATGTCAATTGGTGATAAAAAAACTGTTGAGATCTTACCTGAAGACGCGTATGGAGAATATAATGATTACATGGTTCAAGAAGTTCCAAAAGAGCAGATGCCGGGTGAAGTTGAGGTAGGTATGGGATTACAAGCAGAAACTCAAATGGGTCCAATTAATTTTGTGGTTAAAGAAATAAAAGATGAGGTTGTTATTTTAGACGCAAATCATCCGTTAGCCGGAAAAAAATTAATTTTTGATTTAGAGGTTATTGATATTGAATAATAATTATTTAAGTCCCCCTCATATAATGTCGGGGACTTTATATATTAAAACATAATCAATATCATTTTCCCCATATTTTTCAAAGTTGTATTTTTTGTACAAATTTAAAGCAATCTCATTATTTTTTTTACAATTAAGATAAACATATTTTACGTTATATGTTTTTGTCATATTCAAAATATTTTCTAATAATATTTTACTATAACCCATACCTCTATATGGTTCATAAATTTTAAAATCAGAAACAAAAAAACAATTATTTGGATTTAGATACAAATCATTTTTTTCTGATAAAATATCATATGTATTTTTATTAATGTCAAAAGAATTATTAAAATTATATAGGTATGCTTCTCCTATTTTTTTTTGATCACTAATATACACATGTAACCAATCAGTGTTAAGATCTCCTATTTTATTAAAACTTATCATAATTTTAAATAAACCCCCACAGGTAGCGACACTTATGGGGGTTTTTATTGCCATAGCAATAATCGGTCCTAAGCCGTATCTTGAGTATTTTTTATTTCATCATATAAATCATCCGATATAATAATATTGTCAAAATAAATTCTAACAAATTCGTCAGAAGTAAAGTGCTTTAAAGTTTCACTTATACACTCATTTAAACTATGTGTAAAAGTATATTCTTCTTTGAAGAATACATTTGATATCTTTTTTATATCAAAGTCCTTACCTAAAATACCGTAAAATTTTTTGTATTTATCTTCAACATCAATAATTTCAACATATACCCTTG
>Ga0315904_10003241_pt1 | contig 24197 bp, 29 predicted proteins | sample LakEriMetagenome_6_FD_203529 | JGI IMG/M metagenome (GOLD analysis project Ga0315904, IMG submission 203529) | Freshwater fungal communities from buoy surface, Lake Erie, Ohio, United States - Buoy 12 MA120 | ecosystem: Environmental > Aquatic > Freshwater > Lake | place: USA: Lake Erie, Ohio... | reverse complement strand
GCAAGTGCTGCAAAGACAGCATGTACATGAACACGCTTCAGATCGACGGTGTGGACGTGAAACGGTGGCGCCGTCAGGGTCGAACCGACATCCTGGCCCGCATTGAGGTCATGGGCCTGACCAAAGCTGACCCGTGGGCTGACGCATGGTTCACGAAGTCAGGCAACGAGGTCAAGCAATGCCCGTTCGTGCGGAAGATCCGCGGAACAGATCGCTACACGTGCACGATCTACGACACACGGCCGAAAGTATGTCGCGGCTACCCCTACGGCATAGACCAGATGGAGGCGATCGGCTGCGAAATGCTGGAGCCGGGCGACACGGACGACGACTTGGCCCAGATGATGAGGCGGCCAACGATTGCCAACGATTGAGCCGAATCGAGCCGGGTTCTGTTGGCGTCAAGTGCCTCAAAAAGCCCGGAACATCGCGGTTTGCGACCCGGCGTGCTTGCTTCGGGAGCAAGGGGTCGCGAGTTCGAATCTCGCCGCTCCGACCAACTAACCAACTAAAATTCTTACACTTTCGACCCTGTCGCTTAGTCGCAGTGTCGGAGTTGCCAACGGTACGGCCAACAGATCGTCGCGCTGAACCGGTGGCCTCCTACCGTTTCTTTGACTTCGATTTGCCCGCCCGGCCGCTCGGCCCGAAGCGGTTTCCGATCGCCTGCGGATGTCTGACCCGCGCAAGCTCTGTCAGTCCCGCCGCTCGCGCGTCCTCGCGTATCGCCGCCAGCGCGGCGGCGTTGGTCTCGTGCCGTGTCGAGTGCCAATGCCGCTCGATTATTTCCCGCCCGGCCTCTGCCCAGCCCTGCGGCGGGCGCCCCACGTCGCCACGGCGGTGCGCGGCTACAGCATCCGCGATCATCGTATCACGGTCGCGCGGCAGAGATGTGCGCCGGCCGGTGCTGATCTCGACGACATGCACAGCGCCCGCCGTCTCGACCTCCTGCAAAGCGCGAACCAGAGCATGGTGCGGCGTCTCCCGTGGCCGGGGCATGATGAGAGTGCGCAGCGTGGTCACGGTCAGCTCGTCGCCGGGCCGTAGCTTGCGCAACAGGTAGCCCCAATCCTCCGGCTTGCGCTGGCCGACGCGGCGCCCGTCCACGACAATCATGTTCGCAGGCACCCCATGGGCTAGGTGCGCGGCAACCTGCGCATCATCACTGGTCCGGCCGACGTGGCGGACCCAAGAGACAGTCGTTGGAGGCTTCGGCTTGTGCATAATTTTTATGTAGCACTGATTTCATTTGACCGCAACGCAAATCGGTGGCAATGTCCACAACATCAGACACGGGAGAGCAGACGATGGATACGACACGCTACTACGACGCCACCGTCGACGGACACCGCCGGATCGCTGTTTCGACAGCCCGCGACGCAGATGATATCCCCGGTGCGTTTAGCCTCGACCGCCGCGAAATTGCTGCGGCCGATCTTCCCGCCGACTTCGGCCGGTGGCAGCGCTACGACGCGTCAGTTAAGGGCGATGTCATTGTCGAGATCATGAGCCGCGACGGCGATTGACACCAGCGAGAGGATGAAGGCCGATGCACCGCAAGCCAGAAGATTGGGACAAGACGGTGCCGGCAGCCGTGCTGGCAGGTTCTAGCGCGCAAGCGCTGAACGTCATGTCGATGGCCGTGGATGACCTAGCCGAGCTTGGCCGCACACTGCGCACGATCATGGAAGCGGCAGAGCTTGGCGACATCGATGCATGTCACGAAGCGGCGCGGCAGGCGCTCACTCGCTGCGATCTGATGCAGCCAATCCGCAAGAGTGGATGAAGGCCGCTACAGGTGCATGACCACCCACCACGCGGTGCGGGCGAGACTACAATGCTACCCAGAACCACCAGAGCGTCTGGCCCAGCCCGAAGCAGATGGCCAGCAAAGCGCAGGCGAGCAGCCAATGGCACAGCCGCTTGCTCATTTTAGCGCCTTGACGGCGGCTGCCAGGGCTTCCCCCAATTTGTCCGGGCTGTAGTTGAGGCCGAATGCCCCCGAGATCGCCAGCCCAAGCAGGACGAGCCGTTGCGCCCACGTCAAGGCCGAATCGACTTTGACCGTCAGCTCGTCGATCTTGTCGGATATCTCGTCCTGCTTGATCTCGACGCGATCGATCTTGACGAGCGCGCTGCTCTGCGCGGATTCGATCGAGTGCAGCCTCTGCTGCGTCTGGCCACTGATATAGTCGCTGAGCTGGCTCATTCATGGTGCAAGCGCCACTTTCTGAGGCGCCCCCCCAGCCCCACACACGGCCTCGAATGCGCGGTTGTGGCCGACGATCTGGCGCTTGGTCTCGGTGGTGTCGAGCTTCGACATTGAGATCGGCTTGAAGCTCGAGCACGAGCTATCGATCACAGTCCCGACAGAACCTGTCCCGCAGCCTGTCAGCAGGGATGCGCTCAACATCGCGGCGAGCAGCGTCGGCCTTTTTTGCGTTCTCACGTCCCTTTGTCTCCGCTTCGACGCGCACCTCCTGTCTCCCGGCCTCTTTGGCCGCACTCATACGCCGATGGTCCCATGTCACCACCATGATACCAAGGCCCGCGATGAGCGAGACCACGAGCCCACGGGCGGCGAAAAATTGCGCAAGCCAGGTCATCCGGGTTTGCCCTCCTGGCTCGCCTTGACGCGCCGGCTCACGACGTAGACCGCAGCCCCGATGCCAAGGCCTAGGGTGATCGATTTGACGTTGCCGCCGGCCGACGCGAGCGCGGCCTGTACGGGGGCCATCTCCGTTAGCTTGGCGGACCACTCCAACAGCCCGGCCAGCGTCTCGTGGACGTAGGCAGCCACTCCGGCGAGCGCTCCGGCCATCGTGCCCCACACGGTTCCGGACTTCGGGAGCGGGTTTGGCGCTGATGCTGGAAGGGCTTCGGGCGTGGATGGGGGAAGGGCTTCGGCCATTGCGGGCTGAGCCCCGGCCGGGTACGCTGCCCTGTCAAGCTCAATGTGCGGCGAATCCCAGCCCCAATCTATGCCGCGCGTGATCTTGATGCCCATCTCGGCCGCCACATCGCGGAAGGCATCGGCTATGGGCCGCATGTGCGCGTTGTCGTAGGAGATCCGGCCGCCGTCGATCACAGCCACGAAGTCGATCGCGTGGCCGGTGATGTGCCGGCTGTTCATCGTTTTCGACTTCTTGGCCTTCACCAGCTGCGCCTGGCGCTCGCGTGATCGGCGGCCCTCGGTGATGAGGAACGGCGGCGCGCGCTCGGCAACGGCACGCACCAGCCGTTCGAGCGCCGGGTGCACGCCGTCGAGCGCGGCGAGCGAGCGGGGGGATAGGCTCATCAGATATCCCCCGGCCGGAGGTTGCGGGTCCAGTCTTGGGCGAGCTGGTTTGGCTGACTCGGAGCCTGCGGGACCATGCCGGTTGCCGCACCGCCCGCCATCAGGCCGGCGAGCCCGTACTTGCGCAGAATCTCTATCAAGTTGTCGTCAAAAACGACGTAGTTGCGGGAGCCTTCGCCAGCCCCACGGGAGCCCTGGTCGAGGTAGCGAATGCCGGGGATTCCAAGCCTTCTCAGTTCGTCCTCTCGACCCTTCGCGAACAGATCCGGGGTAAAGTTACGAACCATATCGTCACGTGACGGAGGCGCGGGGCGCGGCTTCGGCTCAACGCCCATTTCTCGGATTCGCATGTCTGCCATTCGACCTTGCGCCGCCCTCCGTTCCAATTCGATTGCTGCTTCCTGGCGCACGACCGGCTCGACAGCCGTCCGCACTTTCTCGCTCTGCCGGCTGAGTGGCGCATCCCAGTCGAGGAAGTCGTCGGGGTTGGCGCGGATGTTCACCTCGTACATGCGGCCGGCTGTTTTGTAGGTTCCATTGCGGATGTGATCGACCACGCCAGCCAATCGCTGCGCTTCCGCCGCATCCCCCGACGCAACGGCTTGCCGATATGCGCTTTCCGCCTGCGCCAAGGCCGCTTGTTCGCCGTATCCCTTGACCGCAACCGACGCCGCATGTGCCGTGTCGTTGCCCGCTGCTGGCGTCAGCTTGTCTCGGTAGCTTTTCGCTACGCCTTCGCTTTCCGCAAAATAAAGCCCATGCCCATACGCCTGCGCGCCTTCCCCCGTGCCGATCTTGCTCATGTCAAAGCGATCGAAGTCGTGGGGTGATCCATGATAGGCGCGAATGCCAGCGGACTGGTTCGGCGCCTCCGGCCGCCCGCCCGTCCCCAGGCTGTTGCGCGGCCGTGGCGCCAGCAATCCGCCTGTCATCGCAGCCCCGGCGACGTTGAACGCGTCCTCTGCCGCCTGCGGGTCGCCGGACACGTAGGGCCGGCTCAACAGGTTGGCCATGGAGCGATATGGCTGACCTATCAGCATGTCGGCCAGCCCGCCGACTGCATCAACAGCAAGGCCAGCGCCGCTGGTCGGATCGTTGAGACGGTTCGCCAGCGTCGGGGTGTGGTTCCGAATCGCGTCAGCGAGCATGTTGCGAAACTGCGGCTGCGGACCTTGCGATAGCGTTGCCATCTATGCCACCTGTCGGATGGTCTCGTGAGTGTGATGGGTCACGGCATGGTGCACGGACAGCAAGTCCGCCTCATGCTGCTTCAGGTGCGCGATGACTTGGGCGATCTGCGCCGCCAGATGCTGCACCGTCTGTTCCAGGGCTTGCACGTGGGCTCTTAATGCCGTGTCATCGTAGGCAGGCGCCGCCAACCCGGACGCCAACCCGTTGAGCGCGGCACGCCCCTCCACCGTTGTGAAGTGGTGCCGCTTGTGCGGCGGGATGAGCTCGAGCAACAGCGCGGCATGATCAACGATCGTGCCGTCTGCTTTGGCTAACTGGCTCACGCGAGCACCGCGCCGTTGTTGCTGATGACCCACCACTTCGTGCCGAGGAATTGCAGGGTCACAGCGTCTCCCACGTCCGCGAACGTCAGCGTGGTGCCGTTGGCGAGGTTCGTCGGGGTCAACGTCCCGTCGCCGCCATCAGCAATCATGACGACGTGCTTAATCTGGCCGACTGCGCCATCGGCCAACGTAAGCGCGTTGGCGCCCGTGGTGGTGAGCGTCGTGGTCAACGTCGTGAGGTTGATGGCACCAGCCCCCGACAGACTTTGCACCGAGCCGACCAGCCCGCCGATGCCGCTCATGACGGCATTGTCATCGACCGTGATGCCGGAGCCCTGCACTTTCTTCGTGTCGGTTCCGTCCGTGCGCACCAGCCGGTTGTCGGTCGCGCCAAGCCCCGAGGTGTAAAGGCTTTCGGTGAGCGCCGCCTCCACGTCGTCGAGCAGCGCGTTCCAGTCGGCTTCGTCAATGTTCGTGCCGGCGACCGCTGGGTTGAAGCTCGACGACGGCGCGGCGTAGGTGCCGGTGGTGCGTGGCATGGTGGCCCCCCTTCAGCTCGTCTGCACGAAAAACATTTGGAAATCAGGACGCCAGCGCAGGTGATACTGTTTGGCGCCTGTCATCACAATGTCGGAGCCCGTCAGCGTCTTGATCTTGTTCGCCGTGTTGGCCGCCGAATGCTTCAACGTGGTCGTGCCGGCGCCGATGCTGAATAGGATGATTTCTGCGTAGGCCATCCCGCCCGTGATCGTGTCGAGATCGGTGGCGCTCGCGTTGTCGAGCGTGATGAACTTCAGAATGCCTCCCTGCGCCGAGATGCGACAATCAATGCTGGTCCCGGATTTGGACGTAGGGTCTTTGACTTCCAGATAGTTCATGTGATCGCTGTACCAGTACGCAAGCGGCGTGGCGTCGTTGCGCTGCGTGCCGCCCTCGCGCACCCACGGGATTGTGCCGTAGGATGCCCGGTTAGGCGTGATCTCTATTCCCTGGCACGTGCCTTCAAGCTCAAAATAGGCCACCTCCGCGCCGCTCGACAGCCCGCCGGCCGAGTTGTTGAAGGTGACGCCGATCGAGTTTTTGATCTTGGCGAAATAGGCGACCGTGGTGCTGCTGCTGGTCGTCCCGGAGCAGTTCAAAAAATAAATCTGCCGCGTCCCGCTGGCCACGCTGCTGTTGCCGTAGCCGATGTCAATGAAGTGCGTCGCTGGGTTCTCCATGCTGACCCCAACGAACGCCAGGTCGGTTGAATAGTCCCCGTCGAACGTGGCATCGTTGTCGATCATGATCGAAACGCCGGCGCTTTCGATGGCCCCGCCGTTCATCACGCCGTTTTGTGCCTGCCGGAACTCGAGCGAAGCCTTGCACCCGCTGCGACCGCCGCCGAGATAGAGCGCGGTGAACGAGTGGGTCGTGGTCGTGAGCGAGCCGCCGTCGCCCGTGACAAGCACCTGTGCAAGGCTGGCAGTGCCGCACGAATAGATCAGCGCTGAATGGATCGTCGGCATAACGCAAGACTGGATCTTGAGACCGTGGCCGACAAAGCCCCAGACCAGCACGCGCTCCAACAGCGGTTGCGCGCAATTGGAAAACGTCACCCCGCGCACTGCGCTATTGGCGCCGATGATCGCCAAGTTGCGAATCGCGCCGGCCTTGGAATAGTTGGAGCCGTTGAAGTAGACCCCGTTGACGATCGACGCGCCGGACAGTTCGATTTCCGTGTTGCCAAGCATGCCTTGGCCGACCAGATCCACAGCGCCGCGCCATCCGGCAGGGTCGCCGCATGGAACGGTCAGGTCGGCGGTGCAGCGATATCGGCCTGCTGGGAGGAACACCACGCCGCGCGGGGCAGTCGCTGCGGCGTCAATCGCGGCTTGAATGTACGTAGCCACGTTGGTGGTGGAGGTGTAAGCCTCAATGGCCGCGTGCTCGCTTGTCGGGATGTAGCGCAACACGTTGATAACCGTCGTGCCGGTGGTGGCATCGGACAGGCCGTATTCGTCAATGTAGGCGACCTCGGAGCCACCCACCGCAATGCCGATCGCGTTGGCCGCTTTGCGGAAAAACCCGGTGTCAGTGTCAGCCGCGAACGTCAGCGACGGCGCAGCCGCCGACCCTGGCGCTGCTTTAAGCGGGCCGGTCATGCTGGTCTGGCCGTCACGCGCGACGGAATTGGTCAGCTCGGAGCCGATATCCGAGAAATTCGCGTTGACGACGGCCGCCGTGATGGTCTGGCCGTCCGAGTAGGTGTTGGGAATGGCGTAGGTGCCAGAACCATTGCGTGCCATGTCGCGCCGTTAGGTGGGTACGCGCGCACAACGCTGTAACTGTTGCGTGAAGGTTACTGATTTTCAACGCAAATCACACTACATATGAAGCGGCCCGACAGGTGCGCTAACACCGGCCGGGCCTCGACATCACCCCTGATGAACCCAGGAGATCAGTCATGACCCATACTATCACGGCTCCGCGCCGTGTCGCTAGAGCTGCGACTATTGCCCTTTGGGCAGTCGGCTCCGCTTATCTACTTCGTCACGAATGGCAAGCCGCGTCCCCGGATTGGGTCGTGATCTGCGCTACCCCGGTCGTCTGGGGCGTGATCCTCGCCCTGCCGGTGCTCAGCACCTATGCTCGCCACGACCGCATGTGGCTCGCTACCGCGCTCCTGTGGCTGGCCGCGATCATGGGCAGCGTCTACACCCTCAACGCGACGATCGGCCGACAGGCCGGGGCTCGTGATGCTGCGGTGCAGTCGGCCACGGTGATTGAGCAACAGCGCGCCGCCCTCACGGTAGCGCTCGACGCGGAGAAGCTGCGCCGGCAGGACGCTCTGAACCGTTGCGGCACCGGCCGCGCGTGTCACGAAAGCACCCGCAGCCTGCTCGGCATGCATCAACTCGAGATCGAGCGCCTTGAGCGGCAGATTGCTGGCCTCACCGTTGCCACCCCGCAAGCCGGAGAGCAGCGGGTTGCCGCTCTCTTGTCGCTGGTGTTTGGCCTCGAGGCGACGTTTGCCGCCGATCTGGTGGCGTTGCTTGCCCCTTGCCTTCTCGGCCTCACCCTGGAGCTGTCCGCGTTTGCCGCTGCCATGTACGGCTGGCACCCTGGCGCCGCCCCTGTTCAGCCGGTTAGGCAACATTTGCCGGCCCTGGCAAAGCCGGAAACCCTGGCAAACGTCGCAGCAAACTCGGCACCCCACCCCGTCATCGATGCTCTTATCCGGGCCGGTCGGCCACTGACCAACGGGGAGCTGGCAAGAATGATGGGCGTGTGCGACGGCGAAGCCACCAAACGGCGCCGGGAAGTGGCAAACGTCGTCAACACTCGTCGGGCCGGGCGGCACGTGATGATCTCGCTCATCGCTGCTGGAGGGCACGCGCCAGCCGGTCACGTTCGGACTGCGTTTCATTGAACTGAGCGGCGGCGTTGATCCGGGCGGCCTCGCGGTTGCCCGGCGCCATGCTGACCATGGGCGACGCAACTTGATTGCCGAGGTAGCGTTGCATGGTTGGGTTGAGCACCGCGCGGCTGGCGACGGCTTGGCCGATGATGGGCGCCACCACACCAGCAGCGGCGCCGGGCGCTCCACCAAGAGCAGCACCAGCAGCACCACCCATGGCCGACATGACGAGCCGTGCCGGCGTGCCGGAGTTGGGCAGCGGGGCCATCAGCGCGGCCCCGCCCCGCGCAAGGTCAACGAGATCCCCTTGGCCACGCGCATAGTTGCGCTGACCGTGAACCGTCTTTACTGCCTGCGCCAATTGCTGCGGCGAGAACGTGCCAAGCGCCGCGTTCTCGCCGGCTCCAATAGCCGCGCGCTCGATTGCCAGCAGGTTGCGATATTCGCGGCGCGCGTTCTTCAACGAAGTAGCAACATCGCCCCGGCCGGCACTTCGCAACCACGTCTCGGCGGCGTCGTCGAGCGTGTTCTGAATCGAATAGAGAGCGTCCCGCGTTCTGGGGTCTTGCGCACCGCGTGCTGCCGCGCCTAGCTGGGACCGCCATACATTGTAAACGTCGCCGCTCATGTACTGATTTTGTCGAGCAAGTTGCGCCAGATCATCATTGATGGCGCGCGGCAACGAACTGCGTAGCGACGGCTCAGTGATGCGCTCGTAGTTCGCAGCGATGCGGCTCACGTCCTGCGTCAATTGCCGGCCGACCGGCGTGATGCTTAGGGGCACGGCGATGCGATTTGCCGCCCGGTTAAACTCATTGCCAATGCGGTCAAATGCATCGTTCATGACCTCCGGCGTCGCCGCACGGGCATTGATGCCAGCCCGGCGCAGCGTCGCCTCGACGAATCGTTCGCTTTGCGTATCCTTGAGCGCAGCCGCGCGCCCTGCCGCCAGCGGCGTATCAGCCGCCACGCTTTCCGCCCACCGGATTGAGCGATTGCCGCTCACGTCGCCGGCCGACAGCGGCACGCCCTCTTGACGCATCACCGCCACATCGCGCGCGCGCTCTGCCCCCTTGGCCGTGCTGGTGTTGATTGCCCCCGGCGAAATCATTCGGCCGATGATCTGCGGCGCAATGCTGCCGGCGATGGCGCCTCCGGCCCTGGCGTAAGGTTCGGCAGCCGAGCCCTTTGTCAACTGGCCCGCGGTCTCGCTAGTGACGGCCGGCGCAATGACGTTCATTGCCGCCCGGCGACCGAGATGCGCCCCGACGCCACCTGCCGGAAACAGCATGCCGGGCAGGAACTCCGCAATCGTGCCGGCATATTGGCCAGCCGTCGTCTGCGGCTCATACAGCGGCCCCGTGACGTTGCGCTCGACAGTGCCTTTGATGTCGGAGAACTGCGGCAACGCCGCCTCCGGCGCGACCGTGTTGCCTTCGGCGCCGAACTGCCGGCCCACGTAGTTGACGCCGATGCGGCCCAATTGCTCGACAGTGCCGGGCAGTGCGGCCAGCCCGATGCCGCCTTTGACAATGCCAGAAGCGAAGCTCTTGCCCATGTCGTAGCCGACGCTCACGGGCTCTTGCGCGGGCTGCTGCGCAAATTGAGCGTAGGGGTTCGTCGAAACTGGCTGAACAAATTGCTCGTAGGGATTAGCCATTGCGGAACACCTCGCGCGGCATCGTGTTGCGACGCGGCTGCACTGGTGCCGGTTGCTCCGGCGTCATCGGCTGTTGCGGCTGCCCTTGGCCGAGAATGGCAGAGGACGCGCCTTGCCCGAACACTTGATCGAATAGCGCCGCTTCCGCCGGGTTAGCGCGTAGGCGCTCGATTGCCGCTGCCGGTGGCGGAATCATCTGGCGGGCGCCTTGGATGACCTGCCCGCCGCCGCCGTTCTGCTGTGGCGCGGCTTGGCCCGGCGCGGTCGGTTGCGGCATGAACCCCTGCCCCGCGCTGTCCATCATGCCGCGCGCTTCCTGCACCAGATCGTCAAAGCGGTTGCCGACCTTCTGCGCATAGTCGATATCGAAGTCAAAGAACGACTTGCTTTTGTTCTCCGGCGCTTTCCGCCACTCCTGAAACGAGCGGGCTTTGTCGATCTTCGATTGTTCGACGCGCCGCGCCGCTTCCACCATGATGCGGTTGGCACGCGGGTCGTTGCTGAGCCGCGGCAGCGTTTTCTCGAGGAACTCGCGGTCGGCGTTGCTGAAGTTGTTGCTTGGGAAGCCACCGGATCCGAGCTTGTTGACCAGCATGCCAGCCGTCGCCGCCTCGAATGCCTGAGCATCGCCCACGAAGTTGTCTGTGATGCCGAACTGCTTGAGCACGTCGGGCGATACACCGAGATCCTTGGCCCACGCCGCCGCAGTCCGCACGGCCGGAGCGCTGGCGCCCGTCTTCAGCCGTTCAAGCCGCGCCTGTAGGCCCGCAAGCTGCTGAAGCTGCTGCTGGGCCGATCCTGCGGCTTTGAATGCCTCGACCTGCGCTTCTGCGCTGGCCTTGCCAATCGCCTGCGATTCCGCCCCTTCTTGCTTCATCTCGACGGTGGTCTGTGGCCGGCCGGCTTGCTTCAGCTCGATCTCGCGCCGAGCGAAGTCAGGGTTTCGCTGGCCATAGGCGAAGTTGCGTTGCGCTTCTGTCTGCTCTGGCCCCTTCACCTCTTGCGCAATGACCGCGCGGGCGATGTTTTTGCCGTCTTCCATGCCGAACCCGCCGCCGCGCGCGGGGTCCATCAACTGTGCAGCCAGTTGTTTGACCGGAACGTTCCCCTGCAGCCCCTGGCGGTAGATGTCGGCCACGGCTTGATTGCCGGCGCGCTCGCCTTCGTTGGCTTGCTGTGTCCATGCGGCGCCGCTGCCGGCCTGCAGCACGCGCGCAAGCGCCTGCGTCCAGTGCTGCGCCGGCCCGGTGTCCATGCCAGCGTTGAGCAGTCGCGCCCCGAGCTGCCGGCTGGACCCAACCGACTCCGGCGTCCACCCATTGGCGCTAGGCGCGGCTCCCATTGGATTCATTGGTGCGGCTCCTGGCGATGCGGGGGGCGTAGAGGATGCGGGGGGTGCTGCACCACCCATCGGCGCAGGCGCGCGGCCAGCCTCATAGGCGGCCATGGCCTGAATCAGCGGCGTGCGGTGCTCCGGCGCAAGCGGCGCGTTTGGATCAATCCCCAGCCGGCGAGACACGCTGTTGATGTAGCTGCCGGTGGAGTTGTTATCGACGTCGGCCGGCGCCCACCGATTGACGATGCCAGACACGGTGTTGAGGCCGTGCTTGTTCTGGTAGGTGTCGAGTATCCGCCCCATGACCGAATACCCCTGATCTGGGGTCTCGAATTGCGCATAGCGCCCGTTGGGCCCCAGCGTGGCGCCATAGGCGCCCATCCAGGGCTTGAACTCGACCGCACCGGGGTTGTTGTAGCGAAGCGTAAGGGGCTGGCTCATTTGCCAAACATTCTTGAGAACAGGCTTCCGCCGACGCTAGCCCCGCCACCGAGCGGCGCACCGAGCATCGCGCCACCGATGCCGGCAAGCCCGCCCAGCATCGCGTTGCGCTGCTGCATTTGCTGGCTGTACTGGTTCATTTGGCCGTCATAGTTGGCCTTGTTGAGCCCTATGTAATCCACCGTGCCGACGTTGACGCCCGGTGCGTTGACCATGTTGGGCGACACCGTGCCCATGCCGAACTGGACGCCCGGCGACAGCTCGCGCATTTGCTGGCCGCGCTCGTTGATGGCCTGCCCCCAAGCGCCCGTGGCGAAGTTGTTGCGGGCCTCGTTCTGCTGCAAGGCAACATCGCCCATCTGCGAACGGAACGCCTCGCTCGACGGGTCGAACCCTTGGTTCCGCAGTCGGCTTTCCGCTGCGGCCCGCATGCGCTCGTTGCGCGGGTCCATGGTTTGATCGTACATGCCAAGCGCGCGATCGATGCCGGTGGACTCGCCGGCCTGGCCAAAGTAGCGATCGGCCAGCCCACCGAGCCCCCCGGCCATGCGCTGGCCTTTGGCGCCGAGCTGCTGGTTGACCTGAAACACCGGGTTGCCGTTGGCATCGGTTCCGTTCTGGCTCCAGTTCACGGTGTTGCCGAAGGCGTCGGTCTGGTTCGGCCGATTGTAGGCCGCCTGCTGCTGCGCCGTTCGCGTGTTCTCGGCGGCCTGCTGTTGGCCGACCGCGGCGACGTTGATTGGTGCCGGCGCTTTAGGAGATTTGAACAGCGAGCCCATCGTCACCCCTCTTGAGCCACCGGCAAGCCTCCGGCGTCATGTAGAACCGCAGCGCGTCCTGTCCGCGCCCGTAGTAGTCGCGTTCAACGCCCTCGAACTTGAACCCGAACTTCGGCGCGGCCTTCTTAACCGCGCGGTTGCTCTTGGCCGTGCGGATCTCGAGGCGGTAGACGCCCGACCCGAACACGCGCGCGAACATCTCCCGCCATGTGTCGTTGCTGGTCTTGCCGTACAGGTGAAGCTCGGCCGTCGTGTCGTTTTTGGCGGTCAGCACAAACGCCCCGACCAGCACGCCGTCTCGGTTGATGACGCCCATGGAAACAGACGGCTGCTGCTGAACGTGGACGCCGTAGCGAAGCGCGACCCATGCGTTGACGGTCGCGTCATGGCCGAGCACGAGATGCATCAGAGCGCGCCCCCGGTCTCTGCCATCACCAGAAACCCGTTGATCACAAGGCTTTCCTCTACCGAACCGTTGGCGCCCCACGTGGACGCGCCCCACGTGGCCGTGCTCCACTCGCCACCGGCAATGCTGGCGTCGAAGCCCACCCGGCCGACGAACTTGATTGACCCGAACGCGCCAATGCCGGCCATTCCGATCCAATCGGACGACACGTTGACGGATGAGCCGAACACCGCGGTGCCGAACAAGGCTGTGCCGAACTGCGCCGACGACGGAAGCGCCGCGAACGACCCCGGCGAGAGTACCGAGGTCTCATAGAAATCCGTGCTGATGCCGATCTGTGGCCGGTAGGCGCCCGTCCCGGTCAGCAGCGCGCGGCACTGAAGCCAGCGCTTTGTCTGCGCCGTGCCGAGCGCTGTGTAGGCGGTCTGTCCCGTGGCCGTGATGGGCTGATCGAAGTCAAGCGAGCCGGTGTCGGCCTTGAATACGGTTCCAGTATTGCCGCCGAAGTACAGGTTATCGTCATAGACCAGCCAACAGTTGGCGTTGTGGCTGTCGAACTCACACCACGCGCCGGTCAGGGTGTTCATGACATACTGACCCGACGCGCTATTCTCGCTGCTCGGAATGTTGACGATGAGCCGCGTTCCGCGCGGATAGACGATCGCCTCCCAGCCCCACACCGACGCGTAGGAGCGCGCCGCGCTGTTGAAGGCCGGCGAGATGTTGGCCGTGAGCGCGACCCGGCCGGCTTGGCTCTGATCGACCGAGAGCAGCTGAGACAGCGGAAACACGCCTTCCAGCGTGATGAGTGCCAAATCCGCGCCGTACTTGACGAAGCACCGCCGGCCAATCGGGGCCGGCACGTCGTAGGTGCCAACGAGGGACCACGTGTTAGCGCTGGCCGGGTCTGTGCCCTGGTATAGAGCAACCTGCCCTTCGCTCGAGATGAACACCGCGTAGTCATCGGGGCCGGAGCCGCCATCACGCGACCACGTGCCCATGGCCACGAGGTGCCCGCCGCGCGTGAACACGCTCCCGAGCGCGAACGACGTGGCCGCACCGGCTACCGCATCAGTGGCGAGATAGTAAGCCGTGAGACTGTCGTTGATCGTAAACCACAGCCGCTTTTTGTGGCTGTTGACGTGCACGATGCTGGTGGCCGTCACTCCAGTGAGCGATGGCGTGGCCCACACCGTGCCGTTGAAGTGCCTCGGATCATCAGCACCGTTGCAGATCCAAAGGTAATGGCCGGCGCCCGTGGTGATGTTGACGTGCTGCCAGCGCGCGTTGTTGAGCCCCGTCAGCGACGAACTGGCCGCCGTTGAAGGCGTCGTCACGTCATAGATGGCCGTGCCTGCCGCCGCGAACATTTTGGACGATGCAGGTCCGCGCCACGCCATCAAGCTTTCAACCGATGACGTGTCCGTGCCGACGTCATAGGCGTGCCGAACGTACCCGCGCCGGATCTCGCCATAGCCGGGGCGCGGAAACCAGTTCTTGAGCTGAACCGCCCGGTCTTCAGGCATGGCGGACAGCGGCGACGCGGCGTCCCAGCCACCCACCGGGAACGGCAAAGGACGGGTCCGGGCGACGGGGCGGCGTTTGGCGTTAGGGCGAAGCGGGGCGCGCTGCAGCATCAGGTGAGCGACCAATTTCCATCGGCTATGGAAGGATCGGAAAGCGTTGTGCCGGGCTGGTTGCCGAGATCGAGAATGCGCATGCCGCCGTCATTCGCCTTGCGCTCACTGACAGCTTCCTCATACGAGCGGAATGCCTCGGAGTAGTCGAGACCGCGAGCCCGCAGGAATCGCCACACGACACCGAGCGACACCAGTTCCTCGTCCAGAAACGTGATGTCGTCGTCGTTGGCCCATTTGAGCGCCGTGGCCGACGTGTCAGCGGCGAGCCCGCACCAGTACTTCGACACGTACTCGTAGGCGATCGTCTCGGCTGCTGTTGGCGTGGGCGTGAGCCGCAAATAGTTGCCGCGGATGTAGACCGCCGTCCATGTGCCGACAGTCAAGTTGGCCTGCATCTGCTGCCAGCGCTGCGGCGTGATCGGACCCACCACCAGCCGGTCTTGGGTCCGATTATACATCGTGCCTTCCAACAGCCGATCGAAGTCGGTCGGAAGGGCATAGGCGACCGTGCCGTTGACGGTCGCAAACGTGTGTTCGTTGGTGATGCGCTGCCAAGCGTGCCGGCGGGCCAGCTCAACACCCTCCTGATTGGAGAGCGAGAGCATCATGCGAACGTTAGGCTCGCTCGACGAAATGACCGCTGTCGGGCTCGGGATGCCGATCCGATCGGCTGCCGCCTGGATGATGGTCAGCAGGCTCATGTGGTCAGGTGCTCACGGGCTCGTCAGCGGCATCTTTCGGCGGCCGCCCACGGCGCGGAGCAGCAACAGCCTGCAGCGCCTCCAACTCGCGCATGCGAATGAGGTTCTTAGCCGCCTGCCAAGAGGTCAACCCGCCCATGCCGAGCGACTTGGCTGCCGCTTCGTCGAGCGCGGCCAGTTCTTCGGCCGTGCGAACGCCTTTCAAGCGGTAGCCGAGCGCGACGTTGTTATCGACGCCAGGAACGTCCGTCAGCGGCGAGCCCTCGATGGGGATCTCCTGATTGCCGGAGCTGTAGGCGGCCCAATCCTTGGCGAACCGCTCCGTGTCGGCTGGCGTCACCTTGCGAACCACGGTGTTGGTATCACCGATGATGCTGATCTCGATGTAATCGCGGCCGGACTCGCCGCGGAAGAATTTGGCACGCACTTTGCCGAGCACTTCGCTCATGTGTCACCTCGGTTGTGGCCGGGCAGGACCATCCTGCCCGGCCGGTTGTCGTCAGTCGGGGAACATGCAAAGCACGATCTTCGCCGACGCATCGATGGCGACGGCGCAGATGTGATCGGTGCTCGCCGTGGTCACGTCGAGCGTGCCGTCCGTCGCGCCGGTCGGCGTGAGCGGGTCGCCGTCAGCGCCGGCCGTGAGCGCCGTGGTCAAAGTCGCCTGGCCGCGCACCTGTATCCAGCAGTACTGACCATCGGTGGGAGCCGACTGCAGTACACCAGCGCCGACCTCTGCCGAGTCCGACAGGTCCGACGTGACGACGTGCACCTGCCCGGCCGACGTGCCGGACACAGCGTAGACGTAGCAGACATTGCCGGCCACGGCTGCGACAGAGCCCGCGCCGGTATCATACTGGACGTACTTGTAACGCTTTGTTCCCTGGCTCGTGGTCAGGGCCGCGAGTGTGCCGAGCGCGAATTCGGCTGACGAATGAACAGCCGTAACGTCAATGCTTGAAAGCATCATGGTGGTGTTCTCCTGTAGCGTGGGGCTGGATCAAGCGCAGATCACAGCCTGCCGCTCGCGGTTGCTGATCGTCATGTTGCCGGCCGCGTACATCGGCATGACCACGGCGTCCTGGTTCACGCTCGCCTTGTCCGGGGCGGGCTTCATCCACCGACCACGTGCCTTCCGCATGAAGATGTAATCCGTATTCAGGAAGTACATCCGCGTCGCGGCGCACTGGTCGTCGTAGACCACCGGGGTATTGCCGCCGTAGGCATAGGCGATGTTGGTGAAGCCGGCGCCCGCGCCCTTGGTGTCAGTGAACCGCTGGTTCGCCTGCAGGCTCTCCAGGTAGTACAGAAAGTAGGTCTGCCCGGCGGTGATGATGTCGGGCGAGTCGGTGCCGCGGATCGTGTTGATCCATGCGGTGTTCATGGCGCGCTGGATGGTGGTGGACGACGCCGTGATTGAGAGGGTCGAGAAATCATAGACGTAGTTGCGCCACCACGCGTAGGTCGTGCCGCTGATGCCGCCGACCGTGTTGGTGTTGGTGTCGGCCACGAGCAGCTGGAGCCCGCCGAACTCCTTGCCGCTCGAACCCGTCCCATCGGCATAGATCGCCGTCGCCACAGTGTTCGTGAGCGATTTCTTGAGGTTCTTCATGCGGGCCGAAAGCAGATTGTGCACCGCCTCGCGACCGCTGTTCTGGATTTCCTCGAGGCCCGTGATCGTGACGTTGCCAGCGAGCTGCTTGTAGTTGAACTCTGCCGCCGTCATGGTCTCGGAGGCGTCAATGCGCAGCGGCTCGGCGCCCGCGTACCACATGACGTTTGGGTTCTCGGCGTACTCGAGTTCCTGGACGATGGTGCGGCCAGTCGCTTCCTTGCCGTTGCCCTTGCGCTCGATCTGCTTGAGCAAAGCGTTGTGGTTGGTGATGTTGTCCGCGATCTCGCCGGAGTAGCCCTGCAAGGTCGTGGTGATGAGGTCGGTGAAGGATGAGTTCGGTGACGGCATAGCTCAGTGGTCCTTATTGGATGCCTGCTTGGTCGAGCGCCGCAGATATGATCGCGTCCAGCCCGCCCGCCTTGGTCACGCCGCCTGGGGCCACGCCGTTCGTGCGAACGGGAGCGGCCTTCCTGGCTTTGGACAATGCGGCTTGTTTCGCAGCTTCAGCAGCACTCAGCCGGCGGGTGATCTCCTGCGAGATGCGATCCTCGATCGGCTTCACGGCGATGCTGTAGGCATCCTCCAGCGTGTTGGCCTTGCCCTCCTTCAGAAGCTGACCCATGGTCGCGCGAACCTCATTGAAATGAGGATACTTGGGCGATCCATCGGCGTTGGTCTGGGAGGTGAAAGCCTGGATGGTGGAAGCCAGTTTCTGCTGCTCGACTTGGCTGTTCTGCGACTCAAACTGCTGCAGTCTCGCCTGCAGTTGAACGACCTGATTGCGCAGGTCATGAACGACCGGGTAAGCCTGCCCCATGGGTGACATGGGATCGGCGAACGGGTCTTGCTCGGGAGGGGCGAACGGAACGCCGATCTGCTGGGCAAGTTGCGCGAACAGCTGCACCTTCTCCGCATAGGGCGCGAACTGCAGCCGGTGATCCATGTCGAGCACGTGCGCCACGTAGGCCGCCGGATCTGGCGTCACTTGGCGAATGCGATGTTCATGGGGCTGCAGCGCGTTGACCAGCGGGCGGGCGGCGTTGACGGCCTGCTCATACTCGGCAATGCGCTCGGAATAGAAACGGTCGCGGCCCTGCACCACGTCGAGCGCGATCTTCTGCGCCTCCGGGGGCAACGCCTTGAACTGCTGCACCTGCTCCGGCGCCCATCCCCGGAAGTGCCCCTCGGAAATCTCCGGCTGGGCTTCTGGCTTTGGCGCGGTACTCGCTACAACGGGCGCGGTCTCGGATGTCCCCTCGGGGGGAGCCTCGCCGGCCTCGGATGGGGTGGGCTCGCCTGCCTTCGGGGCAAAGCGGCCCTTCTCGTCTCGTGCGCGGTCGCTGGATGGCTCGCTTTCGGCCTCATCCAGTGCCTTGCTGATTACATCGTCGAGCGACGGCCGCGCCTCCGTGACCGGCGTGTCCGGCGTGTCGTCGAGCGCGGGGATTTCGTCTGCAATCACGTCCATAGGATCAGCCACGCAATTCCCCTCGTTTCCATGCGTCCCACCAGACCGGCTTGGTGCTGCCGGTCCAGTCGTCGCCACACTGTTTGATGCCGTATCGCTGCTCGTGCTCGCGGAGCTGACTGCGGCTGGTCAGTTGTTTGCCGCCCGGCAAATCGATCTGCGCCATGTCAGGCATGAAGCGATGATCGCGCCGGCCTTCCAATGGTGCAGCCAAGTGCTTCGGCACCAGCTTGCCGTCACGGATAACGTAGGTTTCTCGTGCCATCAGATGGCCCCCCAATAGTCCCGCAATTTTCCTCGCTGCGTTGAATCGAGCAGGCGGTTGATGATCAACAACTCCCGCATTTTGGCGCCGCAGAACAGGCCCGCCGGTCGGCCCTTGCCAAAAAACAGCGTGCCAGCGCCGTGGGTGTTGGAATGGGCAATAGTGCCCGTGTTACCTTCGGTGAAGAAAAACGTCGCGCTGCCCGACTCGAACAGCGCCCAGGCAGACTGTCGCGTGCTCGTAGTCGGGACCACCTTGCCGGGGCTGCTGATTGCGTTGGTCGCGTTGCGATCGATAGCCACGCCGCCGGTGGCCGGCTGCAAGCACAGCCCGCGATAGTCGCTGTCGCTGGCCGACATGCTCATAATCTGCCCAAGACCACTGCCTGATGTCGTTGTCGTCGCGTCGAACACGACTGCAATCGTCATCGGGTACGTCGTAATCGACAGCGCCACGCTCATGAAGTCGTCTGTGCCGTCTGTCTGAACATGACCGCCGGTTTTGTAGAGCGGCTTGAGCGTGGCACTCGATTGCGTGAGCGCCGTGCTGTTGACGTTGCCCAGCCACCGCCCCACCGGGTCGTTGTTGGCCGTGACCGGCGTTGCCCCGCCTGTGTCCTGGGACAGCTTGGACAGGTCGTCAGCGTTCCACCAATCGCCCGAAAAACCAGCGAACAGATCGCCCGGCGCGAACAGCTCGAACGTGTTCATGGCCGACCAAGACGAGAACCCCTGATCAACGGCAAAGGCATTCATCGCGCCGGGAAGCCCCGAATAGCTTGTGCCAAGCGTCTGGTTGATCCACGCGAGCATCCGACCGTTCCAATCGCCTGCCGCGATGCCGTCAGCATCAAACAGTGCGGACCAGTCGCCGTTGTAGTCGAGCGTGGTGCCGGTGATGGCGCGGACTGCGGCTTGTACGCCGCTCTGATTGCTCATTCGTCGTCGGGCTTAATGATCTGACCATGCAGCACCTCGTGCTGCTCCCACGCGCTGCACACGGCAAGATCGAGCGTCACGACCTTGTGCCGCTCGCACGTCGCCGCGCTTTTGCCTGTGTCGCGGCCGTCCCATTCCCGGCAGGTCGCGCACTTCGGGGCGCTGTTCTCGCGGCGGGTTTCGAGGTGCGGGTTCATGGGTATAGAACCGCCTTTTCAGCCTTCAGCAGAGCGTCTTTCATTCGCGTGTTAACATCCAGCTCGTCGCTGGCGTCAAACTCCGCGATGGCTTTCTCAGCAATCCGTTGCCGCTCGTCTTGCGTGGCGTCCCGACCCAAAGGAGCGCGGCCATATATCCGTCTACTGCTGTAATCGTAGGTCATCGCGACATCGCGAATGATGTTATGCTTGGTCACTGCAGCATCCTTCCGTCAGGGCCGACGCTGGCCACCTTGGCGTCTGCCATCGCCTGCGCCTTCTGCACATCGATGACCGCGCTCTGCTGCTTGACGGCCATATCGGCCTGCTTCATCTGCAAGTCCATTTGCTTGCCGGCCATGTCCATCTCGTGGGACTGCTGATCGCGCTGCATCTCAGCCTCAGCTTTGACCACGGCCGGATCAGGCGGCGGCGGCTGAGGTGGCGCGGACAAGCGCTGCTGCATAGCCTGCATCGTCTGATCGATGGCGTCCTCGAGTTGGCGCCCGGCCTTGAAGCCGCGCACGCCAAACGCCAGCATCTCACCCACCAGCGGCATCATTTCCGGCGCAACCTGCACCAGCGGCATCCACTGTTGAGCGAATCCACCCATGGCTGTGAGCAGCTCGACGCGACTTTGCTTTTCTGCCTCGGCATCCTCAAACACCGTGCTGTCGGTCTCGATATCGATCGAGTAGCCACGCGCACGGTCGGACCGGATCATCTCGACGGCGGCAGCAAACGTCTCATCCGGCTGAAGGCCGGTCATCTCCGCCAGCTTGCGCGGCTCAAAGTGCTCGCAGATCAGTTCAGCCTTGATCCGGTATGCGTCGCGGACCCACCGCTGCACCTCGCGCTGCCGATCCTTGAGGCGCATACTCCCGAATTGGGCCTTGATGTTCTGCGCCGTCGCGGTCTCGCTGGCATCGGTCGCGCCGCGCATAATGTCGGAGATGCCCGTCACCTCGTAGATCGATTGAACACGCTGTTCTTTTTGCTTGTACAGTTCAGAAAGAATGGCCGCCGTCGCGGACACGTCCTCCACCTGGAACACTGCCGGCAGGCCGCCCTTGCTCGCCAGCATCTGCATGTCTTTGGTCGGGATAAACTCGTTGTCGCCGGCCCGCGCTAGTCGCTTCAAAGCTTCGATCGAGGCATCATAGACGCCGCGCCGCTTGAGCTGCTTGGTCAAATGCGAAATGCGCGCCTCGAGTTCGTCGAGGTCGTCGGCCTGGTCCTCGTACTGCAGGTAGTCAGGCGTGGGCATGCAATTGTCGTTGCCCGTCGTCGCGAACAGCGGGCACGGAATAGGCCAGAACCCCTCGAGGCCATAGGGGTCATCGTCCATGCGCAGCACTCTGGAATGGCCCTTGACCACCCACACGCGCGAGCGGTCCCGCTTGTCCCAGATCTCCCAAACCTCCGCGCGCTTCATGTCGTCGGGGATGTCCCTGTCTGACGTGCGCGCGTCGTCCATCTCCGGCGACCAGTTCAGCGGAATTGTTTCAGGGTCTGCGAACCTGTTTTCGCGCAGATCTTCCCGCGTCATGCGATGGCGGAACGCGATCCACCACCAGTCTTCCCACGTGCGGCCGGCGCTGTGCCGGAAATCGTTCCAGTAGATATACTTCTCGACGACCTTCTGATCGACGACGGCTTCCTCGGTGACGGGCTGGCCGGTCTCGTCAACGGCGGGCGCTGCCGTCATTGGATCAATGACCGGCACTTGGCCCATCTTGGGCTCATAGTCGAGCCGCACTACGCCACGACCGGGCAACACCAGATCCTTGACACCGCGCTTGTAGACCCGATCATGCTCGGATGTGTCGGAGCAATAGACCAGCGAGCGCTCGATAATGTCGGCGCCCATGCGGGCCACGGGGTTGCGGTCTGCGAAGCGCCTGCGAACATCAGGCTTGGGCGTGCGAGCGTACAGCGCGGCGGTCAGTGTCTCGGTGTTGGAATACAGGATGTTCAGCCGCTTTGACGACTTCGACACTTTGGCCGCAGCGTTCTTCTCGGCCTTGTAGCGCTTTTCGATCCGCTCGCCTTCCTTCACCCAATCACGATGCTCGCGGTCGGAGATAGAAAGCTGCATGACCCAAAAGCGCGCGGACGCTTCAGGCGACACGCGGCGCTGGTCGTTCGCTTTGTCGAGATCACCGGAGCCGGCGTCACTCGGCATCGGCTTCGTCCATGAGGTCGTTGAGCGTCACAGGCTTGAGCATGGCCTTGATGGGGTCTGGCTTGGGGGCCGCGTCGAGCGCAGTCAGACCGCAGTTAATGGCGTACTCTCCGAAGCTGTCAGCGGCGTGCGAATTGATGTCGTGCTCCGGCGTCGTGTAGCTCTGCAGCGTGTCGTTGAACTTGCGGCGATAGCGCTGAAGCCGCTGCAGACCGATCTTGACGCGCGGCGTCATGTGAAAGCGCACGATCGGCAGCAACTCGCGCACAGCCGCAATTCTGTCCTCCGGGTTGGCCGGAACGCCCTTACGAACGTTCGGCACGCCAATGCGCTGCACCACTTCGACGCGCGACCTGGCGCCACCGCCCCACTCCCTCACTCGGATATCGTGCGGGAGGTAGCTGTCCGCGTACCGAAACGGCACATGCCGGCCAAGCGTCTCAAGAGCTTTGGCCTTGTTCCACCCTGCAAAAGCATCGTCCCACGTGGGCGGAACGAACACCTCCGGCATACAGGTTGACACGATCTGCGGTGCTCCATCCCCGCCGGCTTCGTAGTAATCGACCACGGTCGGCCGCAGAATGCCGTTGTGCGGCTGCTCCTGAACGAACCAAACCGAAGTGTAGTCATCCACGCCGAGATCCCAGGCCGTCTTAACTGGAAGGCCAGTGACCGGCGGAAAGCTGCCGACGCGGCCTTCCTTTTCAGCCTGCGCGATCAAGCGGGCGTAGTAGGCTCCCTCCGAGACGATCTGATACCCACCACCCCATACCCATTCGGCCATCTCGGGGTCAGCGCGGTAGTCGTCTTCCATCTCGTGCCGCAGCACTTCGGGAAACCACGGGTTATCGTACCAGTTCACGCGCACCACGGTCGAGTTGCGCGGAGGCTCAGCGCCACGCAGAAACTTGTCTACCGCGTCCGTATCGTGCCGGGGATTCCACGAAAACCAGATTTCAGAACCCTCTTTGCGGATGGTGGGTCGAAGCAAGCGCAGCGAATGCTCGCTTAGCGTCTGCGCTTCTTCAACCCACGCCACATCAAACCCTTCCAGTGATTTGATGTTCTCGGCGTTGTACGTCTGCATACCCTTAAAGATGATCAGCGAGCCCGATGCGCGTCCCTTGCCTATGATCGCATCGCGCTGCACGTCGAACGATGCGCCGATGCCAAGCCGCTGGATCTTGTCTTCCAGCAACTGCTTGACCGAATCCTTGATGGTGTCTTGCACCTCGCGAATGCACACCGCGCGGGTGGGCTTGGCGTAGCAGCGCAGAACGATCTGCTCAGCGAAAAAGTGTGACTTGGCCCCGCCTCGGCCGCCGTAGGCCCCCTTATATCGGGCGGGTTTGAGCAAAGGCGCCAGCTTCCTCGGCACCGAAGCTCGTATCGTGTTGGGCATCCACTATGACCATCTCAACGCGCGAATGCTGCTCAATCGGGTTTTCAGGGTCGCCGGTGTGTTCGATGGCGGCTAACCTGCGATGCAGGTACGGGGCCGCGGCCTTGGCGCAGTCAATGACCGTGGCTTGGTCTTTGCTGCTGCGCATGATCTCCAACAGCACCTCAAGCGGAGTGACACCTGCGTCCCTGATCGACGCCACCCGCTCGTCAATGACAGCTCGATCGATGGCCGTCTTAGTGGTGGTCGATCCCTTCGGCCGTCCAGCCCCTTCCCTTTTTCCGCCTCGCATTGATTTACTCTGATTTTTTTGATTTACAAATCAAAGGGCTACGCAGCCCGCGCTGGGATGATTGCCTTCCCGACTGTAAGGACAGACGGCAGCGGCTCCGGCTTTGTTTCACGTGCAACGCTGTCATTAGCCGGACGAAGCGGGACCACCTCAGCAGTGTGCTGCGGGGCGGTGTCGTGCTCCATGCCGTAGACCAGCAGGCCGAAGTGCACCCCGAACATGCCGAGCAGCATCATTGTCACGGCGCTGAACACGGCAATCATGAGCTGAGCTTCAGCCTCTGTGCTCCCGAGCTTGCCTGCAATGAGCGTAGCCATGGGATCGGCGGCAGCGATGGCGGTGCCCTTGGTGCGCTCGTTGGCAGTCTGAGCCGCAGCAATGCGGGCCTCGAGGCGCTCTTTAGCCTGAGCCCGGCCGATCACGGCGTTGGCGTCGGCCACCTGGCGACAGAGAACGCGGTAGCTGCCAGGTGTGGCGCAGCCGCTTGTCTCAGCCCACCCCTTGCGCGTCTTCAGCTTGTCGAGCGCGCTGGTAGCTGTCGCAACGGACGGAACACCTGCCATCGTAGCCAGCTCGGCACGGTCGCGAGCGAGATCCGTGGAACGGCCGGCAAGGTTGGTCTGGTTGATGTTGGTATCCGCCGATTTGACCGCGCGGCCC
>Ga0315904_10003240_pt1 | contig 24201 bp, 23 predicted proteins | sample LakEriMetagenome_6_FD_203529 | JGI IMG/M metagenome (GOLD analysis project Ga0315904, IMG submission 203529) | Freshwater fungal communities from buoy surface, Lake Erie, Ohio, United States - Buoy 12 MA120 | ecosystem: Environmental > Aquatic > Freshwater > Lake | place: USA: Lake Erie, Ohio... | reverse complement strand
CCCAGCCTGCCGCTGGGCTGCGCGGTCGAAGTCGATGCCATTGTCGCCCTTCGCGCCGATTGACCGCTGGCGGGTGCCCGTGCCCGATCCGGCACGGGTGCGCTGGCTGCGCGAGTGGGCGTTTGCCCATCGCGGTCTGCATGGCCCGGGTGTTCCGGAAAACTCGCCAGCTGCGTTTGCCGGGGCGATTGCACGGGGGCTGGGTATCGAATGCGACATCCAGCGCTCGAGCGACGGCCAGGCAATGGTCTTTCACGATCCCACGCTGGATCGGCTGACTACCGAGACCGGTCCTGTCGCCCGGCGCAGCGCCGCAGAACTGGGCCGGATCGGCCTGGCTGGCGGACAGGATACGATCCCGACATTGCGCCAGCTGTTGGATCAGGTGGCGGGCCAGGTGCCGCTGCTGATCGAAATCAAGTCGCCCAGGGACGATCACCGCCGGATCAGCGCGCTGTGCCTGTCGGTCCGGCGTGTGCTGGAGGGCTACCAGGGGCCGCACGCGATCATGAGCTTCGATCCCCGGATTGTCCGTTGGTTCGCCGATCATTCGTCGCTGACCCTGCGCGGTCTCGTTGTGACCGAGGAGAATGACAAGGCGTTGCCCGGCATGATCCGCCGCCGCCTGTCGTTGTGGCATGCCCGGCCGCAGTTCCTCGCCTATGACATCCGCGACCTGCCCAGCCGCTTTGCCGCCATCCAGCGCGCGCGCGGTCTGCCTGTCACGACCTGGACGGTGCGCAGCGTCGAACACCGCGAACGGGCCGCCATCCATGCCGATGCACCGATTGCGGAGGGCGCGGGGATCGCGTGAGCAGTACTCCGATCGAGGCGCGGGTCCTGACTAGGGTGGGCGAAGTGCCGGCCGCCGAGTGGGATGCGCTGACGGGGGGCAACCCCTTTCTCAGCCATGCCTTTCTGACCGCGCTGGAAGATTCGGGCTCGGTCGGGCCTGGCACTGGCTGGACCCCGGCCCCGATTGCGATCAACGGCGCCGATGGGCGCCTGGCAGCGGCGCTGCCGGCTTACCTCAAAGGACATAGCCAGGGCGAATACGTGTTCGATCATGCCTGGGCCGATGCCTGGCACCGGGCGGGCGGCAGTTACTACCCCAAGCTCCAGATCGCCGTACCCTTCACGCCGGCCACCGGACCGCGTCTGTTGCTGGGCGATCCGGCGCTGGCCACACCGCTGCTGCGCGCGGCCGAGCAGCTTTGTGAGGCCAATGGCCTGTCATCGGCCCACGCCACTTTCATCGCGCCAGAACAGGTGCCGCTGTTCGAAACGGCTGGTTGGTTGCTGCGCAGCGATATCCAGTTCCACTGGGAGAATCGGGGCTATGCCAGCTTCGACGACTTTCTGGGCGCACTATCCAGCCGCAAGCGCAAGGACATCCGCAAGGAACGCGCCGCCGCCCAGGCCGGACTGGAAATCCGGCACATTACCGGAGCGGACTTGTCTGAAACCCATTGGGATGCCTTCTGGCACTTCTACCAGGATACCGGCGCGCGCAAATGGGGGCGCCCCTATCTGAGCCGCGAGGCCTTCAGCCTGCTGGGGCAGCGGATGGCTGACCGGATCCTGCTGATCCTGGCGCTGGTCGAGGGGCAGCCGGTTGCGGGCGCCTTGAACTTCATCGGGCCGGATGCTCTCTACGGCCGCTATTGGGGGGCCGTCGTCGACAAGCCGTTCCTGCATTTCGAGCTGTGCTATTATCAGGCGATCGACGCCGCGATCCGGCTGGGCCTCGATCGCGTGGAGGCGGGAGCGCAGGGCGGGCACAAGCTGGCCCGGGGCTATGAGCCGGTCGAAACACGATCGGCTCATTACATCGTTCATCCCGGCTTTCGCGAGGCCGTGGCAGATTTTCTTGATCGCGAACGGCGCGGGGTCGAAGCGGACCGGCTGTTCCTCGCGGTACGCGCGCCCTTCAGAAAAGGCTGAGGCCGTTCAGGCCGCCTTGCGCACGGCCGCCGAGAGCCATTCGCGGGCGCGCCGCTGGGCTTCGGCGATCTCGCGGGCCGTCATCTCGTCGGAGACATCGGCGCGGCAGAGCGCGGCTTCGGCATGACCGGCGGCGGCGGCCAGGTTGAACCACTTGTGTGCTTCGATCAGGTCGCAGTCGACGCCGTGGCTGCCGGTCGAATAGGCCACACCAAGATCGTAGTAGGCGCTCGTATCCCCCTGGGCCGCGGCGGCCAGACAAGTGGCGACCAGCAGGTCTTCTCCGGCTTCGATCATCGGCTTCACGGTCGCGAAGGCTTCAGTGTGGATCCAGGTCGTGCTCATTTTTCCAACCCCCAATTCGATCCGGGTCCCTGTTGCCCGGTTACAGGCCAAAACTTGCGGAACTTGGTCAACAAAAGGTTAACGCAGCAGAAAGTCTTTTCGGTGACATGCAATTGGCCGGTTAACCCCGGTTTACGCGCAAATGGGTAACTGCCTGTGGAATGTCTCCAAAGCGCTGCATTGCCGCTTGTGCGGGCCTTGCCCCCCCACTATAGGCGCGCTCGAAAACCGGCGTCTGGTAGCTATCGGGAAAACCCGGGGCAGCAGGGACCTCGCTGGGTCCGTTCGGTTGGGTGTGGAGAGTTTATGGCAACGGTTCTGGGCGAAGAGATTGACGTCCTTGCCAAGGCGAAGCGTTCGCTTGGCGGCGATTATACCCCGAGTGACAGCGAAGAATACATGTGCGAGGCGCAGCTGGACTATTACCGGCGACTGCTGCTCGAATGGAAGAAGCTGATCCTGTCGGCAGCGCAGGACACCCTGCAATCGCTCCAGGATGGCCCGATCCGGGAACCCGATCTCAATGACCGGGCTTCGAGCGAGACGGACTGGGGGATCGAACTGCGTACCCGTGATCGTCAGCGCAAGCTGATCGCCAAGATCGATTCGGCGCTGCGCCGGATCGAAGAGGGCGAATACGGCTATTGCGAGGTTACCGGGGAACCGATCGGCCTGGGTCGACTGTCGGCTCGCCCGATCGCGACCATGACGGTCGAAGCCCAGGAAGCGCATGAGCGCCGCGAGAAGATTTCGCGCGACGATTAAGCCTTCCGACAGGCGAAAACTCGGTTGAAGCGGCGCTGCCCGCAGGGATCCGATCTGGCGTTAACCGCATCTTTGGCATTCCGGTTTAGTCTTCGGCGACGGCATCTCGGCTAGTTCCCTTGTTCCGAGGGGGCAGGCCTAGAACGGAACCAGGAGTACGAGACGCGACCATGGGCGGGAACGAGCATCGGCAGATCACGCGCGACAGCCTGTTCCTTTCGGCTGACCTGCGGATCGACGGAATCGAGGGCGAGCACAAGGTGCGCGTGCGCAACCTGTCGTCCGGCGGCCTCATGGCTGACGGTGGCCCGCAATTGCAGCGCGGCGTCCTGGTCTGGATCCAGCTTCGCAATATCGGCTGGGTCGAAGGGACGGTCGCCTGGGTCCAGGACAGCCGCTGCGGGATCGCCTTCCGGGAAGAGATCGATCCGAAGCTGGCACGTGCGCCCGTTACGACCGGGGATGGCCCGCCGCGGTTTGTCCGCACGCCCCTGGTCCCCCAGCCCGACTTTACGACCCTGCGCAAGATCTGACGCGCGGGCCTGTCCGCCCTCGTTCTAATCGGCTAAGCAGGGTGCATGTCGCCCAAGCTGCGCCGCCTGTTGTCTCCGCTTGCCCCGCTCGTTGCGCTGGGTGCCTGCAATTCGGCCAGCGATCGCGCGGTCGAAGCGGTGGTTATCGGAGAACCTGGTTCGCTGTTCGCGAGTGGCCCACGGCTTCCCCTGGCGGCCCAGCTGGTGCGTTCATCGACCATCGAAGGACTGGTCGGCTTCGACGAGCGCGGCCGAGTGGTTCCGGCGCTGGCCGACCGCTGGATCGTTACAGACGATGGGCTCAGTTACATCTTCCGCCTGCGTGACGGGACCTGGCCCGACAAGACGCCGCTGACTGGCGACAATGCCCGGGCGGCGCTCGTTCAGGCGATCGCCGCGCTGCGCGGCACAGCCCTGGCGCAGGATCTGTCCGGAATTGCCGAGGTGCGGGCGATGGCGGGTCGGGTGGTCGAAATCCGCCTTCGCCAGCAACAGCCCGATTTCCTGCAACTTCTGGCTCAGCCGGAGCTGGGCCTGGCCCGCAAGGGTCGCGGGGCAGGGCCGATGCGCCTGAAGCGCGAAGAAGGCAGCGTGCTGCTCACTCCAATTGCGCCAGAGGATCGCGGCCTCCCCCAGGTTGAAGGGTGGGCGGAACGGAGCCGCAAGCTGCGGCTTTCGGCACTGCCTGCCGAGCGGGCGATCTCCCGCTTCAACGCGGGCGAAGCGGACGTGGTCCTGGGCGGGCGGCTGGCTGATTTCCCGCGGCTTGATGCGAGCGGCGTGTCGCGCGGGGCAATCCGGCTCGATCCGGTGGCGGGCCTGTTTGGCCTTGCGGTTGTCGCTCCCCAGGGATTTCTTGCCGCGGCGGAAAACCGCGAAGCGATCGCCATGACGATCGATCGAGATGCCCTGGCCATTGCGCTCAATGTCGGCGGCTGGGCTGCCACGACGCGGATCGTCAATCCGGGCGCGGGCGACGATAACGGGACGGTGGGCGAGCGCTGGCCCGGTGAAGAACTGGCGGAACGCCGCGCCACGGCCGCCGCGCGCGTGGCGCGCTGGAGAGCGGACAAGGGGCGCCCACAGTTGCGGATCGCCTTGCCCACCGGACCCGGCAGCGATTTGCTGTTCACCCGCCTGCGCAGCGATCTTGAGGCAATCGGCATAGCTTCCCGCAAGGTTGCCGAAAATGCCCCTGCCGACTTGCGGCTGGTCGACACGGTCGCGCGTTATCCGCGCGCCGGCTGGTTCCTCAACCAGCTCAGCTGCACCAATGTCCGCACCCTGTGCAGTGCTGCCGCCGATCGCCTGGCCGCCCAGGCCCTTGCCGAGACAGATCCGGCCCGGCGCGCTGACCTATTCGCCCAGGCTGAGGCCCAACTGACCATCGCCAACAGCTTCATCCCCTTCGGCGTACCAATCCGCTGGTCGCTGATCAGTGGCAGCACGACGGGGTTCATGCCCAACCCCTGGAACGTGCATCCCTTGTTGCCGCTGGCCATGCTCCCCAAATAGGGGGGTCAAATAGGCAGCCTCGGCCAGGTCGATCGCTAGCGGCAAGGAAATGGTGATGGACAGTCTCAACCGGCTCAACCGACCCCGGCGCATGGATCCGCTGACGACGGATATCCCGCTCGGCAGCGATCCGCTGTCGGTCCGGCGCCGGATCGAGGTATTGGAGCGCCTGCTCGAAGGGCTGGTGGAAATCCCGGTCCTGCGCCGCAAAGTCGGCCTTGATGCCATTGCCGGGGTAGTACCGGTAGTGGGCGATCTGCTGACTGCCGGGTTGGGGCTTTACCTGGTCTGGGAGGCCCGCAATCTGGGCCTGCCGAAGTGGCAGCTGTGGCGGATGGCGGCCAATGTCGGATTTGACAGCCTGATTGGCGCAGTGCCTGTCGCCGGGGATCTCTTCGACCTGCTTTATCGCTCGAATACCCGTAACCTGCGGATTATCCGCAAGCATCTGGATCGGCATCATCCGGCCACAAAGGTGATCGAAACCTGACCGCGATACCCCGCGACTCGCCGGAATCCGCGCGTTTACGAGAAATTAACCTTTCCTCTTCATTGGTCATATGGTTAATGGCTGGCAATGACCCTTACGAAAGGGTTGTTGTCGTAAACGGGGCAAAGGGGGGACGACCCATGCGCGTACTGCTGATCGAGGACGAGCCGACCACGGCGCGGGCTATTGAGCTGATGCTCACCACCGAGGGTTTCAACGTCTATTCGACCGACCTGGGCGAAGAGGGCTTGGACCTTGGCAAGCTCTATGACTACGACATCATCCTCCTCGACCTGAACCTGCCCGACATGCACGGGTACGACGTGCTCAAGAAGCTGCGCGTCGCCAAGGTCCAGACCCCGGTGCTGATCCTGTCCGGTATCAGCGAGATGGACTCCAAGGTGCGCTCGTTCGGCTTCGGGGCTGACGATTACGTGACCAAGCCGTTCCACCGCGAGGAACTCGTGGCCCGGATTCATGCCGTGGTGCGCCGTTCCAAGGGCCATTCGCAGTCGGTCATCCGCACCGGCAAGCTGGCCGTGAACCTGGATGCCAAGACCGTCGAGGTCGATGGTGCCCGCGTCCACCTGACCGGCAAGGAATATGCGATGCTCGAGCTGCTTTCGCTGCGCAAGGGCACCACGCTGACCAAGGAAATGTTCCTGAACCACCTTTATGGCGGGATGGACGAACCCGAACTCAAGATCATCGACGTGTTCATCTGCAAGCTGCGCAAGAAGCTTGCGCATGCCTGCGGCGGCGAGAACTACATCGAGACCGTCTGGGGCCGCGGCTATGTGTTGCGCGATCCGGGTGAAGAAGCGGTCGCCGCCTGATCTTTTCCGTTTCATTGCCATACCATTGCGGCTCGCCCCTTTCGGCGGGCCGTTTTGGTTTGTAAGGGGCGCGGATGACCGCGCACAAATCCGGCGATCCGACCACGATTAACCGCCTCTATGGCCGCGCCAAGGGCAAGCCCCTGCGCGCCGGGCAACAGGCCCTGGTTGACCAGCTTTTGCCGCAGATTTCCGTGCCTGAAGAGGGCGAGGTGACGGCGGTTGGCCTGTTCGGACAGGATTGCCCGCTCCATTTCGAGATCGGCTTTGGCGGGGGTGAGCACATGGCGGCGCGGGCCGACATGCTGCCCGACCATGGCTTCATCGGAGCCGAGCCGTTCCTCAACGGGGTGGCCCAGGCGCTGGTCCACGTGTCGGGCGATCATGGGGCACACCCGCCTTTGGGCAACGTTCGGATATACCACGGCGATGCCCTGGATGTCCTTAAACGCATACCAGACGGTCACCTGAGCTTCCTGTACCTGCTACATCCCGACCCCTGGCCCAAGGCACGCCATGCCAAGCGGCGGATGATGAACGATGGCCCGGTCGATCTGTTCGCGGCCAAGCTGAAACCGGGCGGCGAATTCCGCTTTGGCACCGATCACCCGGTCTATGTCCGTCACGCCCTGATGGTGATGCGGCGTCATGCCCATCAATTCGAATGGCTGACGCAGGAGCCGCGCGATTTCCAGGTCCGTCCCGGCGGCTGGCCCGAAACGCGCTATGAGCACAAGGCCCGCGCCGTCTATGGCCACGAGGTCTGGTACTTCCGCTATAGGCGCAAGGCGGGCTGACCAATATCAGCCGGGACGCCTCGCCCCGATGATCGGGGCGACCCGCCGCAGGATAATTTCGCTTCGGCGCTGAAGCGAAAAACTTTGTGGCGTCGGTCATTTCCAAACTCTAGCTTTTCGATCGACATTAACCGAGCGCGGAGTCGGTCGTGGATCTTGCCGGTATCGATCTTGCCTACCTGCTCCCCTTCATTGCCGTGGGCTTTGCCGCCCAGTTGGTCGATGGCGCACTGGGCATGGCCTTTGGCGTGATCTCGAACACCTTGCTGGTCGGCGTGCTGGGCGTCCCCCCGGCCCAGGCCTCGCAGCGGGTCCACCTGGTCGAATGCTTCACCACCGCGGCATCGGGAATCAGCCACCTGCTGCACGGCAATATCGATGGGAAGCTCTTCTTCCGCCTGCTGGTGCCGGGCGTGATCGGCGGCATCGCCGGTGCCTATGTGCTGACCTCGCTCCATGCCGACGTGGTCAAGCCCTTCGTCCTGACCTACCTTGCCGGGATCGGCCTCTACCTCCTGTGGCGCGGGCTGTTCTATCCGCCCAAGCTGCGCGAGGCGAAGCTGGTGGCGCCGCTGGGCCTGGTCGGCGGGTTCCTCGATGCGGCGGGTGGCGGCGGCTGGGGCCCGGTGGTTACGTCCAACCTGCTGATCCAGGGGGCCGACCCGCGCAAGGTGGTAGGCACGGTCAATTCGGTCGAGTTTTTCCTGACGCTGACGATCAGCGCCACCTTCATCTATCACCTCGGGCTGGCCGATGTGGCCGGGGCGACGCTGGGCCTGCTGATCGGCGGGGTGGCGGCCGCGCCGCTCGGCGCCTGGGCGGCCAAGCATTTCCCGCCCAAGGCCATGCTGATCCTGGTCGGCGTCGTGCTGTCGCTGACCAGCGGCTACGGAGTTTATCGCGCGCTGGGGTAAGTGGACCAGCCCCCGCGCGCCACCGGGGCGCCCTTCGCGGCACAATCACCGCGAAGGGCAGACCCGGCGAAGATCAGCCCGCGACGCCTGCCGCGGCCAGCACGGCGAGGGTCAGCACATCGGGCGCGATCGCGGTCATCGGGATGACCTGGACCGGCTTTTCCATCCCGATCAGCATCGGCCCGATCGTGGCATTGCCCGCCAGTTCGCGCAGCAGCTTGGCGGAGATGTTGGCCGATTGCAGCCCCGGCATGACCAGCACGTTGGCCGGTGCGGTCAGGCGGCTGAAGGGATAGTTCTTCATGACCGTCGGGTTGAGCGCGGCATCGGGGGCCACTTCGCCTTCGTATTCGAAGCCGGGATTCTCGGCATCGAGCAGCGCCACTGCATCGCGGATGTTTTCCAGATAGCGGCCCGGCGGGTTGCCGAAGGTGGAATAGGACAGGAAGGCCACCCGCGGCTCATGTCCCAGGCGGCGGGCGACGGCGGCGGTTTCCTTGGCGATCACCGCCAGTTCGGCCGCATTCGGCCGCTCGTTCACCGTCGTGTCGGCCAGGAACACGGTATAGTTCTTGCCGATCATCAGGTGAATGCCGAAGGGCAGGCGGCCCTCCTGCGGTTCCAGCACCTGGCGCACTTCGCGGATGGTCTGGGCAAAGGTGCGGGTCTTGCCCGTCACCATGGCATCGCCCACCCCCAGCTTGAGCAGCAGCGAGGCAAAGACATTGCGGTCCTGGTTGACCATGCGGCGCACGTCGCGTTCCAGGAAGCCGCGCCGCTGGAGCTTGTCGTAAAGCAGCTCGACCATGGCCGGCACGTGTTCGCTTACGGCCGAATTCTCGATATGCCAGGCATTCGGGTCTTCCACGCCCAGCTCGGCCAGCTTGGCCTTGACCTGTTCGGTCCGGCCAACCAGCACCGGTTCGCCATAACCGAAATCCCGGTACTGGATCGCGGCGCGCAGCACGATCTCGTCCTCGGCCTCGGCAAAGATCACCCGCTTGGGGTTGGCCTTCACCTGTTCATAGACCTGGGTCAGGACCGAGGTGGTGGGGTTGAGGCGCGCCTTCAGGCTGGTGCGATAGGCGTCGAAATCCTCGATCGGCTTCTGGGCCACGCCGGTGTCCATCGCCGCCTTGGCTACGGCCGAGGAAACGACTTCCATCAGCCGCGGATCGAACGGCGCGGGGATGATGTATTCCGGGCCGAACTGGTGGTTCTTGCCATAGGCGGCGGCCACTTCATCGGGCACCTGTTCGCGGGCCAGCTCGGCAATCGCCTTGGCGGCGGCGATCTTCATCTCCTCGTTGATCGCGGTGGCCCGCACGTCCAGCGCGCCGCGGAAGATGAAGGGGAAACCCAGCACATTGTTGACCTGGTTGGGATAGTCGCTGCGCCCGGTGGCGATGATCGCATCGGGCCGCACGGCCTTGGCTTCTTCGGGCCGAATTTCCGGATCGGGGTTGGCCATGGCGAAGATGATCGGCTGGGGTGCCATCTTGGCCACATATTCGGGCTTCAGCGCTCCGGCGGCGGACAGGCCCAGGAAGATGTCGGCGCCGACCAGCGCCTCTTCCAGATCGCGCGCGGCGGTGTCGATCGCATGGGCGCTCTTCCACTGGTCCATGCCGCCCTCGCGGCCGCGATAGATCACGCCGGACCGGTCGCAGACGGTCACGTTCTCGTGCCGCACGCCCATCGACTTGATCAGCGCGGTGCAGGCCAGCGCCGAGGCCCCTGCGCCGTTGACCACCACCTTCACGTCCTTGAACTCGCGGCCGGTCAGGAAACAGGCGTTGACCAGGCCGGCGGCGGCGATGATTGCCGTCCCGTGCTGGTCGTCGTGCATGACCGGGATCTTCATCCGATCGCGCAGGGCCTGCTCGATCACGAAGCATTCAGGGGCCTTGATGTCCTCAAGATTGATGCCGCCGAAGCTGGGTTCCATCATCGCCACCGCCTCGATGATTGCATCGGGGTCTTCGCTGGCCAGTTCGATGTCGATCGAATCGACGTCGGCAAAGCGCTTGAACAGCACCGCCTTGCCTTCCATCACCGGCTTCGATGCCAGCGCGCCCAGGTTGCCCATGCCAAGGATCGCGGTGCCGTTGGAGATCACGGCCACCAGGTTGCCCTTGGCGGTATATTCATAGGCGTCGGCCGGATTGTCGGCGATGGCCTGGACCGGCACGGCCACGCCCGGCGAATAGGCCAGGCTCAGGTCGCGCTGGGTCGCCATCGGCTTGCTGGCGATGATCTCGATCTTACCCGGGCGGATGGTCTTGTGATAGAACAGCGCCTCGCGCTCGGTGAAGCTGACCCGGCTCTCTTCCTTGGGGCTGGCTTCCTTGGGGGTGGCTTCTTCGGACACCGGTATCTCCTTCAATCGCCCACGCCCTAACGGAACTGGCCGCGACGGGATAGGGGAAAGCTGGCCTGCGCGCCTTTGCGCGAATCGTATTCAACCGGCTAACCCCGCAGCCGTGAACGCACCCGCCACCCCGATGATGACGCAGTACCTCGCGCTGAAGGCCGAGGCCGGGGATTGCCTACTGTTTTACCGGATGGGCGATTTCTTCGAGCTGTTCTTCGAAGATGCGAAACTTGCCGCGCAGGTGCTCGACATCGCGCTGACCAGCCGGGGCGAGCACTTGGGCGTGCCGATCCCGATGTGCGGGGTGCCGGTCCATTCGGCCGAGGGCTATCTCGCCCGGCTGATCAAGGCCGGGTGCCGGGTGGCGATCGCCGAACAGGTCGAAACGCCGGAGGAAGCGAAGAAGCGTGGCGGATCGAAGGCGCTGGTGGCGCGCGATATCGTCCGCTTCGTCACGGCCGGAACCCTGACCGAGGAAGCCCTGCTCGAACCGCGCCGCGCCAATGTGCTGGCGGCCGTGTGCGAAGTGCGCGGCACTTGCGCGATTGCCGCCTGCGACATCTCGACCGGGCGGATGGAGCTGGAGGAATGCCCGCCCGAGCGGCTGGGCGCGGCCCTCGCCCGCTTGGGGGCGAGCGAACTGGTCGCCCCAGAAGGCTGGGACGATGCGCCCGCCGAAGCCTTTCCCCGCCCTTCGCGCGATTTCGCCAGCGAGGCGGGCGAGGCGCGGCTGAAGGCCGTGCACGGCGTCGCCACGCTCGACGGGTTCGGCCAGTTCTCGCGCGCGCTGCTGGCGGCTGCAGGGGGTTTGATCGCCTATCTCGACCATGCCGGGCGCGGGAAATTGCCGCTGCTGCTGCCGCCGGTGATCGTCGGGGCCTCGGCGCACCTCGCCATGGACGAGGCGACGCGGGCCAGCCTGGAGATCCTGGTTTCGAGCCAGGGTGGCCGCAAGGGCAGCCTGGTCGAGGCGGTCGATCGCTGCGTTACCGGGGCGGGTGCGCGCCAGCTGGCCGAAGACCTCGCCGCGCCGCTGACCGATCGGGCGGCGATCGAGGAGCGACTGGCGCTAGTCGCCTGGCTGCATGGCGATGCCCTGCTGCGCGGTGACCTGCGCGCCGTGCTGCGCGCCGCGCCCGATGTCGGCCGGGCGCTGGGCCGGATCGTGGCGGGGCGGGGCAGCCCGCGCGACCTGGGCCAGCTGCGCGATGGCCTGTCCGAAGCGCGGCGGATCCACGATCATCTGTTGCACCGGGCCGACCGGCCCGCCTTGCTCGACCGGCTTCTGCCCAGCCTGTCCGGCCATGGCGCGCTGGTCGACCACCTCACCCGCGCGCTAGTCCCCAGCCCACCGACCGAGCGCGGGCAGGGCGGCTATATCGCCGAGGGCTATGACGCCGCGCTGGACGAGTTGCGGCGCATTTCCGGCGACGCCCGCCGAGCAATCGCTGCGCTGGAAGCGAAGTATCGTGACCAGACCGGGATCGCCGCGCTGAAGGTGCGCCATAATGGCGTGCTCGGCTATTTCATCGAGGTGCCGGCCGGCCGCGCCGATGCGTTGATGATGCCGGACAGCGGGTTCACCCATCGCCAGACTATGGCCGGGGCGGTGCGCTTCAACGCGCTGGCCCTGCACGAAGAGGCGAGCCGGATCGCCGAGGCAGGGGGGCATGCGCTCGCCGCCGAGGAGGCGCACTTCGAGGAAATGATCGCGCTCGCCATTGCCGCGCGGCAGTCGATTGCGGCCACGGCAGCGGCGCTGGCGCGGATTGACGTGGCCGCGGGCCTGGCCGAGCGCGCGGCCGAGGGCGGCTGGTGCCCGCCGCAAGTGGTGGACGAGCCCTGCCTTGCGATCACCGGCGGGCGGCACCCGGTGGTCGAGGCGGCGCTGGCGGCCAAGGGTGAGCGGTTCGTCGCCAACGATTGCACCCTGCTGCCCGATGACCGGCTGTGGCTGGTCGGCGGCCCCAACATGGGCGGCAAGAGCACCTTCCTGCGCCAGAACGCGCTGATCGTGCTGCTGGCCCAGGCGGGCAGCTTTGTCCCCGCCGAGGCCGCGCGGGTCGGGCTGGTTGACCGGCTGTTCAGCCGCGTGGGCGCCTCGGACAACCTCGCGCGCGGACGCTCCACCTTCATGGTCGAGATGGTCGAGACCGCCGCGATCCTCGCCCAGGCGAGCGAGCGCAGCTTCGTGATCCTCGACGAGGTCGGGCGCGGCACGTCCACCTACGATGGCCTCGCCCTCGCCTGGGCGGTGGTCGAGGCGGTGCACGGGGTCAACCGCTGCCGCTGCCTTTTCGCCACGCACTATCACGAGCTGGCCCGGCTGGCCGACAGCTGCGAGGCGCTGTCGCTCCACCACGTCCGCGCGCGCGAGTGGAAGGGCGACCTGGTGCTGCTGCACGAGGTGGCGGAAGGCCCGGCGGATCGTTCCTATGGCCTCGCGGTCGCCAAGCTGGCCGGGGTGCCCGCCCCGGTTGTGGCGCGGGCAAAGGCGGTGCTGGAACGGCTGGAAAAGGGCCGGGCCGAAACCGGCGGGCTGGCCGCGGGGCTCGGCGACCTGCCGCTGTTCGCTGCAGCAGCCGAGGCACGGGCCGACCTGGTCGACACGCTGCGCGAACGGCTCAAGGGCCTCGATGTCGATGCACTCAGCCCGCGCGAGGCGCTGGACCTGCTCTATGACCTGAAGCGCGAGGCCGGAGCGGAAGGTTGAGCTGCAGGGTTCCTTAACCTTGTGCCGCTATTGCGTGCGGAATGTTCGGGCCAAGGATCACCACGGTATTCCAGAGCCGCTGGAAAGCGGTGTTCTGGTCGCTGGGCATCCTGGCAACGGCCTATTGCACCGTGCCGATGGCCGATAGCGCGCGCCAGCAGGAAGCGGCCAAGCCGGCTGCCCCGCACAAGTCACCCTGGGCGAAGGATAACTGAGCCATGCAGCAGCTGCTGTTCCGCGATTGGCGTTTCGCCCTGCTCTGGGCCATCGGCCTGACTGCCGGAGTCGCAGCGTTCTTTGCCGAAGGTGGCGGCCACGAAGACCTGGCCAAGAGCGCGGCCGAGATCAGGGCCGCGCGGCAGGTGACCGATAGTTCTGCACCTGCCCCGGCGCCGGTCGCCGCCCCGGCAGAGGCGCCAGCCCCGGTCGCAGAAGAGGATGAAGGCCCCGGCTTTGGCGAGCCGCTGGCCGATACCACCCCGCTCGATCCCACGCCGCCGGATGAAGCGGCTAACGCGGGTTCGCCAGACGCTGCAACTCAACCATGAGGCGGGCCAGGATCGCCGGCTGCTGCCAGCGTTCCACCGCCCGCTCGGCTGCGGCCTGACCCAGTTCGGCCCGCAAGGCCGGATCGTCGGCCAGCTGTTCGATCGCGCGCGCCAGCCCGGCTGCATCGCCGGGATCGACCACCAGCCCGCAGCCATCGACCTCTGCATAAAGCCCGGTTCCGGCCTCGGTCGTCGCCACGACCGGGCGCCCCGATGCCAGCATGTTAGTGAGCTTTGACGGCAGCACCAGGTCGGCCGCTCCGGCAATCTGTGGCAGCAGGTGCAGGTCGGCCATGGCCAGCATGGCCCCCATCCGCTCGGCCGGTTGCAGATCGTGCAGCTGGACATTGCCCAGGCCCGCCGCCCGTTCGGCCAGTGCCGCGCGGTTGGGCCCTTCGCCGCAGATCACGAACATGATGTCATCGCGGTGCGCCAGCAGCCGGGCTGCATCGATCAGGATCTCGATCCCCTGCTTGCGGGCGATGTTGCCCGAATAGAGCGCCACCTTGCGCGCGCCGATGCCCCATTCGGCGCGAACATTCTCGGCCCCGGCCGCGTCCAGCGCGAAGCGGGCATTGGCCCAGTTGCGCAGTTCATAGCAGTGCTCGGCCGCCACGCCCTTTTCGACCAGCTTGGCCATCATCTGCGGGCTGATCGTCGAGACCCGGTCGCCCCGGCGCAGCACCCAGCCCTCGAGCCAGCGGCCCAGGCGCGTACCGATCCCGCGTTGCTCCATCAGCCCTGTGGCAAGCGCCGCCTCGACCTCGAAGTCCTGGACATGGATCCACAGCTTCGCGCCGCACAGGCGGGCGACGATCCAGGCGGTGATCACGCTGAGCAGCGCCGGCGCGACTGTAAAGACCACCTGCGGACGCTGCCGCCAGGCCGCAACCAGCGCGGCGGGCAGGGCGCTGAGCGCGAAGCTGGCGAGGTGCACGATCCGGTTCACCCCGCCGGGTTCGGCCGGGATGTAGTGTGGGCAGCGGACGATCCGCACCCCTGCTTCCTCGCTGCACCGCCAGCCACCCCCGGCATGGGCCGGATCGGGTCGCCACTGCGGGTAATAGGGTTTGCCGACCACGGCGGTCACGCTGTGCCCTTCGCCTGCCAGGGTTTCGGCCAGACCCGCCGAATAGGGGCCGATGCCGACCGGCTCGGGCGCATAGTTGAGCCCCAGCAGCATGATCTTCAGGCCGCTCATTGGTCCAGCCACCGGCTGATCTGCGCCATCCGGCGGGACTGGCGGCGCACCGCCGGATCGGCCAGATCGGCTAGGGTCCGGCGCAGCCGCGATCCGGCCCAGGCCAGGTAGCCGCCATCGCGATCCGAATCGCGGCGCACCGCCGTGCCATCGGCCGTGCGCACTTCACGGCGCAGGCGGCGCACCAGCCCGGTGATGCCCCCCGCCATCACCCCGGCGCTGAGCCGGGTGTCGTGATCCTGCAGCAGCAGCTCGGCCGCGGCATCGAGCAGTTCGGGCGGGGTCTGCGCGGGAGCGCCGGTAAAGTCGATCGCGGCTTCGGGGCAATGCCGCCGGACCAGGTCCAGCACCAGCCGCGCGCCGCTGCTCCAGCCTTCGCGCGCGGCCCTGGCCCAGAACCCGGCCCAGTCGAGCGGGCCGCTGGCCAGCAGCATGGCGATATCGGGCAGCAGGAGCGGGCCACAATCGAGCCGGTGGCTGTAGACCCCGTGAACGACGAGGTGGGCCAGCATGTCTTCCGGGCAGGGGTAAAGCACCCCGTCATTGCCCTGCCGGGCGCGGGCGAACATCCCGGCATCGTCGGGCGCGGGGCTGAAGTGATCGAGCCGACCCGCCGGGAACCAGGCGTGCCAGTGCAGTTCGATCGGGGTGCCGCGCGGCGCGATCAGCGGTGGCGGGCTCTTGTCGACCACCAGCAACTGCTCGATCGGCAGGTCCAGCGGTTCGTTCAGTGGCCAGCCGGCCGCCTGCAGCAGTTCCAGCGCTTCGCGGGCGCGGTCCAGCGGCACCAGCAGGTCCAGATCGCGCAGCGGCCGTTCGGCCGGATGAGGATAGGCGTGCCAGGCCAGCCAGGCGCCCTTCATCGCCAGTGGCTCGATCCCCTGTGCCCGCAGCAGGGCCAGGCAATCGGCAAGGTCGGCCTGGATCGTCAGCGTGGCGAGCGCAGCGGCGCGATAGGCCTGGGCCCACCCGGCGCGGATCGCTTCGGGCACGGCCGGATTGTCGCGCTGGCGGGCGTGAAGCAGCGGTTGCAGGCGTTGCCGGGCAGCGATCCGGTCAAGTTCGGCCCAGTCGGCGCCGCTCAGGTGATCCAGTCCCGCCGGACAGGGCTGCAACAGTGCGAGGATCTGCCGGGCCGTGGCTCCGCCTGCACGCGCCATCGCCGGTCAGTTGCGCTTGGGGACCGAGAATGTGCCCGAAACACGCCCACCGGCGCCGCCACCACGGCCATCGACGCTGGAGACGCCGCTGTTGAGATCGATCACCAGCCGTCCGCCATTGAGCGTATCGCCGCCCCGGCGCAGGGCAACATTGCCCGCCAGGGTGATCACCCGGCGGTTGAAGTCATAGATCGCCACGTCGCCGCGCGCGCTTTCGCTCCCGCGGGTCACATTGACCCCGCCAGTGGCGTCGATCCGCTGGATCTGCAGGCTGCCGGTATCGGTGAAGGCGACGGTGGTGCGTTCGGCGGTCAGGCTGAGGTTGCCCTGGCTGATCCGGACATTGCCGGCCAGCACCACCCGGTCCTGCCGGTCCTGCAGTTCCATGCGGTCGGCCTGGTAGCTGACCGGGGCATCCGTGTTGTGGCCGCCCAGCGCCTGGGCGCCCGACTGGCTCACCGCCATGATCCCAACGGCGCCGATTGCCAGGCCCGTCAGCAGCGAGCGCAGGGCAAGACGGGAAAGCGGAACCTCGGCCATCACGGCATCCTCAGCTTGCCCGGGGTCATCACCAGCCGGGCGTTTCCTTCGAGCGCGATGGTTCGCGCGTTGAGATCGGCTACTAGCCGTTCGGCGGCGAATGTGCCAGCCGGAATGGCCCCGCTGACCCCGCCATCGCCGACCACCCGCTGCCCCTTGAGGTCGATCGCGACATGGGCGGTGGTCATCCGGTAACCGTCGGCGGCGGTGAAGGTGACCGGGCCGGCCACTTCGACCGCTTCACGGTCATAGTCATAGGTTCCGCCTGCGGCGGAGAGCTGCGCCGGGCCATCCGCCATCAGGATCCGCGCCACCAGGCCCTGCATCCGCACGATCGGATCGGCGGCGGAAACCTGGACGGCATCGGCCGCGGTCACGGTGAAGGGCCGGCCCTCGTTGTCCTCGCCCCGGTACATGGCATTGGCCACCCGCACCCGCTCACTGGTAACCGCCACCTTGTTGCGATCGAGCAGGAAGCTGATTTCCCCGCGCGGGAACAAGGGGCCGAGGATCATCGCCGCCAGCACCACGCCAACCGCACCCGGCAGCCAGCGCGCCAGGGTGCGAACAAGGCGGTCATGCGATCCCCCCGGCGCGGCCCACTGGCGGCGCGTATCGCGGATCCGGTCGGCGGCTTCGGTCATGCTTGGTGTTCCGCTTTGCGCTCAGGCCTCGTGGCTGAAGATGTCCTTCTCGGCCCAGCCGGCCAGGTCAAGCCGGGCGCGGACAGGCAGGAAATCGAAACAGGCCTGGGCCAGGGCCGTGCGCCCCTCGCGCTCCAGCCGGGCCACCAGGATGGTGTGCATGGCGTGGAGATAGCGCACGTCGGAGGCGGCATATTCCAGCTGCGCCTCGTTCAGGATCGGCCCGCCCCAGTCGCTCGACTGCTGCTGCTTCGACAGCTCCTTGCCCAGCAGTTCGCGCACCAGGTCCTTCAGGCCATGCCGGTCGGTATAAGTGCGCACCAGCTTGCTCGCGATCTTGGTGCAGAACACCGGTGCCGCGGTGACGCCGAGGTAATGCTCAATCGCGGCCAGGTCGAACCGGGCGAAATGATAGAGCTTGAGCCGGCCTGGATCGGCGAGGACCGCCTTGAGATGAGGCGCGGCATAGGGCGAGCCCGGGCTGAAGCGCACCAGGTGCTCATCGCCCGAACCATCGGACAATTGCACCACGCAGAGCCGGTCACGGTGAGTCAGCAGACCCATGGTTTCGGTATCGACGGCAATCGGGCCGGGGCCGAGCACGCCTGCGGGGAGATCTTCTTCGTGGAGATAGACAGCCATATCCCGATGGTGCTTAGGCCGATTGGCGCGGGGATGAAAGCCCCGCAATGGCACGGGCAGGAACGAGGTTTCGGCAATGGCTGGCAGCGATGCGGTTCCGGAAAGTTGGCAGGCGGTGCTGGAACCTGTCCTTGCCAGTCCGAAGTCGCGCAAATTGGGCGGGTTCCTGAAGGCCGAGGAGGCCGCCGGCAAGGCGATCTACCCGCCGCGCGGAACCCGCCTGGCCGCGCTGGAGCTGACCCCGCTCGATGCGGTCAAGGTCGTGATCCTGGGGCAGGACCCCTATCACGGACCGGGTCAGGCCCACGGCCTGTCGTTTTCCGTCCAGGACGGGGTGCGGGTGCCGCCCAGCCTGGTCAACATCTACAAGGAACTGGCTAGCGACCTGGGCTTGGCCGTCCCGCGCCACGGCAACCTGACCAACTGGGCCAGGCAGGGCGTGCTGCTGCTGAATGCCGCCCTCACGGTGGAGGATGGCCAGCCCGCCTCACATCAGGGCCGCGGCTGGGAGGAGATCACCGATGCCGTGGTCGCCGCCGTCGCGGCCAAGGCCGAGCCCTGCGTCTTCCTGCTTTGGGGCAGCCACGCCCAGCGCAAGGCGCAATCTGTGCCGGGGCTGATGAACAGCCATCATCTCGTACTGACGGCCCCGCATCCCAGCCCGCTTTCGGCCCACCGGGGCTTCCTTGGCTGCAAGCATTTCAGCCAGGCCAATGCCTTTCTGGCATCGCAGGGTCGCAGTGCGGTGGACTGGGCGCTCTAGGCCAGCCGCCGCAGCATCGCCTCGGCCAGCATGGGGCCGAAGCCCGGGCCCTGCTCGGGATAAAGATAGGGTTCGATCAGTTCGGCCTCAATTACGGCCAGCTGCCCATCCTCCAGCCGCACCATGTCGATCCGGGCATAGAGCGGGGCCTGGTCGAAGGGCAGCAGGGCCATGACCGCTTCGGCAGCGGCGCGGTCGGCCGGGGCGGGGTCCAGCGGGGTTTCGGTGCCACCATAGAGCGACTGGATGCGATAGTCGCCGCCGGTCGCCTGCTTGAGCAGGGCGTGGCTCAGCGCGCCATCGACGAAGATGAAGCTCAGCTCGCCCTCGCGCTGGATCGCGGGGAGGAAGGGCTGGATCATCGCCGGCTGGTCGATCCGCCAGTCAGCGGGTGGCGGATTGTCGCGGGTGAAGCTGTCCTGGCCGATCGCGCCCGCGCCCACCCGGCGCTTCACCAGCACCCGGTCGGTGGCGAAGTGATCGAAGGCGGCATGCACGTCCGCAGGGTCGGCGCGTTCGGGCCAGAGCGTCGGGATCGTTACCGCGCCCCGCTGCGCCAATTCCTTCAGGTAAAGCTTGTCGGCATTCCAGCGCACCACCTCCAGCGGATTGCAGACGATCACCCCGGCGGCTTCCAGTTCGCCCAGCCGGGCCAGGAACTCGTCCTTGGCCTCGGTATAGTCCCAGGGGGTGCCAAGCCAGGCGAGGTCGAACCCGGCCAGCTCGGCCAGCGGTGCGCGCCAGTCAATCTCGGTTACCTCGGCCCGACCCTTGAGGCCATCGCGCAGCGCGCCGATCTGCAGGTCATGCTCGAAGGCATCGGGGCGGCGGGTGGGCGATCCGGGCAGGGTGGCGGGGCAGGCAAGAAAGGCGATCTTCGGCACGGGCAAGCTTTCGTTACGGTCGATTGGCCCTCTTCCATCTGGCGGATCGCCAGACAACACCTATCTGGCGCACAACAGCCGATCCCGGCGGATCGGCCCCGGAGACTGACGATGATCGAACTTCGCCCCTTCGCCTCGCTGGGTGCGGCAAACCACGGCTGGCTGGATGCCCGCCACCACTTTTCCTTCGCGAACTATCACGATCCCGCGCGAGTCCAATGGGGCGCGCTGCGGGTCTGGAACGATGACCGGATCGCGGCGAAGAGCGGCTTTCCGCCGCACCCGCACCAGGACATGGAAATCATCACCTATGTCCGCCAGGGCGCGATTACCCACCAGGACAGCCTGGGCGACAAGGGCCGGACCGAGGCGGGCGATGTCCAGGTGATGAGCGCGGGCACCGGCATCCGCCATGCCGAATACAACCTCGAGGACGAGGAGTGCCGCCTGTTCCAGATCTGGATCATGCCGGATCGCGGCGGCCATGCCCCCAGTTGGGGTACGCGCCCCTTCCCCAAGGACAGCCGTGACGGGCGGTTCGAGGTGCTGGCCTCGGGCCTGCCGGACGATGCCGAGGCGCTGAAAATCAACACCAGCGGGCGGGTCGCCGCGGCCTTCGTCAAGGCGGGGGAGACCGTGCGCTATGACACCGCGCCCGATCGGCACATTTACCTGGTGCCCGCGGCCGGGCGGGTGCGGATCGGCACGGTCGAAGCGGCGGCGCGCGATGGCGTGGCGATCACCGGCGAAAGCCAGATCGAGGTCACCGCGCTGGAAGACGCCGAACTGATGCTGGTCGATGCGGCCTGATAGCCGGGCGTGATAACTCGGGCCTGATGGGAGAACGGACATGACGAAGCAGATGCTGCCTCTGATCGCGGGGGCGACCATGTTGCTGGCCGGTGCCGCCGCTGGCGCGGACACGCTGGTCGTGGGGAACAAGGGCGAGAACACCGTCAGCTTCATCGATCTGGTCAATGGCCGTGAAGTGGCGCGCGCGCCGTTCGGCCCGGCCCCGCACGAGGTTGCGCTGGCCCCCGATGGTCGCCGGGTCGCGGTGGTGGCTTATGGGGGTGAGGCGATCGCGCTGTTCGACGTTGCCAGCCGCGCCCTGCTAACCACCATCCCCCTGCCGCAAGGCGCGCGGCCTCACGGCATCGTCTGGCACGCCAATGGCCGGATCTATGCCTCGGCCGAGGGGATTGATGCGATGGTCGTGATCGAGCGGCCCGAAGCCGGGCCAGATGCGAAAGTGACCACGATCTCCACCCGTCCCGCCGGAACAGCACCGCGCGCGGGCAGCCACATGGTGGTCGTCGACGCCGGGGCGACCCGCGCCTGGACCGCCAACCTGCGCAGCGGCAGCGTGACGTTGATTGACCTAACCACGGGCCAGCCGCTGCGCGAGGCGATGACCGGTGGCGGGACCGAGGGGATCGCCCTGTCCCCCGATGGCCGCAGCCTGTGGGTGACCGCGCGCGATACCGGTCAGCTGATGCAGCTTGATCCCGACAGCCTGGCTGTGCGGCGCCGCGTGGCCGTGGGCAAGGTGCCGCTGCGAGTGATCCTGAGCCCGGATGGCCGCCATGCCGTGACCAGCAATTACGGCGATGGGACGATCTCGGTTGTCCGCACGGCGAATGCGCGGCTGGTCCAGACGCTGCAAGTGCCGGGCGGCAGCGCCAGCGAGCTGGTGACGCTGCTGTTCTCGGCTAATGGCAAGCGGCTTTACGCGGCGCTGACCCGGACCAACCGCGTGGCCCAATTCAGCTTCCCCGACGGGCGGCTGATCGGCCAGCTGGCGGCGGGCGTGCAGGGCGACGGGCTGGCGATAGCCCCGGTGCAGACCAGGGCAAACCCCAAGCCCTGAGGCCTCAGCGCGGCAGTTCGCTGACGCCCATCAGCGCCTCGTCGACCGCGCGGGCGGCCTGGCGGCCTTCGCGGATCGCCCAGACGACCAGGCTCTGCCCGCGCCGCATGTCGCCGCAGGCAAAGATCTGCGGATCGCTGGTGCGATAGTCGATCACGTTGGCGGCGACATTGCCGCGCCCATCGAGTGCCACTCCGGCCTGATCAAGCAGGCCCTGCTTGCGCGGGCCGACAAAGCCCATGGCCAGCAGGATCAGGTCGGCCTTGAGCACGAATTCGCTGCCCGCCACTTCCTGCATCCGCCCATCGACCCATTCGACCCGGACGCATTCGAGGCCGGTCACGTCGTTTTCCCCGATCACCCGCTTGGCCAGGACCGACCAGTCACGCGCGACGCCTTCCTCGTGGCTGCTCGAGGTGCGCAGCTTGAGTGGCCAGTCGGGCCAGGTCAGCGCCTTGTCTTCCTTTTCGGGCGGCTTGGGCATGATTTCCAGCTGGGTGACCGAAGCGGCGCCCTGGCGGTTGGAAGTCCCCACGCAGTCGCTGCCGGTATCGCCGCCGCCGATCACGATCACGTGCTTGCCAGTGGCGGTCAGGGTGCCGCGCGGGGCAGCGCGCAGTTCATCGTCGCCCGCCACGCGCTTGTTCTGCTGGGTCAGGAATTCCATGGCGAGGCGCACGCCGGGCAGTTCGGCCCCCGGGATTTCCAGTCGCCGCGGGTCTTCCGCGCCGCCCGACAGGACGATCGCGTCGAAGTTTTCCTTCAAGGACTCGATCGAAACGTGGACACCAACCTCGGTCGAGGTGCGGAACTGCACCCCTTCGGCTTCCATCTGGACCAGCCGCCGGTTGATCAGGTGCTTTTCCATCTTGAAGTCGGGGATGCCATAGCGGAGCAGGCCCCCGGCGCGGTCGTTCTTTTCGAACACCGTCACCGAATGTCCGGCACGGGCCAGCTGCTGCGCGGCAGCCAGGCCCGCCGGGCCGGAGCCGACCACTGCCACGGTCTTGCCGGTGCGCTTGGCCGGAACCTGCGGGTGGATCCAGCCGTTCTCCCAGCCCTTGTCGACGATCGCGCATTCGATGCTCTTGATCGTCACCGGCTGGTCGATGATGTTCAGCGTGCAGCTCGCCTCGCACGGGGCGGGACAGATGCGGCCGGTAAACTCGGGGAAGTTGTTGGTCGAATGCAGCACTTCCAGCGCATTCTGCCAGTCCCCTTCATAGACCAGGTGGTTCCAGTCCGGGATGATGTTGTTCACCGGACAACCGTTGTGACAGTAGGGAATGCCGCAGTTCATGCACCGCGAAGCCTGCGCCTTCAGCGCCGGTTCGGGATGCGGGATCACGAATTCCTTGTAATGCTTCAGCCGCTCCTTGGGATCGGCATAGCCACGGTCCTGGCGGTCAAGCTCGAGAAAGCCGGTTTCCTTGCCCATCGTTCCTGTCCTTATTCCGCAGCCACCGAAGCGGCAGCCAGCCGCTCGGCCTCGAGTTGCTTGAGCGCGCGGGCATAGTCCTTCGGCATCACCTTCACGAACTTGCCCAGCGTGACGGTCCAGTCATCCAGCAGGGCGCGGGCGCGCTTGCTGCCGGTGTGGAGATGATGGCGCTCAAGCAGCACGCGCAGGCGCTCGGCATCGTGGCGCAGCATGTCGCCCATGCCGAAATCGTCGACCGAGCGCGGGCGCTGCTGCGGCCGGCCCGCTCCGTCTTCCTCGTCGCGTTCGGCGCTGATCGGCAGCAGGTCGACCTGGGCCCGGTTGCACAGTTGGGCGAACTGCCCGACCTCGTCATAGACATAGGCCACGCCGCCGCTCATCCCCGCGGCAAAGTTGCGCCCGGTCTTGCCGAGCACCACGACCACGCCGCCGGTCATGTACTCGCAGCCGTGATCGCCGGTCCCTTCCACCACTGCGATCGCACCCGAATTACGCACGGCAAAGCGTTCCCCGGCGACGCCGTTTAAATAGGCTTCACCAGCGATCGCGCCATAGAGCACGGTATTGCCGACGATGATGTTCTGGCTGGCATCACGCTCGACATGGGCCGGCTGGCGCACGATGATCCGCCCGCCGGACAGGCCCTTGCCGACATAGTCGTTGGCATCGCCGGTCAGGTCCAGCGTGACCCCATGGGCCAGCCAGGCCCCGAAGCTCTGCCCGGCCACCCCGGTCAGCTTGAGCTTGATGGTGTTGTCGGGCAGGCCGGCATGGCCATAGCGCTTGGCCACTTCGCCCGAGAGCATCGCGCCGACCGTGCGGTTGACGTTGATGACCTTGCGCTCGATCACCACCGGCTGCTGCTTGTCCAGCGCATCGGCGGCAGCCGCAATCAGCTCGTTGTCGAGCGCCTTGTCGAGCCCGTGATCCTGGGTCTGGCTCCAGCCCAGCGAGGGGCTGTCACCCAGCGGCACCTGGTGGAGGATGCGCGACAGGTCGACGCCCTTGGCCTTCCAGTGATCGATCGCCTGCTTCATGTCGAGCCGGTCGACCCGGCCGACCATTTCAGCGACCGTGCGGAAGCCCATCTCGGCCATGATCGCGCGCAGTTCCTCGGCGACGAAGAAGAAGTAGTTGATCACGTGCTCGGGCTGGCCGGTGAAGCGCGCGCGCAGCACCGGGTCCTGCGTTGCCACGCCGACCGGGCAGGTGTTGAGGTGGCACTTGCGCATCATGATGCAGCCGGCCGCGATCAGCGGCGCGGTGGCAAAACCGAATTCGT
>Ga0315904_10003236_pt1 | contig 24208 bp, 9 predicted proteins | sample LakEriMetagenome_6_FD_203529 | JGI IMG/M metagenome (GOLD analysis project Ga0315904, IMG submission 203529) | Freshwater fungal communities from buoy surface, Lake Erie, Ohio, United States - Buoy 12 MA120 | ecosystem: Environmental > Aquatic > Freshwater > Lake | place: USA: Lake Erie, Ohio... | reverse complement strand
CGTATCAGAAGCGGCAGCCGTGTTCCACTTGACGGCGAGGTGATTTCGGGAAATTCCTCCGTCGATCAGGCCCCGATCACCGGCGAGTCCGTGCCGGTCGATAAGTCGCCCGGAGATCCCGTCTTCGCGGGCACGGTCAATCAGGAAGGATCCCTCACGGTGCGCGTCACCAAAGCTGCGGGAGATTCCACCCTCGCCCGCATCATCCAGCTCGTGGGCGAGGCGGAAGAACAAAAGCCGCCGACGCAACGTTGGGTGGATCGCTTTGCCGCGATTTATACGCCCGCCGTTTTCATCGCGGCCATCCTCGTTGCGATCATTCCACCACTACTGATGAGACAGGAATGGAATCCGTGGGTTTACCGGGCCTTAGTTTTGTTAGTCATCGCTTGTCCCTGTGCGCTGGTTATCGCCACGCCGGTCAGCATCGTATCCGGTCTCACCGCCCTCGCCCGCCGGGGTGTGCTCGTTAAAGGTGGAGTCTATCTGGAAGCGGTTGGAAAACTCCGCGCATTGGCCGTGGACAAGACCGGCACCATCACCCAAGGAAAACCACAAGTTACCGGCATCACTTCAGTTGGCGAAATATCGGAAGATGAAATCCTCAGTTTCGCGGCATCTATCAACAGCCACTCCGAACACCCGCTGGCAGTCGCCATTGTGGATGCCGCCCGATCCCGCAACCTCGATTTCGAATCCGCCGCCGACTATCAATCCGTCACCGGACAGGGTGCCCGCGCCACCATCGGCGGCCACCCGCATTTTATCGGCAATCACCGCATGGCCCACGAGGCAGGAGTTTGCAGCCCAGCCATTGAGGCCATTCTTGCAGGCATCGAAGCGAAGGGCCAATCGCTCGCCGTCCTTGGCCACACACCGCACGAAGGATGCACGGGCAAAATTCTCGGCATCATCGCCATTGCCGATACCTTGCGCCCCGAGGTGACTGAAGCGCTTCGTCTCATCCACGCTGCGGGGATCGAGAAAATTATCATGCTCAGCGGGGACAACCAGCGCACCGCCTCCGCCATCGCCAAACAAGCGGGCATCGACGAAGCCATCGGCGACCTCATGCCGGAGCAGAAGGTGGAATACATCCGCAAGCTCGTCGCCGAATACTCGCATGTCGGCATGATTGGTGACGGCGTGAACGACGCGCCCGCGCTTGCCATCGCCAACGTTGGTTTCGCCATGGGAGCCATCGGCAGCGATACCGCCATTGAGACGGCGGACATCGCTCTCATGAAGGACGATCTCACCAAAGTCGCGGAAACAGTGATCCTAGGCCGTCGCACGCTGCGCATCATCCGCTTCAACGTCACCTTCGCGCTCGCGATCAAAGCCGTCTTCCTCATCCTCGCTTTCCTTGGCATCGCCGGCCTCTGGCTCGCCATCCTCGCCGACACGGGAGCGACTCTCCTGGTGATCCTGAACTCTCTTCGTCTGCTATCCGGACCCAAGCAAACATGAGTAAAAGGCATCAGCGCATGGAGAGTTTCACGGAAGTCGTGAGACGGAAGCAGAACCATCGACCGTCTCCCGAGCCATGGACTCGGAAAGACAAGCTGGTCGTCTTCTGTGCATTTGCTGCCGCGCTTGTTGCTTTCCTTGGCACACCGATCTTGAGGTCTGTGATCACCCACCGCCAAATTGTGAACCGACGACTCGGGTCGTGGGAAACAAGGTTTGAGCTTTCGGTAGCTGAAATAAACCGCCTACGAGAAATCGAATCCAGTTTTCATGGGTCTGGAATTCAGCTCATCCCGCAAACAAGTTCGCATCAGCAAATTGATGACCACAAGCAAGAACTCTCACGAGCCATGAATCCGGAATCCGCAATGGAATTCATCAATTACTATCAAAACAAGCACTCTTGTGGCAGGTAGTGACTCTTGTAGAAGATCACACGATCATAACTGGCATGGCTGGTTAAGTTCTCGTTCAACTGTCAAACGTCTGCGACGTTGGGGAGTCGGTTCAAGGGCCTTCTGCATACAGAGCAACAATAGACATTATTGCCCGGCAGGAAGTCGCATCAACCACTCTGAAATCGAGAATCCTTCCTCCCAAATCTCCGGTGGGACTCCATACCGCAGGGCATTGTCATTTCTGATTCCAACGGGGCAGCGCTTGGCTTCCTCAACATAGTCACTCGGATCCTGTGCCAGGTCGCCGATTCCGCAGAAGACCTTCGTCCGTGGTTCAACATCCTCGACATTCCAGTCACCGGCCATGCGTTCCTTAGTGATTCCCCGAAGATCCACCACACAGAGAATGAAGCGGGATTTCTGCTCTGACGCGGTTCTGGCTTGGGCCGGAGTCAGTCGAACATCCCCGGTGGTTGTTGCCTTCACTTCCAAAAGATAGTCGGCCATTTTCAGGCTGTGCGTTCCGGCATCAATTGGTTCAACACCATCCAAATAGACGTCGTAGTCGTATCCACAATCGATCAGGACGAGATCAAGTCGATTCGCTTCCAAGCATCGTTTGATCGCATCCTGAACTGCCAACCCAAACCTCCGATTGCGCTCCTTCTCCAAATTACGTCGCTTCTCTGCTTCGAGGGCCGATGCAAGTTCTCCGTATTTGGTCGCATCTGAACCCAGGGTCTGAACAATCCTCGCCAGTCCATTCTCCATTTCGATCCGAAGCGCATCGGTCGGTGCCTTGGCAAGCAATTGCAGATCAAGATCCTTGAACCCGAAGAACTGGCACAGCAGTCGAATGCCTGAATTGTTGTTCTCAAGCCATGCTGCCTCCAGTAATGGAAGAAGGTTTCCGGCATCGGCAAATACCGGGGAGAGTCCATGCTCTCCATGAACCGGCACCCAGGCCCTCGACTTGAGCTCCGCGATCCACATGGCCGGCCTAATCACAACCGGTACATCCTCCTCGTTGCGCCGGCCCATCACGGTAATCTTCTGCTCCCATAGTTGGTCCTGTTGAGCGGCATAGCAGACCACAAGTCCGAGGAGCGACTTTGCAACGACAGCATCAACGCAACACCTCTGAATAAGCTCCGAATTCAAGAATGCGATTCGGGAGATCTTCACATCCTTGACCACAACATCCTCGCTGGATTCGCCTTCGACCAAGGACTTCAGCTTAGCATCTCGCAATTCCTTCGAAGTCTCCTCAAAAAGAGGATCGGAATAGGCGATTCCCCACGAGCATAGGGCATCAACCAAGCCAAATTCATCCTCAGCCTTCGTCATGTAGTCCTCAGCGAGAATCCTATCCGCCTTGTACACCTTGCTAAATGGCCTGGCATTCTCGTGCCAGTGCATGACTGGTGCCATTACACGCCTCTGGTTTGTCCAGCGAATGGATGTGCCGTCCGATGACACCAAAGGACACTGCCTGGCCAACTCGGAAGCCCCCTGGCCTTGTGTCTTCCACATGTGCCACAGCAGGTCAACTGAGGCACTGCGGCAGTTCAAATCTTCAGGAGTAATTTCCTTTGTGTCGAGCATCCGCTTGGAAAGCTCACGGAGACATTCCTCCAAAACCACTTCACTCGTCAAAGACCGTGTGACTTCCGATTCCAGGAGTGTGCGCAAGTTGGGGAAACTTGGATTATCCTCCAGGCAGACGAGTTCATTTGAAAGCAGGCGATCTCGCACTCCAAGCCCGATTGAATCGGCAATGTCCTTCAATCTCTCATCAACCTTGTCGTCGCGATAAAGTTCGGAAGGCGATTTAAGAATGCCATTCTGATTCGGTATGAAATCTTTAAGGATTTTAGAGCAGTTGTGATTGGCAACAAGCTTCCCTACTAGGCCTAAGAAGCGAGCAAGCCACTCCAAGGTTGGGGCCTTCGTATCGAGGTCTTCGAGTTTCCCAGTGGACCCGCGTGCCAAATCCCCAATGGTAGCAAGAGCCAAGCGCTCGCTGGCGACACCGAGTTCAACCCATTCTTCGGTCATCGCGGTCCAGCGAGGTGCGATACTTAGGTCTGGTGGCAGCGCGCGATTGAGTTCGCTAGCGGCTTGCCAAACCTCTTCAAAATTTAGCGCTTCATCGTCAGAAGCGTCTGACGAGTTCAATCGCCGCGTGATGAAATCAGCGACAGGTCCTTCGTTTTGAATTTTATGAAACGTGCCGTCATCCATCCGAACAATCGGCATTAGGGCGAGCTTCTCCGCGACGGACTTGAGAGTGGCCCTCCACCATGCCTTATCAAGTTCACTGAGAGGGTCTCCGAATTGCTGCACTGGCATCCCTGCCCGAGCGAGAGTAAATCCACCCTCCCAGTCCTCTTCCAATGAAACTCTGACAAGCTCCGGCAACAGATCAAGGGCTTCAGCGATCTGCGTCCTGTCGCTGTCTTCCATTATGACAGAGTCCCGCTCCTGGAAGAGGTCGAATCGCCCGTCGATAATCACATTGATAGGAAGAAACCCGGATGTCCGAATCGGAAAGCGAACGAAGATTCTCGGGAAATCCTTCGGAATTTCGATCACCGCCCATTTTCCACCGATACGCTCCAGGACGACGACCAACCCGGATAGGGAGTTCAGGTCTTTTCGGACAAGCATTGCCCTGATGGTCCTTGTTTCCGACCCATCTTGAACGATCTTGACCTCTCGCTCCAAAAAGCGAACGCCGCCTACCGTCCGTTCTGCCAACGCGTCAGGTGCATGAAAGACGATACTCTTCCCCTCCGACTCAATTTTCACACTCCCGAGATGCGGGCATGTCGCGTACAGGTGAGGAAGGGTCGCTATGAATGCCTCCACTCCCAATTCAGCCGCCTCCGGACAATCCAACTTGTATGTGAATCGTGCGGTTTCTTGGTCGTCAATATCCGCCAACAGTTCGGCATTCTCGATAGCTTCACTGCACTTGGTGGTATTCTCGAAAATATCTTCTTCGTTCCCGCTTCGATCTAGTTCTATTGAGAATCGTTCGTTGGTCCCACTCAAATCAAGAATGCCCTGGACACCAATCTCGCAGGATAAGACATGTGTTAGTAGAAACCCGGTTCCAAACCTGCCGGTTGTTTCGTTTGAATCAAATTCCTTACTCGACCCGCCTGAGAGCAACGCCGCCAAATCCGTCGTAGAAAACGGCTTGCCGTCGTGACCGAATACGACTCGCTGCTTGTCGTGGAAAAGATTGATGTTGATCTGTCCCCCTGCCACGCGTGGACCTGGATCGTGGGCATTCTGAGTCAATTCGAAGGGCCAACGACTGCCGGATCGTTGAACATTGCCCCGTGCCTGCTTGATGAGAGCCCGCATCTTCCGGGCTTCATTGGTCTGCAATTGGTTGGTGCGGGCGTTATTGTATTCCTCCAGAGCCTCTTTTGACATCGGTGTTTTTAGTTGGACCTTACAAGTGCCTATTCCAACAACGAAATATTAGAATTTCATTTGGAATCATGCTTTATCAATTTTAAGGGCGGAGAGACTTTTGTCGGCACTGACTCAGCTCACTGCGGTTTTGGTATCGCCGCCGTGCTTTGTGATTCGCGGACGACACCTTACTTTTACAGCTTCAGTTGAAAATGCGCGATCAGTAGCTTTTGCGGACCAGACAAAGGCTTCACCAGGTTGCAGCCTCGATAGTTGATCCGACTGAATTCCAGACAGCGCCGCATTCGCCTTCTGGATGTGCTTCAGCCATGCGGGGCTGTTGAAGCGGTGCATAATGATCTGCGTTGAAAGCTCGATCAACGACACCGGCACTGAGGGTGGGTCTTGGCTGGCGACGAGGATCGATGTGCCCTTGTGCCGCATCTCCCGCACGACACTCACCAATCCGTCAACCAAGTCCGGACTATCGATATATTTGTGGGCCTCGTCGAACACCACCAGTTTGTTGAAGAACTGGCCGTCATAAGTGGCGTCAGAGAAGATTTGGAGCAGTACGACAAACAATCCCAGTGCCTCATCCTTTTCAATGAACTCGTCACGAAGATCGACGATAACAAGTCTTCCCGGCCGGATGACTTCGGAGATCCTGCAGGTGTCGTCGATGTAAGTCGCCGCCAGATCAAGCCGCATCATCGCAAGGTCGCGGAGACTGTCGGTGAAGCCCGCATTTTCCACAGCGGTTCTCAGTCCCTGAAGCGTCAGGCTGTCCCTCATCGAGCGCATGAGCTGGTTCAGTCGGCGGATATAAGTTGCTTGGTTCCCTACCGCGCCCATCAAGAATCGCCAATGGCCAGCCTGAAGCTCGGATGACGCGAACTTCAGCGGCAAGACCTCGATACCAGGATACTCTGCTTTTCTCGCATCAATTTTGCCCTCAGGAGCAAGAAGCACGAGGTCTGAGAGGGGCCTTCCGCTTGCGGCGTAGTCGTCCATCAGGGTCTTCAGAGACTTTTCGTCGTCGTTAGCCTGGTTCATCGACGTAAACTCGGGTTTGTAGTCCTGGGTCTGACTGTAGTGGAAAACAACAGTAGCCAAGGGCTTCGGGAGTTGGTTGATACCCGGAATCGGCATCGTGGCCATCTCGATAATCGTTCCCAGCGTGTAGCTTTTGCCCCCGCCCTGCACACCAAAGAGACTAATCGTCTGGGTTTGGTTAAGATCGAGCGCAATGGTTCGCCCATGCAGTCTTGCGAGATGGCCGAACTGCGGCGAGGCAGACGATGCGCCGAGTAACACATCAGGCTCTTTAGTTACAGAATTGTCAGGCTCCAGATGCATTCCTGAGGTCGAGGGTGGCTCACTATTCGCCAATGTTGGGGAAGGTGTCTCAGTTTGCGTCTTGTTCTCGGGTTCCGGCTCGACGACTGGTGGTTCCGGCACGGGAATTTCGCTGGTCGCAAGATCAGAGTCTTGCTGCGTCGGCTTGACCGTTTCTTCATCTGATCTTGGTTGGGTGGAATTGCGAGATTCGTCCAGTTCACTCGTTGTTTGTTGGCGAGTCGGCTTGTCCCATGAAACCGTCCGATCGCGTGGCACGGGGAGAAATGCCGCCTTCTGAACGAGCGGAAATGCGCGGGAGCGAAGTTCGGAGAGGGTTTGCGAGGCATCTTCCTGCGTGGCATCTACCGTGACAGTCTTCTCGGATCCAAACGGAAGAGTCTCCGCAGCCCAGTGAGCTGATGGCAGCGCTCCGATAAGTTGCTCGATAAGATTGCGCCCGATTCTGTGATACTCGATTCCGTTCTCTTGGATGCTTTCTTCAAATCCCGGTTTTTCAAAATCGAAAATTAACGCGCTCTTGGTGAAGCGAAGTTGATAGCCCCTCTCCATCGAACGGAGAAAATACTTGGCTTCCTGATAAGCCTCGGTGGTTAGGAAACCAAGTCTTCCCGCTCGCTCAACATAAAACTCTAACAAGTTGCAGAGCTCTTGCGTCCGAATCACGTTATCTGGACGAGCCGAGTCTGGAGACAGCTCCTGGTTGAAGCGCTTGCGAATCGCTTGTTCACTGCTGCCCAACTGTTCAGCGATGCTGGCTTTGAGCGATGCCAAGGATTCAAGCGATCCTCCAGCGTCTTTGTAGCACTTCACCTCAACCAAGCGGCAAACAAGAATCATACTGGAAGCGTCAAAGTCGAACAGCGCGAGGTCTGTGCGTCTGAGTGACACTTCTTCTGCCAAGTCGATAGGGGCATTTGGATCCGGACGGAGAATGTCAACGTGGGAATCCAAGGGAACCACCGCTTGGCACTGGAAGGCTGACTGGTATTCCAAAAAGAGCTTGCCTAGAGCCAGCCCAAGCGCCTCTGCCCTATGCGTCGATGCCGATACCAGTTTCAGTGCAAGTCTCCCTGAAAGCAGCCTGAGTTCCGCCAGCAATCCGGTAGCGCGAGAGCTGAAATTTTGCAGTCCGTGGTCGGCGAGCACACGCTCGAACAATGCGCGGATTTCGGTTTGTGATCTGGACGTGATGACAACCCTGCGTCCCCCGCTAGCTGAAAAGTTAGGGCTGTGGTCGATCAGATACTCAGGCCGGTCTATACTGGGCCGATGGTCGAAAAACTCGACTCCCATGCTCTTGTCGATAGTGAACACCCAGTCGCTCACCTCATGAACCTGGTGCAGCAATGCCTTTTGCTTGGGACCGAGGACGAGCGTTGTTACGGGTCTTTGGTTTGTGCCCGCTTGGCCTGTGGCAATGGTAGCGGCAGCATTGGAAAGTTTCGCAGCCAGTGAGGAAAGAAGATCGGAATGCTCTTGTGCCCCTGGAATAGGAACTGCGCTGCCATGCCGTGGGCATTTGTGCCAAGCGACCCGGTCACCATCTTCCTCATAAAGTATCGAGAAATCCTGAAGTAAGCCGTGAATCGGAGCGGCATCCTCCGACTCATCAGGAGATTTGGCACCTACAGACTGGGTTGGGAAAACATCAAACAATAGCGTGATGTGAGCAGTGAACTCGGAGGGCTGGTCCTGAAATTCCGAAATCCTCCTCACTGCGAAAGTTAGCTTGGGGGAAAGGTGATCTCCGGTTGGAGTCGCAAACACATCAGCTTCCGCAGCGGTAAGAGTACTGGTAGGAGAGATCAACTCGGCGAGATCCTCGCCAATTCCGGGAGCTTCCGGGTTCGCGGCAAAAACCCGGATGTCGTAGCGAAGGTTTTTTGTGTCGGGATTTTTCTGTAGCGACAGAAGCGCGTCTGCGACAATCTTTCCTCTTCCTGTGTTGAAGCAGTTCAGACTCAGCGTCTGGATGTATGGATGTTGAATCACATACCTTCGGATGCGGTTGGCAAGGAAATCACCGTTCAGCGAAAATCCACCGACCGGCGCTTCCGGTAGTGACAATGCTGTGCATAGCTCGGCGACAAGTCCCCTGGGGTCGGTCTCATCGGCGCTGGCATAAAGCGTCCAAAGAGGATGAATATTATCAACAGGTTGGAGAATCCTGGCAGCCGAGCCCACCAGCGACGTGGGAAAATTGATCATCGCAAGTGATTCAAACAGCGCCTGTCTTACGGAAGTCGCATGGCTGCAATTTCCAGTCTTTAGCTGATCCGCCCATGCGTTTGCCAGTCTTGACCATGAAACGAGCCACAGGAGCCTGATCGGGTGGGTCGGGGCAACGAGATAGCCAGTGCGTCGCCCACCCTTGAAATCCGTCAGGCATACGGTCACAGAATCGACGGAAAGCACAGTGGAGAGATCCTCCAATGCCGACTTCTGTTGATCTGGACCAGCAGTCTCCACTCGCCTAAGCGCATGTCCGATCAATTCCGAATAAGATGCCGCATGGTTGAGCGCGGCTTCCTCAATGGCAGACATTCTGGCAAGCTCCACCACTCCGCGCCTGTCTTCCCCTTGAATAAGTTTAAAAAGCTCCTGCCGTGCCGTTAGGAAGGAATCACACACTTCGTGTCCTCCATTCATCATCGCGCCCTGTGAGATGGATGTCTTGTCGCTGTGATCAAGGGAAAGATTCCACCTGCAGATTGAACCAGGTGAGGCAAGTATTGCCTGTTCCAATTGCCTCAAAGGTCTGCTCAAAGGGATATTCACCGAGCCCTCTCCGGGAAACTTGAATTCGACGAGTTCTTGTAGGTCTGAGCCCGTTTCTGCAGCTTGCCAGTTTACCCGCACGGGGGACGATTCTTCCGCCTCCGAGCCGTTTGTTACATTGCTGTAGAGCTTGGAAATGATCGCGTGTTGGAGTGATGGAAATCTTGGAACTGCCCGCTGGGGGAGTTCGACCTCAACATCAGCATCGCTGATGACGTAAAAGAGGTCGCTTTCATGAGGAGCATCACCATCATCACTGTCCCCAATCACTGGGATTGGTTCGCCGGCAGCATTTACAATGGGAAGGATCTCGCCATCCGCGTTGTAGGGAAGAACTCGCACGAAATGCCAACCCTCTTCCCAATCCATCGTGCGAATTTTTGTGAAGCTCTGAGAAGCCTCCAAACGCGGACCATCCCAGGATTTTTTCTTCTTCACGGCTCCCGTTGGTCCGTTCTCACGAGAGACTATCTGAATCTTGAAATGATCCAGATCCGGGATGGAGGATGGAGATGGCGAGCAGCGGAATTTTAATCCGAATTTCTGCGGACCATTAGATCCGATTACCAGTACCCGCTGGCCGACAAGCTCCCGCAGCTTCGGGTCGTGCTCATCATTCTTAACCTCGGGCAGATCAAACGACACAACCTCTATGGAGATGTTGTAGGCGTAATCTTCGCTGCTGCCGGTGCCCCATTTGTCAAAGGAAAGGCCGTAGAGTTCGGTTTCGCAGGCAAGGCGGGAAGTCCAAGCTACAGGTTCCTCCAGATTGTTGGAGGAAAGATAGTTGATGAGAGCGCCCTGGACGATCTCATCGGCGACCTTCAGTTCCAGTACCCGACCGATGACGGTCTTCGGAGAAAAAAGCAAGTTCTTCGCGGATTCAAGATTCTTGGAAAGCCGATTTTGGACGATTGCGGGGTCTTCAAGAAGTTTGAAATCCGGCACAAGCCCTAGCTCGCAAATCGCCGCTCCAAGGACCTCCCCATCATAGCCATTGATCTTGAGACTGAGGAGAAACCGCAGGGCTCCGGTCACGTCGGCCAGGGGCCAGTCCCTTTCATTCAAGAATCTGATGCATCCCTCCGCCTGTGCACGCAGACCATTCGGGATGCCAGCAAGCAATTGCTCTTTGAGCAGCTCATAGGAGTCGGACAATTCCATCTGCTCGAAGGTGGCTCCACTGAAGGAGTCTTCGGCAGAGGTTCTGAGATCATCCGGTACAAAGACGAGCAAGGGCAGCCGCTGCCTTCCATCCGGCAAAGGATTCCTCAATTCAATCAGCTTGCTGCTGGTAATGAACAATGACGAGGTCGCGGACTGCTTTTGTGCGCCAAGGATATGAACCATGGCTAAACCATCGAATTTTGAGGCCAAGCTCTGTGCCAAGCAGGTCATGATCGATCCTGATAGGCTGCCAACTCTCATGCAGTGGCCCAACTGGCGGCTGGAAAGGTTCTCTGCGATCATCTCCTCCAGCACCGGTTGAAGGTGCTGTTCGAGATCTTCCTGAGTAACTCTGCGAAATGTGGCTTCCATGATTTATCCGATTTGATAGCGCGGACGAACGTGCTGAGTGATGTAAGCATCCGAAAGATCCTGGAAGAACCCGATTTCGCGCAGCTTATCCTTGAATGCATCTTTGTTCGCTCGCAACGCTTGGCGCTCCTCGATGGTGGGCTCTTGAAATCCCTCGTCGATGGGCAGGCGGTCGATGAATAGGCCGTAGCGTTTCCGCAAAACAAGTAGTAGCCGATCCACCTGAATTTCGGAGGATCGGTATTTGCTAGTGTCAGGATCGTAATCGAGCACGTTGATCTGGAGTAGAACTTCGAGAAGCCGGCTATCGAGAGTGAAACGGCGTGGAGCTTTACGCGTCCGGTTTTGCGCCAGCATCGCGCCCGGACGATTCTTCAGTGTAAAGGAATCGAGGCATCCGGTAATGAATTTCCTGTGATAATTCACGCGCTGAGCCACCAAGCATTCCACATAGGTCTCAAGGGGGGACAAGCTCAGTCTCCGAATCTGAGCCCACTCCGCAGGTTCGGAGTTGTCATCTCCACCGGAGGAATCGGTCATGTTGAGCATTCTTGCCTGGAAATAGATGTCTCTGTCCTTGGCATATTTGTCACCCAGTAGTCCGAGAACTTCGGGCACCGACATCCAGCGTTGTGCTCCGCCTGGAAGCCTGCCCATCTTCAAACTGTCGGTGGCAAACTCATCGAGTTTCTTGACGGTGTAGTAGGCTTTCAGGAATTCGGGGATTCTTCTGAAATTGAATTCGGCGCTTCGTTCGGCAAGGTTCGCAGCTATCGATCCCGGATGGTTCTTCACATCCAGAAACAGGCCGATTTGTGACGGGCAGTCCCCAAATGGGCATTCGGTGTTACCCGGCTTCACCGGGCATCGGCTTGTTTCGCAGGCAGGCATCGCGCCCTTGCGCCTCACCATCTCTGGCAGGAGCTTCATGAGACGCAGATGATAGAGGGCAAGGTGGAAGCCCAGGAGGATTTTCAGATACTCCACCATCACCGATCTCGGGATGTGCGCCTTATACTGCATGAGCCGCAAGATGTCGTCGGCAAGCAAGTCAGCAGAACCAATGCAAAGGGGCGGCGTTGGGTTACGTGAACCCTTGACGGGAGCATCCTCCTTCATGTCATCCTTACCGAGACTGAGGAGAGCCTGGGTTTCAACATCAATGTTGATCCCAGAGTCCTGCTCATGGGTATTTGGATCGACCCCTTCAAAGAAGAACCGCTTCATGCTGCCCAGCGCCAGCTTTCCGAGGTCATTGCGGGCATGCCACAGCATCTCATAGAGATGTTCCGCCGAGCCGTAGTCACGGCAATGCTTGGGATTGCGGAATCGGTAGGTGAAGCCATGAAGCGGGCGGGGCGAAGCCACCTGCTGGTTGTGTTTGCCGCGATTTACCAGATCGAGAAGGTGACCTTCCAGCCATCCCCGAAGAATATCCGGGTGCTTGCTGAAGTCGCGAAAGCGGTCGGGCTGTTCCAGGATGTGTTCCTGGAAATCCTGAATGGTGGTGTTAGGCTTCGTCAGCCGACTGTCCTGCCCATTATGATAGATTCGGGCGAAGAGAGCGGTGAGTGTGCGTTCCAACTCGATGGATTTGAAATCCACGATAGTCACCTTCGGCAGCCTGAGGGCCGTATCTTTAGCTTTTTGCGGCATTGTATTCTACAGGATCTTCTGCTAGGGTGATATAGAGACTCGAATCCGGGCGGCGAGCCACGGAGTAGAACTCCCGGGTATTAGGAGTGAGGAGCACCTCCTGATAGGGGGCTGACCCGAGGATGTTTTTGAAGACTGCGAGCGACAGGTAGTAACCCTGCATCTCATCCACCGTGGGTCGGTAGCCGCGGTTCAGGCGGTCGAGCATTTCATACACGTCGAGATTGATGATAAGCTCCCCTTGTAAGCCCGTTTCCGGATTCAAATAGCGGAGGAGCAACGCACTGGGCGAATGCTCGATGTATTTCGATTCATGGGCAGCTTCCTGTGATACCAGGGAGAAATGGCGGGCATCGAAAACCCGGTAGCTGCGCAAAACACCCGATTCCACAGGGCGCACCTGGAGCGCGAGCTTTCCGCGCAGGCGGCTTGTGCGCGAAATACCCTCGCCGTGGTTGATCGCCTCGATGATTTTCAAGGAGGATGTAGCGGGGTCATGGTTGTTTTCGAGCAAGTCCAGCATCCTGCCCGCCGCATCGTATGGGATCAGTCGTCTCCAACTCTCGTCGCGAGCCTCGAAGAAATGGCGACGACGCAGCATCTCGACATAGCGCCGGTGGCGTTCCAGTCGCGCCGGATTCTCCCGTGATGTGTAGTCGAGCGGCAGATCGGCGTGAACGACCATTAGCAGATCCCGGTCATAGCGTTCCCGCTCATCGAAATCCATCAGGGCAGGAGCTGGATCCGGCGGATGGAAGTCGAAAGCACGATCCAGTTTCGGATCGTTGGTCTTCGCGACGTCGATTTCCTTGAGCAACCTCAGCAGGCGATCCTTGGGTTGGAAAACTCCGGCTGCCGCATAGCTGTTGAAGTAGTAGCCGCGCAGGAAATCCTCGCGCTTGCCCGACTGGTGCAGCTCGTGGATGGCATCGCAGTCGCGCGTTCCAGCGAGCATGAAGGCCAGTGCGGAGCGCAAGTCGCGCATGGTGATGTGCAGCTTTCCGCGCAAGGTCACCAAACGGTAGAGCAGCTCAAGCCGCTCGATCACTTGGGAACCCGCCGTGGGATTGGCAAAGGAGCGGGCGTTGTGGTGGACGTAGCACTTGTCCCTCAGATCGCAGTTCTGGCAGGCCTGCCAGAATTCCGGAGCGGTGAGCCGCCGAAGCAGATTGGCGAGAATCGATGGCTGCCCCTCGCGCGCCACCACACTGCGTAGGTTGAGATTCACCACGGCCACACCGTCTTCCGGGACAGCGGTGGAAAGCCCACGCTGGACGGCGGCGCGCAGGTGGCGGAATTCGGCACTAAATTGTTCCAGGAAATCAATCAGCCGTCCTTCGTTGATGGCGATGATGTGGGTTTCGCCATCCTGCCAGCCGGTGGCGTCGTCCCCGGCGAAGGGCTTGAAGAACTCCTTGAGCACCTGGTCGTTGACCTTGTCGCCCTCGTCCTGACTGCCGTCATAGTTCGTCAGGAACTTGTGGCCCTGCCACTCGAAACGAGAGCCGTTCCCGGAAGCGATAGGCTCCACCTTCTGACCGTTCTTCCGGACCAGTGCTTCTATCTGTTGGATGAAGGCGGTCTTTCCATCTCCCGCGTTGCCGCTGATGAGCACAAGGCGGAACTGCCCTTGCAATGTGGCGGGCTGCAACTCGCGATCCAGGGCGGTTTCCACATAGATGGCGCGGCCCATGTCATCCAAACCCCGCGTCCCGGCATTGGTCCGGGTACTCTGGCTGTAGAGCGTGAGCAGATAGGAAACGAAGGGATTCGTGTTGGGCTTTGCCTGTGGAAAAGAAGTATCCGGCACCGTCGGCGCACGCGGGATGACGGGTTTGCGAAGAGACGACTGCGCCTCGACCAATGCTTGGGCCAGTGCGGAGGCACTGACAAAGCGGTCTTTCTGGCGCGGTGCGATCGCCTTGAGAAGTAGCGCCACTAGACTCTCGGAAAATTCCTCACAACCGCTGATTTCGCGGGGATCTTTGGGAGCTTTTCCTGCTTGCGGTGTCTTTTCGATTTCCCACGGATAAGTGCCGGTTGCAGCCTCGTAGAGGGTTACACCCAGCGCGAAAATATCTCGGTCATAACGGTCCTGCGAATTGGCAGGGACTGCCGTGTCGTAGTCCGGCGGCAGATAACGGAGCGTGCCGCCACTCCGAGCGTTTGGATCTCCGTCCCGCACCGAGACATTGAAATCAATGATCTTCACTTGCCCCTGCGGCGTCCATAGCAGGTTGTCGGGCTTGATGTCTCCGTGGGAGACGCTGTTGCGGTGGCAGTGATCCAGCCCGTGGGCCACCTGGATGCCGAGACGCACCGCTTCCGCCAGCGAGAGCTTCCTCTGACGGATCAGGTCGAGCGCGGATTCGCCCTCCACGTATTCCATCAGGATGTAGGGGATGGTATCTCCTTCGAGGCAATCTCCATCGAACACACGCACCACGTTTTCATGGACCGGGAGCTTGGTAAGCACGCGGAACTCCTGCTTCATTCGTTCGCGGGTGGACGTGCGGTCCTGGGTGATGATCTTGAGGGCGCGAGTCTCGTCCGCGTTCGTATCCACCACTTTGTAAACCCGACCGAAACCGCCCTTGCCCAGCGGCTCTTCCACGAGGAAACGGTTCTTCAGCTCGAACTTCGCGGGCAGGTTGGTGTAGTCCACCGGCTCCAGCGTGCCGGCGCTTTCCTCGTCCTCGTCGGACGGAACGGCGGGGGGTGAAAAAAGCGCATGGTATCCTGCCAGTGCCGCTGCCGCATTCGGACGTGCGTCAGCATCGAAGCCGCAGAGCGACTCCAGCCACTCGTCAAATCCTTCGGGCATACCAGCGACCAGCGATCCGGCGCGCTCGGGAAAAACCTGGGTGGCGTTCATGCCATCCTCCAAGCTCTTGAAGGTGGGCTTGCCGGTGAACAGTTCGTAAAGCGTCGCTCCTGCCCCATAGACATCGGAAGCGGGGCTGGCCTTGGAAGCATCCTCCTTCAGCTCCGGAGCCAGGTAGGTGTGATCGATCACTTCCATCACCTCGCTGGCGATGGTCCTGTCGCGCGGTGCACCGGGGCGGGCGAAATCGAAGTCGATCAACTTGGCTTTCCCGTCGAGGCCAAGCAACACACTGTCCGGCGAAATCGCCCGATGGATCACGCCGTGCGCGTGACAGTGGGCCAGTGCGCCGAGCAGGTCTTCCGCCACCCGAAGCTTCTGATCCATGGTGAGCTGTTGTTGCGCCTTGGTGATGTGAACGCGAAGGGAACTGCCGGGTGTGTCGTTGAGCACCAGCACATAGCCGTCCTCCCGCTCGGTGGCGAAGAAATCGCGGGCGGCCGGAATGCAGGGATGCGGTGGCAGCTTCGTGAGTGCGGTGTAGGCGTTGGCGATGCGGCTGCGCTCCGCCTCCCGCTCCTCGGCCATCTTGTAGGGATCGGCGCGATAGAGCCGCAGGATGACTCTATCAGCGGTCTGGACCGTGGCGTTGCGGGCGCGAAATTCGGTGTAGAAATCATTGGCCGTGAGACGCTCTTCACACTGCCAGGAAAGGCCGAGACGAGGAAGCTGCTGACTCGGACGGGCATTTTTTCCGCTGAAGATTTCCAGGATTTTACCAAGAAAGGGCGATGTGGGTTGGCGGGTGAAGCGGACTTCCGGCAGACGCGAAGGGTCGCGGAGGTAGGAAAGAGCTTTCTCGATGTGAACTACACTGTCCCGATCCTTGCCTTCGGGATCACGCAAGACCGCGCTGGGGTTCGTGAGGATGACCAACGCCTCGCACCAAACGTGCCGGATTCCCTGAGTGGCCGGCGTTGCGGCATCGGCCAGAAAACCATGATACCTTCTCGCATGTTGACGCAGCTTGGCCAGGGGTGAAGCGAATGGCGTGCGGCCTTCCGGATGCCACTTGCTGCCGGCCACATGGATCTCTCCGTAGGTGGACTTCACATCCACGAGATAGACCGCATGTGGAGCCACCACCGCCAAGTCCACCTCGAACCACTGCCCACCCTCGCCCCGTAGTTCGAAGTTGTGGACGAGCCGGTAATCGTCCGAAAGACCGTCGCGCAACAGCGCGATCACCTGGCGTTCGGGATCGTTCTCTGGTTGTCCGATGGGAATGACTTGGGCCATGGCTATTTGTGGCGTTGCAGAATTTGACTCTCAACCAAATCGCGGGCTTTCGATTCTGCATTGATGGCCGCCGTTCTTTTTTCGGCAATGGATACAGCAAGGTCGCCCAGACGCTTGATCTCCTTGTCCGCAATATCGGGAACCAAAACTTTTCTGATATGATGAACGTCCAAGTGGGGGATCGATCCACCGAAACACCGTGCTTTTAATTGGCGCAGTCCGAATGGAGAGCGCAGTGCGAGGTATAGATAACCAGCGACTTGAGGGGTTGGGCAGTGAATCCGGATTGCATCCTCGGTGACAGCCGCATCAAGAACCCGACCAATCGCCTGATAAGCAGTTCCAATGATGCCATAGATCTGGCCAGACCGGGGAACCAACAGCGTTTCCGAGTGTACGCGGTATGGATCAACCCAAGTTCCTGCTGCAATCTGATACATGGGCTGTGGATCGGCATCTCCCAAAGTTCCGGTGCCGAAAAAATCCACACCCGAAGGATCATTGATTTCAATGCGCTTGAAACGAGCAGGTTCAATGATTGCCGAAGCAAAGGCTCCAACTGTCTTGCTTTTGACTTTTCCGGCTCGATAAGGGCGCAGTGCTTGCAAGTGATAAGGCCGGTGAAAGTTCGTGTCGAGTCGCCCTTCGAGCTGATTGCTCAAAACAGATCCTGTCAATTTTTGATCTGTCGATAGATCCGACTCATCAAGGCCACTTGTGCGGTGGTAATCCTGGAGGGCTTCACTGAAATTCACACTTGCCTCACTTCGCAGTCGGGCCGCTTCTTCGACTAGTATGTGGATCTCTTGCTCGGTGGCATCGCCGAAGCGAGGGACGGAAAGACCGGTGATGTGAGCGGGTTCGAGATGCTGGATAATCGCACCGTAGGTGCCGGATGTGATCAGTGGTACGCCGAACTTGCTACTCAGGAATGCATAGAGGTAGCCGGGAGGAATTTGCTGTTCATCTGGAACCACACGCAACACATCCTCCGAAACCGCTAGCCCATCCATTTCCGGACGGCAGTATGCCATTTTGCCAATCGTGCCGGAGCGGGTAATCAGCGTCCAGCTTTTGCGAACTATGAAAGCTGGTGTAGATGCAACCTGAGATCTCGAAATGAATGGCAGTTCCGAAAAGTCTGCTCTCTGCAGTTGTCCGGCACCGAGAAACCGAACGCCGTATTCTGGTTCATCTACCCATTGCCGACTCTCACGACCGGCATGATAGATCGCGTTCGTTACACTGCCCAGCGAATCCTTCCTCACCGGCAGTTCCTCTAGCAGGATCTCCGTTTCAATCGCTCCGCCGAGGTAAGGCGAGCAATCAAGGCGGAAGCCGCCCTTGGCCAGCCAGGTGCTCTTGATGGTTGAGAGTTTCACGCCGCACCTCCTTCCGTTGGTGGAAACCAAGCTCTCAGCGTATCCCGGAAGCGATGAAACCCTGGTTCGGAGCAACGATCCAGCGAGCGGGAGCTGACCGCCGAGAACACATTGGCAAAAGTTCTGCGGCTGCTCTTCTTCTTGATTTCGCCAAGCTTTGAGGCTCGTAGCGTTGCCATTTTCAGCGCATGCGGTTTGGGTTCGTTCGCATTCCAAAGATTCTCTTCAACGAGCCGTTTTTTGAGGTCGCCGTAGTCCTTCCATCCGAACGCTTTGGCAATGTGATCGGAATCCATCCACAGCCATGCCTCCAGCATCGGCTGGATCACGATCACTTCAAACCGCTCGCGGTCCCATCCGGCGGCGAGCATGTTCTTTTCAATATCACTTTCGATGACTGCGGCTCCGGGAGTGTCGCCGAACCATTCGTCGAGCATGATGATTGCGCGCTCGTGGGTGGCTTGAAATGGGGCGAGATGGACATGGGCGTATTTCCACACTGCTTGATCGTTAGCTCCGGGCACCTTTAGGAAATCGCGTTCGCTATTGGGGTCCAAAGCGAAGGGGGCACAACCCAATGCGTAGTGCCACGGATCGCGCCGGAAGTAGCCTTTCAGCCCTTCGACCATCGCGTTGTCGGCCATGTGAATGACAAGTGGTCGCTTCATAGGACTCCGGCGCTGTGAAGGGTTCCGAGATCAGGCATGCCTTTCCAATGGGCAAGCAGGTCGTGTTGATCGCCGCGCTGGATTTGCACCGCGCCATTTTCCGTGTAGGAGAGGCAGAAAAGATTGGGGAGATCCGTCACGGCAACAACAATCGGGGAATGCGAAGTGACCCAGACTTGGGATTTTTCCATGACAGTGAACATTTCCAGCACCGCCTCGATGGCCTTCGGGTGGATGCCGTTTTCCGGTTCCTCGATGGCGACAAACGCTGGCACGTTTTCAAGATAGGGAAGGATCGTGTAGGCGAGCACAAACAGAGTGCCATCCGAGAGTCCATGTCCGGCAACAGTGATGCCATTGCAATAGGTTGCGCGGAGGTAGGCAAAGCCGTCATCCTCGCGTTGTTTGGCCTCCACCTTGGAGAAGTATGGCAAGGCGCTGGCCACATGCTGGTTCCATTCCTCGAAGCCATCGGGATTGGATTCCGCAAAGCGAAGGATCGACCACGCCAGCGTGGACGCGTCGGGGGCGACGTTAAACTCTTGGCCGGGTGATGGTTGTGCTGTCCTGAGTGCGGCGAGCGATGGCTGGTAAAGGACAGTCCCTCTGCTGAGGAAGTTCCTAAGCCAGACCGCAGCGGGATAGCGTTCTTCATCGGGAGGAACGAAGGATAGCGCGGGAGCGAGGACGGGCGCATCAAAAACCACAGGGTCAGGCTTCGGACCACGAAGCATCTGTTCCCTGTGGAGAGATACCCTGCCGCCTCGGTCGCGGGAAAGTACGTTTCTGATTCGGCTGGCTTTTGGCAGGTTCGTATCGCCCCAAAGACTGTCCGGCAGATCCTCTTCATCAGGCCGTTCGTTGAATAGAATCAAGGCTTCTGCTGAGAGAGCGAGAGAACTGCCATCGACGCCGAACGCCAGTTCATAGCGCGCATATTTCGCAGCGGATTTGGTTTCCACATGCGCAGGGAGTTCAACTTCGATGGCAAGGCCGAACCAAACCCCAGCCCGATTAAAGACAAGATCCTGCGCGCCGTCGGCGCGCGGGCGCGGATGAGACGGGGTGGGAGTGAAGAAAGCACCGTGGATGCTTTGCTTCTGAAGCATTTCGGCGATAAGGACAGGGATGTCCACCAGCGTGGACTTACCCGCTCCATTGCGCCCCACAAGCACGGCGTAAGAACCGATGGGGATATTCAGCCGCTCGAAACAGCGGTAGCGGTAAGCTTCGATGCGAGTGATCATGATCCGGGTTCAGGGTTTTTGCGGCGGAACTCTTCGTAGGCATTGCCAATAACGGGAAAGTCGTCGTCGATCTCTGGCTCGACGATCTTGCGGTCGCGGGTAATGGTTTCGCCGTTGATCTTGACGCGTTCGGTTAGGACTTTGGTGACGAGCTTCTCCGTGCCGTCGGGATTGCGTTTGTAGAGCGTATTGCCCCGGCGATCCACCCCGGCTTTTTCCGCGACAGCCATGAAGATCGGATATTCCTTCGCGTGTCCTTGGGCCTCTGCGAACATTTCCGCTTCGGTTTTCTTCTTGAGGAACAACAAGCTGGTGAGAATGCCGACATTGGCCTCGACGATGAAGGCTTCGACAGGCACCTCGACACAGGCGAGCACCCAACAATGTTTGAGCATCCAGCGGCGGACCGGTTCGTCGCCGGGATTTCCGAGGATGCCGTTGGGCAGAACGATGCCCATTCGGCCGCCGGGTTTCAGCCACTTCACTGCCTGGGAGATAAAGAGAATTTCAGGTGCGACCGCGTTATGGCGGTTGGTCTGCTCTTCCCATTCGCCCTGCTTGTTTTTCGTCCAGCGAACGGCCAGCGGGTTATTGTCGAGGATGGCCGGCTCGGTGATTGGGATTTCGGAGCCGAAGGGTGGATTCGTCATCAGGACATCCACGGAGCCGTAGGGGATCTGTCGCTTCGCGGGATCGTTCCCGGCAAGGTGGCTGTTAGGAAACGCGAGAGAATCCATGTGAAAAATATTGCCCTCCACATTGGCGGCCATCAGCACGTTCATGGTGGCGGCCCGCACCAAGAATGGATCGAAGTCCGCGCCGAAAAGTTTGTTTCGCGCATAGTCCTGGAGGCGGTCAAGGATTGTCTCGATGGTCTTGTCGCCGGTTTCCCGCTTGTATTCGGCCCTGAACCGCCGGAGTTGGTGCGCTAGGGTGGCAACCAGGAAGCCGCCAGTGCCGCAGGCGATGTCAGCAGCCACCTCGTGTGGTTTGGGATCGAGAATGCGCACCACCAGATCGACCGCCCGGCGTGGAGTAAAATACTGACCGCGGTCGCCGCGGAGGTTGGCCCCGACGATTTCCTGATAGGCCGCACCTTTCGCATCCACATCGGAGCGGGTGAAATTGTAACGAGCCAACTCGACAACCATGTAAGCGAGCGCACGGTCGGAAAGCGTGATCTCATCGCTCGCCCGGAAGAGCGTGGGATACTGCCGCTTCACCGCTTCGAACAACGGCTTGATCCGGGCCTTGATTTTCATGCGCCCCTCATCGTCGAAGGGTTCAGTTGCTTCGGCGTAGAACTGCCGCTTTTCGTTGCGGTTGTTCTTCTCGTCCCACATTTTGGCGAAAATCAGGTAGAGGAACTGCCAGAAAGCGGCGTCCTTGGGCATGCCTTCGTTGCCGTGGATGAAGTTGTGGCAGCGCTGGAATGCACGGCGCAGACCGCTTTCCTCGCCAGGACGCCCGACGATTTCCGGATGCTTGTCCGGCGTGGTCATCGTGCCATCCGCCATCGGCCAGTCGCCGTGAGGCAAAAACTCGAAGGAAAAGCGCTTTTTGATGCGGCGGTAGAAGAACCGTTCCAGGCCGTTCGTCCAAAGCCCCCACTCGCAGGAGGCCACCGCCTGCATGAAGAGTTTCAATTCATCGAGATCACTCGCCGCCTGTTTGAAGTCGCGAATCTTTACCACGCCCTTCCTGCCCGTGTTCGGAGCGGGACGGCAGACCACCACACGAACAATGTTGGCTTCCTCGTGCTCCTTGCCCGCTTCAAAAATTGCGATGTCCACCTTCTTGCTCTTGCCGTCCACTTTGATGCGGTAGTCCACAGCCATCGATTCCGGCGCGATCTCATATTCAAAGATGAGCTGGCGGGCCACCTCTTGGCGGATCCTTTCTTTCGGGGTGTCCTTCACCGGTAGCCCTGTGATGAAGTCCATGATTTCCCCTGTCTTCAGGGGCGTGTCGGCTTCGGGTTTGGATTTCTTAGGCATTGGCTCAGTTAATAAAGATAAAGCGTTGGGGTGGGACGAATACGGGGGCAGGGTGTATAATCTTGAGTAGTTTTGTCAGGAGTCTCGAATTCGATCTGTTGTTGATAGCGGTAGTGTTCAATAATTCATGTTCGTCGGACAGAGAATCCCACCATTTCAGCCGGATCAATATCGTCATGATAGGTGAATGGCGAGTCTTCATCGGGCCTGTCGGCGATTTCGTCATCTTCGATGGTCTTCACCTGACGTCGGCCGATTTTGTCGTTGACGGTGAATTTGATCCCCCAACCGTCCTCAAACTCGTGGAAGGGGTCGTCGGACAATGGCATTACACAGGTCTTGAGGAAAATGCGGACATCGGAAATCGCCTTGCGGTCATTCACGTCGCGGCGGCTTTGGGTCAGCCGCTTGCCCATTCCAAGGTCGCCGAGGATCTGGAGCAGCCGGGTTGGGTGCCTGCCATGCCGTAGCCTGATGTTCATATCGGCCCATGGCCGGGTGCGTTCCTCCCCGTGAATCCAGCAGCGCAGGCCTTCGAGCTCGATGGACAGCATGAGATCTTTCCAGCTCCAGTCTGCCTTTGGCGTAAACATCGGCGGCACGGTTCTCTTGTCCGCCCCACGGATTTTGCTCCGGGCTGGGGCGATAGATAGCTTTTCGAGTTCTTTGGCTGAATTGAGAACGATGATGCGAACATCATATTTCGCGGCAAGTGCGCTCACGTCCTGGGTGAATCCGCCACGAGTGGGGAGAAGCAGAATCGAGGACTCAACATCGCGGATCGCCGATTTGATCGTTGTCTCACGGGGATTGAGGTTGGGGACGAACAAATGGACAGGCCGGGGATCGCCCGGATCGACGTCGAACGATCCGATCTCATGGACAGCATCCTGACGCCATTTCGGTTGCTCCGCGGGCGTGAATCCCAATTTCCTGCCAAGGAAGTCGGCGATCCCCTTCAAGTTGGGGACGAGTCGAACGCAGTCTTCACGTTTGAACCCGAGCGGCGGTCGGTGCGAGGGGATTTCCTGGCTGAATCCGAGAAAACTGCCGTCCTCTTGCGGCTCCAGTTCGAGGATTTGTCCGGGCCATTCCGGATCTTCGATGGAATAAGCCAAGTCCGATGCACGCAACATCGGCTGGCACTCGGCAAACTCATCGCCAAGTTCCTTCTGCCATGATGCCCGGACCGCCCCGAGCCGGCCGAGTTGGTCAAGACATTGCCAGAAACGCATCATGCTCGTGGTGTCGGTTGAATTTGCAGGCGTCCATCCACTTGCGGACGTTGGGGTCGTGGATGTCACCTTGGATTTTGTCGTCTTCCGGGGAAATCATGAGAGCAAGCACCCGGCGTTCCCATGCGAGGTGGATCGAGAACGAGGCTTTCACCAGATCGAAATCCCTCATGTATTCGTGACCCCTCAATTCGAGCTCCTGATAGACGTCGTGAGAGTGATGCATCGTGATGCTGGTCGTCCCTTTCCGCCGCAGGATCAGCTTGCGCAGCCGTGAAGCGGCAACCGTTTCCAGTTCGGGACGGATCAGGCAATCCCTGCCGATGCGGAGCGGGTCCAAGGTGAAGCGTCGTGATGGTTTCAGGATATTAACATCGCCGAACAGGTGCTTGGAAAAGACCTGCCGATAGGTGTTTTTTACCTCATCGCTGCGGCCGGAAACCAGCAGTTCGCCGGTGTGAGTGTCGAAAAATCCGACGTCATGTTTCACCGGTCGGAGCGCCTTGACGTCGCGGCGGTGGTCATCATCGAAGACCTCGATCCTCTTGACCCGTTCGCCATGGCGGATGAGCAAAGCGTAGCCCGCCGCCTCGGGAAAGGCCATCACCTCACAGATCGGAATATCGAAGAGGTCCGAGCAACCGAATTCCAGTTCCTTGGCGATTGCCTGGCAGACGTCACGAGTCAGTTCGCTGGATTTTTGGATAATTTCGGGACGAAACGACTTCATCGTCCGATCCCGTTTGAGGCTGAACTTGGTGTAGATGCGCTGGATCGCCTTGGCATCGAGAATCCATACTTTCAGCACGATGTCACCGACCGTGTCGCCCTTTTCTTGGACTTTTTTGACGAGATCCGGCACCACCACGCGGAGTTCGTCGATACCCGGACCCGAGGTGAGCATTTCAAGCAAGTCCACAGCAG
>Ga0315904_10003234_pt1 | contig 24224 bp, 16 predicted proteins | sample LakEriMetagenome_6_FD_203529 | JGI IMG/M metagenome (GOLD analysis project Ga0315904, IMG submission 203529) | Freshwater fungal communities from buoy surface, Lake Erie, Ohio, United States - Buoy 12 MA120 | ecosystem: Environmental > Aquatic > Freshwater > Lake | place: USA: Lake Erie, Ohio... | reverse complement strand
CACGCTGCTGCCGCCAACCCCTTCAAACCAGCGGGCCCGAGCAGGTTTGGTCGAGCAGGTGCACGCCGATCCGCTGCCGGAGTTGCCCGCCGTTGAGCATTTCGAGGGTCGTCCCCCGGATGTCTCGGGCCAGCCGGAAAAGCAGAGTTTTCGACCCAGGATGTCTCGCCGTGGCAGGGGGTCCGGTGGCCAGGGCATGGTCGAACTCCTGGTTGCCGCGCCTGTGGTGCTCTTCGCAGGCCTGGTTATTTTGCAGGTGGTCTTGCTGATGCAGGCCAGGCAGGCGCTTCGGCTCGGTGTTCTGGAGGCCGCGCGCGCGGCCAGTGTGGCGCATGCCGATCCTCAGGCCGCGATGCAGGGTCTGGCCCGCGGATTGGCCCCGTGGTGGGCAGGGGCTGAACAGACTCAAGACGCGCTGATAGCCCCAGTGCGCACCCAGATTCACCTGACCCAGGCCTTGGCGTCGGGGCGTTTGCGGATCACTCAGCTGGCTCCAACCGAGGCTGCGTTTATCGATTGGGCTGTTCCGGCAACTAACGAGGAAGGTCAGCTTCTTTCCGGGCAACGCGAGATTCCCAATGACGCACTGCGGATCCGTTCGACCGAGACTCAGCCCCAGACCGCCCTGACCGGACTGCGCAATGGGCAACCGATCGGGGCGCGCTCGGGCCAGACTCTGCTCCAGGCCAATGTGCTCAAGCTGCAGGTCGACTATGTGGTGCCCATGCGAGTCCCGCTCGCGGGCCAGGCCATTGCCCTGCTGGCGCGCACCTGGCAAAGCGATCCTGGTCTGAGACTGATGTCCAGCGCGCAGGGCGTTCCGGTGCGGGTCAGTGTTGCAGCCCGAATGCAAACTCCCGCACGACATGCAGGCGCGGTCTCCGGCTAGACTTTCCTTATGGCCTCCCTGACTGCTTCCTCAAGCCTTACGCACGCCTGGCGCGCGGCAGCACTTCGCCTGCTCGCGATCGCTCTCGTGCTGGCTATCGGATTTCATGAGACCTGGGCGGCCATGTTCCAGGTCTGGATGCAATCCGAAACCTACGGACATGGCCTGGTGGTCGCTCCCATCAGCGCATGGTTGCTCTGGCGGATTCGAGATCGGTGGCTGGCGGTGACGCCGGGCATGTCGTGGTGGGGTCTGCCGCTGGTCGTGCTGGGCAGTGCGGGCTGGCTGGTCGCCGAGCTTGCCAAGGTCAATGTGGCGGCTCAGTACGGTCTGTTGATGATCCTGTGGGGCCTGACCTGGACGGCCTTGGGCTCAGCCGTGGTTCGACTCATGCTCTTTCCTCTGGCCTTCCTCTTCTTCATGGTCCCGGCCGGTGATTCACTCAACGCCCCACTCATGGAGGCCACCGCAACGGCCACCATCGCGGCACTCAGGGCCGTCGGGCTACCGGTCTATCGAGAAGGCATGCTGTTTACTCTGCCCACCGGCAGCTGGTCGGTGGTTGAGGCCTGCAGCGGCCTGCGCTACGTGCTGGCAGCAGCCATGCTGGGTGCACTTTTTTCGTACCTGAACTTTCGCTCCTGGCGGCTCCGGGTTTCCTTTTTCGTGGCTGCCATCGTGCTGGCACTGGTCGGTAACTGGGCCCGCGCCTGGCTGGTGGTCATGATCGGTCACCTGAGTGAGATGCGCTATGGCACGGGCGAGGACCATGTCTGGTATGGCTGGGCTTTCTTCGGAGTGGTGATGGGGGGGCTGTTCTGGATGGGAGGGCGCTGGAAAGATCCGACAGCTTCAGCATTGCCGGCGCCCAATGAAAGCCTTGGGCTGCAGGGCGTTCCTATCCTGGCACGCCCCTCAGCGGCCGTGTTGGCTATCGCTGCTGTTCTGGTTGCCCTGGTACCAGCACTTGAGCGGCAACTGACTCGCGTCACACCGCGTGAAGGGCTGCGGATCAAGATCGAGTCGGCTGTGGGCCCATTGGAGTCCGGTGATCTGCTTGCCCCTCCCCAAATCGAGGGCGCACGCGAAATCGTCAGCGGCCGTTTGAAGGTTGACGTGACAGATTCAACAGATCTGATGGAGTTCACCACCGCGTACTTTGCTGCGCAATCTGAAGGTCGGGAAATGATTGCGTGGAGCAACAGTCCTGTGCCAGACAGAAGAAGCCATCGATGGTCCGTGGTCAGCGCGAAGTCGCTTGATTCGCAGGAAACGGGTCTGTCGCATGGCGTTCAGGAGCGCCTCCTTGCCATCGGCAAGGAGCGTCGACTGATGTGGTCCTGGTACGACATCGGAGGGCGTCAGGCGTCTTCAGACCCGGGCGGCAAGTTGCTGACCGCCCTGGCGCTGGCTCGCGGGCGAGGGGATCACTCCTGTTGGCAGATCGTCAGCATGGCGGTCGATGTAGCCGGAACAGGCTCGGCGCAAGCGGCCGCTTTGCAAGAAGCTCGACGAAGTCTGGCCGGGGTCGGCCGAAAGTTGCCGTGTCTCTAGACCGAAGGCGCAGACCCTGACGTACGCCATCGATCCCTGAAGCTGCGTACCCGGTCTTCGACGCAGAATTTCAACCGTGGCCTTTGCAAGACCAGCCAGATCAGCTCGGACTCTTGATTGGCCAGTTGTCGCTTGTATTGACTGTCCCCCGCCATGAAGTCATAGATCTCAATGCCTTCTTCAAGGCACTGATCCATGACCATCTGATGGGCGACCAGGCCGGCACGCATTGCGGGGTCGAGATTCGGATCCCAGGCACCAAGATAAAACGCTTCGGTCGAGTCCCATCTGAAGTTGTAAAGCCAGGCAACGACACGGGCACCCGCCGACAGTCGCCAGATCCGAATATGACGGTCTGCAAAAGCAGACCGGATCAGCGTCTGATGAAAATGAATGAAAGCCGGATTTTGAAAGCCGCTGGTACCGATTCGGCCTGGTTGGGCACCCCATCGTTGACGATGCCAGGGCTCGATTGCCTCAAACCAGGTCAGCGCTTCCTGCGCGCTTCGGGCGCAGTCCAGTTGGACTGGTCCGTGGGTTGATTCCATCAGACGGCGCGATCGTCTGATCTGCGATCGTGTATTCGCTGATAACCCACCAAGGACTGTGCCTTGAGAGCGGTCGGCAAGCAGGTTTCTTGCGAAACTTGGGCGCTGGTCAAATACACGCGCCTTCAAACCGTATTCTTCGGCAATTCTGCAGGCCAGCGTCGAATCGGATTTTTTCAAGCCAGCCAGGCGAAGTTCATCCCATGCCGAATCTCGGGACAGCTGATTGAGAAGATCGTTGAGCAGATCGGCGAATGAAGCGCCAGAAGTTCCTGAAAAACCGTTGTACTCGATGAAGACCTGGTCCCATGCGGGATCGAGTGATTGGTTCAAGGCGATGACATTGCTGCCGATCAGGCCTGCGTGCCGTCTCAGACTGCGGCGCCCGAGCAGGCAGAGAGCCTTTCTGCCCTCCCGGTCTTGTATGCGCATAGCCTTCCAGCCGAGTCGATGCGGCCAGCATTTCTGGCTGACGTCCAGCCAGTGCATGGAGGTGAAAAGACTCATGAGCTCGCAGCAGCGTGCGTCCTAATTCCCTGAGTGTGTGACAAATCGCTCAGATTTTCATCGACCGTTTGGCAGATGGCTCAGGCGTGTTCTGCCAAAGCCAGTCAATTCGGCGGAAAATCAGGTTTTCTCTGTTTCAGGATAACCCTCGGGCGCTACAACGCCGCATCGAGTGAAAGGCATGGCCAGGCTACTCCATGTATTTCCGTCCTTCAGCCTCGGGGGCTCTCAAGCCCGCCTGGTGGCTTTGATCAATGCAGATCCGCTTTCGGATGAGCATGTGATCGTGAGTCTGAATGGCGAGTTTTCTGCACTGGACCTCATCGAAGCAGGGGCTTGTGTTCGATGCGTTGATGGCCGTGCGCTCATGAGAGGCAGGCTGCGCTGGAAGTCCATCCGTCGGTGGATAAGGCAGGAGAAACCGGATCGCCTGCTGACCTACAACTGGGGCGCCTCAGACTGGGCGATCGCTGCGCTGGGAACAGGCATTGCACATGTCGCAGTGGAGGATGGCTTTGGTCCTGAAGAGGCTGTGCGTCGATTTGCGAGACGATCGCTCACGAGGCGTCTGGTTTTTGGGCGCGGTGGTTCGGTCATGGTGGTGCCATCACACACGTTGGAGTCGATTGCCCTTGATGAATGGCAGATTCCGCCCGATCGACTGGTCTACATTCCCAACGGCGTCGATCCGGCACGGTTCAAGGCTTTGCCTTCGCGATTCAATGCCTCGCCTTCACAATCCGGTGCATCTCAATCGACCCCTTCATCAGGGGTCAAGCGAAGTGAAGGCGATGATTGGGTTATCGGCACGCTCGCTGGACTGCGCCCCGAAAAGCGCCTTGATCGACTGATTGACGCATTGGCGCTGGTGCGCGCCCACAGGCCCGTCCGGTTGAAGATTGGCGGGGCAGGTGCATTGGAGCAGACGCTTCGAGAGCAATGTATCCGAGCAGGCGTTCAGGAGGCCGTTGAATTTGTCGGTTTCGTGAAGGACGCGCCGTCATTTTTGCAGACGATCGATGTCTTCGTGCTTTCGTCCGATACCGAACAGTTGCCGATCTCGATGATCGAGGCGATGTTGAGCGGTTTGCCGGTGATTGCGACCGATGTCGGAGATATTCGTCAGAGCTTGCCCCGGGTGCAGGCAGAAGGGGTTGTGCCCGCGACCGTCGAAGATCTGGCGAGCGGACTGCATTCCTTGCTCGAGCATCCAGAACGAATGACCTCCTGGGGTGTTGCCAACCGGGCGTTTGCGATCGAGCGTTTTTCCTTTCAGTCGATGGTTCATGCCTGGCGGCGGATTTTTGATGGCGAGGGGGCAGGGAAAGTCGAAGCGACCCAAACGCTCGATGCACGCCTAGCAGGGAATTCGAAGACCGCTTCTGCATCGACCCGGGTCCTTGTCTATTCAAGCCTCTTTCCCTCGGCGGCGGCGCCGCAGGCTGGGATTTTCATCAAGGAGCGGATGTTTCGCGTGGCACAGCATGTGCCCCTGGTGGTGGTAGCGCCGCAGCCCTGGTCGCCCTTCGATTGGCTTATTCGGATCGTCAAACCGAACTTCAGGCCGGTTGGCGCTGCGCAAGAGTTTATGGAGGGTATCCCGGTCTATCGGCCTCGTTTTTTCAGCCTTCCTGCGCTGCTCAAAGGTTTGGACGGACGCCTGATGGCCAAGGGTAGTGCGCGGCAGGTCAAACGTTTGGTGCGCGACTTCAAACCCACCGTGCTGGATGCCCACTTCGTTTACCCGGACGGATACGCGGCCAGTCTGCTCGCACGCAGGCATGGTTTGCCGCTGACCATCACCTTGCGAGGCAGCAAGGATGAGTGGCTGATTGGCACTGCGCGAGAGCCGGCAATGCGAGAAGCCTTGACTCAAGCACAACGCATCTTTGCTGTATCAGACGCCCTCAAGCGTGATGTGGGTCTCAAGCTGGGACAGCCAGAGCGCAAGATTCAGGTGGTACGCAATGGCGTCGATCTGGAGCGCTTCTATCCTGCCGATAAGACCGAGGCGAGAAAGCGGTTTGGACTGGATGAGAGGAACCGGGTGATCGTGAGTGCGGGCTGGCTGATTGAGCGCAAAGGCTTTCATCGGCTGATTCCGGTATTTGCTGAAGTGCACCGTTCCTGCCCGGAGGCCAGACTTTTGATCGTGGGCTCAGGAACAACCCAGGAAGATCGAGCCCCGTCCTTGCGGGTCTTGGCTCGCCAGTGCGGTGTGGAGGCTCAGGTCGTCTTTGCGGGTGCGATACCTCCCGATGAGATGCGCTGGTGCTACAGCGCAGGCGACGTGTTCGCACTGGCCACTTCGCACGAAGGATGGGCCAACGTCTTTCTCGAGGCCATGGCCTGCGGTCTGCCCGTCGTGACGACTGATGTGGGCGGCAATGCGCAGGTGGTCAGTCGATCGGAGGTGGGTCTGGTGGTGCCCTATTGGAATGCGGTTGCATTCGGTAGGTCCCTCAATGAGTTTCTGCACCGTGCATGGGATCGGAGGGCGATCCGGGATTACGCAATGCAGAACGGGTGGGCGTCTCCGGTGAATGAACTTCTCGTCGCTTTCAATGACATGAGGCCCGATTGAAGATCCTTTTTCATCATCGCATTCGCTCGCAAGACGGGCAGTACGTTCATCTTCGGGAGATGGTGGAGGCTTTCAGCGCTCTGGGGCACGACGTACGCCTGGTGGGGCCGAAAATTTCCGAGCGCAATGCCTTCGGAAAGGGCGGGAGCACCACCGCCTGGGTCCGCCGTACTCTGCCTGCCTGGGTGGGCGAGTGTGTTGAACTGACTTACGCGATATGGGCGGCAGTTCGCCTGTTCTCGAGGCTGCTGATCGACAGGCCCGCATTTGTTTATGAGCGATTCAACCTTTTCTCGCCTGCTGGTGTGATCGTCTGTCGTTGGTTGAGCGTTCCACTGGTTCTGGAAATCAACTCACCACTCTACGAAGAGCGTGATTCCAACGGTGGCGTTGGGCTCAAAAGCATTGCTGAATGGTCACAGCGCTTTACATGGCGATGGGCCAGCCTGTGTTGCCCAGTGTCGGCCGTGCTTGGACACATTGTTCATGCCGCCGGGGTGCCTTGCGAGCGTATTTTGGTGCGTCACAACGGGATTGATCCGACGCGGTTCAATACCCAACTGGATCGGGTTGAGGCAAGAAAACGGCGTGGCCTGCAAGGTCGATGCGTTTTGGGTTTCATTGGCTTTCTGAGGGAGTGGCATCGCGTAGACCGGATTGTCAATGTGATGGCGCAACGTGAATTGCCTGTTGAAACGCATTTGGTGATCGCAGGGGATGGTCCTGCGCTGGAGGGTCTGAAGGCGCAGGTTGTTCGCTGCGGACTCCAGGATCGGGTGACCTTCCTGGGCCTGGTGCATTGGAGTGAGGTGCCCGATCTACTCGCCTGTTTCGATATCGCCTTGCAGCCCGCAGTGACGCCCTACGCGTCGCCCCTCAAGCTGATTGAGTACCTTGCATGCGGGTTGGCGATCCTGGCTCCGGATCAGGACAACATCCGTGAACTGATTGTTCATGGCGAAAATGGATGGATTTTCGATGCTGCCTCAAGCGAGTCGCTGGCTGCAGAACTTCGGATTCTGTGCGACGACCCGGCTCTCAGGGACCGTTTGGGTCGGGGTGCCCAGGATACGGTGGATGCTTTGGGACTGACCTGGCGGCACAATGCGCAGGCGGTGATCGACTGCTTGGCGCAACGAGGACAGGTTCAGCAATGAAGATTCTGTTCGTCTGTCATCGCTTTCCCTATCCGGCCGATGGCGGGGGCAAGATTCGCGCGCTGAAGATGATCGAGCATTTACAGCGAGAACATGACGTACACGTTTTCTCGATGACGCGCGATTCGAACGAGCGTGAGGGGCAACGACAATTAACCCTGCAGGTTGCAGGTTGCACAGCGCCGGCGGTGAGCCAGTTCGAAACCCTCTGCTCGCTGTTGATGGGTTGGGTGACGGGAAAGTCTGCCTCTGAAGCCTATTTTTGCCCCCCTTCGGTTAGAACCGCCATGAGGCGCCTTCTGGATAGTCAGCCTTTTGATATGGTTGTTGCGCATTGCTCGTCGATCGGGCCTTTGATTGTGTCCGCTAAAGCGCCCAGGCTCCTGGATTTTTGTGACATGGACTCCATGAAATGGTCGTTGTTCGCAGGCCAGGGCAGAGGTCTGATGCGATGGGTTCATCTCCGGGAGTCCAAAGCAGTCCGACAGCTTGAGAAAACCCTCGCTGTCCGATTGGACGCCTGTACAACTGCCACACCAGCCGAATTAAAGATCCTGGAGGACATTGCGCCTGAGGCTGCGCAGACGGGTTGGTTTGGCAACGGCGTTGACTCGCGATACTTCTCGCCCATTGAGAGAGGGTATGACCCGATGCAACTGTGCTTCGTCGGCAGAATGGACTACCTGCCGAATATCGACTGTGTTGAGTGGTTCGTGCAGAACTGCTGGTCATCGATTCGAGCCAAGCATCCAGGAGCCCGATTTGTCATCATCGGTGCGGCGCCAACAGAGCGGGTCAAGGCACTTTCCGAGATTGAGGGTATTGAAGTCACAGGCACAGTACCGGACGTTCGCCCGCATCTGGGCCGGTCTGTGGCCATGGTTGCCCCCTTACGAATTGCGCGCGGCGTTCAGAACAAGCTGCTTGAGGCCATGGCCATGGGAGTACCGGTCGTGACCTCACGTCAATGCGCAGAGGCGCTGGATCCCGATGTGTCTTCTTGTGTGATGAAGGCCGACAAAGCGGAAGAAGTCACGCTGGCCTGCCTCACGCTGATCGACAATGCAATGGTGCGACGCGAGCGCTCAGTAATCGGACGCAAACTGGTGCGAACGAGATCGAGTTGGGGCGCGAATTTGCGACGCCTTGATGATTTGCTTTGGGATCTGGTCAGCATGAATCCGATCCAGAAGGGGGTGTGATGCGTGATCTTTTTCTGTTGGTGGTACTTGCTGCTGCCATGCCCTTCGCCCTGGCGCGCCCAGTGCTGGCGGCTGGCATTTATATCGTCATCAGTGTCGGCAGCATTCACAAGCTCGCCTATGGATTCGCAGCGGACTTCCCCTGGGCTGCAACCTACTCGGGCGTCTTGCTGGTGTCCGTGATTTTCAACGAACGTGCAAGCCTTTTAGAGGGTCTCAGGCGCTATGCGAAGTTTCTGCCCTTGCTGGTGGTGGTCGCCATTTCCAGCCTGTTGCACATCGAGCAGCCTTGGACGGTGGATCGATTCCTCTATTTCCTTAAGATTCAAGTCGCTCTGGTGCTGATCCTCGCAGTGATCAGATCGCGTCAGGATCTGCTCTGGATTCTGGCAGCACTGGTTGCAAGTATCTCGTTTCATGCAGCAAAGGGGGCCAGGCTGGTCCTGACAGAATTCACCAGCAAGGGGATTTCCGGCCCGCCGGACAGCATGATTGGCGACAACAACCACTATGCGACCGCTTTGGTGATGTGTCTGCCCTTGCTCGCGTTCTTCGCTCTACAGGCCAGGCAGCAATGGGCAAAGGTAGGGATCTGGGGGGTTTTCGTAGCCTGTCTGATGGTGGTCCTTGGCACCTGGTCGCGTGGCGGGCTGGTGGCTCTCACCGCAGTAGGCCTGCTTGCTACGCTCATGCACAAAACCCACCGCTGGCGTGTTCTGGCCATTGCACTGCCAGCCGCGGCACTCATTTGGGGGGCGTTGCCAGAACAATTCCACGAGCGCATGGACACAATCTCCGACTATCGGGATGACGCGTCCGTTCAGGGGCGGTTTCAGGCCTGGGAGACAGCTGCTTCTCTGGCAAGCTCGGAGTCGTTTGGCGGAGGTTTTGACCACTACCTCGATCCGTTGCGCTGGGCGCAGCATGCTCCGGAGGGTAGTACGCCCAAGGCAGCCCACAGCATCTACTTCCAGGTGCTGGGCGATCATGGGTATCCGGGGCTTATTGCTCTCGCCTTGCTGTTGGTTTGGGCTCTGAAAACTGCCTGGAGCAGTCCTGTGACAGGCGCGGAGATTCAGGGCAAGCCCCGACTGAGTCATTACATGATGCTCTCGCTGTCGGGGATCCTCATCGGCGGGGCCTTTCTGAGTCTGGCTTACTGGGAGGGCTTCTACATGCTTCTGGGCTGCATGTTTTGCCTGGATGCGCCTGAATTCGCCCCCGCGTTTGCCGGCCAATCTGAATCTTCGTCCACTGGTCGGGTATCACTCAAGACCTGAAGGCCTTAGGCCGATGCCTCGAACAACCCACCCGTACGGGTGTTGTTCGAATGCATCCTGCCGAGGCCCTTCATGGTCAAGAGTACAAGTCGCTTTGAGTCAGCCCCTCGATTCTCTCGTCGTCCCATCATGAGTTGCCTCGCACTCGTCTTCACAGCCGTTCTGTCAGCCTGCGGCGGCGGTGATCTGGTGGCCACTAGTGATGCGGCGAACAGCGCACTGTCCATTGATGAGGCCGCCCGCAGGGTCAAAACAAGGCTGCCCTCGACAGGGACGGATACGACCGGCACCACAACCGGCACCACAACCGGCACCACAACCGGCACCACAACCGGCACCACAACCGGCACCACAACCGGCACCACAACCGGCACCATAACCGGCACCACAACCGGCACCACAACCGGCACCACGACCGGCACCACTGCTCCGACGATCGTTGCGGGTGTGGCGAATCAGATTGGATTGAATAACCCCTCAAGCACGGCAGTCCAGAACTATCCGTTGCAGATCGGCAGGGCGTTCCGCGCCGGAGAGATTGCATCGGGGGCCTGCCCAGCGTTCAGTAGCGCAGGCACTCCGCTGCGAACTCAGGCTGATATCAAGAACCGGTGGCCCGACGGTTCGGTGAAGTTTGCCGTGCTCTCCACATTGGTGCCCTCAGTGCCCGCTGCGACTCGCACGACATTGCAGATCGGTGCAGGAACTTGCACAACCGGGGGTAGTGCTGATGCAACCCGGCTGCTTGATGCAGCCCGGAATTTCGATGTGGTTCTCGAGTTTTCAGGAGCCGTGACCGCAACGGTATCCGTTCGCGACATGATTGCTGCTGGCGCAGCGAAGACCTGGATCAGTGGTCCCGTAACGAGTTCATGGGTGGTTGCTGATCACACCGGCAAAAGCTTCGATGTGGGCTCGGACAGCCACCGCAGTCTGCGCCCCGTTGTCCATGTGCAGCAATGGGAAGGTTTGGATCTGTATCGCATTCGGGTGATCCTGGAGGCGATCGATACCACCAAGCTTCAAGACCAGTCTTACGCCGTCAGGGTGTCGACTGGTTTGTCCAGCCGCACTGTTCAGTACGAAAGCCCTGCGTTTACGCATACCGCGGGCTCGCGATGGACCAAGGAGTTCTGGATTGGATCGGCCAAGCCAGTGGCTCAGTTGGGTATCAACCACAACATCGGTTACCTGGCTTCGACCCGCGCGATCCCGAATTACGACAGTCGTGTTGTGTTGTCGTCGGCTACCGTGACCAACATCTTGAATCGTTGGAACGCCGCTGCGAAAGGCCCCTTTTCGGCGGGCATGTGGATGCAGTACATGCCCAACACCGGCGGACGTCCTGACATCGGTCTTTTCCCCACCTGGCACGTGGCGATGCTCTACTCAGACAACCCGCAGTTGCAGCAGGCCGTCGCGCAGCAGAGTGATTTGGCGGGCGCATGGAAAATGCACTTCCGCTCGGGACTTGATCGGTCGTTTGATGATGTTCGAGTCCAGCGGGGGCTTGGGTTACCCGTGACCCGTGACGGATATCCGACACAGTTCCTGTATGCAAACAACGCGTACATGAACAGCGGTAGCGTGGCCACCGCAGACCGTTTCACAGTCATCAGCCCCAGTGTCAATTCCGGATGGGTTGGCGATGGCGCACATCAGCCGGATCCGTGGTACGCGATGTATCTGGTTTCTGGTGATTACTGGTACCTCGAGCAGCTTCAGTTCTGGGCGAGCTGGGGTCTTTTCATCTCGAATCCTGGTAACGCCACTTGGGCGTCCGGCAGAAATCCGAGGGACACGATTATTCAGGAGCAAGTGCGCGGGATGGCCTGGACCCTCAGGACTCGTGCTCGTGCTGCCTGGGCTTCACCGGATAGCTCAGCAGAGAAGGCTTATTTCGTCCGCGCAACCGAGCAGGCATTGCGTCAGATGGAGGGGACAAGGATTGGTACCTCGACGGATCCGCTCCGTTCGTGGTGGTCCAGCGCTGCATTCATGTCAGGAAATCCGTTGAGGTTCTGGACGCAGGGTGATGCAGGCCTTAGACAAGGCATCACGGCGACGGATGTTGCTACCGGTGTCAGCCCGTGGGAGCACAGCATGATGATCCAGTCGCTTGGGCATGTTGCAGAACTGGACTTTGGCGCCAACGAGTTGCTCGCCTGGGTGTCGCAGTCATGGATTTCGATGATCACGACGCCGGGGGTGGATCCGAGACACATGGCTGACTATCGTATCCCCGTGATGAAGACGACAGGCGGTTATTTCCAGGACTGGATTGACGCCTTCGACGGTTACACTGGCTGGACATCAGGCTGGGAATCGACCGTTGCCGATCTTGATCATGGTTACAGCATCTTCGCTACCGCTGCAGTGTCCTTCCTCAAGGCGCAAACGGGCGGTGCGGCGGCATGGGATTGGGTTGCAGCGAACGCTTATTCCAAAGCGGCTTGGAGTGATAATCCCAAGATGGCGATCCTGCCGCGCTGAATCTCTGTCGACAGATCGCGGAGCAGTCGCCAGCCTTGAGCTGGCGACTGTATTTGAGGAAAGTCGACAGAACAGCAGGCAGCGCGCTGGCATCGGGTCTGAACGGAAGCAAAGAGCATGCTGAGCGTCCTGTCCCGAGGGCGACTAACTACACTGCTTTTCCACAGGGTTCCCAAGAACAGGGATCCTCTGCGCCCGGATGAGCAGCATCTCGAGGATTTTTCCCTGATCCTCGAGTCGACGCTTCGATACTTCAGGATCATTCCCCTCGAAGACGCGATTCGAGGACTCCGAGCCGGGCTGCTGCCACCTCGGTCGGCATGTCTGACTTTTGATGACGGGTACAGCGAGTGGGCGACTGACGTGGTACCAGTGCTCGAACGCGCTGGGGTCCATGCAACTTTCTTTGTGACCGTGGGTCAGCTTTCGGGTCAGCCCCTTTGGTCTGAACGGATAGCCCATGCGGTCCGAGCGGCGTCGCCAACTGCGGGCCCATTGTCCTGGCGAGGCTTGCCCGACCTTAAGTTCGCCACGATGGCGGAGCGGCAGCAATCCCTTTTGCGACTGGATTCGTTCCTCAAATATCAGGATCCGTCGATTCGAGATCAGTTGATTCTGCAATTGGAGAATCATGTCGGAACTTGCGCCTCCCAGGCTCCTGTCATGACTGTCGATCAATTGCGTCAGATCCATGCCAAGGGCTTCGGTATCGGCGCGCACGCCATCTCTCATCCCATACTTTCGCGCTGCAATGCCAAGCGCGCGTACGAGGAGATCGCTGGTGCACGGGAAGAGCTTGCGGCCCTGATTCGAGGACCCATCACAGGTTTCGCTTATCCAAATGGGCGACCGCTGATCGATTTCGACGCCGACCATGTCGAGATGGTTCGGCGGGCGGGCTACTCCTATGCATTGACCACAGGCGGCGGGGTCGCAACCCAACGGACCTCCTTGTTTCAGATTCCACGGTTCACTCCTTGGGGCCGCACGGGTCACTGGGTTGGTGTCCGATTGATCAGAAACCTGACCCAATCAGACGGCGGCATTCCAGAAGAAAAACCTTCGGGTAAACGGGTACTGATGACGGCATTTCATTATCCGCCACAGTCGGGAAGCAGTGGCGTCTTGCGCACGCTCAACTTCACCAGGAATCTCCCTGAGCGTGGCTGGACCGCCGACGTTCTGACTGCAAGGGCGTCAGCCTACGAGGCGGTGGGTCTTGATCTGATCGATCAGATTCCGGCGGGAACCCGTGTTGCGCGAGCTTATGCGCTCGACGCTGCACGGGATCTTTCGATCAGAGGTAAATATCCACGATCTCTCGCCCTTCCGGATAGATGGTCGAGCTGGGTTTTGAGTGGACTGTTGAAAGGTTGGTTCGAAACGCGACGATCGAGGCCGGATGTGCTCTGGAGTACCTATCCGATTGCCAGTGCCCACTTGATCGCGGGGTTACTGTCGCGCCTTCGAGGTCTCCCGTGGATCGCGGATTTTCGCGATCCACTCGTTGATGAAGGACATGAACCGAGAGATCTTCTGGAAAGAACGCAGCGCAGACTTGAGCAATGGGTGATGGCGAATGCAAGCGCCTGCGTTTTCGTGACGGAGGATGCTGCTCGCTTGTACGCACAGCGCTATCCCGCGATGGTGTCAAAGATTGTGGTGATTGAAAATGGATACGACGAGACTATTTTCGAAAGGGTCACTGCAGTGCGAAACACAGGAGGCCGAAAGTGGCTTCTTTTGCATAGCGGGGTCATCTACCCACGTGAACGTGACCCCTCCACGTTCTTTGAAGCTGTTCGGCAACTCATCGATGCAAAAGAGTTGAGTCCTGCGCAGCTCTGCATTCGGTTTCGTGCCTCAGGTCATGATCGTGAAATCCTGTCATGTGCTTTGCGGTACGGCCTGCAGGATTGCGTTGAGACAGCTCCGCCGATTCCTTATGAAGAGGCAATCGCAGAGATGATGGGAGCCGACCTGTTGCTTGTTTTTCAGGGGGTCGAATTCAACAGACAAATTCCTGCCAAGCTCTACGAATATTTGCGAGCAGCGCGCCCCGTACTGGGGATTGTTGATCCTACTGGCAGCACGGCTGCAAGACTGCGTACTTTCTCGGAAACTTTTACTGCAGACATTTCTTCAGTGCACGAGATCAGTGATGCCCTGTGCCGCTTTTTCTCGAGGTGTCAAACCGAAAGCGAAGCAATGCTTTCAGGCTTTGGCGCGAACATGGCACTGATTCGACGCTACTCAAGAGCGTCGCAGGCCGGGCAGCTGGCTGATCTTCTTGATCAGTGTCGCAGGCAGCCGACTAAGGCCGATGAGTAGGTCTGATCCGCGCACGAATCACGGGATCCAGGATCGCGACCATCAGCGCGAACAGTACGGCAAAGGATGCAGAAGGCAGCAACAGTGAGACCAGTGCATTACTCTGGTCGGTCAGGGCTTTCTGACTGAAAACGATTGCGACAGCGATCACAGCAATGACAACGGTCCGGATCGCCACCTTGACCAATGGTTCGACGGGCAGCGCCAGAGCGGCGGCACCAACTGCCGTTGCCCAGGCCAGCCCAATCGTCGACGCGATGACATGGACCGCTCCCAGCGATGAGAATGGCAATTGAATCGCAACGTATGCTCCCAGCAACGTACAAGCCAGCTGGGCGAGCTGCATCTTCACGAGTACCTGATCCTTGGCATTTGCCTGTAGCGGGCCTGCAAGAAATGCGAGCACAGAGCGCAACGGAACGGGCAAGCAGAACAGGGTCAGCATTCCCGCCATTGGTAACCAAGGTTCTCCCAGAACTACTCTCACCAGTTCAGGGGCCATCGATGCAAGGATGATGTAGGTTGGGACGGTTACGAGAAGCATCAAATGAATTGGCAGTAAAAGATGCTCCGCCCTAACTGCTCCGATTTCTCTACGTGTTGCTGCAAAGACTGGGAGAGCGACCTGATTCACAACGTTCATCACCCTCGAAAGCGGTACGAGCGCCCAATAGGTGGCGGTACTGAAATAACCGACCTCAGTTGAAGTGAAGTACTGAGCGTAGATCAACACCGGTGCAGCTCCGCCGGCCTGGCCGATCAGTTCTGTCGCCATGAGTGGCTTCGACCGCCGGAAGACTGAGCGCAGCCGACGTGGGCTGAAACTCGGCTTGAATCGAAGCGACGTTCTTAAACGATAGCCGATCACCAGGAGCAGTTCGCGAACGATAGGACCGAAAAGCAGCGCATGAAAGCCCGCACCGAGCGCTGCGGATACCAATGTGGTCAGGGCTCCAGCAATCGATGCGAGCAGTGTGATCTGGAGCTGCACAGAAAACTTCATGCTCCGTAAGACCTCGGCTTCGGGACCGATGCGAAGGGGAATCAGGAAAACGTAGAGGCTCATGAGCCACATGCCGGTTTTGATCGAATCATCGTCTCGGCTCGATCCGTAGATCTGACCCACTGTCAGCATGACCACGCAGGACACCGCTGCGATCGTCAACCCAAAGCCTTCGTAGGCGTCGCGTCGTCGTCTGACGTTGCCGGGTAAACGGACAAGTTGAGTGATCAGCACATAGTCGAAAAGTGCTGTCAGGAGGGTCAGGACGGCAAAGATGGTCGCTGATAAACCATAATCCGATGGCGTCAGCCACCGCATCACGACGATCGTGATGCTCCAACTCAGTAGTTGTGCAAAGACCTTTCCTGTTGTCACCAGCCCGAGAGCGCCAAGAATCTTCCGGCGTGCGACTGGAAACGTCACCCCAATCCCCTCACCAGTAATGGCCCGAGGCGATTCACGGCCCAGCGCGGCATGCGTCTCCACGCCTCCAGAACAATTCTGAACTTTGGATTACTGGGATTCAAAGAGGGTAACGACTGACCACTTGAGAGCCAGTACTCGTAATGAAGCGCTTGAGGCTCAAAGCCCCAATTTTTCTTGAAATCAAACGATCCGGTGCCACGTTTGCTGCGGCCGTAGTTGAAGATGGAGCAGCCTCGCTTCGCACCGCGGCGCATGACTTCCCAATACTTGAAGTCGTTGGCCGCCCGCGATCTGGCCTGCTCGGTATCGCCAGCATAGAAAGGAAAGACTTCGTTGCGCCAGTAAAGAGTAAGCACGCTGCTGAGTGAGCTTCCGTCGGTGTCGCTAACCATCAGGCATTCGCAATCCGTGCCAAAGGCATTCTGGATGGCTTGGAAAAACCTGATTGGTGCGCAAGGAGTGCCATGTCGATGAACATTAGCAGTATACAAAGCGTAGAAATCTTCCACCGTGCACTCCGAAGCGCTCAGTCCATTGGCGATCCCTTTGCGTACCATTGCACGCTGCTTACGTGGAATATCCTTCAGGTTGGCATCATCGTCTGCTGAAATTGCTTTCTTGAACAGCACATACAGCGTGTCCTGAGTGGGCCAATCTTGTTTCCCTGCTTCGGTATTACGCAGCTCTAAATGCGCAACCTGCAGGAATTCAGCCTCGCGAATGGCTGCCTCGCGCAAGGCCAAATCACTGTGCTCATCTGTTGCGAGGGGGCCGGCCCACTGACAAAACGGCAGACTGACCAGCGTATGACCAAAGAGCAGGGTTCGAATTTCCATCAGGGGTAAAACGCCCACCACTGATGAGCCTTTCCAGGCGATGAAAGACCGGTTGGTATGTCCGAAGACGTGCTCGACAATATCCAGCCATCGCCAATCATGAAAGACGCCTGCAGCTGGATGCGACCTTACAAAGGTCATCCAGGCTTCACGATCGGCAGCCTTCGCGGATACGACCCGAATTGGGCTCTCAGCCAGTGTTTCGCTCAATTCCAAAAACCCGCTGCATCGGGCCCCACGAAAAGTCGCCCAGCAACCGGTTGATCTTGGCGAGCATGCGATCCTGGTTCACGTAATGCCTGAAACGGGACTTCAGGTCTGCACTGCGGACGCGAGGTTGCCCAGGATCGATCTCCCAAGGGTGACAGTAAAACACCGCGGGCTGTGCGTCCGACGCCATCACGCGGGCTAGACTGCGTCTTGATAACGCATAGGGAAGAAGCCTGAAGTAGCCCCCACCTGAGGCAGGCCAGTTACGCCCCAGCCATCGCACCGAAGTTGCCGGGATCTCGAGCAGGCCATCGCGCCTGTGAGCAAAGCGCGGCGCATCCGGCATACCGTAGAGGTCGTGCTGGATCGGGTAAATGCTCGAGCTGTATTGGTGGCCTGTTTCAGCCAGGATATTCAGAGCCCAAAGGGTTTTCGGTCCGATCGAGAAACTGGGGGCGCGATAACCGATCACAGCGCATCCTGAGACCGATTCGAGAATCCCGCGTGCGCGAATGACATCCTCACGAAACTGATCCCTGCCCAGCTCGTGAATCATGTGATGGCCATAGCCATGACTGGCGAGCTCGTGGCCCTGCTCGACGATCTGACGCACGAGTTCGGGATATCGCTCTGCAATCCAGCCGAGGACAAAAAACGTTGCTTTCACGCCGTGTTGATCGAGCACCTGCAGCAGACGAGCGACATTGCCCTCCACCCGACACTCCAGTTGGCCCCAGTCCTTGCGGTCGATCACGCGAGAGAAAGCTGCAACCTGAAACCAGTCCTCCACATCGATCGTGAAGGCATTCACAATCGGGCGGGAATCAGTCATCACGGGCTCATTAGCCGAACTCATGCCGATGGGTTGGGTCCTGAGCCGGTCGGCTCCGAAAGAGACCGCTCCGCACCATCAGTCGATGGATGCTTCGCCGCGATTGGCTGGCTGTCGGTTTGAGGTGCAGGCGAGCTGCTTGGAGAAATCCGAGGCTGACGCATCACCCTGAGCACCTTGCGCATCAGATTGAACATCATGGCATTGGATGCCTCGAGCATCTCGATCCGCTCTTCCAGTTGCATGATGCGATCAGGTACAGCGCCATTCGTACTGCTCAGGCCAGGGTCGCGAGCGGGCCTTCGGGAAGCGTCGCCATCCTCACGATCTGAGTTCCCGCCCTGATCGGTCGATCTGGATGTGGTCTGTGACGCCGACGAAGATTCTCTGCCCGCGGGCTCCTCGCCGCCAAGCTCCTGCTGCTGTTCCCGGGCTACTGTGGCGACATCGGTTTCAGTGATCTGGGCTTTTTCACCCAGAAAGGCCGCGAGCAACAGGCGATCGCACAGCGTATTGATTCTTCGCGGAATACCCTCTGTGGCTGAATGAATGGCGTTAAATGCGCTCGACTCAAAACCGGGCCGCTCAACCCATCCGACATGGCGAAGCCGGTGCTCGATGTAGTGCCGTGTTTCTTCGGCATCCAGGGGCCCCAGATGATAAGACGCGATCACGCGCTGCTTGAGCTGACGCATTTCAGGCCGCTGCATGATTGCCCGAAATTCGGGCTGGCCCACCAGAAAGCTCTGGACCAGGGATCTTGTGCCAACCTGAAAGTTCGACAGCATTCGCAACTCTTCGACCGCGCGGGGCGAGAGGTTCTGAGCCTCATCAACGATCAATAGCGCGCGACGCCCACCCGCGTGCAATCCCTCGAGATGCTGCTGCAAGCGGGTCAGTAGTGTTGCCTTGTCCTCACCACCAGCCGGCAGTCCGAATGCCGTGGCGACGAGTCGAAGCAGATCGTCGGAGTCGACTTGTGTGCTGACGATCTGCACTGGCACGATCGTATCGGCGGGAATGCGCCTGAGCAGTCCGCGCAGCAGGGTCGTCTTGCCTGCACCAACCTCGCCCGTGATGACAATGAAACCCTCTCCCTGATGCAAGCCGTATTCGAGGTAGGCCATGGCACGCTTGTGTCCACGGCTGCCAAAGAAGAAGTCCGGGTCGGGATTGAGCTGGAAGGGCTTGGCACTCAGGCCGAAATGGCTCTCGTACATTCGGCGTCCTGATTGGAGTCGAAAAATGGGTTACTGGAACCGATAGTCGGTTGCTAGAAAGAGCGCCGCCTCATCGTACTGAACCGTGAGTCCTGTGCCCGTTTGCCTCTGAAGGCGTGCGCCTGCTGATCCCGTCCAACGCGGAGTCAGCTTGAGATCCCATGAGCCGATTAGCGTCCAGAGTTTTGCTTCAGAAGCGCTGGTCGACGAATCGGTCAGCGTGTAGCGCAGCCCCAGATTGAGTGTCTGTATACCGTCAAAGCGGTAGGAGCCTGCTACCGAAAGGCCGCGCTGATTCAGATCGGTGCCTCCGAGCCCGCCTAGGCTGATCGCGGAGCTGCGATCATTGAAGAAGACTGCGCCCTGTATGGCTGTGCGGGCACCCTGAATCCGTGCACTCGCGCTGGCTTGTTCGAAGTAGACAAGCGGACTGGGCAGAACGCCTGAAAAAAGAAGGGCAGGGTTCAGGGTGGCTGCTGCAATGGCCGCCGGGCTTGATTCGAGACCTGCAACAACGCCGCTAGCCGTACTCGAAGCTCCGGTAGAGGACTGACTGGCTTGTGCGGACGCCAACTGCTGCTGCAGCAAGCCGTAGAAATTGGCCAGATTTCCGTCTTGGACGCCGCGGCCGTAGGCCAGGCTGAAGTTCCAGAGCCCGTAGCGGTGGTCAGCACTTGCTGAGACCTGGTTGCCGTAATAGCGATCAGACCAGCGCGCTTTGACCAGGCTGCGGGAGGTTGGGGTCCATTCGATCGCGGCCACTGCTCCGGTGCCTTGATCCTCGCCGGAGCGATTGAACAGGCGATCGTTGTAAGCCCAGCCCCAGCCGGCCGCAAGGCGAAGGGCGGTGCTCACCCGGTACCACGCCAGCAGGTCAGCTTCCGCGCTCTCATAGTCAAGACCGTTTCGATAATCGGCCCGAAGGGTTCGCCCTTCAAGCGAAAGCCCTAGTTTGCGACGGGTGAGATCAGTTTTGAGTCCTGCTTCGACGCTTTGCTGGACGTTGCTGCCTTTGTAAAGCGATGTAACGCTAGTAGCGTTGCTCAAATCAATCGATCGAATGCGATAGGCGGCATTCCAGCTGCCCTCGCCATCGAACTTGCCCTTCAAGTAGGGCGAGACCTCAAAGTCTCTTAGGCTGCCGGTATTGCCTGCCTGTGCTCCGGGATCCGCTGAACTGGCCCTGAAGGGATCCAGATTGACGGTTTGTACCGAGCCTCGGGCTGCCAGATTCAGCCATTCATCAACCAGACGCAGGTCAGTCGCACCTGAAAAAAGCCCCCTGATGCGAAATGCACTCGAATCGCCATCACGGAACTGGCCTCGCAGCGCCGCGGAAACGTTGAGTGGCCCTCGGCTGGTCAAGGCTCTGTAGGTGACGTTGGGCGAAGCCTCCAGCAACCAATGCCCTGTTTGGGTGCCATCGGGACGAAGGTCGAGGTTATTGCTCAGCAGGACGTTACCCCTGATGCCGTAGGTCAATACGCTTGCTCCAGTCGCCAGCGGCGCGTCGCCTGCTGCACGGAGTGTGGGACCTACTTGCCCAACCCCTGGAAGAGGCAGCGACAGCGGCATCGGGGCCAGTTGTGCACCGACAGAGGCGGGCAGTGTCAACCAGCCGATCACTGCAGCCAGCTTGATTTTCAGGGACGTGACTATCTGGCCTTGAGTATCAGCGGGGTTGTTTGCACTCGAACGAGGCGCAACTCGCAGCATTTTCTTGCGGGTCAACGTGCCTTCAATTGGTTGAATTTCCATGGCCATATCCATACCCCTGGTAGCCGCCGTGCCGGGATTCGCGCGATTTGTTCAGCACCATGCCCACCATTTCGGGGGATCCGAGAGCTGTCAGTGCATCCGTCACCGCATCGCGCGAGGTATTACCGGCCTCCACCACCATCACGATCTGTCCCATGTAGGAAGCCAGGACGCGAGCCTCGGTGGTCATCAGGATCGGCGGAGAATCGAAAATGATGATGCGATCATCGTACCGGCTTGCCAGGTGATCCACCAGAGTACCCATGGCGGCACTGGCCAGCAGTTCGGTGGCTTGCTCATGCCTGCGCCCGGCAGGAAGGACGGAGAGGCGTTCGACATTCGTCGGTAGCACCACCTCGCCCACATCCAGATGAGGATCGATCAGGCAGTCCATCAGCCCTGCAGTTGATTCGATGCCCAATTCAGTCGGAATCGAGGGTTTGGCCACATCGGCATCAACCAGGAGGACGTAGGTATCGCGCTCGGCCGCAATGCTCATGGCCAGATTGATGGCGCAAAAACTTTTCCCCTCTCCGGAAAACGCACTGGTGACCATCACCCTGCGACCGTTGTTGACTGAGGGAACACCGCGCCCGAAGGCGTTGTCGAGCAAAGGTCGCTTGATGACCCTGAACTCCTGACTCAGCGCAGTGGGTGCAGCATCTGGAGTGACCATGCCGCGCGCCCGTAGCGCCTCGATCGCAATCCGCACGGGGCTCGGTCGCCGTGGACTGGCCACAGGCCTTGCCGGACTGCCGAGAACCTGGGGCGCCGCAGGTGCCTTGCTTGTGGATTCAGGGGCTGTTCCGGAAGTGTTGGCCGGTAAAGCGGTGCTCGGCGTGGCCGCCATTGCGCGTTCAATCAACGAGGATTCAGACGCAGACGCAGCCGCAGTCGTATCGCCAGCAGGGGCTTGCGTGGAGCCGGCGGGCGGTGCATTTCGCGCCAGCTGATCCACGGCTTTCTCGATCAGACTCATGAGTAATTCCTTGGTTCAGCGGATGAAGAGTCGCGAGGCGAGCCACGCAATCAGCAACCCAAAAACAATGAGGTACGCAGCAGCACTGCCCGAAAATACAACCAGCTCGCGGCGTTCCCGGGCGGCGCGCACCGGGTTGCTCAGCAGACTGACGGACCCGAGGAGCGGCATGCTGCTGACTTTTCTGAGGTTGCGGCCATCAAAAAACACCGGCCGTACCTGTTGCAGTACAAAAGCCAGAGCAATGCCGGCGGCCAGAGAGGCCAGCAGCACACCGGTCAGCAGCAGCGGTCGGTTCGGAAAAACGGGGAGTGACGTCACTCGAGGTGGATCGACCACCCGAAACTCGCCAACCCCCGACTTGGAGTCCATTTCACCCGAGATTGCAGCCGACTCTCGACGAGAGATCAGCGCCTCATAGTTCTTTTTGTTGATCTCGTAGTCGCGATTGAGCTGCGTGTATTCGGCCTCGATCTTGGGAATGGTGGACACCGCGGCACGAGACTGCGCCAGGCGGGTATCAGCATCAGCAACCCGGGCTCTGAGCGCTGCAATCTTGGACTCCGTATCGGCCAGTGACACCTTGATGTCCTGGTAGACCTTGTTGGGAATGATGGTTGTCGTCACTGACGCTGTCGGCACAGTACCTGCAGCAATGGCACGCCGCTCGGCATCCGCCAGTTGGTCAAGATCGCGAACCACGCGCCTCTGGATGATCACGTCTGGGTGCTCATCGGTATAACGCAGGGTGAGCTCTTCCAGCTTCTTGCGCGCAGTCTCGGCTCGCAACTCGGCCTCCGAGGGAGGGCGAGGTCCTGCTGCGATCCGCGATCCGGGCGCAGGTTCGGTGCTTACAAACTGCGGTTTTTCATCAGACAGCTGTCGGCGCAGTGCTTCGCGGCTGTTCTCGAGCTGTCGCAACTCCAGACGGGCAGCATCGGATTCTTTCTGGGCGGAGTTGGCTGTGGCCACATAGTCGGCCGACAGGCGCGGCATCACATCGATGTTGCGAATCTTGAAGTCCTTCAGCGCGTTTTCAGCATCGACCAGACGCTTCTCGTAGATACCGATCTGTTCGTCAATGAATCGACGTGCCTGCTCGCCATCCTTGCGTTTGTCGCCGAGATTGGCCTCCACAAAGATTGAGAGCAGCGACTGAACCACCTTGCGCGCGGAATCGGGCACTTCGTTGCGGTAGGACACCGTGTACAGGTTGTTGCCTCCGGCAGCCTTGAAGACAATCTCTTTCATGAGGTCGTCCAGCATGGCTTCGCGCTGCTTGGCATCCATGGTCTTGAGATCAAGATCCGACATCGCCAAGACCCGCTCAACATTGGGTCGGCTCACCAGGGTGCGGGCCATCATCTGAACCTGCTGATCCAGATTGGGCTGAACAGCGAGCCCCGCCATCAGAGGCTTCAGGATGGACTGGGTGTCCACATACACCCGCGCATTGGCCTCGTACCGCGAAGGAATGCTGAAGACCACTACGGTCCCGATCAGACCCGTCGCGAGGGTTGCCAGAAAACCCCACCAGCGATGTTTCCAGAGGCTCGGAAGAAGTTCTCGAAGTTGCAGCCAGAATTGAGCCATGATCAGAAGTAGCTTTCAGGAATCATGATGACGTCACCGGGCAGCAGCTCGACATTGGCCGAGACGTCACCCCCCTTGAGCAGATCACGCAGGCGCACCGCGTATTGCTTTCCACCTTCGCCTTGCCGAATGAGCACGGCTCTGTTGCCTGCTGCCATGTCGGTGATACCCCCGACCGAGATCATGACGTCGAGCAGGGTCATGCCCTGCTTGTAGTTGATCGCAGCGGGCTTGGCGGCCTGACCCACCACCCGGACCTGGGCCGAGGTATTGCCAACAAAGCTCGTGACTGCAATGGTGACGCTGGGGTCGCGAATGAATTTCTTGAGTTTGTCTTCGATTTCACGCGCGAGTTCGGCAGGTGTGCGTCCGATCGCGATCATGTCTTCGATCAGTGGAGAAGTGATCTTTCCATCCGGTCGAACGGGCAGGCTCGCTGAAAGCTCTGGATGGCGCCAGACGCTGATCTGCAGGACGTCACCGGGGCCGATCTTGTACAGATAGTCGGGCGCGGCCGCTTTGGCAGGAGCCGCAGGCAGATCCTGTGTGGCGCACCCGCCCAGCAGCCCGGTCAGGGCAGCGCCGGCCACGAGTGCAGCGAACAGGGATTTCTTCATTGACATGATGAACTCCGGAAACAACGGAAGATTGGGTGAAAAAAGGATTTTCTTCAAAGTCGTCTATGAACCATTCGCCGCGATTCTGAATCCAATTCGACATTCGAGCCGTGATTTATTCATCGGTTTCGTGACATCTCCGTAACGGCTGCCTGAGAGGACGGTTTTTCGTCACGAGCGGCGCAGAACTGCCTCCAGCATCAGG
>Ga0315904_10003233_pt1 | contig 24230 bp, 28 predicted proteins | sample LakEriMetagenome_6_FD_203529 | JGI IMG/M metagenome (GOLD analysis project Ga0315904, IMG submission 203529) | Freshwater fungal communities from buoy surface, Lake Erie, Ohio, United States - Buoy 12 MA120 | ecosystem: Environmental > Aquatic > Freshwater > Lake | place: USA: Lake Erie, Ohio... | reverse complement strand
GCCCTTGGCCAAGACCTTCTTGATGCGGTAGCTGGAAAAGATGCGATGGGTGCGTATAATGCTCTAAGGGCTATTTTCTTCAAAGTGGACGCTGAGCCACATGAAGAATATAAGCCTGAAGAAGAAGAAGAAGAAGAAGAATACTAATTGTAAATCCGGGTCACTCTCCGTTGCCAAGGTGTGAGTTTTACCATGCCTTGGCTTTTATTTTGGGGTTTTTATGGCAACCACTATGACACTCCTTGAATTGAGGACTGCGGCTAGACAACGCTCTGATATGGTTAATAGTCAATTTGTCACCGATGCAGAATTTAATAGTTACATCAACCAAAGCTATTTTGAGCTTTATGACCTTCTCGTCTCCAAATATGGAGATAACTATTATGTGGCCCCTGCTTATACGATTACAACTGATGGCACTAACGACCAATATTCGCTCCCTACTTCTCCGCCTGTATACAAGCTCTTGGGTGTGGACCTTGGCCTATCTAATAGTTCTGACAGTTACGTTACTGTTCGTCCTTTTGAATTCATTGATCGCAATCGGTATGCTGTCCCTAATTTTCAATCATTTTATGGTCTCACAAATTTACGTTATCGGTTGAATGGCGATAAAATCTGGTTCACACCAGTACCCGCTGCAAACCAAAGGATTCGCCTATGGTACGTTCCGCGCATGACTACGTTGGCATCTGATACCGATGCAGCTGATGGTATTTCTGGGTGGACTGAATACATCATCGTCGACGCTGCAATCAAAGCCATGCAAAAAGAAGAATCTGACGTATCCGCTTTGATGGCTCAAAAGCAAATGCTTATTAGGCGCATTGAAGCCATGGCCGAAAGCCGTGATGCAGGTAGCCCAGCGAAGGTCTCTGATAACCTGTACGCCGATTTCTGGTTCCCTACTGGTTCTGGTGCTGGCACCAACTGGGGAACGTACTAATGCCCAAGCTGCAACGTATCCAAACAGGCGACCGTGTTTTGAATATGATTCAAGACAACGTTTCAAATATCTTGGATCCATATAGCTCTAAAGAAATCTTACAAGGTCAAATTTTGACCAATATTGTGTTAGTTAGTGGTTCAAACAGGGTAGCGCACAAACTAGGTAGAAAGTTACTGGGCTGGTTTATTGTCAGGCAAAGAGCTAGTGCGTCAATATACGATACTCAGGACAGTAACCCGGATCCTATCCTGTTTCTTACCTTAACTAGTAGCGCTAACGTAACAGTCGATATTTACGTTTTTTGAGGGTGCCATGGCTTTAGACAAAAACAAGGTGCCTATTTCTTTTGCTCAAGGTTTAGATACAAAATCCGATCCAAAGCAGGTGCAACCTGGAAAGTTTTTGACTTTGGAAAACGCTGTTTTTTTGAAAAACGGCATGATCCAAAAATGTAATGGGTATGCTTACAAAGCTCCCATATTTCCCGACACCCCCCTGGCTTGTGCTACCTTAAAAGATGGCTTTTTTGCTGTAGGGCAAAGACGGGCTTTTGCTTATAGTCCTACCCGAGACACACTGAATATTGTGGGTAAATACCTGCCCCTTACTATAAGCAAATTTAATGGTATCAACCAAGATGCTAACTATGCCTGCTGTGCTTTTGATGAGGCTAGAAACACTTTATTATTTGTATGGGAAGAATATGATGCATCATCATTTCCATACGCAAAGATAAAATATTTAGCCATTGATATTGTTACTAATAGTATTTGTTATAATGAAGCATTATTAAATCAAGGCCAAAAGCCTAGAGTAGTCACTACCAGCGCCATGGATTACTTTTTGGTAATTTATGAGGACTCAACTGGCACACTTCTTGCCTCCGCTATTAGAAAAAATAATTTTGATTTCTTCACGACTGTCACATTAGACAGCTCTGCAAACTATGACACGTATGGCTATAGCGTTTATAGTTATGGCGCTGCGTATGTAGCATGGTCGGTCAATGCTGGTGTTAATACTAAGGTTGCATATTTTCCCTTAACTTATGCATCTTTTGCGGCTCCCACGCCCATCACTATCTCTGGCTCTAGCTGTAAAAATGGCTCGGCCATGTTTGCTTATGCAAACAACGTGATTATTTTTACCAATAGCGGCAGCCAGCTTAAGCTTATTGGCTACAATGACACGTTGACCAGTGTGACGCAGACTTCGCGCACAATCATGACTACCCCTGGGTATGCGACCAAGATGAATGGGGTAGTAGTCGGATTGAATGAATCCGGCAACATGCAGGTATTTACGACAGTTTTAGATAGTTTTGGTGTTGATGAGCTCCCTCGGGTGCAACAGGCGGTTGTGACGCCTAGCACAACAGTAACAGCACAAAGGGATTTCATTTTAGGTGCAGCTGTTGCTGGAAATTTAATGTATGACTATGACAGTACAACAGGTAGTTATTACCTTCCGGTAACAGCGCTCCAGTCTTATGACGCTGCTAATGTGAACACAGGATACAAAGGTTTCTATAGTCTGTATTTAGTGCGGGCATCCGCATTTGAAAGCCCGGTACAAAATAACTATATCGCTGGCAAATTTTACGATTTAAACGCACCTCAGATATATTCCTCCGATGGTCATCCAGATTACATTACCTTTGTTCTTAACCAATCCACGGCTAATAATTACTATGGATTAGTAAAAGAAAAGGTAGGTAATGCCAGCCTTTGTAAGATTGAATTTAAGCATAAGCCTATCTTTGCCGAGCTAGCCAATAACCTGCACGTCACCGGCGGGTATCTTGGTATGTTTGACGGCAATGAGTTTGCTGAGCATGGATTTTTGCAGCAACCAATTCAATGCCTACTCTCTAGCACCGCTGCCCCTGGTACCGTTCCTGTTGGTACCTATTTTTACTGTTACACTTACGAATGGCAGGACGCTTATGGGCAAATCCATGAGAGTGCTCCTAGTGACCCTGTAAAAATCACTTTGGCAGCTGTTTCATTTGTCAGTGTGCGGTGTGGCGCTTTGCATTTTACTAACCGCACCAGCCAAGTATACATAGCTGTTTACCGCTCTACTGATGGTGTGCTGTTTCAAAAGCTTCCTGGAACAGGGTTTGGTTCAGTAGTGCAGTCACTCAAAAATAACGTCTCGTATGGTTTTACAGATGGCACAACAGCTGCACAAATTGCAGGCCAGCCATATCTTTATACCTCTGGGGGTGAGCTATCTAATGCTAGCGCTCCAGCCTGTACTCACATCTCAGTCTATAAGCGCAGGATGATTCTGGTGCCATCAGAGGACACTAACTCTGTTTGGTATTCAAAAGAAATCATCCCGGCTACAGCTGGAGCTATTGGGACACCTGTTAGTTTTGTGAATGAGTTTGTTTTATCAGTAGACGAGCGGGCTGGTCCGGTGACTGGCTGTATTCAGCTAGACGATAAACTTCTCATATTTAAAAGTAACACTATTTCAATTGTTACTGGTGAAGGGCCTAGCAATAGTGGTTTTCAAAATGATTTTACCACCCCTCAGATTATTGCCTCTGATACAGGTGCAAGCTATGGAAGGTCTTTAGTCCTTACTCCGCTAGGCATCATGTTTCAGTCGCCCAAAGGCTATTACCTTTGCGACAGGTCCTTGAGCGTTTCCTATATCGGTGCACCTGTAGAGGCATACAATACGTCACAATGCCTTGTTTCTGTGCTTATGTATGACAGAAACGAAGTATGGTTCGGTACTGATACAGACAATAATCTTTTAGTCTATAATTACTATTTTAATCAATGGTCTACACTCAAATGGCGTTTGGTCCATGCCTGCGTATTTCAAAACAAATTCACCAGCTTAACCGATCTATTTATAGCCCAAGAAACGCTAGGAAGTTATCAACGGGCAGGAGTTGGTTATGCAATGAAGGTCACGACAGGATGGATGTCTTTTGCAGATATTCAAGGTTTTCAAAGAATTTATAAGCTTTTACTCCTCGGCGATTACAAATCTGCTCATAGGCTGCAAGTGCAGGTTGCAGTTAACTTTGATGATACTATGGTACAAACTAGTACCATAACAGCAGATGCCTCAGCTCCGTATCAATACCGAGTATTCATGACCAGACAAAAATGCCAGTCTGTAAAGTTCACCATCCAAGACCTTGCACCAGCTGCAGGCTCTTGGAACGAAGCCTATACCTTGGCTAACATGGCTATGGAAGTAGGCATTAAGCGTGGTCTCAACAAAGTAATAGCTTCCAAATCTGTGGGGTGATTTATGGCCTTAGTTTTACCAAATCCGTTTAAAAAATTAACTGATACATGGATGGGAAAACCAAAAGAGCAACAACAACAAGAGCAACAAATGCAGGAGTCTTTTGGTAGAGCTGGAGATCCCAGTGCAAATCTCCCTAGTGGAAAGCAGATTTTTGGCGAAAATCCTCTTATCAAATTTGAGGATTTTTATAAGCCTGTAAACGTAGAAAATCCTTACGAGCAACAATTAAAAGCTGCGCTATCTCAAAACACAGCTCCGGATTTTGCTAGAGCCCAGACTACCGCTGGCCAACAAGGTCAGTTTGCTCAAGCGTTACAAGGTCTGTATGGAACAGGTGCGGCTGGTTTGACTGGTTTGATCGGTACCCTGCAACGTCAACAAGGCGGTGATTTTGGACCGGGTGGAAGCCTCGCGCAGAAAATTCTTGAGCAAGGTCTTGGCCAAAATATCGCTGGGGTGCGGTCTCAGCTAGCTAGCCAGCGTGGTCTTAGCCCGGCTCTAGCTGCAAGGTATGCTGCCCAGCAAACCGCCCAGCTAGGCGGGCAGACTGCCCAGCAAGCTGGCATCCTTGGCCTACAGCAACAGCTAGGCGCACAACAGCTATTAGGCCAGTTGACGAGCGGCGCGGCTCAACTTGGCTCGAAGGCGGGTGAGATGTATGGCCAAATGCGTACCCAAGATATTGCCCAAGCAACCGCAACCTCTGATGCAGCTCTAAAGCGTCTTAGTACCCTAGCGGCTTCTGACACTGGTATTAAAGAATTGCAGGCGAAAACCGGGATTAGCGAAAACGAGATTCGGGCTAAGGTCGCAGCTGCTAATCAAGCCGCTAAAATGGGCGATAGGCAGATGGCGGCGGATATTCTTGGCGGAATCACAGGGGCTTTTGCCCAAGCCGGTGCTAAAAGTGCTTTCAAGTATTCCGGTGGGCGGATTGATGGCCAAGCACTCGTCCCCGGTGATAGTCCCAAGAATGACGTGGTGCCAATCAACGCTAGTCCGGGCGAAATTATCATCCCGCGATCGGCGGCCACGAGCCCAGAGAAAGCTAAAGCTTTTATCGATGCCCTAGACGATTGGGACGAGGAGCCTAGCTATGGAAAGGTGCTCAAAGCCCGTCAAAAAAAAAGCTACGCTGAGGGAGGCGTAGTTGAGCCTGATTATGATCAAAAGCTATTAGACAGGTCTCGTGCTGCACAGCTGCAAAAAAGCTATGAGGCACCAGTCCCAGGGGTAGAAAGGTTTAAGCAGGGCTTAGACACCATGCTCACGGAAAACGTAGTTGAGCCATTAGCTAGACGAGGATACCCAAACCTCGGCGCTGGTATCGCCACGGTGCCTAGCACACTAGCTGAGGCTCTGCTACCTAGCTCCATGGCTGAGATGCAGACAGTTTTAAAACTACCAGGATTAGGAAAGACTACCCGTGGTGTTAGCGAATCTTTGGCACAAAAAGAAACAAAAATGCCAGAATTTGAAACTTTGAAAAAAGTAAAGTTTGATGAAGAATCTTTAAAACAAGAAAACAAATTGTTTAATGATTTAGAAAAAGCCCTTAAAGAAAGAAAAATAACTTTAAATTATGATGAAAAAATTGCTGCAAAAGCTTTTATTGAAGAAAAATTAAGTAAAGCTAAGTATTACAAATTAAAAAATGAGATGGCTCAAAAAGTAGGCGGTGTAGAAGATTTTGAAGAAATGCCAAGCTTATATGAATATAAATTTAGAAAAGGCGAAGTGCCATCTAAAGTAAGTGATTTTTGGCTTTTAATGAAAGAGCATCAACCTGAATTAAGAAATAAATTTGAACAAGAGCAACATATAGACACAATTCGTAGAGGATTTCCTGATTATAGAGAAACCGAATATAGGCCAGATATATCAAATTTTTATGCGGTTGACGAAGAACTAGGCAAACTTTTTGATACCAAAGGTATTTACACTCATTATTATAATCCTGAACACTCTGCTCAAGAATTACAAAGGAAAATGTATAAACAGAGTTTTCAAGATTTAATGAATTTAGAAGATTACGAATCTATTATTGAAAGAAGAAAAAAATAATAAAAGGAAAATAATCATGCCATACAACTTTGTAGCAGAAGATGATAACAAGTTTACTCTCAACAACGGTGATCAAGAGTTTTCCATTGCCAAGTATGATCTAGATGATGGCTTTATGGAAAAGCTAAGGATGTTGCCTCGGGCTTATGCTGAGGGTGGCCGTGTAGGTTATGCAGATGGTGGGGTGGTTGCTCCAGAGCTAATCAGCCAGGATGAGGAAAGTTTTAATGTTGCCGCGCCAGGCGGTGGCGTTCTAACCGCACCTAAAGACTTCTCGGATCCAGCTACTATGCAGCTGTATAATATGGCAGCCGCTCAAGCCGAGCGCAGTAGTATGGCAGCTCCTAGCGATATGCCAAGGGCTTTAACTGACATTATTCCTCGTTCATCTGTACCTCAACCTGTTTCTCCTATGGCTCCCGCTGTAACTGATAGACCGATTGGGCAACCAATAGGCACACCAGATGCAGGTGCTCAAGAACAACCTGCCTACTTGAAAATGATGCAAGACATGATGGCCGGTGGACAACCTGCATCTTTTGCTATGCCTGCCGATATCCAAGCTGGTTATGAAAAGATGCAAGCTGGGATTAGAGCACAAGCTAAGGCTCATGCCGAGGCAGCTATGGAACAGTCTAGGCTTTACGAAGAACAGGCTAAAGATCTAGCTGTCATGGAATTAGCTAGGAAGAAAAATCTAGAGGCTTTGGACAACGAGACTAAGCGCCTACAGGCTGATGTAGCTACCAATAAAATCGATCCATCTCGAATCTATAACAATATGACAACGGGTAACCGTGTCATGGCTGGTATCAGTTTACTCTTAGGCGGTATCAGCCAAGGGCTTTCAAAAGCTAAGTCTAACCCTGCTATGGATGTGATCAACAATGCTATTGACCGGGATATTGACGCGCAAAAAGCCGAGCTAGGGAAAAAGCAAAACTTGCTGGCTATTAACCTGCAAAAGTATGGTCGGCTAGATGCAGCTTTTCAAGCAACAAAAATGCAAATGATGGCCGTCACCCAAGCGCAGATTAACCAACAAGCGGCTAAGATGGGCTCGAAGCAAGCCCTGGCAGCTGCCGAGGTCGCTAGCGGGCAAATGGATATTCAGCAAGCGATGCTGAAAAACCAACTAGCTGCAGCCTTTGCTAAAGACCAGATGATGAATAAACCAGAAGGTCTAAGCTTCAATGACCTGATGAAGTTAGATGAAGATACGAGAGATAGGCTTGTGCCTATGGCTCCGACTGCAGGACCACAATTTAAAGAACGATATATTCCTGCAGTAACTAAAGATGACGCGACAAAAATCAAAACAGCTTACACCTTATATCAGCAAACCTTACCTTTGCTAAAACGTGTTCAATCTGCGATCGATAAGGGTTTTACGCTTCCTAAATCAGCTCAAAACGATATCGCCAAAGGTCTTGAATCTGAGCTGATTCTTTTGCAAAAGAATATTCAACAGCTTGGCCAGATTACTGGTGCTGATATGGATCTTGTTATGCCTTTGGTGCCAAAAGTAGGCACTTTATTTGACAAAGGCGAAAGAGCAAAGCTTGATATGCTCTTTAAGCGTAATGATGAGTTGATTGACGCTGCGTATGCCGGAAAAACTGGCTATAACCGCGCAGCATTCCAAGGCGCTCAAACTTCAGCCTTTGGAAGGAAGTAAAATGCCTGTACTTAATTTAAAGACAAATCAGTTAGAGGATTTGGATGCGGTAGCTACAGCTGAAGGCTTAGCCTCTGGCACCCACATTCCACCACAAGGTCAGGGCGTATTAATTAGCCCTGAAAATGAGCTAGTATTCCTACCAGCATCAGGAATTAAAGATAGTATTCAAAAATATGGGTACCGAATTCCGCAACCTGATGAGATTAGAAAAGCAGGTAGAGACTATAAATATAACAGTGACGAGCAACAATTACAGGCAGCTTTAGCAGGTGCAGCTCGTGGCGCGTCCTTTGGTGCCTCCGATTACCTTGCAGTCAAGACAGGCATTACTAGTCCAGAGCACCTATCCGCTCTTAAAGAGTACTTCCCTGGTACGTCCATAGCTGGTGAAATTGGTGGAGCTTTAGCAACCGCACCCTTTTCCTTCACCCCAGCAGGTGCCGCTGTTCGTGGTGCCAGAGCTTTGGAAACTGCAGCGGTAGGCAAGGCAGCTGCCATGCTACCAAAAAGCGCCATGGCTTCGGCTATCGCCAAGACGGCGGTGGAAACCGGTGGTAAAGCCTTAGGAGGTGCTGTAGAGGGCTTAGCCTTTGGCCTAGGCCAGACTGTTAGCGAAGCAGCTTTAGGTGATCCAGATCTTACAGCTGAGAAGGTAGTCGCCCATCTTGGTCAGTCTGCCATCTTAGGTGGAGCGTTAGGAGCTAGTTTTAATGTAGGTTCCATCGCTCTTAAAAAGACTTTAGAAAAGTCTAAAAAGGTTTATCAGTCAGCTTATGAGAAATTGATCGGCAAAACGGTCATATCTCCCGAAGCTGTAGGCGAGCAAGCTGGCATCCCTGGCTTTAATGTCGCGGATCTAGGTGATGATTTATCAGATGAAGTAAGTGGGATTTTATCTAAAGAGATTGCTGAAGAACAAGCTCAGGCAGCTGGCCAGCCAGTGTTTGAGCCAGGGATTTTAACCAAAAAATTAGCGAAAGCGTCCAGTGTAACTTCGGGTGTCCCTGAGGAGGAAATCCTTGAAAAGTTTGCAGGTGAGATGGATCCAAAGCGGATTGTCTTAACTACAGCTGAGAGGGACGCTAAAGTCAAAACCTTCGGCGAAAACCTGCAGGCTATTTACAATACCAGCAACAAGCTGATGTCCTCGGTGTCTAAGTATGCACGTCCTCAAGAGATGGAAGGCTTGCTAGTCGATGTATCCCTAGAAAAACCATCTATGCAATTGATGGACGTGTTCAATGCTATGGAAAATGCGAAAAATGCCATGGCAAAAGAACCATTGCTCTATAAGCCTGGTATTACCAGAGAGCTAGAGCAGATGGTTGAAAGGTTAGAAAAGAATATAGTCAATGGATACACAGATAGTTACTCCGTTTATAAAGAACTAGTCACTAATAGACAGCTATTAGAAGACATGGAGATGTTTAATAAGATCAATTTATCCCGTGAAGAAAAGAAAAGTATTTTTGAATTCATTCAGCCATTGCGAGCACAGATTCGCGAGGGCTTGATGGATCAAAATGTTTGGGGTCAAGCAGGTGCTAGGCAAGCTGCGTATAACGAGAAATTTAGCGCTCTCAAACGGTGGACTGAAGCGCTCGAAAAGACTGTGATGAAAAAGGAGCTCGTCGGCGAGGCTCGTCCGGTTTACGAGATTAATGATCGCAAGATCAACATGATGTTTAACCAGATTAACGACACTAGAAGCCGGGTTCCTGGACGTGCAACGTCAAACTATCTTAAGGCCTTTCGCGAATACTTGGAGGAGGCAGAAAACTCCATCAAGAACGCTCCCGATTCTAAAATTGATGTTGGAGCTATTAAAGATTTTACTGGCAAGCTTGCAGATGAGGCAGTGAAAGCTAAGCAATACGTGGCCGATGCCTTCGGTGGTTATGGCTTTTTCCGCGACTTAATGGACGCTGCCAAGTCTGGTGGCTTAGGTGGAATGGCTGCACAGATTGGGACAGCCTTTACCAACCCTGATGCCTTAGTGCGTGGTCTAAGCAAAATTGAGAAAATGGCTAAAGCTACTGATAAGGCCATGCAAAAGACTAAGGTGATCTTTGAAAAGATCAAACCGCCCACCAAAGGGATTGGTGTCTTGTGGGAAGGGCTTAGTCCAAGCGAGCGGGCTACAAAATACAAAGAGTATGTGGACAAGCTTAAAAATCTGACTGATGTACCAGATTTTATGCTTGATAGTTTGGAGAGCGCTACAAATGAAACCTTTGAGGCGGCTCCGAAAATTACGCAAGGCATACAGATGGCACTGGTCCGGGGAACTTCTTTTCTCCTCCAGAAAATGCCAAAGCCTATTGATCAGAACCTACTCGATACCCCTTATCAACCGAGCCAGGCGGAAATTGTCACCTTTGGCCGATACGTGGCTGTTGTCGAAAATCCAACAATTGTCCTTGATCAGCTAGAAGCTAATTACATACCTAAAGAATCTATTGAGACTTTGCGCGAAGTGTATCCATCTTTTTACGCTTCACTTAAAACACAAATCTTAGAACAGCTAACAAACAAACTTGCTGATGATAAATTGAAGGTACCTTATCAACGTCGAGTGGTGCTATCTCGCTTTTTAGAAATGCCTTTAGATAGCACTATGAAGCCAGGCATTTTGCAAAGAAATCAGCAGGTACTTCAAGCGCTATATGCTGAGGAGCAAAAGAAGGAAGCGGCAAGACAGTCACGCCCTAGTCAAGCCGGGTTACGTGAGGTATCATTATCGGAACGAAGCGCCACAAATTTAGAAAAAGTAGCAAACCGCACTTAGGGCTATAACCCTTTAACCCATGAGGAGAGCGTATGCGTAAGAACAACCTTGCCACATACGTTAGTCTGTCAGCAGGCGACATGTCCGGCAACCTAACTAGCGCGGTCACTGATATCCGCTGGTTAGACAATATCGTTATGTACCTGGCTTTTACAGGCACACCAACCGGGACCTTTGCTGTTGAGGTATCCCCTGATCAGCAAGCTTGGTTTCCCCTAACTCTTGTGCCAGCTCCTATTGCCTCAGGCTCTGCAGGTGGACATAGGATTGAGCTCAACCAGCTTTCTGATCCATACATTAGAGCCAAATATACCGCAACGTCCGGTTCTGGCTCTCTCACCGTGACGATTGCGGGGAAAATGCTATGACTGATATTCGTTATCCTCAAAGGGCTCTTAATAGTGCTACAGATAGCGTTACGATTGCCGGGTCTATTACGGTTAGCCCTGATGTTAATTTACATGATGGCTCTGCTAATCCGATTACTAGCCAGGTTAATGGTAGTCAGCGAGCGCTAGACGTTGGCATCAATGTAGCAGGGGTCCAGGTCGATCCAAGAGCTATTCGTGCACTTACTAGCTCTGATGTTGTTAGTGCCGTTCAATCTGGCACTTGGTCAGTGGACGCCACACAGTCAGGCACTTGGTCAGTGGACGCCACACAGTCAGGCACTTGGAATATCAATAACGTATCTGGGACTGTCTCCCTGCCTACCGGAGCGGCTACCGCAGCGAAACAGCCAGCGCTAGGTACCTCTGGAACGCCATCAGCTGATGTTTTGACTGTTCAAGGTGCAGTTGGGATGACTGCCCTGCAAGTGGACGGTTCGGGTGTAACCCAACCCGTATCGGGCACCGTCACCGCTAACCAGGGTGGTACCTGGACAGTCCAGCCAGGAAACACGGCTAACACTACTCCTTGGCTCACCACTATTAGCCAGGGTGGTAACGCTGCCACGGTAACAGCTAGCAACGCTCTTAAGGTCGATGGCTCAGCTGTCACTCAGCCTGTAAGCATTGCATCCCTGCCAGCTCCTGGTGGTAGGTCTACAGTACTTTTGTATCGAAACGACTATGGTACCGTTAACGTTACTACCTCAGCTTATGTGCAAGTAACTGCCAGTACTTCAGGGGCTATTAACCGCCTTTACATTGCTGATACATCTGGCTCTGCCATTATTTTAGCTACAGGCGGTGCTGGTGCTGAATCTGATCAGCTTTATATTGGACCAGGCGGATCCGATGCGCCTTATGAGCTCAATATTCCTAGCGGTACTAGGGTGTCTATTAAGGCTTTAGATGTCTCGGCGACCAGTGGGCAAATCATCATCACAGCACTTAGCTAAAGGATAACGATATGGGTAAGCCGATTATTTGGTCAGGGGTTAATGCCAAGCTGATCAATTCAGGGGATTTAATTGATAGCAAGAATAATTCCCTGACTAACGGTGACAAGATTACGGTAACACAAGCTAGCCACGGCTTTACATCCTCGGATGTTGGCCGTCCTCTATACCTTGTGGGAGGGACTTGGACACTAGCCATCGCAAGCGCTGCAGCTAGTGCCGAGGTGGCTGGCTTTATTTACGCTGTCCTCGATGCCAATACCCTCCGAATTTCTACCTCAGGGCAGTGCCCATCTGTAGGTGCCAACTTCCTAGACGGAGGTGGCTCCCTGGTAGCTGGTGAGGTGTATTTCCTTAGCCCTAGCACTGCAGGCAAAGTCACAGCTACCGAGCCTACAGTTATTGGCCAAATATCCAAGCCTCTAGGGGTTGCTACCTCTACTAGCGCCTTCCAATTTTTTAACTTTCGGGGGTCGGTCGTAGGTGGAGCTAATGCTAGGACGCAGATTAGCCTTAGCAACAATACTACAGCTAACGTCCAGAATGTTTCTGCTTATGATGCTGGCGAAATTGTAGGCTGGGTTTATATTGACGCAGGGACTGATTATAGGTTTTTGCTCAAAGCTCAGTTTGCTAAAAACGGTGCAGGCACCAACTGGAACCTTAGCTACCAGACTGTAGGAGACACCCCACCTGCAGGGTTTAGCTTTAGCATTACCTCAGGCGGTGTCATTCAATACACCATGCCAAGTGTAGCTAGCTTTTCTACAGCACTATTTAACTATGCTTTGAATGCTCCAGCTGTAGGCACAAGCTTTCCTCTGTCGGTTAGCGGGACAAGCGTTGTGGGCGGTACTCCAACCGTCAACACAATCAACGAGAGCACCTTAAACAACGGGGTGCAGATTCAAGGCAGAAAAAGCGGAAGCGCGATATCTAGTGGGTATGTTGGAGAAATAACAACTCGTTCAGAATTTAACAACGCTTCAGTTGGAACAACAACTGTAAATTTAGGCACTTTAAATTTAACGGCAGGGGTTTGGCTTGTTTTGGCCGTTGGGAGCATCTATTCGTCAACAGATGGGCGACGCGCGTCAATTTCTATAAGTCTAACTTCTGCAACAGAAGATACAACTTTCGATTCTATAGCAACAGCTGGCACTTTAAACGGAGCAAATGCTATGGTTCAATTTAGGGTTATAAATACTGCATCATCTATTTCTGTATATATAACAGGGCGCGGTTTAGATGGTACGGTTAGCATGGTTGTAGATGCTCAAGCAATTCGATTGGCCTAATTTATTGTTTTAAAAATATTTAAAAAATAACGGTGCAAATATGTCTAGCTCAGCCTTTAGCCCTACACTGACAGTCACCGGCGGGACCACCCAGCAAGGTGAAATCAATATCATCACCAACCCTATTGCTCAGTCTAATACTAGCGATTGGACTACCTCTAACGCAACGCTCAGCCGTGTAGCTACAGGATCACCACTAGATCCTGAGATTCCGACAGGCTTCCAAGCTGTTTCGACCACGACGACGACCTCGTATGTACAGACTGCCTTGCAGAATGTGGCTCCATCACTGAGAAACAGAAAGCTAAAGGTACAGTTTTATCTAGCTCTCACAGATAGCACGTCCTGGAAAGTAGACGTGTTTAAGTCTGATGGAGTGACTAGGTATCCTCTGAGCACAGATAGCTCTGGTGTTACCGTCATTCCTGCATTGACTGGCACCTTTACCACTACTTTTGATATGGATACCAGTACTGGTATTTACGTGCGGTTTACTCGCCATGCTGGTGCTGGCACTAGTACACTCAACTTTACTAACTTGATTGTCGGCCCAGGGATTCAGCCGCAAGGTGCTGCAGTGCAATACCTTGGAACTTTGAGTTTTACTCCAAACAATTTTGGGACATTTTCTAACAATAGGTTTGACGTATGGCGCAATGGATCATCCATGCGAGTATCTGGCAAATTTACTGTAGGCACAGCTGTATCAGCGACTGCCTCTTTAACTTTGCCAAGTGGTTTTACTTTGGATCTAACAGCTTTAGGATCAGTTACTAAAAAAGTAGGTACATATCAATCAACTAGAACGACCACGGGGACTTTAGTCCCTGGTGATTTATTTTTTGATGGAAGTACAAATAATTCTATATTTTTTGCTGCTTCAGCTGGCGCAACTTCTGGCCAATATAATAAAGATACTGGCACAACTGTTGCATATAATTCTGGTACGATTGATTTAATTTTAGATATACCCATCGCAGAATGGGCTGGCTCCGGCACTGTTCAGCTAGCTCAGAATGATGTGGAATTTGCAAGTAACGGAAGTACCTTTGACTCGACAGATATCACAACACCGACCTTTGTTTATGGACCAGCCGGTGCAGGACCAACAACTGCACTTACAGCACTTAGAACAAAACGTATTCGTTTTCAAAGACCAGTTCAGTCCGGAGACAAACTTACTCTTGAGTTTTCAACGGATAGGACACGTTGGTTTTCCGCCCAAGGATTCAATGACGGGGCTGGAAATGCCTTTGTTCCCGCCTACGATTCCACAGGAAGCGGGTCAGCATCGGCAGGTGCATTTTTAATCCCAGTTAGCGGCTCAGCTACCGATATAGATGTTCAGTTTTTCCGTTACATCAATATCGCAAACGATGATGCCCCAACATCAAACTGGCCAACCACTTGGTACTGGCGTGTCAGGAAATCTTCTGCTGGTGCAGCTGTAGGTTTTGGTATTGTACAAGGCACATCAGCCGGTTTAGTCCCTGCCTCGAACACTAACTTTGATGATGTGACGGCGACAAGGTTAGGTCTAAAACAGTATTTACATGGGACGACGTACAATGGCGGCCTAGCTCCCACAGTCACGTGCACGTTAGGGGGATTTATTGTTGAAAGAGCGACTTTTATTCCTTACCAGATGCAAGATGGGACTTGGCGCGTGAAGGCGAGTATCCGGGCTACTTTTACTAGCGCCACAGTAACCCTGATAGACTTGGCAATAAACGGGGTATCATGGTACCCGATAACTCAAGGCGGTTCGGCATTTCTCGGGGGAATAACTACTCCGGCTCGATGTTACGTAAATAATACGGCCTTAAATACAATCAAAGTTGATTGCCCGTCAGCTACGACTAATGCCGTGGTAGCTGTGGGAGATTTTGAATTAACAGCAAAACCAACTTGGGCCTACTAATTAACGGAGACTCAATATGCCTACGGTACCTTTATTAGCGTCTGTCGCTGATTTAAACGCTTCCGTCACATCCGGCGGCGCATCGCAACTAGTGCCAAGCGGTGTTGTCATGGCTTTTGCGGGAGCTACTGCACCGAATGGCTGGCTTTTATGTGGCGGTGCGTTAGTCAGTAGAACAACATACGCCGACCTTTTTGCTGCGATTGGAACGGCTCACGGTAGCGGAGACGGGACAACTACCTTTGCGCTGCCTAATTATGCTGGCCAGTTTTTAAGGGGACGTGCAAACGGATCAGCTAACGATCCTGATAGAGCCACAAGAACAGCGGCGGCAAGTGGAGGCAATACAGGCGACAACGTTGGTTCTTTGCAAGTAAACGCAACGCGGAAAAATGGATTGACGGCATCAGCCTCAACGAGTTCCGTATCGGGGACTGTTACCGGATTAAAATATGCAAATACAATCTATGGGTACACAACCCCTGTAGCTGGTAAAGACAGATGGACAGATGACTATAACACAACTGGAACAAATGCCTCGTTGAGCGCTACAGCAGCAGCACAGACAATCACTATAAACGCAGGCGATGCCGAAACTCGCCCATTGAACGCTTACGTCAATTACATCATTAAAGTTTGAGGTCTATATGTTGATTCAACTGAGAGCAGGTGAAAACTTGTGGGGAAGTCGTGGAACGCATGTTTGCGACGAAAAAGGTTTTGCAGTCGTACTAGCAGAAGATATGGAAGTCGAAATTGACGACGACGTAGCTGAGAGAGCATGGGATGTAATTCGCGCCGATCGAGATTTTCGCGGTGTAAATGCAGATACTGGCCTACCTTTTCCAGAGCCACAGCCAGAGCCACAGCCAGAGCCTTTGATTACTGAAGAACCAATTATCACTGAAGAGGTGCCAAATGCCTAATAGCGCAATTAGTTTCAACACAGCGGGCCTAGCCTCGGCGACATCGCCGGGGTTAGTAGGTACTAAAGCGCAGACTTTGCGGGAGTAAAGACATTTAATTCGGCTCCGGTCGTTCTTGGAAACATAAGCGGCTTACAACAAGTAATGGGCATTGGGTAGTCTCTGCTGAAATTAGCTAACGAAAAGGAATTTAAACATGCCTCTCAAATCTGGATACTCTCAAAAATCTATTTCCAAAAACATCTCTACAGAGATGGGCTCTGGAAAACCTCAAAAGCAGGCTATTGCTATTGCTCTTGAGAAAGCCCGCGAAGCTAAAAAACGTGCAGGGAAATGGATGGGGGGTAGGGTTGAGCAGGAACAGGGTAGGGTAGCTCCTGATAATCAATCATGGGACCTTAAGCAACCCCTACCTGAGCGCGTCGATTCTACCGGTGAGCCTCATGCTGAAGAACGTAAAGCGCAAAATTTCTTAAACGAGGGACCTGACAGCCCAGCCGGTCTCAGCTATACTTATCATCAATCACCTGACTATAAATCACCTGTACTTGAGCACCTTGGAAAAACTGATATTACCCCTGAGTATGATCCTGAGGACGAGATGAGTATCGTCACTGCACTGAAAAAGAGGGTAAAATTAGATTTATTCAATTTGAACCGCTACCTGAAATTACAGCTACTGCAGATGCCTACAGTGATCCTATAGAAATTGCTTCCGTCTTTAGCATGGGTATGCATGCTCATGTTTTGACAGGAACAGCCAAAGGTAAAGCTTATTTCCAAGTAAGCTGTGATCCAATTGGCAGCACTCCAGCTAATTTTGTAACATACGGATCAGGTGCAGACTTAACTGGTTCCGAACTACAAGCCTATTCCTTTACCGACGTATGCGCTAACTGGGTTCGTATATTTTGGGACCATGCTAGTGGGACTGGGACGCTGCGAGTACACCTTAAAACCAACGGGTATTAACATGCTACAAGCTTGGCTTTTAAAAACTCTTAAAAGTATTCTTTTAGATCGCGAAACAAAAGCCAATATTTTTAAGGCTATTGATAAAGCGGTAAAAGATACGTCTAGCCCTATCGACGATAAGGCAGCTGAGGTATTCAAATCTTGCTATGAAATTATTGTAGGTGTGCTATGAAGGAACCTGCCCGCTTGAATTCGCTTAACCTACTGTACAGTCCAATGAGGGACGTACTACTTTTGGGCGTAGCTGAGGCGAATAAAGCGGGCTACCCTCTAGCTGTATTTGAGACCTTCAGGTCTCCAGCTAGGCAAGATCAAATATATGCCCAGGGCAGGACACAGCCAGGGAAGGTAGTGTCCAATTCCAAAGCATATCAATCATGGCATCAATACGGTATAGCGGCTGATGTAGCACTGTTTGATGATAAACGGTGGAGCTGGGACTTTGATCCCAAAGTCATTTCTAAGTTTTTTGATCTAGATAAGCTGATATGGGGTGGGACATTTAAAAGCGCAGATGGACCGCACTATGAATGGAGAAAAAAACCAAGCCTCACAGTGTCGGAGGCTTTGGTCCGCTCTCAAGGTATTCTTAGGTTTTGGGCTGAGCTAGACGCTTTGGCTTCCTGAGCCTTACCTTAATCTGAGAGCTAGAAAAACCTTCGAGGACTTTTGCTAGGACGGCATAGTCTTCAAAGGTAAATTGATAGCCTTCCTGGGTTTCAAATTTAACCCGGCTTTCAGCTTGGCCTTTGAGCGTGGCCAGTACCATTAATTCTTGGACTGTTAATTGCATATATCACCTAGTTTGCAAATGTTTCGTATACTTCAGATTCAAATTTAACCGTGTCAATAATCTCGGTCACAGTAGCCTTAGACCACTGTTTGCCTTCCAGCAGAGTCAGGGCGCGTTCTACCTGTTCGGGCTTGAGCTGTTGCGCTAGGACTTCCCGAGCCACCTGCACCAGCTTCTTGTTATGAGCCTGGAAAATCATAATGCGCTTTTCAGGTGAAACCGTTGGGGCGCAAGGAGTGGCACTAGGGGCACTAGTTTGTGTCACAGGCTTCGGCTCAGGTGCGGGTAATGCCTCTTGAGTCTCGCTCAAGATTTCAATTACATCTCCATTTTCGTCGACTACCGCACCTAGCTCCTCAGGGGTATAGCTAATTCCGGCGATGGCGTCCGGGAATAAGCTCCTAGCCATCTCAGACACTACTCTAGCGTGGAGCATAGCCCGAGGGTATTTGTTCCAGCTAGGGTTACTGAGTAGCCCGGCTTTCCGCGCATCATCAATGGTGAAAGTAAAGCTTTCAAAGTCAAACCCTGCCCGTTTGACTGAGATAGTGCAGCGCTCATTAGTGCGCTCAGGGAATTTAAACTGTGTCTTGGGATGCAGCTTAAGAATTTGAGCAAGCATAAGCTCAGCCGACATAGCTGGCTTGCCGCCTATGACATTAATATGGCTCAGGGCTTGCAGGGGTGGGATACCTAGCTCCCTGCCCTTAAGCATGACTAGGACGACTTGCTCAGGCTTTTGCAGGGCTTTGGGCAATAATCCAGACTGTAGGAAGCACCTAGCCTGATCTAGCAATAATGCCCATTCGTTTTGATTGGCTGGCAGGTTATTAGAATAGGTCGAAAGCGTCATCTGGGATGTCATATTTTGCTGGCTCCTCTGTTTTCGCAGTAGTTTTGAGATGTTGCGACTTAATACGGTCAAATACTTTTCTTTGCTTAGCTGATAATTCATGACGTTTTGCAATATCGGAAATAAATTTCTGGTCCCATTCAGGGAGAGGCGCGGCTTGCAACAAATGGAAAATGTCCCGGTCTTCCTGGGTGACTAAGGTAGCAGGTCCAGCTGGCTCTTTTTCAATAGGATCGACTAAGCCGAGGTATTTACAACAGTCCTGGCAAATCTTCTTGCCCTTCGCGTTAAAGAAAGGACCGGGCAAGATAAATTCCCTATGCGTTCCGTCCTTCGCATAGCTCCATTTACATTCGTCCATAGCTCACCTCTTTTAGCTTGCTTAAGGGACGATAGTTATACAATATAAGGCTTCTGCAGTAAAGCACAGACTAGCCCTCTCGGACTCCTGCCTTATTTCTCACCGCTTCTCACCATGTCCATACTAGTCTGTGCTATACTTAATATAAAATTGTTTAGATGGCGGGTAGCATGTTCTTGGCGCGGTACATGGCTATCATATTGTTTTGCCTTGGTTTTAAACCAAGTGATCACAATATTACCATCCTTGTAAATGACTATCGAAAAGATTGGAACGCTAAAGAACTATTTGAAGACTACCGCCTTAATTGCGCTGCAAAGTATCAGCTAGATTACATAGTTAAAGAGCGTAAATGCACCTCTATTGGTCCTAAGGGTGAAACCCCCAGGGATAGGTCCAAGGCTTGTGGCTACCCTTGGACATACGGCGAACAGCTCCTTGTTTGCCAATACCTGACAGAAGAGTCCTGGTTTGACACTTTGCCAATTTACAAAAGGGAATACCGGCTTCTCAGAGACCACAGATTTAAATCCATCGGGGTAGCGGGGGATGATTTATGGTGGGTGGTTATCCTAGCGCAATAGTCCAAGAATACGCTAAAGAACCGTTATCGGAGACTCAAGAGTACATGCTAGCCCAAGTCAATGCGACTAGGGCGAAGTTTGGTCTTAGGCCTGTAGTACTAGATACCACCCTCTCTTGTGCTGCCAGGAGCTGGGCTAAACGGACGTGGAGGCTCAATATTTGTGCTCACTTTGATCCAGTCACAGGCCAGGGCGTCCGGGAGCGGGTAGAGCTATGTGGTGGGCAGCTGATTCGCGGTGGCTGGGAGATTGTAGCTTGTGGATATCCTGGGGTTACTTATGCAATTACTGGCTGGCTCCGTAGCCCTAGCCATAGGTTTGTCCTACTTAACCCAAACGTTACAAATGTAGGGATAGGGGTAGCTGGACCTAACTTAACTCAGAGCGAGAGATTTTATACAATAGTAGCCACACCTTAGAGGGATTTATGTACCCCCGCATCATCAAAGTTACGCTTGTCTTGCCTTGGCAACCCCCGCAAGTGGCCTTGGTTCGGGAAGTTTTGCGCGGGGTGTATCGTTTACAGATCACCGACAGGTTTGGCAGGCTCGTCAACTTTGTTGGCACCGACATAGGGTTTGGGGTGCAGCTCTTTAAGTCCACTAGAAACCAATCTTACCTTGTCGTTAAAGGGCTATGGGACGAGGCCCTTTATGCTAGCGAATCCGACAAAAAAGCCAGCCACGTCACGATACTAGACATCGAAACGGACGACTGTTAACATTTTGGAAACCCCTAAGGAGATTCTAATATGTGCGAATGGAAATGCTTGCTTAGTGCATTGGTGTATTTTTTGGCTCAACTCGTCGTGGTCGTCCTTAAACCTGTTGTCCACGTCCTGGACCTTGCAGCTAAAAAGTGTGGCGCAGTAGCTGCTAAAGAGCTCTCTAAAATTGCTAAGCCAGAAGCACCAAAAGCCGAGGCCTAATATGGATATGGATGATGTTGCTCATCTATTTGGTGAGCGTCCTTTTAAAATGACAAGCCTCCATCGTGCGCTACTTGTCAGAATGATCGCAGTAGTCCGGGCAGCTGAAGAGTATGCAGAAACCGAGCACCCTGATGCCTTTGATCATTTAGTGGAATGTTTAGAAGAACTTAAGGAATTTGAGGAATGAATGAGATCAGCTCTAATCGTGATAGTTACCACGATGGTTGCCTATTTAATGCTAAGCGCATTACTTGGCCCATTATCTAAAGACCTCAAATTTTCCAGCTCAATTACGGCTCCGTTTGGGACTGTGATTGAGCATTATTGCACCGATTCGGGTGTGGAGTATTTGGTCACTAATCGCGGATACATGGTACTTCATGTAACTCCCGCTGGTGATCCTGTTATTTGTGCGTCCTTTGAACCTATGGCCGAGGATTAAATGCACGAATACAAAGCGCAATTCATGCAAGTGATCGATGATGATACTTTATTACTTTATGTAGACTTGGGTTTTTATATTTGGACCATGGTAGCATTGCGGCTTTCGGGTTTGGACATGCCACAGGATCCAACACCGTTTGAAGTAAAAAGAGCAGAAAAAGCGGTTCTTTGGCTAGATAGCAAATTGGATGGCACAGGTCATATTCATATAAAAACTAGTCAATTACCATGCGGTACACTGACAGCCGATATAATGATCGGTGATTATAATGTCAATCTAGAATTGGAGCGTCTGGGTCTATTGCGGGGCAGCTCTGCAAAGCCGCTGGGCTTAGCTCATTAAGATAGCCGTAGTGGGCTATAAGGGCAGCGTCGATCAAGCCATCGTGCGGTTTAGAGCTGCGTTCCGTGGCAAGAAAAGACCTCTCAGGCCAAAGATGGCGAGCACACCACAGGCTCCGCTCTTTGGCATCGTCTATTTTTGGAGAGCCCTGATGGATCCGCTTAGCCCACACTGCAGGACGTACTAGATGAATGATCATTCCTGAACCTGCGAGTGTTCCCAGCATATAGCCAAAATCCCGACCGTAATTAAAAGCCGAAGCAATCCCTTGCTTTGGGAATGATTGCGCTTGCTCGATATAGACAATCTTACACTTGCGCTCAAGGAGCCAGTATCGTGGCACTACATTAGCAAGTAGGGCGTAGTCTATAATCTTGCCGTCCTGGACAATTGCTAATGCTCCGCTTTTGCCTGGATCGATACCGGCGATCAGCATATATAAAACTCCTTCACATGGAGATCACGAGATGGCTGCCTATTACCCAATAGTACCAGGGGTATACGAATTTGCTAAGGGCTTCAAGAACTTGGAGCATTTAGATTTAAGATATTTGGGAGCGATTGCCACAAGATACACTTGGATTCCTGCCGCCTTAAAGGAACCGTACAGAGCGAAAGCTAATTTCCTGTTTTCAGACTTTGTTGGGTTTGACGTCGATAATACAGGAGAAGTGATCTATCCGCTGGCTCAAGCCATTGAGGACTGGTGTGATTCAGCTTGTGTGATTGGCATTACTCGCAGTCACCAAAAGGAGAAATTCACTAAAGACACGGTCTACCCGCCTCAGGATCGCTTTAGAATTATCACCCAATGGGAACGCAGGATTGAGACGATTGAGGAATATGAGTACAACGTAACTAGAATCCTCAAGATCAATGAAGCTTTCGACAGTATTTGCAAGGATGCCACAAGGGCGTTTTATCCCTGCCAAAAGATCGTCTTCGCTAACTTTGATGGCTTTAAACAGCCTGTAAAAGCTGTGGAAAAACCATCTGTAACCATTCAAGATGCGATGAGACTTTATGTTAAACATAAAGGCAATAGAATACCTAATCATGTTGATAATTTTATTAAGAAAGGCATAACTTTTGGGCATGGCCGTAATATTTCTATTTATGTTTCAACGTTAGAATTACTTAACGTTGGAACCCCAGCCCAAAAAGTCCTTGAACTTTTGAGGAATTCGCCGTTTGATAGGGCTGAGTTTTCCGACCACGAATTAGAAACTACGTACACAAGCGCCTTAAAGCGTTTTGTCGAAAGCTAAAAAAAATTGACCAGTAGTTAGCGCTTACTGGTCAATCAATTCGTGGGTGTATCAAACCCTGTATCCATGCGAAGGTGGTTGTATCATGCCAGATGTAGAAAACAAGGGCAATCTTGGAACTATTCATAACCTGCAAGAACGCTCCGATAAGAAAAACGCAGACAGAAAAAAGTCTTCTACCGGAAAAAATCCTACCTCACTTAGCTCCGCCCAAAAACAAGCTCTGTTTGCTGACTGGCTAAACGGGAATGTTTGCGAATGGATGGAACAAAATGGCATTAAACTAAAAAAGCCATCAAAATCATTCGTTTTTTTGAGAAGTTTGGATGGTTCAAAACAGCTTTACGAAGTCACCCCTGATCGTGACTTAGTAGACTGTCATCTTGACGCCGTAGAAGAACAAATTTCAGGCGTGGTTCATGGTGAGTTTAGGGACTTGCTAGACATGACAGCTCAACATATTGAGGGAGCTGTTAAATACTGGTCCAAGGTAACACCTTCCATTGAAACCCCACCATTATATGGATTTCAGGGTGACGATCACCTCGTTATGAGGAGGCTGCCCTTTAAGCTGGAAAATGGACCTACACCTTTATTCGATGAGATGTTTTCCAGGATAGACAATGGGTTAGCTCTCAAGATTTTCGTAGGTAGTCTTTTTTTTCCTAAGTCTAACAGGCAACAATACGTTTGGATGTACGGGAAAGGTAACGATGGAAAGGGGACTTTTGTCGAGCTTTTAGGCGAAGTCTTAAAGCATACCTTTTCGAGTCAAGTTGAGCCGAGCTTCAACGACAGATTTTGGACCTACAGTATTAAAGATGCCAGGCTAGTAGTATTCCCAGACACCAATAACACCTCGTTCGTTACAAGTGGCCTTCTCAAGTCCCTAACCGGCAATGATTCGATCAGGGTGGAAAAGAAGGGTGGGCGAGTATTTACGATCAAACCCATGGCCAAGCTCATCTTTGTCTCAAACAGCAAGCCAGGGATTAGCTCTGAGATATCCGACAAAAGGCGGATCATTTATTGCGAATGGAAACCTTTTTCTGGTGAGCCTCAATCTCATTATGACGATCTGTTACGAGAAGAACTACCTTATTTTATTAGCAAATGTATAGAATTGTATTTAGACTATTGCCCTAATAATGAGCTTATAAAACGCTCAACTGATTCTATTAATAGCATTATTGATGACAATGAAACTCCATATCATTTTATTATTGAAAAATATTGCGTAGTTAGTCCAGAGTTAAAGACAGCTAGGGGAATAATGTGGGAATTAATCTGTGATCATTTTTCTACAAAAAAAGAACGCTTAGATTTTAAGAAGTGGTTAGGTGAGAGATTTATATTGAAGGGCAGCAAACGACCAGGGACTAACCACGTCGATTACTGGTGGGAGGGCATAGGTGTTTCGATCAACC
>Ga0315904_10003232_pt1 | contig 24238 bp, 15 predicted proteins | sample LakEriMetagenome_6_FD_203529 | JGI IMG/M metagenome (GOLD analysis project Ga0315904, IMG submission 203529) | Freshwater fungal communities from buoy surface, Lake Erie, Ohio, United States - Buoy 12 MA120 | ecosystem: Environmental > Aquatic > Freshwater > Lake | place: USA: Lake Erie, Ohio... | reverse complement strand
CCGGAAAATCATTTGTTGGGAACTATATGAAAACAGCCAGGATGAAACCTGTTACCTAGTCAGGGAAAATGAAAAAAGATGTAAAAGAACTTTATAACGCTCAGGCCGAAGAATGGGCACGAAAAGAGCCCATTCTTCTGTCTGACTATTCCGCGAGACCTTTTGTATTGGATCTTTGTGAACCAATAAGTGGATCAAGAATTCTTGATGCCGGCTGTGGGGAGGGTTATGTAGGGAGACAGCTCTTAAAGCGTGGGGCCAAGGAGGTTCATGGGATTGATATCTCTGAGAAAATGATCGAACAGGCCAATATTATCTGCCATCAGGAAGAATTAGAAGGCCTCACCTATGAAATCATCGACATACGAAATGCCCAACTTACAAACGAGAGACCCTATGATCTGGTTTTGGGGATGTTCCTGTTTAATTATCTGAATGTGGAAGATACACACTCCGTAATGAAAAAGATCTATTCGGTCTTAAAACCCGGAGGACATTTTGTGTTTTCTGTACCACATCCTTTTCTTGCATACCTCAAAAAGGATAAATATCCTTTTTATTTCGCTGCCTCTCATGGATATTTCAGCGGTAGAGACATACTCTTCCCTGGCGAGATTTGGAGAAGAGACGGAATATCGGTTGGCGTACAGTGTGTACATAAAACAATCGAAGATTATTTTACTGGTCTCAAGAGAGCTGGATTCAACTCTTTTCCTGACATGCATGAGCTGCATATTACAGATGAACATGTAAAGTTGGATCCTGAGTTCTTTACACCACTAATTGACCTGCCCCTGCATATTGCGTTTAAGGTGAGAAAAAATCCATAAAAATGACTCATCAGGTTCATCTTTGGCGATCTTTACCTCACCTTTCAGAGGTTACATACAGCTTCACAAAGGATTGGGCCAATGATCAGTTAAGCCGGATATCCGATCGACATGAGCTTCTTTCTGATCCCAATAATGTAATTCCTGATCAAAGTGACTTGCCGCGATTTGAAACAATTAGTTCCGCCCTGCGGACGAATCCCGGTTTTGTGTTGATCAGGCCAGGGAGTGATTACCAAGATGATGATTTACGCCAATTATATGCACTTTTCGGTCGTAGCATAGGCCAAATTAATGACCGTTATGGATATTTTTTTGATGTAATTGATCAGGGACTCGATTACACCAAAGCCGCAATTCCTGTTTCAAAAACAAAGGCGAGTACAGGGTACCATACTGACAGTACAGCCAGGGAGTATGTTCCTGATGTGGTCGGCTTACTTTGCCTGCATCCGGGTTTTCGGGGAGGTGAATCCCTTATTACGAATGCGGCAAACGCTTATGAGCTGATCAGACGGGATAATCCCAAGTCTCTTGATGAGCTTGAAAAGCCTGTAATTCGTGACGTAATTACTCCCGGGTCGGAGAATAGTACGGCAGCGATCCTCGAAAACACTTTCCCTGTTTTTCAAGTCAACGAGGATGGATTTTTATTCAGATACATGCGTTACTGGATCGAGAGCGCACATGCAAAGACATCCAAAGAACTGCCCGTTTATCTTAAGCAAGGAATGGACACCATAGATGAATTCTTTTCCAGGGAGGACAACACAGTTGAGTTCAGAATGGAACGAGGCGACATGCTTTTTTTGAACAATAGATTTCTTTGCCACAACAGAAGGGCATTTGAGGATCATCCTGCCATGCCATCGAGGAGGTTGGTGAGAAGCTGGATCAATTTTGAAAATAGCTGATACAGTGGTTGCTTTGATGATGGTTTGAACAATCAAATTTTGAGAATGCGAATACCCTTGATGTAGGCAGGATGTTTACTATTTAGCACGCGGGGTTAGTTGAAATGCGGCTTCAATGGAGGAAAAACGATATATTGCATCTGTTATGACAGGCTATCACAACCTAACGATCTCTCAAATACAACAGCTTACGAAAGACGCGGTTCAGATCACTTTTCACACGCCTGAAGAACTCAGTGATCATTTCAGGTTCATTCCGGGACAGCATATTGATCTGAAGCTTCAGGTGAATGGAATCGAGTTGATCCGTTCTTATTCAATCTGTAGTGGACCGGGCGAAGCATTATCGATCGCTGTGAAGGCGATACCGGGAGGAACTGTATCCACGTGGCTCAACAGCAATATCGAAAAAGACCAGGTACTTCAGGTTTCAGAACCACGTGGCAGTTTCAAGCTTGATCCGGAAGCACGACGTATTGTTCTTATCGGAGCGGGAAGTGGAATTACTCCGCTTCTATCCATGGCAAAGCATGCCATCAATCAAGGTAAGGAGGTGAGCCTCATCTATGGGAACAGAACTGTATCGTCAATAATGTTCTATGATGACATTCGAGAGCTCGGATTCAGCCGGGTGTTTCATTTCCTGAGTGGTGAAACCAACAATGACCTCAGATCAGGGAGGATCAGTCGGAAGAGTCTGTTACAATTGGAAAAAGAAAAGAATTTTCTCTCCGAATCAGATGCCGTTTACCTTTGTGGTCCTGAAGGTATGATCCATGAAGTGAAATCCTTTCTGGAGAGTCTTGGAGTTTCTGCGGACAGGATACATTCAGAGCTATTTACGGCGCCTTCGGCAGAAAATGGATCCGGGTCAATCGGCGATTCGGAGGAAGTGTCTATTGCCAGTACCATGTACATGACGCTGGAGGGGGATAAGTATGCTGTTCACTTCGAACCCGGCATGCCAAATATTCTTGCTGCAGCCGAACAAGCCGGACTGGATGTGCCTTATTCCTGCAGAACCGGAATTTGCGGTTCTTGCAGAGCAAAGGTACTTACCGGAACAGCGGTGATGAAATCGAATTATGCTTTGACACCCGATGAGGTCGATGTGGGTTACATCCTGACCTGTCAGGCCAGTCCGACCTGCATGGAGTTACGGATCAGTTATGATGAGTAGTTCGAAGCACAAAAAAAATTCATAATGATACACATTGGTATTCCTCTTGTGTAGTATTCTCCAGAAGAATATATTAATAGTTTGTTCAAATGATTTCACAATGGGTGAACAAAAACCTTTGGTTGATGTAATTCGGTCAGTTTAGATTAAGAAGGTCTTGAACGACATGTATCTCTGGATCAATAAAAATGCTTGAGAATCCAATTATTTAGGTAAACAGAAAATTATTCCCTGATGATACTATTTATCCTTTGTTAAAGGAATCCTTGTTTTCGCATAGGAACTTTGTGTTCAACAAGGGTTCTCATGGAGGAAGTTCAGCTCGGTCTGAAGGAAAACGGGATGCAATTCACCCTCCTGGTGATCATCAACGGTTTTGTTGGTGGTATGGTCGGTTTGGAGCGGACCATCCTCCCTCAGATCGCTGAGCAGGAGTTTTCGATCGCGGCGAATTCAGCTATACTATCTTTTATCGTCGTCTTCGGGATCACTAAGGCAATTACCAACTACTACACAGGTGTGCTGGCGAATAAATGGGGAAGGAAGAAGCTGTTAATCCTTGGTTGGATCATTGCCATACCGGTTCCGTTCATCCTGATGCTGGCCGGTCACTGGTACTGGATCATTGCGGCGAACATTTTACTGGGGATCAATCAGGGACTGACATGGTCATCAACCGTGATGATGAAGATCGATCTGGTGGGAGAAAAGCAGCGTGGTTTTGCCATGGGCCTGAACGAATTTGCGGGTTACCTTTCGGTAGCTCTGGTTGCCTTTTTAACTGGCTATATAGCAAATACATATGGAGTCAGGCCTTATCCTTTTTATATCGGGATAGTGTTAACTGTGTTGGGTTTCTTGGGAAGTGTTTTTTTAGTGAAGGATACCCGTCATCACGTAGCCAAGGAAACGGGTACGAGTAAAGTACCGCGCCTTTTGAATGTCTTTTGGGACACTACCTGGAAGAACCCTAATCTAGGATCTGTAACGCAGGCGGGACTTGTCAACAACCTCAATGATGGAATGGTGTGGGGAATTCTTCCAATTTTACTAAGTGCAAAGGGATTCTCCTTGAAAGACATCGGGATAATTACTGCGGTTTATCCTGCTGTTTGGGGTCTTGGTCAGTTGTTTACCGGTAAAATGGCAGATGTCTTCGAAAAGAAGAAGCTTTTATTCTGGGGGATGATCCTTCAGTCTTTTGCGTTGATGTTTCTGATCGCTGCTGAAACTAAGACGGAGTTCGTGATCCTCGGGTTGGCGCTCGGCTTCGGAACAGCTTTGGTTTATCCTACATTCATGGCCACGGTTGCCGAAAACACGCATCCACTTGATCGGGCAGAGAGTATTGGGATCTTCCGTTTGTGGCGAGACATGGGCTATGCTGTGGGAGCGATCTTAACAGGTGTCATTGCCGATCTGGTGAGCCTGAATGCGGCAATTCTTTTTGTGGGGATAGTGACGATGCTATCTGCTGTAGTGATCGGCGTTAGGATGAGAGCGGAGAATGAGGGAATAGAGCATTGGGCAAAGAGCAACGTGGATAGTGCATAGTGTTAGTTGAATTGTGAGATAGAGGGAAGATGAAATATCTTTATAAGGCCTCATTTTCAGAAATTCAGATTAATTTTCGGTGCTGAAAAAGAGAGATATGGATAAGGCGAAGGACTTGCGCAATGAGTTGGTTATTGAAGGAACCAGGATCGGGGTGTGGGACTGGAATATTCAGACAGGGGAAACTATTTTCAATGAGCGCTGGGCAGAGATCCTCGGTTATCGAATTGAGGAACTGCAACCGATCAGCATTGAGACCTGGATGAGGTTCGCACATCCGGAAGATTTACAGCGATCGAACGAACTATTGCAACAACATTTTATCGGAGAAACCGAGTATTACGACTTTGAATCCCGAATGAAGCACAAGGATGGGCATTGGGTTTGGGTACATGACAGGGGCAAGGTGTTTGAATGGGATGACGAGGGTAGCCCACTGCGGATGTGCGGTTCACACATTGATATCACCGAGCAAAAGGAACTTGAGTTGGCCTTAAAGAAAGCACTGCGTGAGAAGGATGTGCTGTTGAGTGAGGTGCACCATAGAGTGAAGAACAATTTGCAACTGATTGCCAGTTTAGCCAGACTTAAGGATCGTAACGGCAAGATTGAGGTTTCGGAGATCGAGGACTCTATCAGTTCGATCGCACAAGCTCACGAGGCAATATACAAGATCGAGCGATTTGACAAGATCTCTTTGACAGCATATCTTTCTCAGGTTATCCAACCTATACTGATTGCTGATCCAGTTCGTATGGAGCTTGACACGGAAGATATACAGCTGAGTATCGATCTTTTGATCCCAATAGGACTGGTCATCACTGAACTCGTTAACAATTCACTGAAGCATGCTTTTAGGGGTTTAACGGAGAAAAAGATCATGCTCTCAGCCAAACGATCCGAAGAAGGGATAGCGATTGTCTATTCAGATAATGGATGTGGATACAGTGATGAAATTTGGAGCAAAGCCATAGCAGCTGACACATACGGATTGTCGATCGTTCGCTCTCTAATAGAACAAATAGACGGACGAATTACCTTCTCCAATGACGGGGGAGCGAGAATTGAGATGGTGATTTGAAGCAAAGCTGAAAACCATTCCGCAAAGCGGAAGAATGTTTTACTTACCATTTGTCTTCACTATGCGTTCAGTATATTGACTCCCGTCCATTTGGATCCTGAGGGTATAGATGCCAGAACGCAAGGAGCGCATATCCATTACGAAGTGGGTTTGATCAAGGCCTTCAATATTTACTTTGCGGACTGACCTTCCAAAACCATCCACCAGGTCAATGGTCATATCGTTAACCGCGGAATCGAAGACGATGTTAAGCACTTCACTGGAAGGATTCGGGTAGCAGATAAAGTTTTTTCCCTTATCCAGTTCTGTAAGGTCAGAAAGGTTCACGGTGAAGCAATCTGATGTTTCAGTACATCCACCGTTACTTACTGCAAGAGCATAGGATCCGTTTGAAGTTGGAGTATATGTGTTCTGAATCGCACCTGTAATCGCTGCGAAGTTGTTGTTACAATCCACCCATTGGAAAGTACTGCCAGGTGAGTTAACAGAAAGCGTGTTACCTGTCTGTGAAATAGTAAAGTTCACGACATTATCCTGCACAATAGAAGTGGTCACCACACTATCGCATCCTGCACTTGTTAGAAGCTGAGAGACATAAACCATAGGCTGTGTGATATTGGTATATTCAGTTCCATCCGGGAAGATGTAGGTGGATCCGGGACAAACAGGCACCGTTTCGCTGACAGCAACCGATTCGTTATTTTGTACAATAAAGCTGATGGAATGTCCGCAATCATCCTGAGCTTGGTATGTTCCGCTCTGGTTGGCGTTGATCCAGGTTGAATTCTCGATGAAGGTTCCATTGAGATACCAATCTACTATGTGATCTGTATAGGCCAATACGGAATCACGGTCGCAGAAGTTGTTTTGCTCACCTTCATATACATCTCCAAAAAGCCCTAATTCTGCAGAAGGATCAACAATGAAGTAGGTTGCTGAATAGAAGTAGCAGCCTTCATAGGTGAAATTGTTCTCTACCTGAAAATACGTTTCGGTGCTTTCAACGGTAATATTGAGTGATGAACCTGTCTCGTAAATCTCTTGTCCGCTGTTAAACCAGACATACCAATCGATGTCACCAATATTGCTGTTCAGACTGATATCCTGAGCCTGGCAAAGATACACCGTTGAATAGCCGTAAGGATCCGTATCCATTTCATGGACAGGAGAGGGTCTCTCGATGATATCGAGCGTGATAGAAACGGTATCCGAGCAGCCGTTCGAACTGGTTGCATAAGCCATTACTTCCGCAGGTTCTGTTACCCATATGGAAGAATATAAACCGGTTGTTTGCATCTGGTCGATGCTGTTCCACCAGGTCACGTTCTGATTGGATTCTATGTACACCAGGTAATCCTGGCAGGTGAGTGAATCACCCATGTTCAATTGAATATTTGGACCCGGGAGTACATTGAGGTTGAGCAATGAATCTGCCGTACAGAATTGATTGGTCAATTGGAGCGAATAAGGCACGAGTCCCGAACCACTAACCGGCAGGAAGGCCGATCCTTCGGTTGTGTAGCTATTCGAGCCGATGGTCCATAGGTAATCGAAAGGCAATCCAAAATCGTTGTTTGCTACATAAAGTACATCATCCTCACACTGTGAAGAGTATTGGGAGGCAATATTGACGAAGTCTGAACATTCAACTCTGAAGAAGCGGTGAACATTTGTGAAGATCGGCGGATTGAGGTCGAAATAGATGCGTGCCTGATTCGCTACCGGAACGAAAGTAGGTGAGTTGTCCGCATAATCTGCAGCAAACTTGATGTATCCCATACTCCCCAGGAAATCCGTGGTACTATCCGGGAGGTTGATGTCTTCAAAGGTTACCTCGATAATACCGAGAGAGTCGATCGAAAAATTGTATGAAGCACTTGCCGAGATCGGTCTGAGCGTAGTATAATCGAACAGATTGGTCAAGTTATCCCTGATGACCACTGTTCGAGCCGTGTCATTTCCTGTATTCTGGAAGCGGATGGTGTATTCTGTCTGATCGAGAAACGAAAAGATCGAATCTCCCGTATACACATGCTCGAACATCGTGATCTGCTTATCGTTCGGGTCATAGGCGCAGGTCAGGATCTGCTTTAGGGTGTCGTTCAAGGTGATCGATCCTAAAGACCCAGTAAGTGTTGTGCCGGAAATAAAGATCATCGTATCGCCCATACTTGAGGTTCCGGGCATATTGAGGTCGGCGTGGAACATGACATTTTCGAAAGGTTCCACATCTGAGATGGTCCAGATCAGTGTATCTGCATCCTGGGAGACTGCAAGATCCGAATCCACAAAGGTGGTATTATTTGCCAGAACCACTTTTACTTCTGCAGAGACTGCTACCGGTGATACATTTCTGAAATTGAGGTAGAGTCTTCCCGGCTCGTTGCATCGGTGTCCGGATAGTGTGACGTCGAATTCACCGTCGATGATATTGTTCAGGTTCTTTACACCAATGCTTACGCTGTCGATCGGGTTGAGCTCGTCCGCAGAAGCAATCGCAGGATAAGGTGTTGTGGTTGCCTGAAAATTGGAGGTCATGGAATTGGCCATTGAAATAGCGAAGTTTCCGGGATTCGATCCCAATGGAATGTCGAAATGACCGTCATTGTTCGTGTATTGAACGAATGAACCGTTGTTGAGTTGAACCGGGAATATTGGGAACATGACATCTGTCGCACTTTCGTATGCTCCGTTTTCGTTCACATCGTAATACACAGTTCCAACTGTTCTGAACGGACTTACCAGGGTGTTTTCGTACCAGATGTGCTCTGCTGCGATGTCCATGTCTCCGTCATCATCCATATCGACAACCCTTGAAAGACGCGTTGTTGCAGGGTCGTTATTGAGCAGCGTCAAGCCATTTCCTGAATTCGAGAAGAGGAGTTGTTTGTACAGTGAATGGAGCACCAGATCCATGATGTAGTCATTGTTCATGTCAATTGCCCTACCCTGCGTCCCGCTGAATGTTCCGGCGGGCTGAGTATTGATGATCGCACCGGACTGAAAGGTCCCGTTTGAATTCAGGTTGCGGTAGATACGGTTGTCACCATTATGCCAGTGAAGGTCGGGCAGATTGTCCCCGTTTGAATCAAACACATCGAGCAGTTCCATACACCCGCAGGAGATCACCTGACCGGGGGTGAAGGTGTTGCTCCCATTGTTCGCGGCCATGCGGATCTTTTCCCAGCCACCCGCTTCATGCTGAACGACCAGGTCCTTGTCTCCGTCCATGTCGTAATCGCTGAGTCGCACGACTACGTCTTCAATGGTAAAATCATTCCAGGTCAGAATTGTTGCTGCTAGTAAAGGTACGCCCGTGTTCACACGGTACATGCGAATGCTGTGGTTACTTGAACCCGGTAAATGGTAAAAAAGTTCCTGAATGCCATCCCCATCGATGTCTTCGATCAATTTAAGGTGCATTTCGGAGCTCAACATGAAGTTCAGGTTACCCACTAATTCACCATTTTCATTCAATCTATACCAGTGTTCATCCGTAATATCTGTGGCTGTACTGGTGACCAAATCCTCAAAGCCGTCTCCATTGATGTCGATCATATCCAGGTATTCCGTGTAATAATCATAGGCTTGTCCACCGTAGCGCGGATACAGTGTGTCATTCTCATTTTCCCAGATAATCGCTTTGCCATAAGTGTAGCCGGAAACGTCGATATCGCCGTCATTGTCGAAGTCTGTGACCTGTCCTTCATTTCCCCATAGGTGCCAGATGAGTTGTTGCTGATCGATCGTCTGTCCGGATGTGTTTTCACTGCGGTAGAATGCTTCCTGGTAGTGGGTATTTGGAACGAGGTACACGTAGCAGATGTCCGTGTTCCCATCCCCGTCGAGATCCGTGCATTTGTAATAGGATTCGTATAAGCGCGGAGTACTGTTTATATTCACTTCATTGAAAGAGAATGATCCATTGTTAAAGAAGACACTGTTGCCACCGACGAGATCGAGGAAGCCGTTTCCATCCACATCGTAAATTTCGGAGAGGTCTATCAGTGAAGGGAATCCAAAACCGGTAGAAACGGAATAGGAGAAGTTCGCAGTGTAAATGAGTGAGTAGGAAAAGCCACTGGTATGGTCATAGATGAGCACATTCCAGCCGTTTCGGACGAGTAGTTCGTTAAATCCATCGTTATTGAGGTCGGCTATATCCAGGGAGGAAGATGAAGGAGCGCCGATCGACGTTGAGACGATCGAGTCTTCCAGTGTATAATCGAAAGAACCTGTCTGAGTGTAGATGTAAATCTTGTTTGACTGATTGCGGACGAACATTTCTTTCAGTCCGTCATTTTGGATGTCGCTGAAGACAATACTTGAGGAAGTGTTAAGTTGAGTGGCTGAAGCAACTGTGTAAGTGTTCAGATTACCCGTACCGTCCATGTTCTGGTGAAGTGTGATTGGGTTATTGGACCATGTGATAATATCAGTAAAGGCATCATTATCAATGTTCGCGTAGGTTTCGTTGAAATTGCTCAAGGACGCCAGGTTTTGTTCTGCCGAGAACACCATGTTGCCCTGATTGAAAAGTACGCTTAGTGTGTTGCTGGATTCAGCCAATCCCACGATATCGGTCAACCCATCCTGGTTCCAGTCGATCAGTCTGCAAGAAAGAGATGACGAGTAAACAGAGGTATAGTTCATACTATCGATGGAGGTACCGTTCGAGCGATAGATCCGAATGGGTGATGAGGTATAATCTGCCCAATTGATGAGGTCTTCATCACCGTCGTTGTCGAGATCGTGAAACTCGATACCCAGGCTCATTTTAGGCGTGTTTACTTTGGGGTAATCGTGTTTGATAAAGGGTGACTGACCAAAGGAGATCATCGAGAGGGCTGCAAGCAGAGCTGACAGGATTAGTTTTTTCATTTTAGTCGTTTCAGACTTGAAAGGTAAGAAAAGGATTGAAGCCATTCGGCTTCGCTTAGGGTAAAAATGAAGAATAAAGCCCTTCGAGTGCACTCAGGGTTCAAAAGTTCAACATCCTTCGTTTAGGTTTCGGATGTTAAAGAGGGTTCAAAGGTTTAGGTCGATTGGAAATGTATTTTAAGCTTTGCAAGGTTGCAAGGATTTAATTTAGGGGAGAGTTCCTCGGAACTTTGTGGTGTAAATCAATAAAATCTTTACATCATGAAGAACAAAAGAACACTTTACCATTTCATCCTCGACAGCAGTGGTTCGATGATGGCTGACAGGATCAACACTGTCAACATGTTCAACCGGCAGATCGCGACGGTGCGATCCCTTGCCATTGAATATCCGCAACAGACCTTTTTGACCGGACTGACCGTTTTCAATGACCGCATAGATCATATCCTGCTTGAAACACCGGTAAGCAGGCTGCGAGAACTCCGTCTTGACCGGTATGTACCGGACGGTTTCACCGCCCTTTATGATGCCATAGGTGAAACAACGGAACGGATCAAGGAACGTTTTGGTGGTCAGATCGAATCGGGGGAAATGTCGGTAGTCGTCATTATTCTGACAGACGGGCATGAGAACGCCAGCCGCAGATACGATGTCTCCATCATCGGACAAATGATCAGGGAATTGGAGGCAAGTGAGAACTGGACCTTCACAATTTTGGGAGCCGATTTCGACATCACCGCTGTTTCAAAAGATTTGAATTTCAGGGACAGGACTTCTTTCAATTATTCCAAGCAGGATTTCAAGAAAATGGAAGAGGACATCGAAGACTCCATCCGTCACTACGCCATGCTTAAATCGAGAGGAGAAAGCACGAAGGAATACTACAGAAAAAAGTAGTCATCACCCCCACGAATTAATCACCAATAAATCCAATAAACTATGAAAAAACAAATGATCAAGACTTTCTACACACCGAAGCAGGTGTGTAGAAAGGATATAGAAACCAGAAGCTATTCCAAATCCCCATTAAAGCCAATGCTTTTGATGAAGTACCTGGAGGAAAAGGGGTTCGGAGTATTTATGGACGTTACTTCAGATTTTACCCCGTTCAAAAAGTGCGATTTTCTGATAGCGCACACTGAAGAGTATGTGAATGATTTCTTTCAGGGAGTCGGTTTATGTGATACGAACGGTATCCCCTGGAGCAGGGAATTGGCGGAGTCAGTGTGTTATACGAACAGCTCCCTGTTCCATGCCATTCAATATGCCTGTGAGCACCCGGATACGCTTACCTTCAGTCCTACTTCGGGTTTTCATCACGCCATTCCAGACTGTGGTATGGGGTACTGCACCTTTTCGGGACAGGTTATTGCCTCTTTGAAGCTATACAAGGAAAAAGGATTGGTGGGGGCCTATCTCGATCTTGACGGTCATTTCGGAAACAGCATACCGAATTCTGCTTCCTTTTTTCCTGAGGTCAACAATGCCATCGCAATGAACATTAACCCGAGGGGCCGTCATGATCAGTATGTGCAGGATCTGAAAAGTGAACTTGAGCAACTTGCAAACAAGATCAGGGCCGGGGAGGTGGATTATGTGGTGTGGTGTCACGGTGCCGATTCCCATGAATGGGATGATCTGGGAACACAATGTACCACTACGGAATGGATCCGCTGTTCAGAACTTTTTTACACGATGATCAGGAATCTGGAGGATGAACTTGGAAGACATATCCCTGTCACACTATCTCTATTCGGCGGTTACAGAAGGGATCATTATGAAAGTGTGCTCAGCCTTCATGCCGGGGATCTTCAGGAGGCAATCCGCATTCTCCTGGAGCAAGAAGTGGAATACGAAATAGAGGTACTACCAAAGATTATTGGAACGAATTGCTTATCATTGGATGATGAAAGTTCATCTTCTGAGATCAAAAGAGCTTAGTGTTGAGGCCTATGGGAATGTACTGAACCTGGTTCAGCGTTTTCCCGGTCCTGTGCGTTTCATTTCGTCGGAATCTGAAGACAGTATCGATAACTTGTTGACCAGAATCTGGGAGGATGAAGATAAGTTCAGCAGGCAAGAGGAAAGGGTCAGTCTATCGGCTGAAAAGAGCATGTTCATGCCAAAGGAGGAGCCCTACCAGAGCTGGGACTATTTTTTTCGAAAGTGCGAGTCATTTCGCAGGTTAAGGAACATTCCATCTGAGGATCACGTCATCCTTCTGACGGATATTGGGAATGACATGAACTGGTTTGGTAGTGTTGGTCCATCAATGAAGGATTATTTCATCCAGACCTCGCATTGGGATTACTTTTTTGGTGAGGCTGTAGACGTGCGTTTCCCAATCGCCTACGAGGTGGCGGTATGGCTAATCCGATCCCTGATGTTCGAGCGGAGGGAAGATATTCTGAATGCCTTGCACAAATCATCCAGAGGTTGTGCGAATGATTTTTGTAGGCAGAAGCAGGAGATCATCCTCAAGATGAGGACGGCGGATCTTTGCACGGAATGTATGGAGATCCTGCAGGAAAGGGAGGTGTCACCTCTGGTAGCCAACCAGCTATTCAATATTGTGGATGGGATCCGGGAAAACATGACCTTCAGAGGACGTTCTGCACTGATCAGAAAACCCAGCAGGGTGGAAGTGAGGGGCCTTACTCAACGGCTTTTCCTTACCGATCTTGGGGATCTGGAGCTCCGATTAAATCCGAAGGAGCGGGCGATCTACCTTTTCTTTCTGAAGCACCCTGAAGGAGTGAGATTAGTTGAATTGCAGGATCATAGAGCAGAAATTTCATCCTATTATTCGATCATGGCCAACCGTTATGAGTCGGAGGAGATAGAAGAGGCCTTGTCCAGATTACTGGATCCGATGGACAATAATATCAACGAAGTGATCTCACGCATTAAGCGAAAGCTAAGGGATGCCGTGGGAGAGGATCTGCTCGACCTTTACCTTATTCAGGGTGCGCCGGGAGAAGTGAGAAGAATCCCGCTTGACAGGGAGTTTGTGAGCTACAGTGCCAATGATGGTGCAGTCTGACCCTATACTTTTTCCCGATTTATGCGTATCGTTTGAGGAAATTGAACATTTCCGGTGTGTTACTGTTATCCTTTAAAACAATCCTATGCGAGCCATTCTTTTTCTTTCTTTGTGCTTTACCCAATTTGCCTTTACTCAGGAATTGCAGCAGTACAACTCAGACCGACTGAGGACAGATCAGCGACTCATGCTCACGCTGGGTTCCTGGTCGGCTGTTAATCTGGTCGGGAGCGGAATTGGTTGGGCGACAGCCGAGGAGGGAGAGGCACGTTACTTTCACCAGATGAATGTCATGTGGAATACGGTGAATTTAGGCTTGGCACTTCCCGGTTACATCAAAGCGAGAAAAACGGATCCCTCAATGGGGTTATCCCAGACCATTCGTGAGCAATATTTGAATGAGAAGGTACTCTTGTTCAACACAGGTCTCGATCTTGTCTATATTTCAGCCGGGTTGGTGCTGCGCAATGAAGCCAAATACCATCCGAATGATCAGGCGCGATTTACGGGGTTTGGCAACAGTTTGTTATTACAGGGAGGTTTTCTTTTTTTGTTCGACGTGACAGCACATGCTCTTCATGCTCAACATCGAAAGAAGAAACTACATCCGATCATGGACCGCTTATCGCTGAGTAGCACGGGAATTGGATTGCGATTCTCAATTGATGCTCCGGGTAGGGTAGCGATCAAATGAAACTGAGATCAGAATGGCCTCAATGCTGAACCCAATTAGTTGGTAGGATATATTTTTGAGATACCGTGATCGTTGAACTAAGGCCCGTTTTATTTCCTCTATAGGGACAATATCACCTAATTAAGAAATGTTTTTGCACGCTTGTTATGTAAGCAATACTTAATCCGTAAGAAATATTTTTGGCAGGAATGGGGATATATTTATCTTTGCTACTAAAGTAATTGACTTTACATTCACTGAAAACTGGAACATGATAGAAATCAGTTTCCGAAGCCCTGCCATTATATGCGGTTAAAAGGGCTGGAACACAGGATTAATCTTAAGGAAGAAATTCACGTCAAAAGAGCTGTCTTAGAAGACGGCTTTTTATCGTTTATTCCATTGGCTCTGCCATATCCATCAAGATTTAATGATTATGCCATTCTGACTAAAACAAATTTTCTGGAATAATATAACTACTCACTATGTCAAACCCTACAAAATCACCTTTCCTGAAAGTCATACGCAAGGCTTTCATTTTATCAGAAATGTCTAAAAAGCCTGATGCACCGGAGCTAAATGAATTGGTACATCAGGTTGAAACGGTCAGAAATGAGTACAGTCGCCGCAAATTTATAAGTACAACCTCAAAAGCCGCTATGTATGCAGGGCTGGTTTCTATGTTGCCCGGCTGCACCAAGGAAGCACTCTTTATGGAGGGGGAACCTCAGGATTCAACGATCAAAAAGAATCCGAACCAGAATTTATCCATTGCGATCATCGGAGCTGGTTTGGCCGGGTTGAACTGTGCGTATGAGCTCAAGAAGAAGGGTATCAATGCCGCTATTTATGAAGGCTCGAACAGGGTTGGTGGAAGGGTTCTGACAAAGCAGAACTTCATCGCGTATGGAACCTACACTGAATGTGGAGGAGAATTCATTGACACCGGTCACAAGCACATGCGCAATCTTGCTGACGAATTCGGCTTAACGCTTATTGACACTACTGACAGTTCTGAATCAGGTTTGCTGAATGACACCTTTTACATTGATGGACAGCACTACACTGAAGAGCAAGTGATCGCAGCGTTTGAGCCATATGCTTCCACGATCGCATCGGATATTCAGTCCCTGCCGACAAATTTTGATTTCTTGAATTATACATCGGCAGTTGCGCAATTTGACTCCATGAGCATCAGCCAGTATTTTGATTCGATCGGTATGCCGCAGAACCTCTTTTTAAGAAAAGGACTTGAGCAGGCCTACAATACGGAATATGGGCGAGAAGTAAACGAGCAGACTGCGATCAATTTCCTTTTCTTGTTCACCATCAATCCGGGCAATGCCAGTTACGATATTTTTGGCCTGAGCGATGAACGCTTCAAGGTTCTTGGTGGGAATCAGCAGATCGTAGATGGTCTGGCAGCGGAGCTTTCAGGGCAGATCCAGTTGAACAGAAGGCTCACTAGAATTTCTAAAAACAGTTCAGGACAGTTTGTACTTGATTTCCAGAACGGACCGGATGTGACGGCTGATCTTTGTGTGATCACCATACCGTTTACGCTATTGCGACAGGTTGATCTGGCCGACCTCAACCTGCCGGCCTGGAAGACGAATACCATTCAGAACCTTGGTTATGGTACAAATGCTAAGTTAATACTTGGTTTCAACGACAGGAAATGGCGTGATTATGGTCATTCCGGAGGTGTATTTACGAATGGGTCAGCGGCCAACCCGACCCAATTCATACAGACCGGTTGGGAAAGTACCCGCATGCAACCCGGAAATAATGGTGGATATACAGTCTATCAGGGAGGAATTCAGGGCGAGAACCTAAGTCTTTCTCAAACTCAGGTCATGCTTACGCAACTGGATGCGATGTGGCCGGGAACAGCTGCCACCTTCAATGGTACCAGTAAGTTGATCCACTGGCCAACTCACCCTTGGTCCTTGGCAAGTTATGCCTGCTGGAGGGTTGGACAAGTTACTACCATGATGGGGGCCGAGGGGAAAAATGTGGGTAACCTGTATTTCGCCGGAGAGCACTGCAGCCTTTGGTTTCAGGGATACATGGAAGGCGCAGCCGAGACCGGGGCAAGTGTGGCAAAAACGCTTTCTCAGATCGCCTGATTATCAATTATGTTGATCAGCAATTCTATTCACCTGCAAAAGGTATAAACGCTTAATTCTAAACCATGTATTTACTGAACACATTTAAACAACTAAAACGAGACAACAAAAAGATCACGGTAGTCACGAGCTACGATCATTATACAGCCAGAATCATAAATGAAACCAATGTGGATGGAATTCTTGTCGGGGATTGTTCCTCGATGGTCATGCACGGTGAAACCAACACGATTTTTTCGGATATCAACATCCTTGCCCATCATGTGAAATGGGTATCGAAAGGCGCTCCGGACAAACTGATCATCGCATCCATGCCTTTTCTCAGTACAAAGAAAGGGATCAAGGATGCGGTTGAAAATGTGGAGTTGCTTATGAAAGCAGGTGCTCAAGCTATAAAAATTGAAGGAGCAGACGGTAACGAAGAGGTGATCAGAACGCTTACGATGGCTGGGATACCGGTCATTGGGCATGTTGGATTGATGCCATCAATGCATTACATGACGGGAGGATTCAAGGCACAAGGACGAACCCCTGAGGAGGCTGAACGAATTATTCAAGATGCCGTAAAAATGGAGTCTATGGGCTGTATTGCCGTTGTACTGGAGGCGGTTCCATACACATTGGGAGCTACGGTTTCCAACTCTATTGAAATACCCGTAGTAGGCGTTGGTGCAGGATTGAATGTTGACGGCCAAGCACTTGTGCTGCAGGATCTGCTCGGATTGATCTCTGATTTCAAACCGAAATTCGTTAGAAGGTACCTTAATGGCGCTGAACTTTTCACCCATGCCATCAATGCATTTGTTGAAGACGTACATAATTTGAACTTTCCATCGGAAACGGAATTTTACAAGGCTAAAACAGCGGAATTGATTAGTTTTGATGCAGGCTAGCCACACTTAAATGCTTCATTGTATAAAGAACCTGAACACACTGTAGATGTATGCTAAAATCTCATCAAATAAACTCTTCGGAAAAAGTTGGGTCGGATCTGTATAGTCGGAGTTATTTTTTCGTTCCGGCTCACCGTTCCGGTTCCTACGAACGGTTAAAGGAATGGGACCGCCCCGACATTTATGTGTTTGACCTGGAGGACAGTTGTCCGAAGCAATACAAGGAACTTGGCAGAAAAAATCTGATGGACCATACCACCACGTTGAACGGATTGTCTTCTAAGCGATTGTTACGCATCAATCATATCAGTGAATGGGATGAATTCAACAAGGATCTTTCAGTACTCGCAGCAGGAGCATTTCAGGGTGTTATGTTGCCAATGATCCAGTCAGCCGGAGATCTGACCCAGATCATCAAGGAAATAGATGAGGCGTGTCCGGGAGTGCCGCCCTTGGAGTTCCACGTCCTGATCGAGACACCGGCGGGTTTAGCCAATATTGAACAAATTGCCGGCGCCACCAAACGTGTGGTCGCCCTATGTTTTGGTTCACATGATCTTTTTGCAGCCTGGAATGCAGAGCCGTCCGACCTCTTATTGTGGTCGGTTAAACAACGGCTTGTAAACGTTGCAAAGGCAAACAATCTTTTGGCCATCGATACGCCATACCTTGACATACATGATTTTGCCGGATTCCAAAGGCATTGTAAGAACAGCTTAGAGATGGGTATGGATGGGAGCATGGTGATCCACCCGGATCATGTATTCATGCTCAACAGAACGTTTTCTATTTCGGAAAAAGAATACCTCGCTATTAAAGAAACTATCGAAGCATACGAAGGCGGATGCCTGATTAGGGATGGAAGATTCATTGGTCCACCGATGATAAAAAAGATGAAACAGGATATGAGAAAAGAACAGTTAAAACCGCGAAGACTGAATAACGGTGTGCAACCGGAAACCGTGCAATATGGATTAGATCTTAATGATGCTCATGCCGGAAAGGTGATTGCCTGTCCTTATGAGATCACCGTAGATGAATCCTGGATCACCTCCTGGCATAGCCTGATCCCGAGCGGAAATTATGTGGAGACCAGTAAGACCTTTGCCCAGTCGGCCGGTTTGCAGGATAGAGTGATCCCTTTTTCCGCTATCCTCAACCTCACCTTGTGCATGGCTGTTGAGCCTTTCTCAGAAACATGTCTCCTGCATCTTGGAATGGAGGACGTTCGATATGAAACGCCGGCTTATCCCGGAGATACATTCAATTGCTTCATTCTGATCGAAGATGTCAGAAATACGAGTGACGGAAAACGTTGTGTAGTTTCGAGTCAGCATGTCCTTGTGAATCAGCATGGACAGAGAGTCCTTTCCTTTCAGCGTAAAACACTTTTCCCGAGGATTGAACATACCTCACATCACACGCCGGAGCAGGGTGACCTCAATACATTGATCCATTCCAAAACGGCACCGTGGAACATTTCCAATCCAACTGGATTGTTGACACCGGGCAGATCCTTCGGACTTCCTTTCGAGGCCAGAGAACTGATCCTTCACGACGCCATGCGAACCATAGGGAAAAGCGAAAATCTGGCATTCTCAACACTGTACAGGAATACCCATCCGATCCATTTCAATTATATGCGTTTCAAGCCAAAAGAGATCATTGTGTGCGGAGGCTTTGTCATGGCTATCGTTCTGGGGAATACCATGAAGGATTTCAAACAGGTCGTTCAGCAGCGCATTCTCAACTGTTCACATCTCAACAAGGTAACACCGGAAGACAATCTAAGTTCAGTTTCCCTCATCTATAACAGGTCGGTGTCACGTCATTTTGAAACACTCAATGTCGTCACCCTTGGCCTTATCGAAGTTGACCCTGCAAAAGATCTTCTGGATCTCGAATGGCCTGCTGAGATCTTTCCAACAGAGACCCCAAAACCAAATGAATATGAGAAGCTGGTTAAGGACCTGTTTCCGGACCTGTTTCACAGAGTCTGCATCCATGTGCATTGGGAGATCACGCGTCTGATCGGCTCCTGAATTGAAAGTAGGGTAGACAGTTCGAACAACACGTAATTATTGCTGAAGCCATCTTTATGGGAATATATGAAAGCATAGTAGACCAATCATTTGAAGTGCAATCAAATGCTTGTTTTCAAAAACTCTGTTCAGAGATGGAGAATCGTTTTGATGGACTGCCTGATTTTCACACCAGTGTGCATTTGGAGATGCGAAAAATCGAAACAATACAGAAAAATGTTGAAGGCAACCTGGAATTGGAAAAAACATTGGTTCGTCGTTTTGACAAACATTTGAGAAAGGACGTTTACAGGTTGATGAGTATCATAAACGAACAGAAAGGGAACAAAGCGGTCAAGCTTCTGGAAATCAATGTTCGGATATGCCCTGTTAACTGGTCCGATTTTATTAAAAATGAAGAGTTTAAGATTCAAGCGCTTAAAAAACCTATATCCTTTTTAGGTGCCAGACTTTGCACTCCCATTATTCTGATGGCAGCTTCCGTGAGCAGTGATGATAAATACATTTCACTTGCTACAGGTGTTAAAGGGGTGTCAAATTATAAAAGTTCAATTTTTATTGATAAAATCGAAGGTGGCAGACTGGCCATTCGCGCCGGATTAAAAGCAGAGATATTACCACAGCATCTGGATCATAAATTAAAACCACTTTTAACCCCTTTGACCTTAACCATAAGCGATCAGGAGGTCATCAATCGATATCTGAGTCAATATTTAGTTCCGGAAAAGGAGACTATTGTGAAAAAGCTTTACAATCATGTTGAACAGCTGTACCAGGATGCTGTCAACACATAAACACGTTGCGACTATAAAACAGCGACAGTATACACGTGAACTGAGTGCGCGTCGTACTCAGATTAATGTTACGCATTTGTACTCAATCTTCCCAAGCCCTCTTTAAAGAGCATTTGATTAGGGAATAAAGTTCGGAATCACGATTCCGAACGTGTTGAGCCCTCCATCATTCCTTTAGGATGTGCTGCTCAGAATATTTTTGCAGCACCCTAATAGTTTATCATGTCAGACACATTTGCAGTGTGCAGAGGTAGTCTTTTGAAAAGATCAGTTCTGCTAATTTTCACAGTACTTGGTTCTTCTGCTCTGTTCTCTCAAGGCAGTGACGCGTTCAGTACAAGTGCACCAAATATTCTATTCAATCCCACATCCGGGAATTTAACTACGGCGACAAAGGAAAGTGACTGTACATATGGCGCAAATCTTTTCGAGGGAGGTGTCGCAGGATTCACAAGTAATTTCCTGTATCATTGCCAATTCACAAATACTGGCTGTTCTTCGGGAACCACTGCAGTGGTTAACAAAACTGATTATGCGGATCTGTGGTACAAAGTAGTACTTCCTTCAGGAACCACTCAAATGACGCTGATTGCCACAGGTCTGGGTGCCGGTCAGGTCCTCACTTTCAGTTTGTACACGTCAAACCCCGGAACGAGCAATAGTACTAATGTCGTAACAACTGCAATTATTCAAGCAACTCCTACAAACAGCACTCCCTCTTACGGAGGATCTTTTCTGTCCAGTACAAAAACATCACAAACTATTTTGGGACTTACTGCGGGAGGTACATATTACATCCGAGTAATGGGCGCTGTTGCCAGCTCATCATCATCTGCTGCTGTTTGCAGTTCTGTTCCTCGTCCCAGTTTCACTATAGAAGCACTGGCTCCTCAAGCCAATGATGCTTGTACAAACGCGATCAACATCACTACCAACAACGGAGGGGCAGCCCATACGGGAAATTATATGGCTGCAGCTTCGGAAGGTGCAGATGAGTGGACGGATTGTTCATTGGCGTCAAAAACTTCCGCAAAAGACTTATGGTACCGGTTCAATTATCCGACTGCAAGCTCAGGTACAGTTTTTTTATCAGAGTTGACGATCAGTGGTACTCCCGGACAAATCGTTAGAGTATTCGTATATGACGTAACCCATGGTTGTGGATCCAACCCTGCTTCCTCAGCCGTTGACTATTGCGAGGAAATTACACTTTCTGCTTCCGGATACACTACGTCATTCAATAGCCTTCAGTCTTCACAGGGTCAGACGAGAAGAGTTCAGATCATACCGGTCGGAACTGTTGGGAATGTGACCGTATCAGGCAAAGTTGTGGCTGCAAACAATTCATGTGAGTGGTTTGAGAATGTGCTCCCCGGTTTTTCAATTTCTTCCGCGCAAACGGTCAATTTCAATTATGGCAGTCCATCTGCTGCTTTGCCTTCACAACCCGGCACGGACCTCTGGTACACCTTCAATCCTAACTCAAGAACTGATAACGGGCTGTTGGTCCATTCGACCAGCGCAGCAGTGAATGTCAGCGGACTTTCGGCTGGACAGTCCATCCGTGTGATGATCTATCGGGGAACAGGGGTCAGTGCCAATAATTGCTCAGACCTGGCCAACAATTACATTTCCAGTCTGGATTTTACCGCCAATGGTTCAGCCACCTTCAGTTGTTTAGATGAGATCCATGGTTCAACCGATGGTGGTTACCTTGTCCGAATCGTTCAAACAGGAGGCAGCGTTGCATCAACGACCGTAACGATCACGCCCTCTGCTCAAGTCGGGAAATACAATAATTCGTGTGTGAATATCTGGAGTGGAAGTGGACCGCGCAATCTCGGCGTGTCTGATGCTGCGCATGGATACAATGCCTTTTACATTCTGAGTGGAGAAACAAAGAATGGAGATTTTACAGGATCGACCGACTGCGATCAGGGGATCACTTCTTCATCGTGTTCGGGGGTATCGAATAACCCGGCAACTCCATCCAATCAGCGCGACCTCTGGTATATTTTCCGCGTACCGACCAGTTTATGTCCTTCCCTTTCGACCTCGACGGTGATCAATGACATGAATTTGTTTTACACAGCTAATAATTCTGCCCGGGATGCCCGTCTTTATGTGTACAGTTCGTGCGGTGATGCCGGAATGATCGCTTGCAGTCCTGAACTTGACGGGGCAGGAACCACCTGGACGGTAAACGGATTGAACCAAGGGGAATATTACTTGCTGCGCATTAAGCCGAGTTCCCTGAACAATACTTTTGATTACCCGTTCAGCCTAACTATAAACAATGGCCTGATGCGTCCTTGCAACAATGACGGAGCGGGGGCTGAGAACCTGACTATGGAAGCTTGTAATAATTACAATAGTCTTCCAGTCTATTCCATGAAAGGAGCTAACCCGTCACCTTCTGCCGGAGTTCCGGAGAATGACGTATGGTTCACGATCACGGCTCCAAATCCTGCAAACGGTGGTTCTTATTTCAACGCCAATAAAAGCTGGATGACCATTTTCCTTGAAAACGTGTCAGGAACCTCCACCGGACCGCTTTACATCCAGTTATACAGTGACCCCAACAACATTGTTGCAACAGCCAACACGTTCTCGACAGGAACTTCTGCAGGCAGTAAGGCCTTCGCGCACTTTGGACACCTCGATCCCGGTCAACAGTACTATTTGCGCATCTATCACAAGGAAGGTCCAACTTCGGAGGTAAATTATAAACTGAACGCCTATACTCCGAATGTGAACGAAACAGCATGGACCTGCGGCAACAACAATTCATCGCTCCTGAGTGGGTGTTCTGAAGGCTGTAATGATTTGCGTGAAGCTTGGTTCAAGATCGATCTTCCGGTTGGAACGCCTTCCAATAAATACTTTATGATCGAGGTTGTGGGGCAGGATCAGATCCTGGATTTCGAATTGCGTTCTCAGCATCTCTCCGAGGCCTCAGCGAATGAAGGCAACTATGATGATTACGATCATCCGTGTGGATCACGATCATTAGAACCGGGCGTTACCATGGTCAGCGAAGTGTATGGAATAACGACCCCTGTTACGGGTGGAAATTGCAATTCTAATGGTAATCCCGCTGATGGTGGATCAGGTGTCCGTCGAGTGTATTACGGCATGAACGGTCCGGCTGCGGGAATGAAGGACTACTATTACATTCGTGTGTTCATGAATCCTTCCGATCCCAACTACGCCACCACGACCGGGCTGAGGATCTGTTCCATCAATTTTAACGGGCCCTATTCTTCTGAGGCTTTGGCGTCGGCTGGAGGTCCCGCCAACGAAGCCTGTTCCATGACACCACTGGGCGTTGAACTCGCCAGTTTTGAAGGAATGCGCAGTGATGACGCAAATATCCTTTTGTGGGAAACGTCTTCCGAAATGAACAACAGTCATTTTGAGGTGCAGTACTCTTCAGACGGTTCCACCTTTCAATCGATCGGGACTATTGCTGGTCAGGGTACGAGTGCAGAACGTCATGCGTATTCGTTTGAGCACAGGATCAGCAGTGAGGTGAGTTATTATCGATTGAATCAGGTCGATCTGGACGGGACAGAAACAATGAGCAAGATCATCTCCATCAATTCTGAGCTGAATGCCGTTCAGGTTTTCCCTAATCCGATCAAGGCTGATGTGGGATTGAGCATCCGATCAGAAGAGATGATCACCTCTGTGGAGGTCTACACGGCTTTCGGGCAGTTGCATCATCAAGTAATGGACATCAATAACAAGAATTATCTTTTACAACCTATTAGGGAGTCGGGTGTATACATTGTGAAGATCACGTGTGCCGATAGGCAATATTTCCATAGGATCCTTTCACACTGACACGATATCCGACGAAAAGAGGGACTTCATGAGATGGAGTCCCTCTTTTTATATTCTGAAGGGGTACACCCCATTAATGACTTGAAGGCAGTGTTGAAGGTTGATTTAGAGCGAAATCCGCTTTCCACCGCGATACCTTCTAAGGAAAGCGAATCAAACGAACTGTTACGGATCATTTCCGCAGCATGTTGAACCCTTTTCTGATTGATGAACTTATTGAAGTTAAGATCAGCCTGGAAGTTGATCGCCTGGGAAAGGTATTTTGGGTTCAAACTCATGCGCTGTCCCAGTTCGTAAAGGGTCAGGTCTTCCTTCAGATACAGCCGTTCTCCATCGATGAGGTCGTCAAGTTCCTTAAACAAACTGTTCAATCGGCTT
>Ga0315904_10003230_pt1 | contig 24242 bp, 18 predicted proteins | sample LakEriMetagenome_6_FD_203529 | JGI IMG/M metagenome (GOLD analysis project Ga0315904, IMG submission 203529) | Freshwater fungal communities from buoy surface, Lake Erie, Ohio, United States - Buoy 12 MA120 | ecosystem: Environmental > Aquatic > Freshwater > Lake | place: USA: Lake Erie, Ohio... | reverse complement strand
GCCAGCTTGCTTTAACCCTTGCACGATGCGACCTGGTAGCGCCCCAACGTACGTTCGGCGATGCCCTCGAATCTCTGCTTCGTCACGCATACCGCCAAGCGACATGCGATTGAAGTTTCTACCAAGTGCCCGAGCTATGGACTTTCCAAGCGAAGTCTTTCCCACTCCTGGAGGTCCAACAAAGCACAGTATCGGCCCTTTTGAGTCAGGGTTTAGCGCTCTGACGCTTAAATACTCAAGGATACGGTCTTTGACTTTATCGAGCCCGAAATGATCCTCGTCAAGAATAGTCTTGGCTCGCCCAAGATCGAGGCGATCCTTTGTGCGATTGTTCCAGGGTAGATCGGTGATCCACTCAAGATAGGTGCGCAGCAACGCAAACTCGCTCGATTCAGGGCTCATCTGCTCAAGACGCTTGAGCTGTTTAAACGACTCGTCTTTTGCTTGCTTAGGAAGATTCAGCGCAGTGAGCCTGGTACGTAACGTCTGCAAATCATCAGAGCCTATATCTCCTTCACCGAGTTCGCGCTGGATCTGCTTAATTTGCTCGCGTAAATAGTACTCGCGCTGCCCTTTACTCATCTCGTCTCGGGCTTTGTCTTTTATCTTCTCTGAAAGGATAAACTTATTTAGATCGTCAGATATCGCTGAATCAGTTAAACGCAAACGCTTTACTGGGTCGAGCTCTTCAAGAGCGGCTTGCGCTTCTTTGAGATCAACTTTGTAGTGAGCAAGGATCACATCAGAGAGCATCCCCGGGTCATGCAGCTCTTCAGTAACGATCAACATCTCCTCAGGCAGATGCTCGTACTCAACCAAGACCTGAAGGTTCTCACGAATACGGTTTACTATGGCCTGCGTCTCGGCCGATATCTTACGCGGCTTAGCAACAGCAAGCGGCTCAATTCGCGCCGACATGTAGCGCTTCTTTGAGTCGTAGCGGACAGCACGAGCTCTAATCAGCCCTTGTAGCAGCACCTTGTAGCGACCGTCTTGAACTTGAAGCGTACGAACGATGTGCGCAACCACGCCCACCTTGTATAGCTCCTTTGCAGAGGGGTCTTCGACTTCCGGACGAACCTGACTCACAATCAGAGCCAATCGGTCGGCATTCATGGCGGCTTCCATCGCCCGAATACTTTCAGGCCGACTAATGTAGAGCGACATCATCACGCCCGGAAAAGGAACCATGTCCTTAGCGGCCAAAACCGGCACAATCGAAGGGATTGCGATCTCCTCTGGCTCAGTAAAGCTTTGATACGAGTCGCCTTGCTCGGTTTGATTAGCTTGATTAGTTTGCTTAGCTCGCTTTGATCGCTTTGATCGCTTCTTGGTCATGAAACCTCGTTCTATCTTAACCCATCGAAAATGCACGAAAAAACGGCATGCCTAGGCTACAAGTTAGATGGACTATAGACCCGACTCGACTCGCTGAAAAAGAGGGAATCAATACGAAGAACCTACCCCTGGGGCCGCCACACAACCCAAGGCTCTCCACCCGTTTTAGACGTGTGAATTCAGCCTAGTAGCTTGGTGGTTAGTATCCACTGTCAACTTTTTCGTAATCCCCAAGTATTGGAGAAGATGTTTTACCGGGATTTAATCCACCACCCGCGCCGGCCACCGACGAGCCAGCACGCATTACTCGGCTTTGCGCTGTAGAGGCTGGGAGCTTCTCTTGGAAGGTGTCACGCATCACCTCGACCACGTAAAAGCTGCGCACAATTTCACCTGACGGACGAACAGTAATCACTCCTGTCACACCGTTATACGGAGGGCTCTGTCGTAGCGCTTCATCAATCGATACTCCACCGCTATCCCGTCGCCCTAAGGCGCTCATGATAAGAGTTCCAGCATCGAATCCTTGAGCGGCTAAGAAGTTTGGCATCACCTTATACTTGGCTTTATACGACTCAACAAATGCCTGTGCTTCAGAGCGGGTGCTTTGTGAGAAGAATGGGGTCACAAATACCGCTCTTTCAAACAGCGCCTGAGATCGCGCAACCTTCACCGAGTTATCCCACATTGCTGTACCAAGTGGACGCATGCGTTTACGTAGCGCGGGGGAGAAGTTTCGCAACAGCTTCTCACTGACTTCCAGACCATCCGCAATTAACACAGCCTCTGCCGATGAGCCTTCAAGCTGCTGAGCAACATCCATCAGTGAATTATCGTCTGACGATATATACGTCACCTCTAACTCAAGCGAGAGACCAAGCGCCCCAATTTTTTTACGAAACGCCTCAAGGTACTCAGTACCAACGGCAGATTGCGGATGCGCGATAGCAAAACGGCTTATGCCGTAGTCGTTAAATGCCGCATTGACGATGGCGTCTATCTGGCTCGACGTTGTTGCTCCGAGCCTAAAGACGCTTCCGCCGGTTTGGAATGAATCGCTCTTTGAAAAAGATACCATTGGAATGCTTAGATCGCGCGCAGTCTGCGCCGCAGAGACTGCAGCTTCGGTTAATAATGGTCCAGCTATTGCTGATACTCCTGCCCCAGTTGCAAGCTCTCGCACAGCCGCGGAGGCCTGCGCTGGGTCCGCACCGACGTCACGAGCAAGCACTGATATTTTTTGCGAACGTGAGGCGTTGTTGGCCTCCACAGCGAGTTCAAAACCCTGCTTTGTATCGCGACCAAGAGCGCCAAAACGATCGGAGAGACTAACGATCAATCCAACAGAAGTAGGCCCACCGGCAACTGCGCCGACTGAACCCGTGCTTTGCTCGCTTAACGACACGCCACCAAAGGCTATCCAGAACGGCACCTTCGGATCATACTCGTCAGAGCTGGCGGAGGCCTGAGAGCTACGTCTAAATCTCTCTTTGCCGACCTGTTCAGTAATAAAGGTATCGCCACGCCAATTGAGTGCAACTTTCTCGAAATCATCTTGAGATAACGAACGCAACAGCATAGTCACACCCGATGCAGCAGATGTTACTGCCGGGCCACCGGGCCGACCCTGCGTGGAAACCTTTGAGAACCAGGCCAGCGATTGCTCCACATCCCCGTGGCGCCCGTATGCATACGCTAAAAGCAGGGCAAACGGCACATCAACTGTATCCTCACTCTTTCCCTGCTTCTTAAAATGCGCGCCAACGGTTGTTAAGCAATCCTTGGCTTGATCGAGCGCTAGGTGCTCGCTTGCGATTCGAAGGGCGGCTGCCTCCGCCTCAACTTCGTTAAGACCCTCTGAAGCTGCGTTCCTGTAGGCGTCGAGCGCAGCTGGTCGTCTCCCCTGCTCTTGAAACTCATCACCAAGGATAAGCGACCGGCTAACTAACTGTCCTCCGCGGAGGTCTTGAAATGGCTGCCAGATCTCCCACGGCATACGCTCGACTCGCTTCTCGCGCGGTTGCTCTCTCTGAGTTTGACTGGGGAAGCGCTTTGGTTTCTTTGGCTTTTCCAACGTCGAGCAGGCGGCGCCTGCCAGGATAAGTGCTACAACACAGCAGCCTCTTAGCAGCCGCGTCAGGTTCGCACGGCGAAACAAACTATGAGCCATGCAACCAGTCGATACAAATCCAGCGACCGAACGAGTAAACGAGGAGCGATGTTGTTTCATAGAGCGGTCACCAGGCACACGGACGTTGTTACGAAAACATATCCTTCATCTTATCAAAGAATCCCTTTTCATCGTCAACTACCGTTCCCTGCACCTTGGCAAGCTTTTCGAGTAAGGCGCGCTCCTCATCCGAAATCTTCTTTGGCACATGCACATGCACCCTGACGTGCTGGTCGCCTCTACGCTGAGGGCTGCTTCCCAATATGGGGATACCCTTACCCTTGAGGCGAAAGACCTTGCCTGAAGGCGTCCCGGCAGGGATCTTAAGCTTTAGCCTCCCCTCCAGCGCTGGAACATCAACCTCGCCCCCTAAGGCAGCCGTTGCATAGGTAATCGGGAACTCGCACACGAGCTCCGCCTCTTGACGTTGGAAGATAGGATGCTCTGCGACCAACATCTGGACGTACAGATCACCGCTCGGCCCCCCATTCGACCCTGGCTCACCCTCGCCGCGCATCTTTAAGCGCTGGCCGTTATCAACTCCTGCGGGGATCTTAACCTTAAGTTTTGATTCCTTGGACTTCAGCCCACTGCCCGAACACGAGCGACACGGACTCTTTATGACTTCACCTGCTCCGCCGCAGGCATGACAGGTGCGCGCGAGGGTGAAGAAGCCTTGCTGCATTCGAATCTGACCTGCTCCCTCACACTGCGGACAACGCTCGCGGCCTGAGCCCTTCTCTGCTCCACTACCAGAACACTCCTCGCAGCGAGTTCGACGCGTTAGGGAGATCTCTTTCTCACAGCCAAACGCCGCTTCCTCAAAGGTGATGTTCAGGTCGTAACGCAGGTCATTGCCGGCTCTGCCTCGGCTGCCGCGTCGCGGATCTCCACCCATCGCTCCGCCAAAGAAGGAGCTAAAGATGTCGCCGAAGATATCTTCGAAGCCAGAGAAATCCCCGCCCTGGAATCCGCCTGCACCACCGCCTTGAGTGAATGCTGCGTGCCCAAAACGATCATAGCGCGCTCTGCTCTCTTGGTCGCTCAAGACTGAGTACGCTTCAGTTGCTTCTTTGAACTTGTCTTCAGCTTCCTTATCACCTGGATTTTTGTCGGGATGAAACTGGACGGCTTTTTTGCGATACGCCTTCTTAATGTCGTCGAGCGACGCACTCTTTGAGATCTCTAATACTTCGTAGTAATCACGCTTTGACACAACAGCTCTCCGGTACTCCTTGTCTTTAATACCACACGGGGAGTGACCGTGGAATACTCACTAGCCGCCGGCGACCTCACGCAAAAAAGGTGAAAGACGGCCTTTTGAACCGCCTTTCACCACCTTAGGACGCCATACAACAGGCGCGCTTACTTATTATCGCGAACCTCTTCGTAGTCAGCGTCGACGACATCGTCGTCCTTACCACCAGCTTGCTGGCTGCCGGCACCATCACCAGCTTGAGCACCAGCGCCACCTTCTGCAGCGGCTTTCTTGTAAGCCTCCTCAGCGAGCTTATGCCCAACCTTCTCAAGTTCAGCAAATGCGCTCTTCATCTTATCTTGGTCGTTTGACTCAAGCGCCTTCTTGGCGTCTTCAAGCGCTGTGTTCACCGACCCCTTAAGCTCTGGCGATGCCTTATCAGCAAGCTCGTTTAAGGTTTTCTCGGTTGAGTACACGAGGGTATCAAGCTTGTTTCGCTCCTCAACCATCTCTCGACGCTTACGATCCTCTTCGGCGTGAGTCTTGGCATCGTTCACCATGCGCTCGATCTCCTCCTTCGAGAGGCCGGAGCTGGCAGTGATCTTAATCGACTGCTCCTTCTGAGTGCCGAGATCCTTGGCACCTACTGACACGATACCGTTGGCATCGATATCAAAGGTGACCTCAATCTGCGGAACACCTCGTGGCGCCGCGGGGATGCCGACTAGCTCGAAGCGACCAAGGGTCTTGTTATCTCCGGCCATCTCACGCTCACCTTGAAGCACGTGGATGGATACCGCTGGCTGATTGTCTGCTGCGGTTGAGAAGACCTGCGATTTACGGGTTGGGATCGTTGTATTCTTCTCGATAAGTTTGGTGAACACTCCACCGTATGTCTCGATACCAAGACTGAGCGGAGTCACGTCGAGGAGCAACACATCCTTTACGTCACCCTGGAGCACGCCCGCCTGCACCGCAGCTCCGATCGCCACAGCCTCATCGGGATTCACGCTCTTTGATGGCTCTTTTCCAAAGATCTCCTTCACGCGAGCCTGTACAGCTGGCATGCGGGTCATACCTCCTACGAGGATCACCTCGCCCACATCCTTAGCCGCTAGTCCAGCATCACGAAGAGCAACCTTACAAGGCTCCTCAAGTCGCTTTAGTAAGCTTGAACAGAGAGACTCAAACTTGGCGCGAGTGATCTTTAGGTTTAGGTGCTTAGGACCAGACGCATCAGCGGTGATAAACGGCAGATTGATGTCTGTCTCCATCGCCGACGAAAGCTCGTGCTTGGCCTTCTCTGCCGCCTCTTTGAGACGTTGGAGAGCCATGGTGTCCTTACGCAGGTCGATCCCCTGCTCTTTCTTAAACTCGTCGGCCAGGTAATCAACGAGAATATGATCAAAGTCTTCTCCTCCAAGGAATGTATCCCCGTTTGTTGACTTCACCTCAAATACGCCATCGCCCAACTCAAGGATCGAAACGTCAAACGTTCCACCACCAAGGTCGAATACTGCGATGACTTTCTCGTGCTTCTTATCAAGCCCATACGCAAGCGCAGCAGCGGTCGGCTCGTTAATGATACGAAGAACGTTAAGACCTGCAATCTTTCCGGCGTCCTTTGTTGCTTGTCGTTGAGCATCATCAAAGTATGCAGGAACGGTGATGACGGCATCGGTCACCTTCTCACCAAGATAGTCCTCAGCAGTCTGCTTCATCTTGGTAAGAACCATTGCAGATACTTCCTGCGGACTCTTTGCGTCGCCACGCAGCTTGACCCACGCATCGTTGTTTGACGAAGAGGTGATCTCGTACGGCAACACCTTCTTGGCCTTCTCTACTTCTGGCGAATCAGACTTGCGGCCGATAAGACGCTTTACTGCGAAGATTGTATTCTTGGGGTTCGTAACAGCTTGGCGCTTTGCGATCTGACCAACGAGGCGCTCGCCAGCGTCGTTTACACCAACTACCGATGGGGTAGTTCTGCTTCCCTCGCTGTTGGCGATCACCACAGGGCTCCCGCCCTCCATTACCGCAACACACGAGTTGGTTGTTCCAAGGTCTATTCCAATTACTTTTGCCATACGTTGCTCCACTCCTAACTAAAATCTTTTTATGTTCTACTATTCGTTACCCAAATATCTTTGCAATCAACCTATCTCTGCTCCGCCACGTCTCCTTCGGCAGCCACCACAACCTCTCCCACTCGGATCAACTTATCCTTGTAGAAGTAGGGCTTCTTGAGCTCTCCTACGATCGTCCCGGGCTTTGTGCTGTTCCCGGGGACTCGGCTGATGGCCGCGTGTTTGTGGGGATCAAACTCACGTCCCATACTCGACTCGCCGCGAATCTGCCATTTACCCAAACGTTCAACAAACATCTTGTAAACCATGTCGAGACCGGCTTTGAGCTTGTCGTACTCAGCTGAGCTGTGGGCCAGGGCTAGCTCCAGGTTGTCCACAACCTCAAGCATGTCTACCACTAACGCCTCTCCTTGGTACTTAAGCAGCTCAGACTGCTCCTTCAAGGCTCGCTTCTTAAAATTTTCAAAATCAGCCATGAGGCGCAGGTACTTGTCCCGACTCTCAGCCAGCTCCTTGGCAAGCAGCTCTGTAGTGTCAGTAGCGGCCTGTGCTTGGGCCCCATTTTCGCCACTAACCTCCTGATTAAACTCAGTTTGCTCTTCTTGACTGGCTGCCTCGCCCTTATTTCCTGAATTCATTCGCTGCCTGACCTACCTATTTATTTCCGGCTAGGGTGATATGTATCGACCCTGAGCTTTTAACGCGACGTGTTGCACCCAGAAGCCCAACTGCCTGAGTATCTTAACTATCCTTATGGTATAAGCACCCTAAAGGGCTTTTTCAATGTCTGACGGCAGTATTACGCACGATAAACATCCAGAACGGTTGGCGAGGGGGTTGGATATCTCCGTCTCGGCCATAGTCCTACGCGCCAGGCCCTTCCGTGACAGTGACCTTATGGCCCAGCTTCTGACCCCGAGTATGGGGAAGGTCTCCGTCATCGGGCGGCACGCACGCGGAAGCAAGAAGCGCTTCCCCAGCTCGCTTGACCTTTTTGACCGCGGAACTGCCAGACTATCGCGCGAAAAGAATGGAGCGCTTAGTATCAAAGAGTTCACACCTTCACACTCACTGGTAAAGCTGCGAGCAAATCTTGATAAACTTACTCTGGCCTCGCTGCTGTGCGAATGCTTCGACCTTGTTCTGCAGGAGAATACAGGCGAGGACTCTTCGGAGACTTTTGAGATCCTAGACCTGTCGCTTAATGCGATTGATGAGTCGAGCGATCTGCGCACCTCTCTTCGCGCTACTCTAGTGGCTCTTGTTTCGCTCACAAAGCGCGAGGGGATTATTGATCTCTCTGCTCTGCCCCCCGGAAGTCGTGCGCTGAATGCTGCACTTGATGCGGTTGAGAGGTTTAGTGAGAAGCGATTGATGACTCGCAGCGCGCTTGGGCCGATCCTGCGTGCGATTGGGTGATAGCAGCCAGCTACTCCTCACCTAGTATCATCTCGCTGCAAAATATCGATCCAACACCACCCTTGTCGGGTTACCACCATCTGCGCGCCACTGCGCGTGACGTTTGACCCAGCAACCATAACAGCGCGCAAGTTATGCAGGTTGAGCAGTTCCTGCATATCTGCATCTCCAAATCCAGTTCCTCTTAGGTCTAAACGCTGGAGAGAGCTGGCGTAGGCAAGTCCGGCTACCGTGCGCAGCTTCGAGCCTGATAAGTTTAGGTGCTGAAGACCCGCAAGGTCTTGAACCCCCCTGAGCTCATCAAGCCGACTATCACTGATTTCGAGGCGGAATAAACTAGGCAGAGCAGCTAGACAGGAAACGTCTAAAAGATCTGTATTCAATATGTCACAGTCCGACACACACAGTTCTTCGAGAAGATGCAGACCGGAAAGCGGGGCTAAATCGCCCACAGAAACCTGACTCAGAGACAACTGAGCGAGGTTAGGCACACAAGCGACTGTAGTAAGATCTACAATTCCAGCCCTTCGGATACGCAGTGATTTGAGCTGCGACAACGAATCGAACCCTGCTCGATCGGTAATACTATAACCGTCCAAAGTTAAGCTTTTAAGACTATCGAGTTGACTCAAGGCACCCACTGCAATGAGCCCGTGTCCCTCAAAATTAACGGATACGAGGCTCCGCATGCCACCCATCTGCTCAATCAGAGCAGGATCAGCTTCGCGCAGCTCAATAAACGACAAACTCGGTAGCAGGGTCAACGGACTGAGATCAGAGATCGCCGAAGCATCAAGAGTAAGGCACTCAAGATTCGACAAACTACTGAGCGGAAATAGGTCTGCGGCACCAAGCGATTCAAGGTGCAATTCTCTTAACTCTGAGAGATTCGATACCCAAGAGAGATCCGGGCTGATACAACCCTGTATACGTAGCCTCTTAAGTCCATTGAATGCCGATAAAAAAGAGGGGTCTGGACAACCCTGCATAGTCACCCCAGACACGATTGCCGCATCGTTAGCAGTTTGTTCATATTCAAGAACTACACCACCATAGGAGCGCAGCTTTTCAACTGCTTGTTTCTCACTAGAGGATATGAGGTCATACCCATTCCATATTGGTTCCGCTGACTCAGAAAGTGCCGGGCGGGCACCTGCTAAAAATGATGAAAGTGCGAGAGGATTTGGCGAATCAAGATCGCGATCCGCTGATGTTACGGGTAAGGAGCGCTGTTGGTTGTCTAAATTGGATCTAACCCCACAACCGCTTAGGCCCATAGACGAAGCTGCAAGACCACACCCCCAGACAGCCATTGTTCTCCTGGAGAAAGAGCCGATTAGAGTCATATGCACACCCAATATTACACCACGGTGTAACTCCTATGGTGCCCAAGAACCAGTTCTTACTCACTACCAGACCTTAAAATAGCGCTAAAGGTCTGAACTAACTTGGCATTATTGCGCGCTCACAGTACTTTGCAACAACTCTGCATAAAAATGCGGGTCCAAAATACAACGCTAAAATCACATTCTTGCCTGCATGTGCTATAACTTCCAGAGGACTCGCAAAAATTGCCACTCGGGAGCGCAGATAAAGCCGGTATGCACATACAACGAAACAACAACACAGAAGAGCGACTCCGAGAGAGAGCAGATGAGGTCTCAGCTCTGATGAGATCAATCGGTCTGCGAGCTGTCCAGTTAGAGCCCGAGGATTTAGTTGTACCGCAGGAACCCCGCGGCTTCAAAATCACAGACGACATCTTCGTCTCGCACTGGATCCCAGCTTTTAACCGAGACTTTCTCGCTCAGTTCGGGATACAGTCTATTCTCAGCTTAGACGGCAAGGTCCACCCCAGGCTTGCTCCCGCGTTAGGGGTCAAACGAATTGTTTGTGTCGATATGCCTGATGGCAAGGGCACCTCACCTGAGCTGATCAAACGACTTGTTGACACGCTGACTGATCTGGCTACCGAACACCCGCGCGTACTAGTCCATTGCAACGCTGGACAAAGTCGCTCTCCAGCCGTGGTGGCTGCCTATCTCACCATCAAACACAAGATGGCTCTCAAAGAGGCATTCGAGAGAGTGAGACGGGAGCGCTCTCCGGAGCGAGGCGTTAAATTTTGGCCTGAAGTTGAGCAAGCTATTCGAGATGCTGCGGAGGAGTAAATGAGCAGCGAAGTGAAGCTGGATACAACTCCTGCAGCTCAGCCCTCTGGTGACACTCTTGTATTCCCCCGAAGGCCGCGGAGCAACCAAGAGCCGAGATACGATCCTCTCGCGCGCTTTCGAGAACAGGTCATAAACACTTGGTTGCCAAAACTAAGTGATGCAGATCTAAACAGCGCCGAAATATTCCTTGAAGCGGAGTCAGAAGCACGCGTCAAGTTTGCGACATACACCCCAGAGCAACTACACGCTCTCAACAATTCTGACAGGCTGTTCTGGAAAGAGGCGTATCACTACGAAGAGGCACTTGCACAAATATCATTTCCAGTGGATGTCGAGCGCTCATTCGATGGCTGGGGAGAGGGCCCAGTGCTATTTATCTGCAACAACGGCAGAGACGGGGGTATCTCGGTGGTTAATGGCAACCATCGCGCTGGCGCAGCGATGCGCTCTGACATCAACCCCGATAGCCATCCGCTCTTTGTAGTAGAATTTGCTGACGCAGACGTTTACGAGAAGATCATGGGCGTTTCACCTTCAAAAACTAGTTATGTAGCAATAGACACCCTGCCAGGTCGACGGCCACGATAAACATATCCCGGTGGTGCGGCACAACCTCTACTGCGCTTTCCGCGCCACGTTCTCAATAACTTTTAAAACCTTGCGCATATCACAGTTCTGGCGCGACTTGGTAAGTACTACCGATAAGAGTGAGTCAGTCATCTCACTAAAGCTCGTGCCCTTAATGTGCTTAAACAATGCTTGCGTCTTGGCATGATCCCGTACGGGATGCATGGCATTAAGCTTTGGATGGTGGGCGAGGATCAGCAGATCGGTCCACATCACAGACCTACCCAACTTCTCCTCAAGTCGCTTAATCGCACTCGTACATTCGCTGGCATTTGAGAGAATCAATTTGGCTTTATCCTCAAACGGCTTCACGCGCAGGAAAGCAACTACCGGCAGCGATGTGTTGTTTGCACACTTCACTAAGGCGTCCCCTTTCAGTCCAAAAATTTGCCCTATCTCCAGGCGACCTGCTTTGATTATCTCAAGGACCTGTTCCTTGGTGACTACCTGCTTCTTTGCTGACTCTTCCTTAGAGGGAATTGCTGGGAGTTTAACAGTGCCCTGCAAAGCAACTTTTTGAGTGTCAGCCTGCTGTGACCGAAGTAGACCCGCAGGTTGATGCTTGAGATTGTCTGACGATTGGTGGGAGGAATTAATAGGGCCTGACATAGCGAACTGCCTTCTAAAATCAAAAGCAGTACCGTACTGTCTTATGACAAAACAAGTCAACAATGTGCGAGCCCCTCTAACGCAACTCGGAACACACCGTGGAATGTATACATGGCTAAAAGCTTAGAGTGCGGGCACCTTAAGCACGTAGCGTACCCCTGAAAATAAAAAATCTGTGCGTTTAGTTATTGAGCCTGCTCTAGTGACACCCACACCCCGTGCCACACGCTTTCTTAGGCGTGGTGCCGGATGTTGCCGACGAATCCGAGCTGTCAGAGGAGCTTTTTGAGGAAGTCGATGATGTCGATGACGACGAGCCAGTCGAAGAGTAGTCAGTCTTATACCACCCGCTGCCTTTAAGATGAAACGCTGAGGCAGAAACCGCCTTTGCCACGGAGCTCTTCTTCCCCTTCTCTTTACAATGAGGACACTGGCTCAAGGCCTTGTCGCTAAACTTTTGAATCACCTCAAAGCGGCCACACTCCGCACACTCGTATTCGTAGATCGGCATAGAATCTCGTCTCTAGTTGTTACAAACCAAAAGGGCCAGGAGAGCAAAACGGAAATTGAGGCCCTGCTACCAAGCTCTTTATCTTATTATGCTAGAGATAAGCGTGCTTAAGCTAGTTTTCAAGCGTGGCTCCCACCAATACTGCATAACTACCTGTATTTATGATTTTTATTTACTTATAATACACTTACTCGAGCTCTTAAGGGGGTATTTTCGTCCTCTTTACCGAACACGCTCTTCGGTGTAAGTCTTCCCCGTGGCAAACTCAACAACCAGAACCAATATCGCATCAGGCTCCCCCTTTGAACCACTGCGCGGATACTCACGCGCTGTACGAATCGGTGAGCAATTATTTATCTCAGGTACAACCGCAATGACACCGCAGGGTGATGTTGCCGCACCAGGAGATCCATACCAGCAGACCAAAGTTGCTCTTAATTCGATTAAGGACATCTTAGCTCAGCAGGGATTCTCGGTCGCTGACGTTGTACGCACCCGGCTCTTTGTTACAAATATAGTGAAGTGGGAAGAGTACGCGCGGGCGCACTGCGAAGTGTTTGAAAAGGTTCGTCCAGCCTCCAGTATGGTTCAGGTGGCTAAGCTCGTTGACCCGCGCCTGTGCATCGAGATCGAAGTAGATGCTATCCGCGGCGCATCAGAGATAGTTGATACTTCGATCGCGCTGTAGGAGCAACAGAGCGCTGCGAGGCACAGAGCACGCAGTCACCACGAACGCTTCTGGCCTTAGCATCGACAGATAGCGAGTGAGTCTTGATAAACGGCAAAGCCCGTACGGCTTTTTCAAGAGAGCATCCCGCTGGTTCGCGATCCTTAGTATGGCCGCGGCATTTCGCCTCGTTTTTCTGTCAATCGCTATAAAGCATCACACGAGCAGAAGAGATTTCTGTCGCCGTATACTCCATCGATCCTTCCAACCGCAGGCCAAAACTTATTCTCCTTGGTCCATTGGGCCGGAAAGGCCGCGGCCTCACGCGAGTAGGGTCTATCCCACTCCTCTGCGGTAACAATAGCAGCGGTGTGTGGGGCGTGCTTAAGCGGGTTGTTGGTTTTATCGAGTGTTCCTGCGGCGATTGCACGCACTTCGTTTCGAATCATCAACATCGCATCACAGAACTTATCAAGCTCCTCTTTAGACTCACTCTCGGTCGGCTCAACCATTAAAGAGCCCGCAACAGGCCACGAAACAGTCGGCGCGTGAAAACCGTAATCCATAAGACGCTTCGCCACATCCTCAACCTCTATACCGGCCTCATCCTTAAGAGCGTGCAGGTCAAGGATGCACTCATGCGCCACGAATCCAGCGCTGCCTCGATAGTACGTTGGGTAATCGCTTTGGAGTTTTTTGGAGACGTAATTGGCTGAAAGGATCGCTATCTCTGTAGCCTTTGTGAGTCCCTTACCACCCATCATCGCTAGGTACATCCACGAGATCGGCAGAATGCTGGCGGAACCCCACGGTGCGGCTGAGATCGCTCCAACTCCGTGCACATGCCCGATGTCGACGACCGGGTGATTAGGCAAGAAGGGGCTTAGATGTTTCGCGCAGCAGATCGGGCCCATACCGGGTCCACCACCACCGTGCGGAATACAGAACGTTTTGTGCAAATTGATGTGACATACATCCGCACCGAACTCTCCAGGGCGCACCAAGCCCACAAGCGCGTTGAGATTTGCTCCGTCCATGTAGACCTGACCACCGTGAGCATGGACGATCTCGCACGCCTTGCGGATCCCCTCCTCAAATACTCCGTGCGTGGACGGGTAGGTGACCATAAGCGCCGCAAGCTTTGAACTATGCTCGATCGCTTTCTTCTCTAAGTCAGCTAAGTCGACGTTCCCGTGTTCATCGCAGGCAACGGTAACAACCTCCATACCAGTCATGGCAGCACTTGCTGGGTTGGTGCCGTGAGCAGACTTTGGAATTAGGCAGATACGCCGGTCATGATCGTTTCTGCTCTCGTGATACGCTTTAATCACCACAAGACCAGCATACTCGCCCTGCGAACCGGCGTTGGGCTGAAGAGAGCATCCATCAAAGCCCGTGATTTCACACAGAGACTGCTCTAGCTCGGCAAACAAGCGCTCATAGCCAGCCCTGTGGCTCTTGGGGGCAAATGGGTGAATAGCACCAAACTCGGGCCACGTTACGGGAACCATCTCTGAGGTTGCATTGAGCTTCATCGTGCACGAGCCAAGCGGAATCATTGAGAAGCCTAACGAGAGGTCTCTTGATTCAAGCTTTCGCACATAACGCAAGAACTCAGTCTCTGAATGGTGCGAGTTAAAGACCTTATGCTTAAGATAATCAACTGGTCGCGCCAAGGTCTTTGGGATATGCGTTGCTGCGCCATCAACAGCCTTTGATGCTTCAGCCACCGCGACCGAGACTCCAAAAGCTGCTAGTAGCGCAACAAGATCATCGACCCCTTTACCCTCATCAAAGCTCACCGCAACCTGAGAGTCCGTGACAACGCGGATCAGCATATCACCCTGCTCAGCCGCTGCTGCCACCTTGGCGGCATTTTTCGCGCCAACATCAACCAGGACCGTATCAAAGAAAGACGCCCTCGCCACCTTCGCTCCGTTACGAGTCACGAGCGCAGCGAAAGCAGCAGCAAAAGCATGCACGTTCTCAGCGATCCGTCTGAGTCCTTGCGGACCATGGTACACTGCGTACATGCTAGCCATCACGGCTAGCAACACCTGCGCAGTGCAGATATTACTGGTGGCTTTTTCGCGGCGAATGTGTTGCTCGCGAGTCTGGAGAGATAACCGCAGCGCAGGCTTGCCGGTAGCATCTTTTGACACACCAACTAACCTACCAGGCATGCTGCGCTTGTACTCATCCTTAGTGGCAAAAAACGCAGCGTGTGGTCCGCCAAAACCCATCGGCACACCGAAGCGCTGTGCGGATCCAACAACGATATCTGCCCCCATCGCCGCTGGCGGAGTGAGTAAACACAATGCAAGCAGGTCAGTCGCCACGGTCACCAAAGCCCCAGCTGCATGAGCCTTCTGGCTTATATCAGCCAGGCTCTCGACATTTCCATATGTGTCCGGATATTGCACCAGGCAACCAAAGGTTCCAGGCGAAAATACAAACTGACTGGCAGGCGCAACCGTCACGGTCACACCGAGCGCTTGCGCTCTGGTTGTTACAACACCAAGGGTTTGCGGATGGACGGTGTCAGAGACGAGGAATCGTGGAGCATCCGAGCCAGCACTGCTCTTTGCTGATACCGAGAGCGAAAGCGCCATCGCCTCCGCCGCGGCGGTGCCCTCATCGAGCAGCGACGAATTCGCAATCGGCATCCCGGTCATATCCATGACCATGGTCTGAAAATTTAAGAGCGCTTCGAGTCGCCCTTGGGCGATCTCGGCCTGGTACGGAGTGTACTGCGTGTACCAGCCGGGATTCTCGAGGATATTGCGCTGGATAACCGGCGGCGTCACACAGTCATAGTATCCCATACCGATAAACGAGCGTGCCACACGGTTGTGCTCGGCCATACCACGCAAACGCAGGAGGGCTTCGTGCTCAGAGAGCGCCTCTGGAAAAGCAGACAGAGAAAGCGGACTCTTACTGCGCACCCCAGCTGGCACCACCGCTTCAATAACCTCAGCGAGCGTTTTCTTGCCGAGGTACGAAACCATTGCATCGATATCACCGGAGCGCGGCCCGATGTGTCGGTCGGCAAATTGACCTGCTCTAAAGCCAGTTCGTGCTTTCATCGCTTTATCCTCTACTGCTTCATCCAATCGGTTCTGTGCTAGATTCATTCTACCCTGCCTTGTGGTATTGCACGACAGAAACCCGTCTGTCGTAAGGCTTATTTACCTAAAAGTTTCTTATACTCATCAGCAGACATCAGACCCTCTATGGCTTGGGCCGAAACTCCGGAGAGCTTCACAATCCAGCCATCGGTGTAGGGAGTGCGGTTGATAAGGCCTGGGTCGTTTGACAGGGCCGAGTTGACAGTAGTGACCGTTCCCTGAAGTGGTGAGTATACGTCAGACGCAGCTTTTGTTGACTCAACAACACACAACACTCCACCAGGGGTGACCGTCTTGCCAACAGCTGGGAGATCAACAAATACGAGATCTCCAAGCTCGGATTGAGCAAACTCAGTGATCCCCACCACCGCTTGGTCTCCCTCCATACGCACCCACTCGTGGTCTTTGGTGTATTTGCAATTTTGTGGAAACTCCATATTCGTTCCTCCCTATTTTTACAAAAATTTATCTCTGTACTCGTTTATAAAATGGAAGCGGCACAACGACCGCTGAGATAGTCCGCCCTCGCACTACGCACGCGAGCTTGGTGTCGGGGCTTGCATACTGAGTCGCCACCAACGCCATTCCTAAGGCCTTTTGCACCGTGGGAGTTTTTGTTCCACTGGTAACAAGCCCCACCTCTGCTCCGCCATCAGGCAGCGCAAGGGTATCGCCTTGACGAGCGATCCCAGCCTCGGTCAGCACAAAGCCAATTAATTTTCTCTTAAGCCCCTGCTCTTTCTGCTGCTGTAGCGCTGCTTTGCCTATAAAGTCGCCTTTATCAAATTTCACGATCCAGCCTAGGCCGCTTTCAAGCGCTGAGATGTCCGGTGCAAGCTCGTGGCCGTGAAGCGGTAGTGCCGCCTCAAGGCGCAGAGAATCCCGCGCCCCTAGACCGCACGGCATAACTCCATATGGAGCCCCGTGCTCAAGCAACAGACGCCACAGGTCAACCGTTCTCTCAGTTTTAACGAATATCTCCACCCCGTCTTCACCAGTGTAGCCTGTGCGGGCGATGATCACTTTGGTGTTTAACAGCTCAGTCTCAATGCAGTGAAATGCTTTCAGCGCCATCAGATCAACACCACGAACAAGCGGCGCCAACAACTCAAGAGCCTTGGGGCCCTGAACCGCGATCTGTCCATATTCGGCGCTGGCATTCGCAATCGACGCGCTGGTCGGATTACGACTCACAAGCCACTCAAAATCCTGCTCAGCGTTTGAGGCGTTCACACACAGAAGAAACCGCTCCTGCGAGAAGCGATACACGATGATATCGTCAATGACGCCACCTGCATCATTCAGCAAGGCACTATACTGCGCCTTGCCATCGTACAGAGCCGATACTCGGTTGCACGTGAGATATTCAAGCGCGCGTTCAGCCTCGGGACCGGTCACCCAGATCTCTCCCATGTGACTCACATCGAAGAGCCCAACTCGCTCACGAACGTTCTGATGCTCAGCAATCACTCCGCTGTACTGAACCGGCATCTCCCAGCCGGCGAATTCAACCATCTTGCCGCCGAGCCGCAGGTGCTCTTCATAGAGTGGAGTTCGCTTCATACCTGTACACCATTCCTTCGTAGATAATTCTCAACTGTATTCGACATTAACATCGACACTGTCATCGGCCCCACACCTCCCGGCACCGGCGTGATCGCTGCGCACTGCGGAGCAACTTCATCAAACGCAACATCACCCACGAGCTTTCCTTCGGCTGTGCGATTGATTCCAACATCGAGGACAATCGCACCTGGCTTGACCCAATCTCTCTTTACTAACTGCGGAACTCCGGCAGCGGCAACGACGATATCGGCCTCACGACACACCGCAGGCAGGTCAAGAGTCTTCGAGTGCGCAAATGTGACGGTGGCGTTTCTTTCAAGCAACAACACTCCGACTGGCTTGCCGACTAGCTGCGAACGGCCGATCACCACCGCTCGCTTGCCGGCAAGCGATGCGCGCGGAATATGATCGAGGGTGGTGGTATCAGTCAGCTCGATACCCGAAAGCGCAAGGTCAAGCATCGCCATCACCCCTAGCGGAGTACATGCTCGCGGAGCGGGAAGACCTTGCAAGAGCAACCCCTGATTGAGCGGGTGCAATCCGTCAGCATCTTTCTCAGGAGAGATCATCCGAGTGAAGTGGGCGCCATCAAGTGGCTTTGGCAATGGCAGTTGTAACAGGATTCCATCAACCTCAGCTTGAGCATTGAAGCCGCGAATCACCTCTGCTAATTCCTCTTGAGCGATCGTCCCCGGAAGCGCTGCATCGAAGGTGGTAATCCCACACGTTTTAGCAAAGCGATGCTTTGAAGCCACGTAGGTTTTTGAAGCAGGGTCGTCCCCGACGATAATCACCGCCAGACCGGGCGGCCTACGCACCTGCGCAACGTAGCGTGCAATTGTGTTGGAGAGAGTGCGAGCTACCGCCTGAGAGAGCTTTTTACCATCAAGGATCTTGGGCGAGTGCGACATCGTAAGTTTGCAATAACCTTAGCCTCTTACTGCTGTAGGTTATAGTAAAGCCTTGTGATCAAGTAAACGGCCCAGCCCTGGAAAGTTGTCTGAATCCCTCCCTTTACTTGCATATACCACAAGGCGATACGAGAGCTGCTCCCGCGAAAAATTGGCTTTTTGCCGTGGATTCCGAGCGCAGAATGACGTAGGCTCTCGCGCAGAAAGGCCGATATTGGGCGGCCGCTGTTTGTGATCAAGTAAGGTGTACGGATATGAGAATAGGTGTTCCCCGCGAAAGAAAAACGCTTGAAAAAAGGGTGGCGATTACTCCTGATGGAGCCAAGCAGCTCGTAGCCCGCGGCCACACTGTGTTAATCGAGACAGGGGCTGGTGCTGGCTCATCGTTTTCAGATGAAGACTACAAGAGCGCTGGATGTACCATCGTCGCAACTCTAGCTGACGTGTGGAACAAAGCCGAACTTCTAGTCAAAGTGAAGGAGCCAGATAAGAGTGAGTTTGAATACTTCCGCGATGATCTGGTGCTTTTTGATTATCTTCACCTCGCAAGCCTTCCAGAGGTTGCCAAGGCGCTCCTAAACAAAAAAATAACGGCGTTTGCTTATGAGACATTACGAACAGCAGATGGTCGTTTGCCGCTCCTTGAGCCGATGAGCGAGGTGGCTGGAAAGCTCTCTGTATTAAATGGGGCGTATTATCTACTTTCGCAAAATGGGGGGCGTGGGGTGCTGCTCGGGGGCGCTGCCGATGCACCGCCGGCAAAAGTAGTAATTATCGGAGCAGGTGTTGCAGGTAAGGCTGCATGCTCTACTGCCGTTGGTATGGGTGCTGAGGTTACCGTGCTTGATATCAGCCAGGAAAAGCTTAGCTCGCTTCAAAAGCAGCACGGGTCAGCAGTTACAACAACCGTGTCGACACCAGAATCGATCAAGAAGGCCTGCACTAATGCCGATCTTTTAATCGGAGCGGTGCTTGTCCCTGGAGCGGCGACTCCACGAATTATTACACGTGAGATGATCCGCTTACTTGGGCCCAAGGCAGTCTTTGTTGATATCAGCATCGATCAAGGTGGCTGCGCAGAGACAAGCAAGCCAACAAATCTCGACGCTCCGGTGTACGAAGTCGATGGAGTGATCCACTACGGCGTATGCAATATGCCAGCTCAAACACCTCGCACATCGACAATCGCATTAGCGACGGCAACGCTGCCGTACATAATCCGTCTCGCAGACGAAGGCGCGGCGAAAGCTGCTCAATCGTCAGAGATGCGAGAGGCTCTCACATGCCGCGGTGGGGAACTTACTAACGAATTGACGGCGAAAGCCCTCGGTATGCCGTTCAGTGAGAGCTAACTGGCAAGCTGGCTAACTACGCACCGTGCGGGGTTAGACCTAAACCCCGCCTGATGAATTTTTGAAAAAATTACTCGCGCAGGGTTTATTTTCTAACAGAGATATCCTCAGATGGTGCAAATGCGTTCGGGCTGCTTGTTCGCCGCTCTGACTGCCAAAGACTAACTGGCTTTCCTCCTTCAAGAGCTGAGCGACTCAGGGCTTCAAGAATCCGCACTACATCGAGTCCGTTGTATCCATCAGTCAGAGGCTTGGTTCGTGTGCGGACACAATCAATGAAGTGTATACACTCATTTTGCAGCGGCGCACCGGTTGTCACCTCTGGCTCAATACACTGACCATCACGCACCAACATGCGGAAGCTGTTAAAGGTATCTGCGTATTCTGCTGGTCTGTGCAACGTTACTCCCTTATCATACACCTTGAGCGGACGCTCTGGTCGCATATCGTCAAAGGTCAACATCTTGCGATCGCCAACGATAGTCACTTCGCGCTTCTTCTGCGGATCGAGCCAACTTACAAAAAACGCCGCCACACGGTTATTTGGGTATAGCAGAGTGCCCTGCGAGATATCCTCGACTGTTCGGCCCAGCAAGTGATATCCGGAGCATGTTACCTGCATCGGTAACGCGCCGAAGATATAATTAAAGATCGCTATATCGTGAGATGCTAAGTCCCACAGGGCGTTCACATCTGAACGGAACGGTCCTAGATTGGTGCGTAGCGAGTGGATATAGAAAAGATTTCCCAGGTCGCCTCGATCGACGATCTCCTTACACGCTTTAATACCCTCATTATAGAGAAAGATATGCCCCGTCATCAGCGTCAACTTGCGGCGCTCTGCCTCCTCGCACAGCTCAATGCCTTCTTGATTATTAGCAGCCAGAGGCTTCTCAATCATGACATGTTTGCCTGCTTCGAGCGCCTGCATGCCGAGTTGAAAGTGCAGCTCTGTCGGCACCGCTACAACAACCGCATCAAAAGAGTATTTGGCTAAACAATCAGAGAACGTTGATTCAATCGGCAAACCTGGTATGCGCTCTGAGACGAGCTGTCTGCGCTCTGCAGAGAGATCGCATGCAACAACAACTTTCGCTTTAGGATGTTGTTCAATTGCTCGGACAATATTGGGCCCCCAGTGACCAAGACCAACCACGCACACACGAGTCGCATCCGCACTATCTAGGTGTAATACTCCACTCTCATTTGCAGGAGGCTTACCTGCTTTTGTATCCATAGAGCTATCTCCAATGGTCTTGCGTCTATACTATGACCTTTGAGTGGCGCATTTAACCATCTCTTTTTGCAACTAGTCGGCCATTTACAGGGGTAGGCTGGGTAGCTTACTAATCCTACTAAGGTCATGGCGCCTCCAGGCAGCCGTGAACGAGCGCCTGAAAAACTTTTCCTCTAGTGATGAAGATGTCTTAAGTGAACTTTGCGGTGCGTAATTATAGTGCTGCAAAGCCCTCTGTAGGATTCGATCACTGCCTGATCAGAACGCGCCTCAGCGACAACAAAGATACATGATTACAAGATCTTAAGCCACTGCTATGGTAGAGCTTAAAAGCTAAAGCCTCTTGCAGCAGCGAATAAACAGCGAGACACTAAGTGCGCGGAATATCAACGCAACTCTTAAATTATGACCGAATCAACCGCTCTTAATGAGATCTTAACCTCCTGTCGACCCTTTTACTGGCTGCTCTTTGCGCTACCGGTTGTGTGTATCGGGAGCTTCTGTAGAGCAATACCGAAGCGCGGAGTGCTGTGGTGCATACTGGCTGGCCTGTGCCTGTACGAGGTAATCCTGTTCCTTTCGTCCCTTGTGCTTGGCAACCTCGGGCTGCTCGATAAGCAATACTATCGAGTGGTGCAGATCGTTGCGCTATGCGTGCTTTCCCTGCTTTCGCTGCGTGGCATTCCGCAGATCATCTTATTTGTTAGATCGCTCCGCTACCGTCCACAGTGGATCGACCTAGTCATCGCTGCAATTATTTTCAATGCACTCAGAGTTGTCGCAATCGCCTTGGTCTGCGACTGGAGCTACGGCACGTCTTCGTTCGACAGCATGAATTATCATATTCCACGAGCGCTCGTATGGTCTTGGCAGGGCTCGATGGCTCCATATCCGACGAATATCTGGCAACAGCTTGGCCATGCATACGGTGGCGCAGGAACGGTTCTGCCGACTATCTTTCTTGGTTGCGGTTGGCTGGGAGGATCTTTTACATCAGTTCTCCTTTCCCTGGGTTGCGTTGTCGCTGTTATGATGATGGGCCTAAAAGCAGGACTATCGGGGCGTGCGGCCCTTGTAGGCGCCCTGGCTCTTATGTTTTGCCCAACGCTCGGTATGCGCTTGACTGATCCCAGCACTGATGTTGCAGCCGCATTTCCGGTGCTTGCTGTTATGGCCATGTCGTGGCGATCTCTCAAGCTTAACGAGTCTCTGTTTTTATTCCCGGCCCTAGTTGGACTTGGCGTGTCGGTGAAACAATACGTGCTCTTTCCAGCGATACCAGTCGCTCTAATCATCTTTGTACCACAGATTAAACGTATCATCTGCGACATGAAATCAGTTCTATCAGGAATGCTCGGAATTCTTGCCGCATTCGTTTTTATGGGGCTCTCGTTTCTACCTATCAAGGCAGCCCTTGGAGATTTTACTGGTGGTGGTGCCGCCATCACTCTCTCTAACTTTAGCCTCGGTTGGTGGGCGGTCGGACAGAGCTTGCTTCTTGTTATTTTAGAGTGGAGCCTAGAATTTGTTCGCGGATTCTCTCAAATCACCAGAGTGTACCTGTACAACGACCTGGGACTAGGTCAAATATTTACCTTCTTTGGATTCGAAGGCTACCGAGGGATTCTTGACACGATGCATAAAGAGCAGATGCGCGGGGGGCTTCTCTCTCTTTTGCTTCTACCCTGGCTCATATTTGCTATCCCAAAAGGTCACCGCCTAAAGGTATCAATGGCCTTTGCAGTCATTTTTGCAGCACAGTTTGGACCATTAGCTACCAATGGAGTTGGCGCTCGTTTTGCAATTATACCTGTGGCTCTCTTCTGCGTGCTGTTTGGAGCGCGCGCTCATAAGTCTTTAGACTTAACAGCCCTGGCACTACTTCTGATCTCCTTTCCGATGGTGAAATTCTCTACACCTGGTGGGTATATCGAGATCAAGTGGCCTAAATATCTCGAGAGTAATGAAGTAAATCGAGATCTTTTCGCAATAGTAGGTAGCGATAAAGTATCGCTCCTTGGCAGAACTCTTTCCCAGGATGCTTCAGTGGCGGGACGACTAGCGCAGGTACGTTTTGAATATTTCTCTTGCCCGACTGATGGGAACTGGCCGCGCTATTTTGAAGAGCTTAAGAAAAGCTCGCGCTGGGTTCTTTTCTCCCTGCCGACTACGCCGTTTATCCCTGGCCCAAACTTCGCAACTACTCTCGGCCCCGAGTGCCCAAAGATATCTGGCGATGAATTCAAGGCAGCTTTAACGCAAGCAGGTTGGTCGCTGAACAAGCTCGTTGTACGGGACTACGAGCTTTGGGGTCATTCGCAATAGCTTTCTGTTTCCCGAGCTTTAGTAGCAACTTATTGGTGCTGTTTTGTGCTGCGAGCTACCCTGGTCGCGCCAAATCCCCACTTCTCACAGCCTGAATAGGGTGCGATACTTTTCAGGATTTAGGCATCTTTGATAATATGAACAGGAATTTCGTCGCCACATTTATCTTGTGCATGGTGATTACTGCGTTGGCATGCGCACTTGCGGTGCACGATCATCTCAACGGACTAAACTCTCTGGCGCTACTCAAGCCTGCAATCGAGTCTTTATCCAGTTGGGGGGCTCCATTTTTAGCCCAGTCTCACATCACTTTTTCCTACAGCTGCGCAGCCCTTGGTGCAATACTTCTACTCAGTATGCTGACCCTTCCGATTGGATTTAGGTGGCTTATTGTTCTTGGTCTAATCTGTGCTTTTACTGGCCAGCTACTTCTGGTTGATCGGCATTTTTGGCAATTTAACTTTCTACCTAGCTATCTTTCAAACCGGATCGATCTCGCACTCCCGTTAGGTGCTTCGCTGTATGGACTTGCTGTAATGTTGTGGTTCTTTGCGCTGCGACTAGGTCACTACGCCGAATTATACGAGCACGGAAAAAGTCAGAGCAAATCGTTTTGTACCACGGATATCGCGGTCTTCTTGACATGCTTCATCGCTGCCGTAGTGCTGCGGGTGTACGCAATCAACTATATCGTCAATTCCTTCGATGGTGAACTTAGCCCATACTCAGCCGGTGCCACTTCCCTGCGCGGAATGTGGTACGCTAATCAGGGGTACCACGGCCCCTGGGCCCCCTTGGGGATGTTGTATTATCCCCCGGTCTACTTAACAACATATCTGTTCGGTACGAATCTGGTTTCACTGCGACTGTCGTCAGCAATCGTAGGCCTACTAACTATTCCTTTTGTGTACATGCTTGCTGCC
>Ga0315904_10003228_pt1 | contig 24255 bp, 17 predicted proteins | sample LakEriMetagenome_6_FD_203529 | JGI IMG/M metagenome (GOLD analysis project Ga0315904, IMG submission 203529) | Freshwater fungal communities from buoy surface, Lake Erie, Ohio, United States - Buoy 12 MA120 | ecosystem: Environmental > Aquatic > Freshwater > Lake | place: USA: Lake Erie, Ohio... | reverse complement strand
CCTCGGCGGAGTATTGGCGGCGCGTGCGGGTGGTTTTGTCGTCTTTCGGATTCATGGTCGGGTCGGTTGCCCGGCCATAGCTTACCTCAGCGTGTCAATTCGGACGTTCCGTCGGGGGCGGGACACTACTTCAACGATCCCGCGCCCATCGGAGCAGGTGACAAATGGTGGGCGGAGCCTACCAATGCCAACGGTGACGGCGCGGGTGGAACCAAAGGACAGAGCTTCACCATTACCGGAGACCACATTCTGAAAGGTCTCACTTACCGGATCGCAACCGATGCCACGCCGACAAAAGTGTACGTGGTCCGGATCAACGCCTTCGACCCTGCCACCAACACGCTTTATCCCATCCACACCGAGGAAATCACCCAAACCCAGGACTGGGGACTGGGCAACTCGGACGCCTATGGAACCTGGAGCTTCGGCACGCCGGTTATCCTGCGCGGGCTTCCTTCAGGCACCGTCTACGGCTTCGACATCGCCATGAAGAGTTCGACCTCACCATGGCAATCGGGAATTCCCTACCCGACTTTCTCAAGTTCGGATACCTTCCCGGGCGGCTACAAATACACCTGCGCGCAAGTCAACTTCGCCTTGGGCTCCGCGACCACCACGGTCAAGCCCGATTCCAATCGCGACCGCGAGTTCCACGCCGACATGGAGGCCACGACCTTCGTTGACAACGTCACTCCCATCCTGACCTCCATCAACGACCAGGTCGGCGGCGGACCGATCTATCAGGATCAGGTGCAGGTCACCTACCTGCTCAATTTCGACGATGCGGTCGATCTCTCCACCATCAATCTTGCTGACTTTGAAAACCTCGGTTCCGGCGTCAGCATCAACTCGGTGGTTTCCGCAACCCACACCATCCCCTATCCCATCGCCTCGGTGGTGAGGGTGGTGCTCGGTGTGTCCGGCACGGGCACTCTTCGCCTCGGAATCAAACCCGGAGCCACCATCGCCGACCACGCGGGCAACGCCATCAGCGTCCCGGTGGCGGATGACACCACCATCACCGTCAACGCCGGCACCAACCCCGCCGGTGGCAACCGCTGGTGGGACGGCTCCGTCATCACCGGAGTGACCAATGGCGTAAGCGCTGGGGGAACCGCCACCTGGAATACCACCATCACCAACTGGGACCGTGGCTTCGGCTACGACGCGCCGGTGCAATGGAACAACTCGAACCTCGCCACCGCCATCTTCGGAGGCACGACCGGAACGGTTACCTTGGGTACGGCCATCACCGCCGGCGGCATCACTACCGCGCATGCCTCCGGCACCTACACCATCTCGGGTGGCAACACGCTCACCTTCGATGTCAGCGAGGGAACTCCGGTCGTCAATGTGCCCGCGGGCACGCTGGCAATTAGCAGCAACCTCGCCGGGACCAAAGGTCTCCAAAAGAACGGTGCCGGAACCCTGACGCTAACCGGTACCAACAGCATCTCCGGCGGCCTTACACTCACCGCGGGCATTATCAACATTACCAACAGCTCCAGCGCCTTCGGCACCGGAACCCTGACCGTCAGTGGCGGACAGATCCGGGCCAATTCCAACAATCAGACCTCCACCACGACCAATGACCATGCTTGGAACGGAAACTTTGCCCTGAGCCGGGGAGGCTCCGGGACCGCCACCTGGAACTTCAATGGCAACATCTCCCTCGGGGCGAACGTCACCCTTACCCACTCGGACGACACGAATCTCACGACACTCGGTGGAAACATCAGCGATGGGGGCGCCAATCGGGTTCTAACACTTGCCGCCCGCAACAACAACAATCCCCTCCTGTCTGGTATCGTCACCCTGTCCGGCACCAACACCCACGGTGGCGGCACGACGATCACCTCCGGCATCCTCCGCATCAACAACGCCTCGGCCCTTGGAACGGGAACCTTTACCATCGGCAATACCTCCACGTTTAACAATGTCACGGGTGCCCCGCTCACACTGGCCCATGACATCGCCCATGCGTGGAATGGCAACTTCACCTTCACCGGCACGCACGACCTCAACCTCGGCAACGGCCCGGTGACGATGAACAACAACCGGACCATCACGCTCAGCGCAAGCACCCTCACCGTCGGCGGCGGCATCGGCCAATCCGGCGGCAACCGCTCGCTCACCAAGGAAGGCGCGGGAACACTCGTGCTTGCGGGTGCCAACACCTACGCCGGCAACACCACGGTCAACGCGGGCACACTGGCGCTCACCGGCGGCAGCCAGAACTCCGCCATCACCATGAACACCGGCACCTTCCTCACACTGACCTTGGGCTCTCCCACCGCCTCGACCAAGGCCCTGACGCTCGCTGCCGGATCGAAAGTCAGGATCATCGGCACACCTTCGGGCCCGGCAACCACCTATCCGCTCTTCGCGACCGCCGGCATCACCGGCATTCCGGAAATCGAGACACCCATTCCCGGCTACGACCTCGTGGTCATCAATGACGACGAACTGCGGCTCGTGCAAACCGGCTCCGACCTCACGCCGCCCACTCTCACCAGCATCGTCGATGACAAGGGCGGTGCCACCGTCATGGCCGGAACCACCGTGACCTACACCGTGACCCTGAATGAGGACATGGATGACACCTCCGTCAGCGCCGCCGACTTCGGCAACGCGGGAACGGCCTTGGTCACCATTGGCTCGGTCATCGAAACCGCGCCCGGCGTTTTCTCCGTGGAGGCCACCCCGACCAGCGGAGGCACCCTCCAATTCCAGATCAACATGGGAGCCGTGCTCAAGGATCTCGCCGGCATCAACCTCGTCACCGCCGCGGCACTGCCCGACGACACCATCATCACCGTCGAGGCGCTCGGCTACGAAGACTGGGCCACCGGCGGCGAACTCTTCGAAGATGATGCAAATGGAGATGGCGTGGACAATGGCGTCGCCTTCCTGCTCGGCGCGGCCGACCCGTTTGAAAACGCCATCAACCGGCTGCCTGCCGCCACCAGGGACAGCCTCGGCAACCTGGTGCTGACCTTCAGTTGCCTGCCCGATGCGGACCGCGACAACGCGGTGCTTTACGTCGAACACAGCCGCGACCTGGGCGGTGCCGATCCATGGAGCTCTTCGGCACCTGTCACCGACAGCGCCGGCGGCCCTGCGGTCAACGGTGTGACCCTCAGCGTCATCCCCGGTGTCCCGCTCAACAGCGTCACCGCGACGATTGACGCGGCCCAAGCCGATGGCACCGGCAAACTCCACGGCCGCCTGCGGGCGGTGAAACCATAGCTGCGGATGCAGCCTGCGAACCGCCTTGCGTGCCTCCACCCTGAGGGTTTGCCAAGCGGCGGGGAATAGGGCATGCTGGCCCCGGAAATGGGATCGGAAGATCCCATCATGGGAGAAACGCATGTCCAAGTTCACTGAATCACTGAAGCGCCTTGGTGACATCGAAGTCACCGACTGGGACTTTGCCGAACTGCTGCACCGGGACATCGAGGATTTGGAAGTGACCCGTTCGCTCAGGCGGCTCGGCCGGATGCGGGTGACCGAATGGGAGTTCAAGGATGTGCTGCCTGCCATGAACCGGCTCGCCCACAAGGAGGTGAACTTGGTGGATATCTTCAGACGCGCGGCGGCCTACCGGGTGATGGAGTGGGATTTCAAGACCGCCACCACACGACCACACAAGGCGGGCGAGGCGCCGGTTTCCGATGAGGAAATCCGGAGTCTCAGCCAGTGTTTGGAACGTTTCCTGAGCTTCGTCGCGACCGGTCTGATCGAACAACCTGGTCACGCGCGGATCACAGTGAGTGAAATCGCTCCCGCGGTGCTGTGTTTCAGGCTGATCCTGGTCAAGCGCGATGCGGCGATCCTCATCGGGCACGGCGGCCACGGTGCTGCGGCCATCCGCCGCATCATGCAGGCCATCGGTCAGGCGAAACGGGTGAACATCCTGCTCAAGGTGATGACCCACGAGGAGGCCGCGGCGGAAGAGTTGCAAGGCTGAAGGCGCTGAACTCAGATCTTCGCTCCCGGTTGGATCGATCGCAGGATGCGACGCGCTTCGTTTTCATCGCCAGCCGCCCGGGTTTCGGTCAGCCAGCGCAGCGCGACAGTTGCGGACCGTTGGAGCCCGAGCTGGCAATGGATGAAAACCGGCCGCCGCCCGGCATGCCCGCGGATGAAGTCCATGCACTCGCGCAACGCCGCTTCGGTGGGTGGCACCAGATCGAGCATCGGCACGTTGCGATAGACAGCATGTTCGCGGAAACAAACGGGCGCGTTGGAGTCAGGCGTGAGATCGAGAACCGCCAGCGGTCCCTCACGCGTCATCGCCAGCGCGTCGCCCGCGGATGGCATGCGGCCGATGCTCACCCCGGGAGTGATTTCCACCCGGGCGGGCAGATGTTTCCACCACTTCCGCTGGATGAGCCGGGTGACGACAAGCGCCGGCAGCAGGCACCACTCGGCGGATGGAGAAAGCGTGCCGTTCTCCTTGCCTAACAGACCGGGCCTTCCCGTCGCGTAGGCCAGCGAAATGATGCCGAGCGAAACCGCCGGCCAGGCGAAACCGAACCACCACATCGCCAGCGCGGCGCATGCGGCGGCTCCCAGGCCATAGCGGCACGCGAGCGTGGCCGAGGCCTGTCCCCGAATGTGATGGCGTGGATCGGGAATCATTGCGGCCACCAGCCAACCCGCGACGAACCCGGTGGCCACATCAATCACATGATGCTGCCACACCAGCAGGGTGGAGGCACCGATGAGGATGAACCACACCTTGGTCACACGCCGCAGCCAGCCGCGCAGCACCGCGCCGTAAAACACCCACACCAGCGAACGCAGGCTGATGTGCAGCGAGGGCGCCATGTTGAACGGCATGTCGTTCGCATACAGCGCGCGGAACAATGGCGCGGTCCACCCATCCGGCTCCGGTCTTGGAAGCGCGAGCTTGAGCGGAAACAGCAGGAAACACATGCCGCTCAGCACCGTCACCGCGATCAACCGTTTGGTGAGCAGGTTCAACTCCAACCGGCTCGCACACAGCAGGAAGGCGCCGCAGAAAAACAGATCAAGCGACCAGTAGGGCACCACCATCTCGCGGACGAAGGGAATGTGCCGCTCCCACTCCCACATCCAGGTGCCGACATCGTCGCGGCCTGCGGTGATGCGGTTGCAGCCCCCATAGATCATGACAAATGCCGCGCCCGCCAAGGCCATGCGCCACAGCGCCGGCCACAGCAGTCCGGATTCGCGCGGCGGGCGGTTCATGCTTCGGGCCGCCGCGCGGCGCTCACGGTGAAGATCCCGAAGTCGTCAACCCACTGGCGCTCCTTGCGGAATCCGGCCTCTTCGACCAGCGCGTCCATCTCGCCCTGCGGCCGCCGCCGCATGATCCAGTAGTTGCCATCCCGGTTGGTCAGGGTGCGCGCGATCATTTCCACCTGCGGGTGCCACGGCTGGCCGGTGTAGATCAGCCAACCGCCCGGTCTGACCGCATGGAACAGTCCGGCAAGGGAGCGGCACAGCCGCGCGTTGTCCGGAAACAGTTCGTAAAGACCGGAAACCACGGCGACCGATGGCTTCGGCTCGACCGCTGCCAATGAATCCGGATCAAAAGCATCGCCCCGGCGGTGATCGATGCGTCCTTCGAGTCCCCTTCGCAGCGCTTCGGCGCGGCCGGTATCGAGCGCGCTCTCGCTCCAGTCACGGCACAACACGTGCAGCCCGGCACCCACCGCGGAGTCTTCGAGGATGTCGAGGAGATAGCGGCCCGCGCCGCCCGCGATGTCCATCAGCTGGTGGGGCAGGCCCGCCTCCCGCGCCTCGCGGAGGGTGAATCGCAGCGCCTCGTTCATGCACAAGCGCCGCTGCCGGATGCCGCGCCAGCCGATGGCGTCGAGGTAGCCGCGGTCGATGACCCGGCCTAACAGAAGTTTTCCGCGCGCCTGGTTCTGATAGACGTGGTCGAGCGACTCCCCGGAATCGAAGCCGGTGGCGTGGCCGATGCGGATGCCCTCGCTGAGCTTGCCCACGGATCCCAGCAAGGCGCGCTGGATGATGAAGGAAAGCCCCTTGAACGATGGCGACGGCAAAGGCTTGAGCAGCGAGGCATGCTCGGCGTTGGTTTCCGGATGGGAAAGATCGTCTCCAAGCCGCGGCGGAGCGAACGAGGCGAAACAACGGACGGCGAAGCGCCTGATCGCAGCGGTGACCTCGTCCCGGCAAAGGTCGTGGAACACCGCGTGGCGCGCGCCCTTGAGGGTGAGATGGACCTTTTGATCGCTGCCATAATTCTGATAGAGCCCCTCGATCGCTCCGCGTTTGACCACGCGGTCCGCACCTGCGGAAAACATCAGCAGCGGCCGGTCCATCACGGCGGCGTCCGAAATCACGCGGCTGCCGGTGTCGAAGAGTTCGACCAATATCCTCGCCGAAATGTCCTTGGAAATGGAGGCGTCCGCATCATAGGTGGCGGCGGCATGTGAATCGCGGGTAAGCCAGGATCCGCGCACATAACTCTTGATCGTGGCGCGCGGATTGAGTTTCGCCATCAGGCGGATGGATGTGAGCGCGCCGGGAACGATCAAATTGACATCCAGCGCGGGAGTGGCAAGCACCAGTCCGGCGATGCGCGGCGCGAAGTCATGCACCCAGGTGGCGGCGATCACAGCACCGACACTGTGGGCGATCACCACCGTGCGTTCGGGCACCAGCCCATGTTGTTTCCGGAGGTGGCGGAAGAAGGCGTCGAGATCGCGGACATACTGCATGAAACCGGGCGCGTGGCCGCGTTCTCCGGGAGATTGTCCGTGGCCGCGGGCTTCCCAGGCGAAGATCGCGGTCCGCGGCATGGTGAGCCCCGGAATCACGGAGTCCCAACGATCCGCGTGCTCGTGCCCACGGTGTAGCAGAACGAGGGCATGGCTGGCGTTGTCGGTGTTCCATGTCTTGTAATGGAGGGAAACCCCGTCGTCGGCGTCGAATTGAAGGCGCTTGCTCATGACCGTGGCGAATGAAGGTTCCGTGCCAGGCGTCCGATGCGGCGAACGCAGGTGATGGCGATGCCGAGGTTGATGAGGCCGAGACCCCATGGAATCGGATCGAAGTTGAGCTTCAACGCATCCAGCGCCGCGAGCAGAACGCAAAGCGCGGTCACCGCGGCCATGCGATGGGGTTTGGCCATCGGCCCGCGGAAATCATGGCTGCCGGTGAGTCCCGCGCCGACCGCACGGATGTAGGCGGTGGCGATCGCGCCACACGCCGCCGCCCAGCCGAGCGCCACCGGCCAGTCGGTGCCGGAGACGTATCCAAGCGGAACAAGGATCAGTGCGTCTTCCATGCGGTCGGGCAGTTCGTTGAACAACTCGCCGGTGGGTGATTTCAATCCGCCCTCCACGGCCAGCAAGCCGTCCATCAGATTGCAGAAGAGCCGGAGTTGAACGAGAAACGCAGCCGCCAGCCACAAGGGCCATGCGGTCTCAGCAGGTCCGGTGAAAACCATCGCCAGTCCCGCAAGCGCCGCAAACCCGATGCCGATGACGGAAACCGCGTTCGGCCGCAGACCCAGCGCGAGCATCCGGCGGGAGAAATAGCCCGCCCAGGCGGTCCCGCGCGACTTGAGGGGGCGGCGTGTCAGATCATTCTCGCTCACTGGAACTAACATGACGAAACCCCGCGGCCGCTGTCAATCCACGGGCCGGGAATCCGGATTCAATCATACGATCGTGCGACTACCTGGAAACGCCGATTTCAGTAAGGATTCGAAGGGTTTCCGCGAATAAGTATCACTCGGACGATTGCCGCCCGTACCTGAAACCAAATCGGGCACCACGACCTCTCCCCACATGTTCACCATTCTGAAACACCGGTTACCGTCCGCCGCAATGATCTCAGCATCGCTCGCAATCGGAGCCATGATGTCTGCGGAGATCCTCGGTGACACCAAGGATCAACCGTTGTCCGAAGATGAGTTCCGCAATCCCCCGCTCGCGGCCCGGCCGTCGGCACTGTGGACATGGCTCAACGGCCACTTCGATCATGTGCAACTGACGCGCGAACTGGAGGAAATGAAAGCCAAGGGCATGCGCGGCGCGATCATTTGGGATGTCGGTGCCATCGCCGATCCCGACAAAATCATTCCCGTGGGCCCCGCCTTTCTCGGGCCGGAATCGATTGCCGCCATCCACCATGTGATGGACGAGTGCGCCCGGCTCGGGCTGGAAACCGGGTTGTTCGCATCGAGCAGTTGGAATGCCGGCGGTCCGTGGATCACGCCGCCGGACAGCGGCAAGGAACTGCGCTGGAGCGAAACGAAGGTCTCAGGGCCGTCAGAGTTCTCGGAAATCCTGCCCCTTTCGGAAAAAGCCCGCGATCCCTGCGAGGAAGTGGCGGTTCTCGCCGTGCCGGGTGCCGATGGCAAATCCCTCACCGATCCCGCCGCTTCGATCCGCCTGGATGACCGTCTCACCAAAGACGGCAAGCTGACATGGTCGGTCCCCGCGGGCGAATGGACCATCCTGCGTTTTGTCGCCAACCGCAGCGGCGAACACCTCAAGATTCCCAGCCCGAAATCGGACGGTCTGCTGGTCGATCACCTGAGCGGCCGGGCGATGGAAGCGCACTTCAACCACATCCTCGACACCATCGGCCGTGGTCGTGATGGCTTCGGGCCGCTCAAGGTCCTGATGCTCGACAGCTACGAGGTCAAACCCACCGTCGATTGGACGAACGGATTCACCCGGGAGTTTCAGCAACGAAACGGCTATGACCCCACACCATGGCTGCCGGTGCTCGCCGGCTGGCAGGTCGGGGATCAGGATCTCGCCGCACGTTTCCGGCATGATTACAAGAAGCTCGTCAGCGATCTTCTGATAGAAAACCACTTCGCCAAAGGACGCGAACTGCTCCACCAGCGTGGCCTGCAACTGCTCGCCGAGGCCGGTCATGGCGGGTATCCGCGCGTCGATCCGCTCAAGGCGCTCGGCGCGGCCGACATCCCGATGGGCGAATTCTGGAATCAGAACAAGAACTGGGTGACCAAGGAGGCGTCGAGCGCCGCGCACATCTACGGCCACCGCCTGGTCAATGCCGAGACGCTCACCGGTTGGCGCAACTGGCAGGACGGCCCCGCGGCCTACAAGCGCCACTACGATCTCGCATTCTGCGCCGGCCTGAATCAGGCGAGTTTCCACACCTTCGCCCACAATCCGCCCGAAGCGGGAAAACCCGGATTCGCCTACCATGCGGGCGAGCATTTCAATGTGAACTCGACCTGGTGGCCCTATGCCAAACCGATGATCGAGGACATGTCCCGCAGTTCTCACATGCTGCAGCAGGGACAATTCGTGGCGGACGTCTGCGCCTATTATGGCGATGAGGCGCCCAACCTCGTTCCCGCACGCCGCATTCCGCCGGGCGTGCCGGTTCGCTGGCCCGATGAGATGTGTCCGCATTGCGGCATGAAGAAGCCGGTGAATCTCGACTCGCTCGGACAAGGATATGACTACGATTACATCAACGAAGATGTCATCCTGAACCGCATGCGGGTGAAGGATGGCAGGCTGGCTCTGCCGGACGGCATGAGCTACCGCATCATGGTGCTGCCGGATCGGGAAACCATTTCACCCGAGGCATTGCGGCGCATCGGCGAGTTCGTCGAGGCCGGTGCCACCATCGTCGGCCGCAAGCCGCTGCGCTCTAACAGCCTGCGCGGCCATCCGGATTGCGATCGCGAAGTGCGCGAACTCGCAGACCGCATCTGGGGACCATGCGATGGCGAATCCGTCCGCTCCCACACCCACGGCGCGGGCAAAGTGTATTGGAATGTGCCGCTCAAGGACGTGCTCGCCGGTTTGGGCGTGGAGCCCGATTTCACCGTCGAAAGCCCGTCCAATGAAAACCGCGACATCGACTACATCCATCGCCGCACGGCAACCGAAGACATCTATTTCGTTTCCAACATTTCCGATGAACACCGTTCCGCCGTCTGCCGGTTCCGTGTTTCCGAAAAGCGAGAACCCTCGTTCTGGCATCCCGACAACGGCAGCGTGCGGCCCTGCACGGTCTATCAGAAAGGTGATGGCTTCACCCGCCTCACGGTGGAACTGCCGCCCGGTTCCTCGGTGTTTGTGGTGTTTCGCGACGAGAAACGCGACGACCATCTTGTAGCGGTGACTTCGCCGACGGCGGACAGCACTGCCATCGACACGATGGATCTCGATGGTGACCAGGTGACCGCGAGAGTCTGGCGGCCAGGCAACTGGCGGATCACATCGGCCCTCGGCCGCAGCGGCGAGATGGCTGTTAGGGAAGTCCCGCCGGATCTACCGCTCAACGGGCCGTGGAAAGTGACCTTCCCCGAAAATCTCGGCGCACCATCCGAAATCGTCATGGAGACGCTCGCCGACTGGACCAAGCACGAAATCCCCGGAGTCCGTTATTTCTCCGGCACCGCGAGCTATCACTTGGAGTTCACGCTTTCCGAGACGCTCGCCGAGAGTGGCAATCCGGTGATCCTCGATCTCGGTGAGGTCAGGGAAGTCGCCGAAGTCATCATCAACGGCCGGAATGCCGGCATCCTCTGGAAGCAACCCAATCAAGCCGATATCACCGCCATGGTTCGTCCCGGCGAGAACCGGCTCGAAATCGCCGTGAGCAACCTCTGGAACAACCGCATCGTCGGCGATTTGAACCACCCGGATCAGCCGGCAGTCGCCCGCACCAACATCAAGGGCAAATTCAATCCCAAGTCCCCTCTCCTGCCGTCCGGACTGCTTGGCCCGGTGACCTTGCGCTTTCCGGTAACATCCACCACCCGGATGCAACGATAAGTTGTGCCGCGGCAGACCGTATCGCGTTTCGCAGCATCCGAATTTCCGCATCCCGCCTCATGAACACCCTGACTTCACGCCTCATCCATCACATCGCGCTCATCCCGGCATTGGTCGGGGCGATGATCCTCGACTGCTCCGCCGCTCCGCGAGGCCAAATGCCCAACCCCGATTTCACCAAGGGCGAGAAAATCCCGGATGGCGCGAAACACGATTGGACACTCGGTGCCACCGGCGCGCGGGGCTGGATGTATTCCAACCGGCTCGAAACCTCCGATGCCCGCCAAATCGCGATCACCAAAGTGGACAAGGGCTCACCGGCCGATGGGGTTTTGGAAGTCGGCGACGTGATCCTCGGCATCGGTGGCCAGCCGATTTCATCCGATCCGCGCCCGGCCTTCGGCAAGGCGCTCACTGCGGCGGAAGCAGGTGACGGGAACCTCAAACTCACTCGTTGGCGCGACGGAAAGACGGAGGAAACTGTGGTGAAACTTCCGGTGCTCGGCGCCTACAGCGCCACCTCGCCATACGATTGCCCCAAGTCGAAACGCATCTTCGAGAACGGATGCAAGGCCTTGGCCAAACGCATCGAGCAACAGGACTATCCGCGCCGTCAGAATCCCATCACGCGTTCGCTCAACGCGCTGGCCCTGCTCGCCAGCGGCGAAAAGGAATATCTCCCGCTCGTGAAGCAGGAGGCAAAGTGGGCTTCGGATTACTCCGCCGACTCGATGCAGACCTGGTATTACGCCTATGTCATCATGCTGCTGGCCGAGTATCAGATCGCCACCGGTGACGACGCGTTCGAACCGGGGCTCAAGCGGCTCGCATTGGAAGCGGCGAAGGGACAAAGCAATGTCGGCTCATGGGGCCACAAGTTCGCGTTGCCCGATGGCCGGCTCGCGGGTTACGGCATGATGAATGCCCCCGGGGTGCCACTGACGATTTCCCTGATCCTCGCGCGCGAGGCTGGGTTGAAGGATCCTGCACTCGATCTCGCCATCGAACGCAGCTCGAAGTTCCTGCGCTTTTACATCGGCAAAGGCGCGGTGCCTTACGGTGATCACCAGCCGTGGACTCAAACCCACGAGGACAACGGCAAGTGCGGCATGGCGGGAGTGATGTTCAATCTCCTCGGCGAAAAGGACGGAGCGGAGTTCTTCTCGCGCATGAGCGTGGCCTCGCACGGCCCCGAGCGCGATACCGGCCACACCGGAAACTTCACCAACATGCTGTGGGCGATGCCCGGCGTGGCCCTGGCAGGCCCGCAGGCCACCGGCGCGTGGATGAAGGAATTCGGCGCGTGGTATTACGACCTCGCCCGCGCGTGGGACGGAAGTTTCCCCCACCCCGGTCCTCCCGAAATGGATGGCGACGCCTATCGCGGATGGGATTCCACCGGCGTTTACCTGCTCGCCTACGGCATGCCGTTGAAGAAAATCATGCTCACCGGCAAACAACCGAACATCGGTCCCCAACTGGACGCCGCCACCGTTCAATCCCTGATTCTCGACGGCCGCGGCTGGTCGAACAACAACCGCAACAGCGCCTACGACTCGCTGAACCCGGATGAGTTGTTAGAACGACTCGGCAGTTGGTCGCCCGCCGTCCGCGAGCGCGCCGCCGCCGCGCTCCAGCGCCGCAAGGGTGACAAACCGCTCGCCGCCATCATCGGGATGCTGCGCTCTCCCAATCTCTATGCCCGCTACGGTGCCTGCGAGGCGCTCAAACAGATGCGGGGAGACGCCGCTCCGGCGGTGAAGGACCTGACCGCCCTGCTCGACCACGAGGACCTCTGGCTGCGCATCCAGGCGATCGACGCGCTCGCATCCATCGGCAAGCCCGCCATGGGCACTCTGCCGTTGATGTTGGAACGCATCGCCAGAAAACCGGATGCGAAGGATCCGCGCGGCATGGAACAGCGCTACCTCTGTTCCGCCGTATTCGGGAAGATGCTCAGAAACTCGGCGGAAGGCGCGGACCCCAAACTGCTCCAAAAGGCGGTGGCGGCCGGTTTGCAAAACGAGGATGGCCGCGCCCGCGGCGAGGTCAGCAATATCTATTCGATCCTTCCCTACGAACAGCTCAAGCCGCTGCTGCCCGCCATCCACCGCGCCGTGGTGGAACCCGCGCCGAGCGGCGAGATGTTCGCTGATGGCGTGAGGATCCGCGGACTCGAACTCCTCTCGAAACACAGGATCACCGAGGGCATGAAGGCCTGCGTGGACTACATCCGCTCACAAAACAAATGGGCCAGCGAGAAACGCACTCCCGAGTTGTTGAAGATCCTCCAAAGCTACGGTGTGCATGCCAAGGCGTTCATTCCGCAGCTTCGCGAGATCGCCGATACCTTCGACAAGGGCGAGGAAGGCTTCCCCGGCCACCTGAGCAAACAAAAGGCCCAGATGGTGCGCGAGGCGGTCAAGGCCATCGAATCGGCGCAAGAGAAACCCGAGTTGATCCGCCTTCAGTAAGGCGAGCATCAGTTTCCCGAGTCGTCCAACAACCTCACCTTCCAGCGCAGGTGGCAAACAGCTGTTAGACCTTTTGCCAAAAGTCCTTACCGAAACGGATCTGGATTAGGATTTGGGATTTGTGCCGCTGCGCGGGATGATTTTCACTACTCCGGCCTGTGAATGCCGATTTCCGCGTTGCTCTTCGGTTGCGGATGCTTATCCGCGCCCTCATCGCGCCTTGAACTCGGCATCCACAGGCTCGGCCATTTCGGCAATTACTTTTGGCAAAAGGTCTAAGACAAACGCATCCTCCAGGTCGGGTTTCAGTTCCATCCTCATGAAGTTCGACTGCTCCAGCGGGTGGTGTGGAATGCCGAGCCATTGGGTGTCGGATCGGCGGGTTTCCGCGGTTCGCAGTTTGGCGTGTTCCCGGAATCATCCATCTGGAGCATCGATTAGCATGGGACGGGAGGCCGTGGAAAGCGGTTTGAGGCGACAGGCCGTGAAGACCGATTGAAGGAGCCGCTCCGGTGCCCGCTGGTTGGGCGTGCGATTATCCCTGGGGGCGGCGGTTGGAAATTCACGCAAGAAGCCTGCTTGCCGCTTTCCTCGCGGCGTGACAGCCTCGCCCATGCTCACGGTCTATGGATACCGCAAGTGCTCGACCTGCCGCGCCGCGTTCAAGTGGCTTGAAGGGCGGGGAATCGCCTTTGTGGATAAGGCCATTCGCGAGACACCGCCGACGGAACGCGAGCTGCGTTTCGCCCTCGGGCACCTGGGCGGGGAGCCGCGCCGGCTGTTCAACACCTCGGGCGTGGACTACCGCGCGCTGGGACTTTCGGCGAAACTTCCCGGCCTGTCCGAGGCGGAGGCGATCCGCTTGCTGGCGGGCAACGGCAATCTGGTGAAGCGTCCCCTGCTCATCGGCCCGGACGTCGCGCTCGCGGGATTCAATGAAACCGAGTGGAAGGCGGCCCTGTCCGGATGAAGGCATGAGCGAGTTCATCCAGAAAATCCGCTGGCGGCCTGAGATCGGCGATCCTTCGATGATGGGTTGGGTGACGGTTTGCGCCTACGCGATTGCCGCCATCATGTGCTGGCTGGCCGCACGGCGCTGCGGGCGGGTGAACGGCACGGCGAAAGGCAGCCAAGAGCTGTGGCTGATGGTCGCCGCGTTCATGGCCGTGCTCTGCGTGAACAAGCAGCTCGACCTGCAATCGCTTCTCACAGACATCGGTCGCGTGATCTCGTGGCGGCAGGGATGGTATGAGGACCGCCGGGAGTTCCAGAAACTCTTCATCTTCGCGCTGCTCGGCGGTTTCGCGCTTGGTGCCGGCGCGCTGCTGCTCATTTACCGCGCGTTCTGGAAGCGCCACGTGTTGCTGGCCATTGGTTTGGTGTTCCTCGGCACGTTCATCGCGGTGCGCGCGGTGTCGTTCCACCACTTCGATGTGTTTCTGAAATGGAGCCCCGGCGGCGTGCGCATGAACTGGCTGTTGGAGCTGTCCGGCATCGCGCTGATCTGGCTGGCGGCGCTGTTTGATTACCGGGTGCCGCTCGGGCTTTACCGCAAGCGCCTGGTGAGGAGCTGAAAACACCGCGTTTCCCTCAAACCAAGGAAGGACGAAACGGAGCGCGGAATTCATTCCGCCCGGTGAAGCATACGGACTGCGTGCGGAATGAATTCCAATGCCTTTAAGGATTCGGATTCGTCGGATTGATTCTTGATCCCGGAGGGATCGGAGAAATTAGCCCCGGGTCGAGTCGCGATAGCGACGACCACCCGGGGTTTGGCATCCCAGTTGATTCGACCCCGGAGTGGGTCGCAGAGGGTGTGGACGTCGGTGGCGATGCCGACCGCTCTTGCACGCCCTCCGGGGTGCGGATGTTTTCGGACTCCAACCGGAGGTGGTCGTCGCTCCCGCTCCTCGACCTCCGGCTAATGTCTGTAATCCCTACCGGGACAAAGCTCCGGCCGAAGGAGCGCTCCTGACTTCGCGAGTTCGTATCAGTCGCGGCCGCGACCACGGCCTCCGGGTCCGCCACCGCCCGGGCCTCCGCCGAAGAATCCGCGGTTTTCGAGAATGCGTTCCTTGGCCTCGTCGGAAATGGTGGCGGTCTGCTCGATGTAGGCGCGGGCTCCGGCCTCGTCCTCGCGCATCCAGCGGGCGGCGGTGATGGCCACCGAGCGGGTGCGGTCGCCCTCGTCGGTAATGGTTTCGGCCGTCCGGATCAGTTCGGCCGGTGCGGCGGTGTTGTTGCTCCAGATGTAGGACTGGATGGCGCTGTCGCGCACCGGGCCGGGTTCGTAGGAGTTGGCAAAGGCGAGCGCGGCGGCGGGATTCTTGGCGACCCACGAGGGCATGAGTTCGCGCATGCCTTCGCGCAGCGCCTCCTCGCTGTCCTGTTTCTTCAGGAAATCGGCGGCGAGTTGCGGGTTGAGCCGGGCGAGATCCTCGACGATGTCGTCCACCACGCGGTCGCGGTTTTCACCGGCCTCCATGGCGAGCGCCTTGGCGGCGGCGGCTTCTGGATCATTGTTCGAGAGACCGCCGATGGCGGAGGCGAGCGCGCGCGCCTGTTGGTCGGCGGGCAGCGTGCGGATCCATGCCTCGGCTTCGGAGAAATTGGACGCGCCATATCGCGAGGCGATGGTTCGGTAGGCGTCGCCGAGGTCACCACTCATCGAAGCAACCATCTCGGACGCGCGCTTCGGATCGGTCTTGGCGACTTCGCCGAGGATGGATTCAAGGGCTTGCGATTTCTCGGTGGTGAGGGAGTTCGCCCATGCGAGGGCGGCGGCGGGATCCTGCTTGGCCCACTCGGCGGCGATCACGGAGGCGGCGCCCTGGCCACCCATCGGCCCGCGGCCACCGCCCATCATGCCCATGGAGGCGAACTCGCGGGGATTGGCGGCGTAATATTTCGCGGCGTTCGCGGGGTCCACGCTGGCCCAGCTTTGCAGGATGGTCGGGCGCACGAACATGGCGGTGAAACCCAGCGTGCTGGCAAACGACATGGCGGCGGTGGGATCGGTCTCGCCCCAGCGGCCGAAGAGCAGCAACGAAGCCATCATGCGCTCGTTCATCGGCATGTTTTCCAGCTTGCGGGCCTCCTCCTCGAATTGCTCGGGCGTGAGCCCGGCATAGAAATCCATCAGCGCCTGGATGCGGTTGTTGCTGCCGGGCAGTTGGGTGATCTCGGTGACGCTCATGCCCCGCGAGGAGCGGCGCGTCGCGGCGTCGGCGGAGGAATTCTCGCCGCGGGCGGAGGAACGGGTCTTGATCGACGGCGTTCCGGCCGAGGCGTTCGGATCCGCGGACGGGCTGGTGTTTTTGCCGGAGATGTAGCCGCCGACCGCACCGACGAGCAGGGTGGCAACAGGGAAGATCCAGGGATTTTTCATGATGATGGAAAATTTCGCGCCGATGAAACACCTGCCGGGAGGGAGAGTTGCTACCCAATATGGGTTAATCATTTCAGGTCGTCGAGCCGTTGGCGGCACCAGGTGAGGCCCTCGCTGTATTCCTCGCTTTGGGGGCGCGAGCGGAGCAGGCCTTCCCAGAGGACGACCGCCTCGGCAAAGGCCTTTTCCGCATCGGGCGCGCGGTTCGAAAGTTGGAGCGCGTGGCCGAAGTCGCCGAGGAGATAGGCGATGGAGCGCTGCAACTGCTCGGGCCGCGGGCCGGCGGCGGCCGGGCTGGCTTCAAGGTCGGCGAGCAGGCTTTTGGCTTTGGCGATGAGGCTGATCTCCTCGTTGCGTTTTCCCGCCATGCCGAGCATGCGTCCCTTCTGCCACCAGAGCAGGCCGAGCCGGTAGCTGACCAACTGGTTCTCGGGCGCGGAGGCGCGGAGTCTTTCTAACAGACGAATGCCCTCCTCGAAGTCGGCCATCGCCTCGGCGGCCATGCCGCGGTCGCGCCGGATGCCGGCGCGCAGGCCGAGCTGGGCGGCCTTGCGCGAGAGCGCCTCGGCGTGGTCCGGTTGCTCGATCAACAGTCCGTCGAGCAGCTTGAGGGCCTCGCGGCTGAGCGACTCGGCGCCGGTGATGTCGCCGGAAAGCAGCGCCGCCTCGGCCATCGCGCCGTGGCAACCGGCGAGTTCGAGGCGAAGCGCCGGATCGCCGGGCCGTTTCCCTAACAGACGGTTGAGCTCGGTCATCGCGAGGGTGCGCACCTCGCGGGCATCGCCGAGGTTGCCGATGCCTTCGAGAATGGTGGCGGACGAGAGATAACAGGCGGCCAGCTCGGAGCGCAGGATGACGGCGTCCGGCCGCTGGTCGGCGATGCGGTTGAGCGTCTGGGTGGCGCGCATCAGTTGTTCGAGCGCGCGGGTGTCGTCACCCTTGGCGGCGAGCAGTTTGGCTTCGTGGAAATCGAGCGTGGCGAGGCGCTGGTCTAACAAATCGGCATCGACGCCCACGCGCGGCACATCGGCGAAGGCCTTGCGCGCGGCGGCAAACGCGGCGTCCGTTTGCGGATCGGCCTGGGTCTGGCGCAGCAAGGCGAGCAGCAGCGAGTTGGTGGCCACGCGGAACCTCAGGTCCGCATCCATCGGCAGCGCCTCCCATGCCTTGAGCGCTTCGTCGAGCCGCTTGGTGGCGGCCGGGGCGTCACCGGCGGCCAGCGCGATTTCCGATAACTGCAAGCGAGCGCGGGCCCGCTCGTCGGCGAGGGTTTCGATGCTCGCGGTGCGGGTGAGGAAGTCCTCGAAGTACCGTTCGAGGCGCTTGAGCCGGAGTTCGCGGCCATCGAGCGGCGGCAGGCTGCGATGCCCCTTTTCCATGGCCCAACTGAAAAGGTGGTCGCCGATCAGCCGCGACGCCTCCAGCCGCGCCAGGCCGACCTCGCGCTCATACTCCAGCTCGATGCGGGCCTTTTCCATGCGGGCCTCGGCATCCACCTGACGGGCGAGCGCCGCTTCGGCCGCCGCCTTGTGGGTGCTGACCGCATCGGCGGCCCCGAGTTTCTCGCGCAGCAGTTTGGATTTCGAAAGATGCCAGAGCCCGGCAAACACCAGCGCCACCATCATCATCGCGCCGGTGGAGAACACCGCGCGCCATGCCCGCTTTTCGGCGCGCAGCCGCCGCATCGCCACCTCGTCGGATTCCTTGGCGACGGCCAGCGCCCGATCCACCGCTTCGATGCCATCGTTCACCTCGGTCATCGCCAGCGGACGCTCGACGGGATCGAGCGCGAGACAGCGGTCGATCCATCCGCGGTATCCGGCCTCCGGCGGATTGCGCGGCTCGTCCGGCCAGATGAACTCGCGCTGGCTTTCCAGATTGCGGGCGATCCGCTCGAGATCGGCCTTCAGTCCCTCGCGCCGCGTCTCGCCGCAGGGCGGGGCGACGTAATCAAAGGTGTCGTGGCAGCGCGGAAACCTTCCTGTTAGAATCCGGTAGGCGATCACGCCGAAGGAAAACACGTCGCGCCGGAAAGCCTCCGGCCCATCGTATCCGGCGGGGTCCTTCAACTGCTCCGGCGATTGATAGAGGACGGCATCGGTGAACGCGAGCTGGCGCACACCCGGCATGTTGCCGAGCGCCCAATCGGTGAGGAGCGAGCAGCCATTTTCATCGAGCAGGATGTTTCCGGGCTTGAGATTGCCGTGAGCCACCCCCTTGCGGTGCATCGCGGCGAGCGCGCGGGCGATGGACTTCACCAGTTTCCACGAATCGAGGCCCGGATGCGAATCGAGGTGATGCTGGAGCGTGCGCGGGGCGCGGTTCCCGTCCGCGCGGGGCTCCAGCGCGCAGGGCGTCACCCGGATCGCCGGAATCTCGCCAAACTCGGCCGAAACGATCGGCAGCACGCCGTCCGGCCAGCCACCGCGTTCGAGCCGCAGGGTGGCGGCTTCCAGCAGGCGGCGGTTCACCGCGTTCTCATCGAGGATCTTGAGCGCCACCTCCTCGCCGCGCTCGTCCTCGGCCAGATAAACACGACCGCAGCCACCGATCCCGATCAGTTCCAAAACCTTCAGTCCCTCCACGCGCGGTGTCTGCATCGCGGGTGTTTCTAAACCACGGAATACCATCCGCCAATCCTGAAGGTGAGGAATGCCGATGGTGACCCAGGCCATTCCCGCACGGCCTCCGGCTCAACACCACCGTGGCTGGAACAACCTGTTCCCCCCCTCGTTTCGCTCTGTTGATAGATCGTGGATGGTGGATGGAAGAGATTGAAACGCCAAGACGCAAAGGACGCAAAGGACGCAAAGGACGCAAAGGTCTGCAGAAGATCGTGGATCGGGCTCGCCACCCCAACGGGCATGCGCGTCAAGTTAAGGGGATCATTCTTCATCAAGGATTCCTGCGGGCGGCTCAAGGAGCAGCGATGCATGATCGCCGACGCCCATGGAATGCCAATGTCCGGCGCATCCGCTCATCTCATTGCCAACTCATGGGCAACGGCGAACGCGTTTCGCCGCTCCTGGGCCCTTAACTTGACGCGCATGCCCAACGGGGTGGACAATGACAACCCGCGCTTGCCCGGTGCGAAGCCCACCACAAGCTCTCCAGCCCGTCCGCCATCGCAACTTGACGGGAAGCCAGCAAACCAGCAAACTTGCTTCATGAAAACAACCTTCGATCTCCCTCCCGATCTGGTTCGGGAGCTGAAACTCCGGGCCGTGCATGAGGGACGAAAACTCAAGGATGTGGCGGCGGAACTGCTGAAACGCGGCCTCGCCGGCCCTGAGACGGCCGCAAAGTCCCGGCCCGCCAAGCCGAAGATCGAGATCCAGGCCAGCGGGCTGCCGGTAGTCCGTTGTGCGGCGAATGCTCCGGCCAGACGGATGACTGCCGACGAACTGCTCGCGATGGAGCAGGAAAGCCTTGATCAGGAAGACCTCCAACGCCTCGGCCATGCTCTTTGACTCCAACGTCTGGCTGGCGCTCACCTTCTCCGCCCACCCACACCATGCTTTGGCGAAGGAACTCTTCGCCGAGGCAAGCCCCGAACATCCCGCCTGCTTCTGCCGGGCCACCCAGCAAAGTTTTCTGCGCCTCGCGACCACTCCGGCGATCCTCCATGCCTACGGTGCCGAGGGATTCACCAATCAAGATGCGGTGAAACTGATCCAAACCCTCTCCGCCCTGTCCGTCATCAGCACCTTTGAGGAACCTTCCGGTCTCGAATCCCGCTGGCTTGAGTTGGCCGGGCTTCCATCCGCATCACCCAAGGTTTGGATGGACGCCTACCTGGCCGCGTTCGCGATCCTGCATGAAGCGGAGTTCGTCACCCTCGACCGGGACTTTCAGAACTTCGAAAAGGACGGCCTTAAACTGAGACGGCTGGGAGTGGACCGATGATGGCGGATCTTGGATGACAGATCGAAGAGCCCCTTGGACTGCGGCAGCCAGCTGCAGCTTTCCCGGAGCCAGCCCGCTGGCCCGGCGCCCTTGAACCGCCCATGCCCAAGCGCGAAACTCCTCTCCCCACTGATCACCGCCCACCGCCCACCGCCCACTGATCACTCAGCTTGCCCGGCATAGCCGAAGGCGACGACGGGGCACTTACCCCCAACATCCTCTCCGTGCAAAGCAGCAAGGGCCTGGAGTTCAGCTCCGTGATCTTCATCGGCCTCGGCCAAATCGAATCCTCGGAAACCCAGGCCGCCCAGAACATGAAACTCCTCTACAAAGCTTGCCCGGCATAGCGCAGCAACGACGGGGGCATGACCCGCGCGAAGGAACGGCTGCTGATCACGGCTTCCGGTAGGAATGAGTTTACGGAGAGGCTGGCGAGCATGGCGGGACCAATTTGTGCCGTGGCCTGAGCCTAGAGTTGAGGTCCTGATTCAGACATCCCGGCATGGAATCTTCCGAAGATGGGCCGGCAGCGAATCGTTCAGGGCGCAGACTATCCGTTCTACCTCCGTCGAGGGATTCGCTGGTGAAGGGGTCCCCCCGGTTTCATGATGCAGTCGCACCTGTTGCGCGTTTTTCACAGCAGTAGGCCAATTCGGAAGCAGAGCCTTTAAGGCTTCCTCGGTCGTCTCCCTATTCGTGGAGTAGTCGCGTCCAAGTTCGGCGCGGAAGGCACTTTTGGTGGTGTCTCCGTCGATCAGATCACCACGGGTGGTCATACGCAGGTGAAGCAATAGCCAATACTCGAAACAAGGGGTCGAGTGGGCGAGGTTCACATTGAGGTCCCTTGCCTTCTGGACGACATCGTTCCAGAATCCCTGTCGTGTCGCGACATCGGTATCGATGACCGCCCAGACATGGTCAAACTTCTCAAGTTCTGTAACTGCGACCTTCTTCTTCTTCACCCGCCGGGCGAGCGCCTTTACTTCCTTGGCCGCCGACTGGATGACATGTCGGGGATCCGAATGCTGACCTGGTATGACTTTCACAGTCACAGTCGATAGTTGCAGCGACTCACGGAGCAACTCGAAATACACTGGCTCCGTCACTGTCCCTTCGGTAACGATGAGAAAGGAATCACCCGGAGACGCGCATGCAGGACGCAACGCAGCTGCCGCCTTGCGCTCAAGACTCAACTCACGGGCCTTGTACCATGGAAGATCATCAGCCATCCAGACCCTCCTTCTCCGGTGCCGCTTCTCCCGAGGGTGCAAATGTTCCCAGTAGACCACGGGGCACAAAGGGCACAGCACCATAACGGCCGGCCATATAGCCCCTAATGAGTGATTCGTCTTGGCGGGGCTGATACTCCGTCAGAGGGTAGAGATGCGAGACCCCTTCATCATCCTTGTCAGTGAACCAAACTTGGTCACGGCGAAGCAGGGTGCAATCTAGGAATAACGGGTTGTGGGTGGTGAAAATGATCTGGGCACCGCCGGTGTTCTCTCTCTCGCTAAAAATCAGTTTGAGTAATTCACGCACCATGATCGGGTGCATGCTCGTCTCGATCTCATCAATGCAGATCGTGTAGCCGTTTTCAAGAATGTCGAGCCAAGGTCCAATCAAGGCGAACAAGCGGTGCGTGCCTGCCGATTCCCGTTTCCATTCCATAGGAACTTTCGAATCACCCGCACCTTGGTGAAAGAGTCTCGGCTCTACCATCCGGGAGGAAGCTTTGGCATCCGGATCCAACGAAATGCGCATTTCGGCCCGAATGGAATTCAATAGTCTTTGTGCATTTCCAGTAAGCTCCTTCTCAACTACTACTGCATCCACAATTCCAAGGTCGGCATACCTCAGCACCTTCATGATTTTTTCTTTAAGGGCGTCATTCTTGCCGTCGAATTGACTGAGGGTGGATCTGGGACCAAACATCGCACGCTGACTTAGATCCATGAACCTGATCCGGCTGACAAGCCAGCGGAATGGCGCTTCAACTTCCTTGCGGTTTTCGGCAACCGCTTTGGAGAGATAGAGCATGTTCTTCAATGTCCGCTGTTCGATGTCACGATTTCTGGGAAGACCTGTTGGATTGTCAGGGGAAAAATCATGCGTGCCTCTCTCCGTGTTCCAGTCCCGTTCAAACCAGATTTGCTCCTTACCCAGCGGCCACGCACGAAGCGATTCGTGAATCACTAGTGCCTTGGACGCAGCAACGCGGTATTCGAAACGAACCCTGTCCACGGCAAAGACGATGGCGAAAGCGGTGGGCTCTTCCGCAGATGTCGCATCCAAGGCGAAGGGATCGACAAACATGATCGGCTCCTCCGGATCCGTGGTTTTGGCGGATTGCGCTACCCAGTCGGAGAGCGCCTTCATCGCCTCGACGACCGTGCTCTTGCCGCTGGCATTGGCTCCATAGAGCGCGACGCCCTTGAGCCACCGCTTTCCCTTCAGTCCGGGAAGCTCGGGACTCAGCGTGTTCTCCGCCAGCGATTTGTCGTAATTGCTCGCGGCCAGATTCAGCGTCTGCAAACCCCGGAGCGCTCGGAAATTGGAAACGGAAAATTGCAGTAGCATGGCCAAAATCTGACCAAAACCAATGCTTTGTCAAATTTAAAACGGATATCCCGCGATAAAACGCCTATAAGACACCCAACGTGGGGCATTCAACGGACATCCCGACTGCTCCAGAATTTACCATCCTCCGGCTCAACTACCGCAACACCCGCGAGATCCTCCAGTTCGCCTGCGACTTCGCCAGCAAGTTCATGGGAGCGAAAGCCGCGGACGACGACCACATCCCGATGATCCAACCCGAAACCGGCGGCGCATCCGGCCCCGGCCCGGCCTTCCGGCAGTCCGCCAGTATCGGCGACGAGATCGCCTACGCCGTGAAATGCCTCAAGGCCTGGCAGGAACGCGGGGATTTCCTCGGCGACATCGCCATGATCTGCATGAGGCCAGACCACGGAAAACGCATCGCCCAAAAACTCCAGGCCCTCGGCATCCCCCATCTGCTCATGGCCCAGCGCAGCGGCAAAAAGAACCAGCTCTTGCCTCGCGCGAAGCCCTCAAGCTCTCCAGTCTTGCGTCTTGTGTCTTGCAGTCTTCTGTCTCTCTCCTTCATCGGCCTCGGCCAAATCGAAACCTCGGAATCCCAGGCCGCCCAGAACATGAAACTGCTCTACGTGGGAATGACCCGGGCCAAGGAACGGCTGCTGATCACGGCTTCGGGGAGGAATGAGTTTACGGAGAGGCTGGAAACGATGACAGAGAAGATTTGCGCCGTCGCCTGAGCCGCAACCAAAGTGGCCAAAAGTCGCCAGAAATCCGCGATTTGGCCACTTATGAAACCTCCTCGAACAGGCAGTCCGTCGTGAGTTCCACGGGCACCAATTCCTTCGCGTAGGCGTTCGGGGCGATCCCGTGGGTGGTGAGAAAAGTCAGGAACACATTCTTCCGCGTCGCCGTCACTCCTTTGAAAACCGCGACCTTGCGCCTCAGTTCCGCCGCGTAGTCCTTGGTGATCGTGAACACGCCCTGCGAGAACTTGATCTCCACGAGATGAACCCGAAATCCGAAGTTGAATGATGTTTGAGCTAGGCGGCGCGGTTGGCAGGGGATGATGAATTGCGTTTTTGATCATCGCCGTGTGGCCCTGGCGGCAACTTCGGCGAAGTTGAAATCTGCC